>Ga0181539_1003060_pt1 | contig 15833 bp, 9 predicted proteins | sample PEATcosm2014_Bin_46_FD_119767 | JGI IMG/M metagenome (GOLD analysis project Ga0181539, IMG submission 119767) | Peatland microbial communities from MTU Mesocosm Facility, Houghton, MI, USA - PEATcosm2014_Bin23_60_metaG | ecosystem: Environmental > Terrestrial > Soil > Wetlands > Peat | place... | reverse complement strand
ACATCCTGGAACAAATGCACCGCCACACGCTGGAACACATGTGGCGAAACCTGCCAGGAACGGCGCGGCGCAAGAAGCTCAGCAAGAAGACATTGGGCCTAAACTAACTGCCATTCTGGTCAGTCCCGCATAATCGCATATTATCGTTTCTTCCGCCGCCGCGCAGCAGGTTCACCAAGTACTCAGAGGCGCGCATTTTTGATCGCGTGATCTCAAATCAGCCAAGGGAATATTCTCCAAGACAACAGAGAACAGAAAGAAAAACCTCTGTTTGCTCCGTTTCCTCGTGTTCAAAATCTCTGGACTCCCCGCTCGCATCTGGCAGCGACAGAAGCAATTACGTTTACAACGGTGCGAATCAACCGCATCTTCTTGGAATCCGAGCCATTTTTGGGCTCATTTGGCAGCTTTTCAGCGGTTTGCCCAAAACTATTTTTCAAAATGCCAGCCTCAAAAACTCACTTTTCCAGCGTAAAAACCTCCTCCCCAGCCGCTTCCAGCAAAAACCACAGAATGCAAATCGTTACCACCGTGGGAATGACATTTTCCCAAATCTGTGATTCAATCGCTTTAAAAACTCTTGCGCAGAATCCCAACATTGAAACCACCCGTATCAAACCACACCCCGTCGCGCCGTAGAGAATTGAACCACGGATTTCACGGATCACACGGATTTGAACGACTTGCGGACATCCCTGCTTTCATCCGTGCCATCTGTGTAATCCGTGGTAAAAAAGTCTCGCAAAAAGGAGCGAATCTGAGGGTTAGCAGGGCAACGATCGTAAAGAAAAAACAACATAAGCTCTTATCTATGTGTTCTTTGCGTTCCTTTGTGGCAAAAAACCTCTTGGAATTGCATAATTCCTCACCATTGCAGGACTGCCTGAGCAACCTCATCCGTTTAGTGCGCCGGAGTGACCTGTTCGGAATCTTCATTGCAGCGCTATTCCTGAGAATTGCGCATTTTTGGCAAAACTTCCCGAACGATGTGCCCCAATGACAAATGACAAATTCTCAATGACCAATTCTCAACTCAGATCCAGCACTTTGGTTGCGGCTTGCCGCGCTGCGTCTTTGCCTCTTTGCGTCTTTGCGTTGAAATCCTTTGCGTTGAAATCCTCCTTCCTTATGGATTGGCGTAGTCGAGCGCCAAGTGCCATCTCCCCTCCGCCTCCCCCTCTACCGATCAATGCTGACCAAGGAAATTAAGGCAAATTAAGCCAAATTAAGCCAAAAAAACATTTTTTATGAGCTTTGATAGCAAAAAATGCAAATCCTTAGTAATCTGCTTATGATTGGAGAATCCAGACCAAATCACCCAGCCGCCGCCAACCATGCCAATCAAGGCTAATCAAGGTAAATCAAGGTATTTCTTGAGAGATGACAATTGATACCCCGGCCATTCATGCCTTTTCCCTACAACATCTTTGCTCTCGCCCTGTTTGGCGCGGGATTGACGACGGCCGTCTCGCTGCCGTGGTGGCGCGCCTGGTGCCGCCGCGCCGGGGTCATGGACGAACCGGGCGAGCGCAAGCTCCAGTCCGCGCCGGTGCCCCTGGCGGGGGGATTGGCCGTGATGACCGGCCTGCTGCTGCCGCTGCTGGCCGGGGCGCTGGCGGCTCTGGCGCGGGGCGAGCTGTCCCGCTGGCTGTTCGGTTCCAACGCCGCCCGGCTTCTGGAACACGGCCTGGACAAGGAGGCGCTCCAGATTGCCGCGATCATGGCCGGCGCGCTGGGAATGTTGCTGATTGGTTTCTTGGACGACAAGTTTGAGCTGCGCCCGGCGGTCAAATTCAGCGGCCAGCTTTTGGTCGCCCTGATGGTCGCCGCCGCCGGCGTTCGCGTTACTTTGTTTGTGCCCAGCCTGGCCTTCCACTACGCCATCACGGCGCTGTGGATATTGACAGTGGTCAATGCGTTCAATTTCATGGACAACATGAACGGGCTGTGCGTCGGGCTGGGAATCATTGGCGCCTGGTATTTCGGGGTCATCACCGCCATCAACGGCCAATATCTGGTGGCCGCCGCCGCATTTCTCATCACCGGGGCGCTGGGCGGTTTTCTTCCGTATAATTTTCCCAGGGCCAGTTCCTACTTGGGCGATGCCGGCAGTCATTTGGTGGGCTACCTGCTGGCGGTGCTGGCGATCTTGCCGCACTTTTACACCGTCAGGCATCCGCAAAAACTGGCCGTTCTCACCCCGTTGCTGGTGCTGGCCGTTCCGCTGGCCGACCTGGCCTGGGTCGTGTTGCTGCGCTGGCGGGCGGGCCGGCCGTTTTATGTCGGCGACACCAATCATCTCTCGCACCGCCTGGAGCGCCGGGGTTGGAGCCGGACGCAGGCGGTGCTGCTCATTTGGTTCCTGGCGGCGGCGCTGGGCGCGGTGGCGTTCGTGTGGCAATGATTTCGGTGGAGGAGGTCGTGGTCGTGCCCGCCGCGATGGCCTCCGAGAGCAGGGCCAGCGCCTCGGCGCGGGGGGCCGATCCGATGAGGCAGTCCTCTTCAAGATTATTGACAACGGGGACGTTCCGCTGCTCGCTGGCCAGCAACACCGGCAGCGCGTCGAGCAGTTTCTGGCCTGGCGTCAAGCGGGGCGGCACTGGGCGCATCACATCGGCGGCGATCACCGCGCTGAGTTCATGGCCGGCGCCCAGGTGCTCCTTCAAATCCTGCAAGGCCACCATGCCCAGCAGGCGCCGCCGGGCGTCCACCACCGGGAGAAAATTATTCGAGCTGCCCAGGAAACGCCCGGCGATCTCCGGCAGCGGCGTGTTCTCGCGCAACGCCGCCACCGGGGCGCGCATCAAGTCCCCGACGGTTTGTTCGATGGCCGCGCCCAGCCGGGAACTTTCCACCTCCAGGCCGCGCAGCCGCAACGGCTCGGTATAAATGGAATTGGGATGGAGCCGGCGCGAGACGACGGTGGAGACGGCGCAGCCGAGCATCAGCGCGGGCATGAGAGAATAATTGAGCGAGATTTCCAGTATCATCACCATCGCCAGGAGTGGCGAGCGGGTCGTCGCCGCGAAGACGCTGCCCATTCCCACCAACGCGAACGCGCCCATCGGCAAACCCGGCGGCGCCAGGCCAAAGTGCTGCAATGCCTTCCCCAGCAAGCTCCCCAGCCCCGCCCCAAGGAACAAGGTCGGCGTGATCACCCCGCCCACCGCCCCGCACCCCACCGTGATGACCGTGGCCAGCAATTTCGCCAGAAAAATTCCCGCCAGGACTTTTTCCCCGGGTGGCTCCTGGATGATCCGGTTGGCGATGGAGTAGCCGTTGCCCCAGACCTCCGGGAACGCGATGGCCATTATTCCCACCAGCAGGCCGCCTATGGTCATCCGCAAAGGCAAAGGCCCGACTCGCTTGAAAAGCCCCTCGCTGCCGCGCAGCAGCCGCAGAAAAACCGCCCCCAGCACCCCGGCCAAAAAGCCCAGCACCACGAACCACGGCAACTGCCCAATGCTCGTGAAGTCGTAAGCCGGAACCTCATACCAAAGCCGCACCCCGAAGAAACTGCGCGACAACATCGTGGCCACCACCGAGGAAAAGAGCAGCGGCGCGAACAAATTCATCGAAAAATTCCCCAGCACGATATGCGCCGCGAACACCGCGCCGGTGATGGGGGCGTTGTAGGCCGCCGCCATGCCCGCCGCCGCGCCGCAGGCGACCATGAGCCGCAGGCGATACGGTTGCCAGCGCGCCAATTGCCCCCAGGTGGATGCGGCGGTGGCGGACAGTTGGGTGATGCCTCCTTCCCGCCCAATGGAAGCCCCGGTGCTGATGCTGATGAGGGAGGAAATGGCGCGGATGACGCCCACGCGAAAAGGCAGACGCCCATCCCCGGCCACCACCACTTCCAGCAGATTGGTGGTTCGGTACTTCCCGGCGAAACGGAAGCCCCAATACAAAACCAGCCCCGCCACCAGCCCGCCCAGGGCGGGCATCAACACCCGCGTGTGCAGGTCCATCGCGGCGACCACATCGGTGATGTTGCGGCCCTGATGACGGGAGAGGACGCCTTGCAGGCCCTCGACAGTGGAATAAAAAAACAGGTTGACCAGGGCGCCAATGACCCCCACGCCGCCGGCCAGCAAAAGGTGAAAAGCCTCCTCGCTGATCACCAGTTTCTCCCTCACTTGCAGCGCCTTTTGCCAGTGGCGGCGCAGGAAGCCGCGCACTGTGGCAAGGAGACCTTCAAATGTCGTTGGCCACAAGCCCATGTGCCTGGAGTATAAAGCGCAAGCTTTGAAGTTAAAGAGCAATCCCGCCGTGGTGAAAGCGTTCTCCCGGGGAAATGAAGGCCGGATTTTGCCGGCAAGCCCGGCGCTACCCGGTTTTTGGGCCGGCGGAAAGGGTGGCGTTGACGTTCCGCAGTTTGGCGGCCAGATCCATGGCGATGTTGCGCATCACCACCATCCCCAGGTTCGGCTCGCGCCGGGCCAGGTCGGTGAAAGCGGAGCGTTGCACCACTAACAGGATGCTCGGCTGCGCGGCGGCGGCAAAGGCGTTGCGGGGAGAACCGTCCAGAAAAGCCAGTTCCCCAAAAATCTTGCCGTCGGAGATCTGGGCGATGGGCGGGCCGTCGCGCTCCAGTTGGATGTTGATCTTTCCGCGCAAAACGATGTAGGCCTCGAGGCTCGAATCCCCCTTGGCGAAGACGAATTCGCTGGCGCGAAAGAGCTTCTGCACGAACAGACGCGCAATCTTGCGCAACTCGCCGTCGCCCAGACCGCCAAACATGGACAAGGGCCGGAGCAAATTAATGATCGCCATCCCGATTTTCATATCCTCAAAATTCCGGTCTATGATCCGCACGGTCGTCGTGGCGTGCGCGGTGAAATCGGCCGTGTCCAGCGAATAGGGCAGGTTCAACTTCACCATCTTGACCACGTCCGCATACATCCCGGCACGGCAATAAAAGGCGGGAAGATACGCCACCGGCACGAAGCCCAGTTGCTCGGCGGATTTGAGGAGGCGGGGCGCCGTGGCCAGGATGTCCGTTTCCACATAGACGGCGCCCAGTTGTTCCTGCGCAACTTTGACCGCGTGCGCAAAAAGGGCGCCCATGGAGATGTCATCGCAAGAAAATGAGTCGGTCAGCCGCACGCAACGGTCGGCGTCGTCGAAATTGAACGTCAGGCCGGCCACAATCTTCTCCTCCTTCTGCCCCAGGAAGGCGCGGGGGGGTTGGGAAAGGGGCAGGCGCAAGTGCCCGGAGCCCATGTTGAAGTGGCCCGAAAGCTCTTGGGCTGGATTGGAGGATTGGGCCTGAAGGCGCCACAGTTGGTAATCTTCCACCGAGGCATCGTGGACTTGGAGTTCGTTCTGCAACGGGTATCCGCTGGCGCCGTCGCGCGCGACCAGGGGGTTGGAGATTTGGAGGTTTTCAAACGCGGCGGCGGCCAATTCGGCGACGTGGGGCAGGGATTCGGAAAGAGGCAGGCGGGTGACCAGCACCGCCGCGGCTCCCCGAACGTAGAAAAGCATCCCGGTCCGCTTTTCCAGGAGATGTTTGAGGGGTTGATAACCCACGCAAATATATCCGGCGTTTTCAAAGAGTATTTGCTGGAAGTTCTCCGTGGCGGCAATGCGGGTGATGACCATTTCTCCACGCTGGTCGGCAAGTTGGTTGACCGATTGCACCAGGGCCTGGGCCGAACCATCGGAGAGGCTGCCCGGACGGAAGAGCATCCGGCCCAGATTGGCAATAGGATTGGTCTTTTCGCCTTCCGGGCTGAGAAAGGTGACGCTCGCGGCCAGGGAGCCATCCATCTCGGCCACCCAGGTTTCATGGCCGGAAACGGGGTCAAGCTGGCCCGCGATCCAGGGCAGATTATAAACCGGTTCGGCGGGATATTGATCGCCAAGGGCAGCCTTGGCCAAGTCAAGCCAAAGCGGCGCATCCGCCGCGGTGGCCAGTCTGATGTTCGAACCCATCAACGTTTCTTTCTTTGTCTTCAGTAGGGCGATTTGCCTGCTGGTTTGGTGCCCGCGACAGGACTTGAACCTGTACGATGTTACTCACTAGAACCTGAATCTAGCGCGTCTGCCAATTCCGCCACGCGGGCATTGTTGATTGCAAAAAACTTGCACCAAACCACTTTCCCTCAACTTTTGCTTTGCATCCCGTAACTTTGGCCCATCAATCCGACACGAAATGCGCCGCAACGGGACCGGAAACGGGACGAACACCTCTCCATAAATGGCAGGTGGCGCTCATTTCCGCGAGTGCCGCATTTGCTTCAATAACGTCAGCAATGGAAATGATTATGGCAGAATAAAACTCAACGGCAAGTTGATTCGAGAATGCAATGCGCGTTTGGCGCGCCGGGCTGTTTATGTTTTCTCTTCCGGGTCTGGGTCTTCATCCGCATGACTGGCTCGCATGAAATCATACGCCGTCCTGCCACTGGCTGTTTTCGCCGTTCTCGTTTCCGTTAATCCGCCAAAGTGATTGGTCGTCACCAAATTGTCACACTGCGGCAGTGGTCAACCTTTGCGCAATCGGCTTTAATGGATGCGATGGAACATTTGTCTGGCTTGCTGGTGGCGATTCCACTTTTTTGCATGATGTCCGCGCCGGCGCTGGCGTTTGCACGGGTCAGGGGCTTGCACGGCAGGGCGAATGCGGCGGCCAGGGTCGTCCGCACCCAGAGTCCGCCGCGGCTGTTGGCGGTGGTTTGGCCGTGCCCCAGGCCCCGGCACAGGAGTACCTTCGCGCGATGGGCCGGCGGACTTTTGCTCGCGGCTGGCACGACCACTGCGGCGTTGGCGGTTGATTTGCCTGGTTACCGGCCAGATGGCTCGATTCTTCTTCCCAACCAATGGTCCCTGCGGCCGGCGGGGCGGCAAATTGAATTGGGCGATTTTCCGGTGAACATCGCGTTGCATCCGGCCGGGCGGTTCGCGGCGGTGTTGCATTGCGGACATGGGCGGCATGAGATTGTGGTGGTGGATTTGAACGGGGAGAAAGTCGTATGGCGGGCGCCGGTGCGAGAGTCGTTCTACGGCATGGCGTTCTCGCCCGATGGCCGCACTCTTTATTGCAGCGGGGCCGGGGAGGAGGTTGTGCATGTGTTTGATTTTAAGGAAGGCAAGATGACCGTTGAGCCGGACATCCGAGTGCGGGACCCGCGCGAGCGCGGGATTCCCTGCGGCTTGGCGGTGTCCCAGGATGGAGGCGAACTTTTTGTGGCCAATGTGTGGGGCCAATCCGTTTCGGAAGTGGATTTATCGGGTCGAACCCACAAAGCCGATGTTTTATTCACGCCGCCGTCCGGAGGTTCAGACAAACTGTGGGACGCCAGCAAGCCGGCGGAGACGGAGGAGCGGATGCTAAACAAACGAGCGGAAGCCGCGCTGGATGCCACCGCGCCGGACGCGCCTTTTCCTTATGCCTGCGTGGTGGATTCCAAGCGCCGCCGTCTCTACGTGAGTTTGTGGGCGCAATCCTGCGTGGCGGTGGTGGATTTGAAATCACGTGAAGTCGTGGGGCGATGGGCGACGGAGGAACATCCCAATGAAATGGCGCTCACCAAATCCGGCCGCCGGCTTTTCGTGGCCAACGCCAACCGGAACACGGTGACTGTGATTGACACGTCCAGCGGTCATGCCGCCGAAACCCTGGATGCCTCGCTTTCCCCCGCCTCCCTGCCAGGTTCCACCCCCAACAGCCTGGCGCTGTCGCCGGACGACCAGAAGCTGTTCGTGGCCAATGCCTGCAACAACAATGTGGCGGTGTTTGATGTCAGCCGAACCGGCCATTCCCGCGCCCTGGGTTTTATCCCGGTGGGCTGGTATCCGACATCAGTGCGAGTGACGCCGGACGGCCGGCATTTGCTCGTGGCCAACGGCAAGGGGCTGAGTTCACTGGCCAATCCCAAAGGACCGCAGCCGGGCAAACGAGTGGATGCCGCCACCCAGATCATCACCGAGTTGTTCCCCGGCGCGCTGAGCATCATTGACCTGCCCAGGAGCGGGGACTGGCACCAGGAACTGGCCGCTTACACCACCCAGAGTTACCAATGCTCGCCCCGATCAGGCGAGGCTCCTGCCGCAAGGCCCGCGGAGAGTCCGGTGCCCGGCCAGCCGGGCGGGGCCAGCCCCATCCGGTATTGCATCTACATCATCAAGGAAAACCGGACCTATGACCAGTTTCTGGGAGACCTGCCCCAAGGCAACGGCGACCCGCGACTGTGTCTCTTTCCCGAGCAGGTGACCCCCAACCACCACAAGCTGGCGGGCGATTTTGTGCTGCTGGACAATTTCTATGTGGACGCAGAGGTCAGCGCCGATGGACACGAATGGTCCATGGGGGCCTACGCCAGCGATTTTGTGGAGAAGACCTGGCCGCTGAACTACGGGCACAACTCCGGCAAAAAATATCCTTATCCCTCGGAGGGGGACTTTCCGATTGCGGCGCCGGCCAACGGGTATCTTTGGGACCGCGCGCGGGCGGCCGGGGTGACCTACCGCAGCTACGGTGAATTTGTGATGGCCGGCAAGAAGGCCGGGGAACCGAATTGGACGAAATTGGCGGCGCTGCAGGGGCATTTCGATCCGGAGTATCATGTCTTTGATTTGGAGTATCCGGACCAAAAGCGGGCGGACCGGTTCATCGCCGAACTGAAGCGTTTTGAAACGGAAGGAGAGATGCCGCGGCTGCAAATCGTCAAATTGCCCAACGACCATACCGAGGGCGCCCGGGCCGGGGCGCGGACGCCGACGTCTTACATGGCGGACAATGATCTGGCGCTGGGCCGGGTGGTGGAGGCGGTGAGCCATTCCAAATTCTGGCCCCGGACGGCGATCTTCGTCCTGGAAGACGATGCGCAAAACGGGCCGGACCATGTGGATGCGCATCGCAGCCCGGCGTTCATCATCAGCCCTTACACGCGGCGCGGGGCGGTGGATTCCACGATGTATTCGACCAGCAGCATGTTGCGGACGATGGAACTGATCCTGGGTCTCCAACCGATGACCCAATTCGACGCCGCCGCCATGCCGATGTTTGGGGCGTTCCAGGCGGCGCCGGACCTGCGGCCTTACGAGGCGCTGCCGGCACGGGTGAGTTTGGAGGAGCGCAACACCGCGCTGAGCTGGGGCAGCGGCGCTTCCGAGAAGATGGATTTCAGCCGGGAGGACGCGACGGATGAGATGAGCCTGAACGAAATCATCTGGCGGTCGGTGCGCGGGGCCGGGGCCGCCATGCCCGCGCCCGTCCATGCGGCGTTTGTCTTTGACCACCCGAAGGCGGACGACGATGATTAAGGCGCAAGCGTCGGACGAGCCGCCGGCTGGAGTGCCATTGCCCGCGAGGGAGAGAAGCATGAAGGAAAAAACCCAAGCGCCCCGCTGGCGGTGGATTGGCCTGGCCTTGGCCGCCATCACCCTGGCGTTGTTTTCGCCTTTGTGCCACTACGATTTTCTGGATTTTGACGATCAAGCTTATGTCACCGAAAATCCTTATGTCCGGTCCGGCCTGAATCTCCACAGTGTGGCGTGGGCTTTCCAGAGCAGCACCACGGGCAACTGGCTGCCGGTGACTTGGATTTCGCACATGCTGGATGTGCAATTGTCCGGCATGAACGCCGGGGGGCATCATCTGAGCAGCGTGCTCCTGCATACGGCCAACGCGGTGCTGCTTTTTCTGCTGCTGCGACGAATGACTGGCGCGGTCTGGCGAAGCGGTTTGGTGGCGGCGTTGTTTGCGTGGCATCCGGCACATGTGGAATCAGTCGCCTGGATCGCCGAGCGCAAGGACGTGCTGAGCGCGTTTTTTGGGATGCTCGCCATGTGGGCCTATGTCTGGCACGCCGCCAAGCCCGGCGTGGGGCGCTACGGGTTGTCGCTGGCGCTTTTTTGCGCTGGCCTTAATGGCCAAATCCATGGTGGTGACTCTGCCGTGCGTGTTGCTGCTGCTGGATTACTGGCCCCTTGGAAGATGGACCATGGCCTTCGGGAGCCAGCCCGCCATTGCAAACTCCGGCACCCCGGCATTCCCCCGACAGCCGCTGTGGCGGTTGCTGGCGGAAAAGGTTCCCTATCTGGCGTTGAGCGCGGCATGCTGCGCGCTGGCGATTTGGGCGCAGAAGCGAAGCAACGCCATTGCCTCCGCGCAGGAACTTCCCATCTGGCATCGGCTTGGCCATGTTTTGGTTTCCTATCTGGATTACATGGTCATGCTGATATACCCTCATCACCTTGCCATATTCTATCCGTATCCGCTCCATGAAAAAGCGGCCATGATGGTCGGGGGCGGCTGTGTGCTGGCCGCGATTTCCGCACTGGCCATGGCCCAGTGGAGGCGGAGGCCGTATGTGGCTGTGGGATGGTTTTGGTTTGTCGGGATGCTGGCGCCCGTGATCGGCCTGATCCAGGTCGGCAGGCAGGCTCTGGCGGACCGCTACACCTATTTGCCTGCCATCGGGCTGTTCCTGATCGTCGTTTGGGGCGGGGCAGAACTGGCATTGCGTTATCCGCGGGTCAAGCTTTTGGCGCCGGTCCTGGCAACGGCGATGTTGGCGGCGACTTTGGTTCAAATCTCCTATTGGAAGGATACCCGGGCTGTTTTCGAGCGCGCCCGGCAGGTGACGCAGGACAATTATCTGGCCGTCACGCTGCTCGGGAGCGTCCGGGCGGGCGAGGGCGATCTGAATGGGGCGATGGAGCTTTATCGGGAGGCGTTGCGCGAAAAAGCGAATTATCCCGAAGCGCACTTTTTCATGGCGCGGGCGCTGGAGCAGGAGGGGAAAATGGATCAGGCAGTGCCGGAGTACATGACGGCGCTGCGGTTGAATCCATTCTTTCAACAGGCGCACATCTTTCTCGGACTGCTGCTGGCTAGGGAGAAGAAATACGATGAGGCCGCCGCCCAATACGAGGCTGTTTTAAAAATCAACCCGCAGTCCGCCGTGGCGCACAATGATCTGGCCCGCCTGCTGCAGAGCCAGGGCCGGCTGGAGGAAAGCATCCGGCATTACTCCGCCGCGCTGCAATGCGATCCGAGTCTGGCCGAACCCCACAACAACCTTGGGATTCTGTATCTGCAGAAGGGAGAACTGGCTGAGAGCACAAGGCAATTGCGGGAAGCGTTGCGGCTCAAGCCCGGCGATGTGGAAACAGAATGCAATCTGGCCACGGTCCAGATTCAACAGCGGCAATGGAAGGAGGCCCTGGACATTTTGCCGGGGATTGCGGCGGCCCAGCCGGGCAATTCCAATGTGCAGTACCAATTTGGATTGGCTCTGGCGCATCAGGGCCGGAGACGGGAAGCGATGGGCCAATACGCCAAAGCGCTGTTGCTGAGGCCGGACTTTGCGGAGGCCCTTGAACAACTGGCGTGGATGGCGTCCACCGATCCTGATGCCGAGTTGCGCAACGGCGCGCAAGCGGTGTCCATGGCGGAAAGAGCTTGCGCGCTGGCGGGAAGGCAGCAAGCGGGCGGCCTTCTGACTTTGGCGGCGGCCTATGCCGAGGCGGGCAGGTTCAAGGACGCCATTGGCGCCGCGCACGAGGGCCTGGATTTGGCCGGAAAGAGGGGCCAAACAGATCTTGAGGCAAATGCCAGGCGCCTGCTTGACGCCTTTGAAGGCGGACACCCATTCCGGGAGCAAACCGAGGGGCCGTAGGAATCTGCGCGAAGGATCCTGACCTCAAGTTGGCAGATCCTCCGCATCCGGCGAAATCCGTTCGGAGCGATGAAGCCGTTGGTTCAAGGACCATTTCTGGGCCAGAGTTTCGCATAATTGGATCATTTCGATGTTGTCGAAGGGCTTTTTGAGCACGGCGAGGTTGTTGCGATTGCCCAATTGGCGCATGATCTCTTCCCACGAATAATCCGAATAGGCGGTGCAGATGACAATCTGGAGGCCCGGATCGGCTTCCCAGAGCCGTGCGATCGTCTCGACGCCGTCCCAGCCGGGGGGCATACGCATGTCCACGAAGGCCACCGCGTAGGGACGGCCCTGTTCCAGAGCCAGGCGCACTTTGGCCAAACCTTCCTGGCCCTGAAAAGCGGCATCTATTTCGAATCGCTCGTGAGCATCGGGCTGGTCATGGGCCTCGAAGAAGTTGGATTCCAGATTATCAAGTTGGTCGTCGGCTGGGGCGGTCGCGGCCAGGATTTTGCGAAAGTCCTCATGGATCGTCGGATTGTCATCCACAGTCAAGACGCGGCGGTTGGCAAAGCCAGGCGATGGGTTCATAACGCGGGGCAAGGGGGTGCGACCGGCAATTCCAGGGTGAAGAGCGCGCCGAGACCCAGGCCGTCGCTGTGGGCGCGCAAGGCTCCGCCCATTTCTTTGGCGGCGAGGGCGGAGGAGTGGAGGCCAAAACCATGGCCATCTTTCTTGGTGGTGAAACCGTGGGCGAAGATGCGGTTGAGGTTTTCGGGGGCGATGCCGATGCCATTGTCCTGGACTTGAATCTGAACCCGTTTGTTGGAGGAAGCCTGAATGGAGACGGTGACCCGCTTGCTCGGGCCGGGGCTGTGGTCCACGGCGTATTTGGCGTTGCGGATGAGGTTGACCAGGATTTGCAACACTTTGTGCTTGTCGGCCACGACCGGGGGCACGGGGGCGAAACGGCGTTCGAGGACCACCCCGTGCCGTGCCAGCGCTTCGGCGTTGATTTGAAGTCCGTCCTCGACCAACTCTTCCACGGGGACCTGTTCAAGAATGCCGGAAACCTTGGCATAGCGCTGCTGCATGGCGATGATATTCTTTATGTGGCCGAGGTGTTTGCCCAGCGATTCCAATTCGCGCAGTTGGCCGGCCTGCTCGGCGCGCAACCGGCTGGCAAGCTGAATGAGCAAGTCGGGCAACAGCTTGCCTTTGGGGTCGTTGGTGAGGTAGTCGCCCAGCTGCCCGCGTTTCTGTTCCAGGATGGCCGCCACTTTTTCCAAACTCGATATTCTGGAATTGCGCACCATCTCAACGGCGAGGTTGGAGGAAACGTTGACGCTGTTGAGCACGTTGCCAACGTTGTGCAACATGCCGGTGGCCACTTCGGCCATGCCCGCCTGGCGCGAGACGGCCAAGAGACGGCGGTGCATCGTCTCTTGAATCCGAAAGCGCTCCTCGACCAGCGCGGACTGAAGCTGCACCAGAGCCAGTACCGGAATGATCCCCAAGTATTGGTCTTGGGCGCCGAGCAGGATCACATCCTCGTTGAAGGCCTTACCTTGGCGTCCCAGGGCGGTTTCGAGGGTCTGTCGCACCGGCGTGCCCTGGCGCAGCAGCAGGGGTTGCTGGACCATGTGCTGCCGGACGGCTTCCTTGCTGTAAATGGCAAATCCGTAGCGGTGGCCCATCAGAAAGCCCAGGTGGCCGCGCGAGCACAGCCCCACCACCTTGCCCGCCTCCATCACGGCGCAATAGTCGTGCTGATGGGTTTGAAATTGTTGATACACTTTCCCCAGCGAAGTGCCCGCGTCGGCCCGCTCCTGGTGTTTGACCAGAGTGAGCAGGTCTGTTTGTTCGATGCCCTGCGCCTCCGCCTCTCGTCCCGGACTTTCTGATTGCAGTAAACTGACATTCATGCCGTCCTGATCGGGAGAAAAAATGGCGTTGCTGTTACAGCGGTGCCACAACTATGGAACGATATCCCCAAACTGTGAGGACCGGGTTGACTCAGCATGGCTGAATTTGGCAATCCCCTGGGCAAAATATGTGTGAGCAATATGTGTCAAAACTGTAACAATTCCGCACACAGTCTTAACGATCATGTAACCATTCTGTCATGGACATGCGGCGCCAGTTAGATTCAGGAGGGATTCAAATGCAAAAGAATTCCCGCCCCCAGCGGCCAGACGCGCTGGGTTTGTGGTCTTATAGAAAAACAACATTAAAATCTTTGCGCCCTGCTTTGGGCGTTGGCAATGCGACACTTTGCATGATGTACAGTCATGCTAATCAACCACTTCAAGGCAATCAAAAACACACTCTATGAAAAAACCACTCATCTCGTCCCTCGCTCTGATCATCTCTCTACTGTCCGCACAGGCGCAATATTTTACCACCGGCAACCTGGCAGTCGTGAGGGTCGGCGGCACCAACCAAGACGTCGTCAGCAGCGGCAGTGGCAACCCGATCTGGATTGATCAATACACAACCAACGGGACCCTGGTGAATTCGCTTGGGCTGCCCACCAATGGGGCCAATGCCCTCATTCTGAGCGGCTACAACTACGGAGGTTTGCTGACTCTCACCCCGGATGGCAAACATCTGGTGATCGCAGGGTTTAACACCAGCGCCCCTTTTACCTCAAACGGCCTTGTGGAAAACGTCGCCTTTTCCTTCGCGACGAATGTTCCTCGAGCCGTAGCCACCATAGATGGCTACGGCAATTATGCGCTGCCCATCGTGAACACCAACATTTACAGCACTTACACCATCACAAGCGCGGCGTCCGACGGGACCAATTTCTGGACGCTCGGCAGCGGTGCCACCGCCCCCAGCATGTCAGGTGTGGTCTATGTGGGAACCGCGCAGACGCCCGCCACGGTCGCGGTGACGCCAGGACTTTTTGGAAGTGGGCGCTGCCTTAATATTTACAATAACACGCTTTATGCGTCCGGCTACCCCGCCAGTGCGACTGTTTCTCCTCAATCCGGCGGATTTATGCTGATGAATATTTCCGGCGCGCTTCCCACTGCCGCCACCGGTTTCACTAATGTCCTCCCGACTGGACCGGAGGCCACCGACACGCCTGATGATCTGGTGATCAATCCGGCTGGCACCATTGCCTACATTGCAGACTCCACTGCCGGGATCGTCAAGTTCACCAACAGTGCGAATGGGTGGGTGTCCAACTACACCATTATCCTGACCAATGCGGGCTATAGCACCGCGTCCGGCAGTTCGCGCGCCATCAGCGTGACCGCCGATTTCACGCAAACTCCTCCCGTGGTTTATGCGACCACTGATGAGAGCCTCACCAACCGCCTGGTGATGTTTCAAGATTCCAACTCCGCCCCCGCTATCATCAACCTGGCGTCAAACCTCCTTGTCACCGGCACCGGTGGCGCCACCAATACCTTCCGCGGCGTGCGGTTTGTGCCAGGCTCGGCTCCCCTGATCAGCAGCCAGCCAACCGGCGTGGTGACGAGCGCGGATGGATCGGCCACATTCTCGGTTACGAGCCTCGGAACGCCTACGCTGGGCTATCAGTGGTACACCAATGGCGGCGCGGTCAGCGGGGCCACCAGCACCTCCCTCACTCTGAACAACGTGACGACATTCGAGAATGGAATAGTGGTAAATGTGGTGGTGACCAATGCGTACGGGATGGCCACCAGTTCCAATGCGACCTTGACGGTCAACCCCAATTACTTCATTCCCGGCAACCTTGCGGTCGTCTCCGTGGGTGGCGGGGGGCAGGATATCAGTTCAACGGACACGGGAAACACGGTGAGCATCCTCCAATTTACCACCAACGCGGGGCAGACCGCCCCCGTGAGCACTTTGCCGCTCCCCTCGACCGGCCCCAATGCGTTTACATTGGATGGTTCGGCCACGGAAGGATATATGACGCTTACGGCCAATGGCCAGTACTTGGTGCTCGGCGGCTACAATGCCGCCCCGCCTGTGAGTGGCGAGCTTGCATTATCCATATCAACCAATGTCCCGCGCGCGGTGGTGACGATTGATGGCTACGGCAACTACGCCATGCCCATCGCCAATACCAATGTTTTGAGCACTTACAATATCGTGTTGCTTCGGTCAGCTTGCGTAGCGGCAAAAACCGCGCCCCGGCGGAATTTCGTCGGTTCGATGTGGCCGGGCGCGCTACGCCGGCGAGTCAACCGCAGCCCGCTGCCGCGATGGCTT
>Ga0181539_1003052_pt1 | contig 15859 bp, 4 predicted proteins | sample PEATcosm2014_Bin_46_FD_119767 | JGI IMG/M metagenome (GOLD analysis project Ga0181539, IMG submission 119767) | Peatland microbial communities from MTU Mesocosm Facility, Houghton, MI, USA - PEATcosm2014_Bin23_60_metaG | ecosystem: Environmental > Terrestrial > Soil > Wetlands > Peat | place... | reverse complement strand
CGGGTACGACTTGCTTCCCTACTTGCCCGTTCTTACCGGGCGGGCAGTGGAAAGCCGGGAGGTCTCCGAGCGCTTCCTGTGGGATGTGCGAAGGCTGGTTGCCGACCTCTTGCTGGAGAACTACGCCGGACACATGCGGGAAATCAGCAATCAGCATGGACTTACGTTGTCGATTGAGGCATACGGCGGCGGGCCGCTGGATGAGGTGGCTTACGGCGGGCGCGCGGACGTCCCCATGAGCGAATTCTGGACAGGTCAGGTGCCCGGCACATGGAATAAAGAAATGGCATCGTCCGCGCATGTTTACGGCCATCCCGTATGTGCGGCGGAATCCTTCACCGCCGTTCCGGAAAACGCCCGGTGGCAAAACCATCCGTACCGGTTGAAGCCCCTCGGCGACCTCGCCTTTACGCAAGGCATCAACCGCTTTGTGTTCCACCGGTATTCCGCGCAGCCCTGGGTGAATCACGCGCCGGGAATGACCATGGGGCCTTGGGGAATCCATTACGAGCGCACCAACACCTGGTGGGAACAATCCAAGGCATGGCTTGCCTACCTTGCCCGCTGCCAGGCCCTGTTGCAGAAAGGGTTGTTCGTGGCGGATGTGGCATATCTGGGGAGTGAGAACGGGCCGAATTCGTTCCCCGCTCGGGAATCCATGGACCCGGCAATCCCCCCCGGCTATGACTTTGATGACCTGCCACCGGAGGCGTTGCTAAAGCTCGCGACCGTGCGCGACGGACAATTAGTCTTAGAAAGTGGCGTGCGCTACCGCGTTCTGGTGCTGCCGCCGGGACGTTCCATGACCCCGGCTTTGCTGGCCAAGGTCAAGGATTTAGTCGAAGCGGGGGCCACCGTCGTCGGACCGCGTCCCACCAAGTCACCCAGCCTGGCAGACTATCCGCACTGCGACAGCGAAGTGCAGCAATTGGCCGAGGAACTATGGGGCGATTGCGATGGTGCAAGCATCACCGAACACGCTTGTGGTAAGGGCAAGGTCGTATGGGGGAAACCCCTTGCCCAGGTGCTGAGGGAATTGGGCACTCCACCCGACTTTGCGTGCCATCACGTGACAGTGGGGGAGGATATTCGTTATATCCACCGTACTGTGGACGGTGATGAGGTCTACTTTGTGGCCAGTTCACTTCCCGAGGCCCGGAGATTCTTGTGCACGTTCCGGGTCAAGGGTCGGCGGCCGGAAATATGGTGGCCGGATACGGGTCGAACAGAGACCGTCACCGTTTACGACGAGCATGAGGATACCACGCAAATTCCCCTCACCCTGGACCCCTGTGGGTCGGTCTTCGTAATATTCCGAGCCGCTGCTCCCACCCTGGCAAACCGGGTCGTCTCAGTGAGGCGTGATGGCATTGAGATTTCGGGACTTGCTGTGAAGCCTGCCCCCGAAACCCAACTTCTGAGCGAATCATGCTTTGTTCAAGAGAATCGAGGGGGCGCGGAGGGGTATCGAATTGAGGTCATCCAGCCGGGGAGCTACGAGTTGAAGTCCGCTACCGGGCATGTGTTGAAGGCGGAAGTCCCCGAGATACCCAAACCCTTCGAGATTGAGGGACCCTGGGACCTGGCATTTCCCAAGGGCTGGGGTGCGCCGGAGCATGTGACCCTGGCCAAACTCATTTCCTGGACCGAGCACTCGAATCCGGGAGTGAAATACTTTTCCGGAACCGCAACGTATCGGCGCAAGTTTGCCCTCTCGGCGCGAGACATTCCCAAGGATTGCGGGCTTTACCTGGATCTTGGACGTGTGAACGTTATCGCCGAGGCCATCCTGAACGGCCAGAATCTTGGCATTCTGTGGAAGCCGCCCTTCCGCGCCGAGGTTACGAGCATCCTCCACGCGGGAGCCAATGACCTGGAAGTTCGCGTGGTCAACTTGTGGCCCAACCGGCTGATCGGCGACGACCACCTGCCCCCGGACTGCGAGTGGACAAAACAACATTGGGGAGACGTACTTCGCGAGTATCCCCAGTGGCTCGTGGACAACAAGCCCCAACCTACGGGCCGCGTGACCTTTACAACTTGGAAGCATTGGAGCAAGGACGATCCGTTATTGGAGTCGGGTCTGCTGGGTCCGGTTTGCATCATTTCCAGACCCAGAGTGGCTTTGAAATAGCCGAGGAGGGGGCGGCGCAGTGCGGCGTGGCCGCAATCAGGGTATAGGGGCCGGCGGGCGCTGGCCCCTACATGGGCACGCGGCGTGGCACGGGCATCGGAAGCTGTGAAAAAATCGGTTTTACAGGTTTTGGCACTCTGCATTTTCAATGAGTTACCTTGTGGATAACAGTTGAAGATCCGATTTTTTCACAGCTTCTCCTGCCCGTGTCAAATCATGGCCAGGATGGCCATGCCACGACTCTGGTTGCGGCTGCAGGCCGCGCTGTGCTACTCGATCATAATTACGGCACCAAGATGAAAGCCTATTCTTCCCTCTCCCCCCAAGGGGGCGGGGGAAGAGGAATTCTTAGCTTTGGCGCAGTATGCATAATTGGGTAGCCACGTTCGCTGCTCTCGTGACCGTGGGTTTTTCTCACCTGTATTTCAAGTCAGTCAAGGGGGTACATCGAGACACATGAATGGACTCTTTACAAGAGTATGGGAAAGAATGTATTGGCTCTGCGCAGTGATCCTGGTATGTTCTTTGTCGCCCGCGCCCGTAATGGCCCAGTCGAATCCCACTTCCAACCGGTTTCAATATCGGATCGCCATTTTAGGATACCCCTCCAACGCCGCGGTGGTGTGGGACGACAAGAATCCGATGGCGGAATATATGAAGTCTCTGGGCGCTCCGAAAGTCGAGTGGAGCCGCGAAAACCTTCAGAAGCTGAAAGCCCTCGGGTTCAACACCCTTCAACTGAACATTGCCTGGGGCTACCGGCCGAACGACGAGCCTCTTAATCTCGAGGATGTTGTCGAGTTGCCGGCGGGCTTGCGCGACCAATATCCGCAGCCTGTCCCCTTGCGTTCCCTGCAAACGCCCGAACGGATCCGGCAGCGCCGAACGGATTTGCGCGACCGCCTCAAAATGGCAAAGGATGCAGGTTTTCGCACCATCTTTCACTTCGGCGCTCCCTATAACGCGCACAGCCGGTATGGCGATGCTCCCCCCAACTGCCTCATGGACGGCAAGACGCCGGAGCGTTACGCCCATCTTCTGGAGGTCCTCGGGCAGGAATTTCCGGGCATCGATGACATTCTGATTTACACCTACGATCAGGATGCCTGGCTCTGCAATGAGTTTGGACCCTGTCCCCGCTGCCTGGGCATACCGCTGCATGAGCGTGTGGTTCCTTTCTTGAAGCTGATGGTCGCCACCTGGTCCAGGATCAGCCCGCAAGGGCGGGTTTGGTGGGAGCCCTGGGAACTCTCGGCCGGCGAGGTCTATGAGAGTGTCGTCCGCATGGATTCCGGCGGATTCGGCCTCGCGATTCATTCCAACGTGGCAGAGGCCATGTCGACATTGCCGGTCGACCGATGGTTCAAGAACGTCTGCAACCTGGCGTCGCAACGCGGCATTCCGGTGGTGGGGGAAACCTTCCTGGGAGGAGCCAGCGAGGAACTTGAACCGTACCGCTATCTCGCTTATCCCCTGGTGACGTTGCACGGCCTGCGGACGTTTGCCGCCGTACAAGGTCTGATGGGGATGAAAGAATACTACGGCCTGATTCCCACGATCGATGATCCCAACCTGCGCATGACGGGGCTCTTCTTCTCCAATCCCCGCGTTGACGATGAGACGGCGCTGAAGATCCTGGCATCGCCGTATGGAGCGGCGCAGGCAGACATGATTCAGTTTTGGAAGCTCACCAGCGAAGCGATGGAACTCTTCCCCTGGGATGCCTCTTGGTTCATTCGGGAGATCGGCCGAAGCGATCCTGTACACAGCATGAGCGCGGCCATTATTCGTGGTCAACAGGCCCACACCCCGGCGTGGGAATCCACTCGCCATGCCATCTTCATGAAAACGGACAACCGGGAAGCGGATTCGTGGATGCTCGAAGACGTGCAGTTACGATGTGATCTGGCAGCACAAGGGATGACCCAGGCTCTTGCGGTAGGTCAGCGTATCGAGCCAGAACTCCCCCAACAGTTTCAGGCGGATTATGCCGAGGACTTGAGGCAATTGGCAGGATTCAAGCAACGCACTCTTGCCTATGTATATCATTTGCGCGAGACGAACCTGGCGCGCATGATGCGCGGACTGCGCGAAAAGGGACAACCCGTGCCGGACCCTATGCGGGAGGAGATGGCGACGGTTCTAAAGGCGGACCAACAGAACGAACAACAGACCGAGCCGATCGCTGAAGCCTTGGCATTGCTGACAACCGATGAAGATGCTTTCTTGAAGAAGTACTTTGTCGTGACCGACGATCACCGTACGAAGGGAATGTTTAGTCTAACGTCGAGGTAGGTTAGGGAATCCTTGGACAAAACAGACGAGAGGACAGTTATGACAAGAATTTCACGCCGGAGCTGGCTTGCCCTCGTCTCGGGTGGGTTGTGGCTTCCGCCAGCTTTCGCATTGGCCAACACTCTATCGGAAGATTCATCATCAGGCGGACTCGAACAGGAGTTCCAGAATCCTCCCAAGGCCGCACATCCCTGGGTTTACTGGATGTGGCTGAACGGCAATATCAGCCGGGAAGGCATAACCGCCGACCTCGAGGCCATGCGGCGGGTGGGGATTGGCGGCGCGCTGATCATGGAGCTTGGGGCCGGTAGCCCCGGGCCGGTGCATTTTATGAGCCCCGAGTATCGGGCGATGATTCAGCACGCCATATCCGAGGCAGCGCGGCTGGGCTTGCAAATTGATCTGAACAACGATGATGGTTGGAACAACGGCGGTCCGTGGATCACCCCTGACCTGGCCATGCAACGGATGACCTGGACCGAGACCAACGTGCGCGGCCCGGCATCCTTCCACGCCCCACTCGAGAAGCCGCAGACCAAGCTCGATTTTTACCGTGACGTGGCCGCCATCGCCTACCGCACTCCGCCGGAGGACAGTCCGAGTGCACGAATCCCAGACTCGCAGGTGGTGAAGCTCCCGGGACCGCCGGCCGGAATCGAGTTGAATTTTCCCCGTCCGGTCGCGGTGCAATCACTCGTCTTAACCACGGCAATCACAGTGCAAGGCAAGCCCGCATCGGCAGCGTTGCAGGCTTCGCAGAACGGCAGCGATTTTCAAACCGTCTGTGAGTTTGAAACCGGCTGGCGGCACGGGGCCTCGCGCTACCCCTCAATCACCGCGAGTTTTCCGAAAGCCGAAGGCCGCGTGTTCCGCCTTGTCTTCCCCGAGGGGATTGGCGCTGCCACCCCGCTGGAAGTCCGGCTCTCGCCAGCGCCGCGCCTGAGCGCGTGGGAATTGAAGGGGGGCCACGCAAACATCGGTGAACACGCCAGCGGCGCGGAAGTATTTACCCTGGGGCGCGAGCCGAAACCTGCCATCATGCCCAATCAAGCCATTGCCCGCGACGGAGTTGTGGACCTCACTTCCCGAATGGGTGCGGACGGAAGCCTGACTTGGGACGTGCCTCCGGGTGAATGGACGATTCTCCGCATCGGCTACACACCCACGGGCGCCACCAACGGCGCCAGCACCGTGGAAGGACTTGGTCTTGATTGCGACAAACTGCGGCGAGAGGGCGCCGAGGCGGTGTTTGCCGGCATGTTGGACAAACTGCTGGCGGAAAACCAGGCGTACCGCGGGAAGAGTTTGACCTGGTTCCATTCGGATTCGTGGGAGTCAGGCCCGCAAAACTGGACGGAAGGATTGCAGAACCAATTCCGGAACCGGTGCGGCTACGATCTTCTACCATTCTTTCCGGTTCTGGCCGGTGGCCATGTTGTTGACAGCGTCGCCGTATCCGATCGCTTTCTGTGGGACTTCCGGCGGCTGCTTGCGGACCTGATCCTCACGGAGTTTGTGAAGCCGATGCGCGAAATGTGCCACGCGCGGGGAGTGGGGTTTACCTGCGAGGCCACGGGGCGGCAGCAGTTCTTGAATGACCCCATCGCCTATCAAAGCGAGACGGATTTGCCCATGGGCGAATTCTGGGTGGGCGAGATGTATCCGCGGCCGGATTGCAAGGCGTCTGCCTCGACGGGGCATACCTACGGGAAGGAAGTGATTGGGGCGGAGTCCTATACCAGCACGGGGGGTACCCACGGCTGGTGGCTCGACCACCCTTACTCGCTGAAGGCGGAGGGAGACGAGGCTTTCTGCACCGGCATCAACCACATCGTTTTTCACCGTTACGTTCACCAGCCGTGGCTGGACCGCAAGCCGGGCATGGCTTGGGCAGGCATGGGCGGGAGCGTCATGACCGGACCGCATTCCGGCATTGGCATTAATTTCGAGCGCACCCAGACGTGGTGGGAACAGGGTGCGGCGTGGCTGCAGTACATTGCGCGCTGTGCGTACCTGCTGCGCAAGGGTTCATTCGTGGCTGACATCTGCTATTCCACGGGCGAAGGGGTCCCCAACGCCATCATCCGGTGGAATCGACATCTGGACGCGTTGCCGGAAGGCAGAGACCCTTCCACCGTCACCCAGCGCGGTCTGGCTCGATGTGGCGCGCTTCCCCCTGAACCGCCGTTGGGGTACGACTACGACGGTTGCGATCAGAAGATGCTGATGCAAATGTCGGTGCGGGACGGTCGGGTGACACTACCCAACGGAATGAGTTACGCCGTTCTGGTGCTCCCGCCTCAGCCCGCAATGACGCCGCAGCTTGCAGGTAAAATCAAGGACCTGCTGCAAGCGGGCGCTACGGTCGTGGCGCGCAAACCCTATTCCTCACCCAGCCTGAGGGCTTACCCGGAATGCGACCGCGAAGTCCACCGCCTGGCGGACGAACTCTGGGGGGAAGCGGACAACTCTGCAACTGTGAACCGGTCCATCGGCAGGGGGAAGCTTCTCTGGGGTACGCCGCTTGACGAAGTGCTTCAGGCTGCTGGGGTACCCCAGGACTTCCACTACACCAGCGCGCAGCCGCAAGCCGACGTGCATTACATCCATCGCCAGTGGGGAGACGCTGAGGTTTACTTTGTCTCCAATCAACTTTACCGGGACGAGGTTCTGTCCTGCACGTTCCGGGTGGGTGGGAAAACCCCGGAGTTGTGGCAGCCGGAAACCGGGGAAATCCGTAAGGTCGCTTTCTACTCGCAGAAAGGCGGCAGCACGACCTTGCCGCTCCGATTGGGCCCTGCGGAATCGGTTTTCGTGGTTTTTCGGGAGGCCGCTAGCACACGATCGGTGGTTTCTGCTGCGCCGTTAGGAATGGCCGTGGGCAGCGAGTTTGAACTTTCCTTGGGTACGAGCGGCTCGATAGAAGGCACCGCTTGGGATAGCGGACGATACACGATTAGAGATTCTCGCGGGGAAGAGCGCAAGATCGAACCCAAGGTCCCTGCCCCCCTCGCCGTCGGAGGCCCTTGGATTCTTCGCTTTCCGCCGGGGCTCGGGGCACCCGCAGAGATCCAACTGAGCAAATTAATTTCCTGGACTGACCATCCTGACGATGGCGTGCGGTACTTTTCGGGAACCGCGGAATACACGGCGCAAATCGATATCCCTGGAGCACTCGTGGGCGACGACTACAGAGCGGTTCTAGATCTCGGGGAAGTAAAAGAAATCGCCGAAGTGGCGGTAAACGGAAGGACGGTCCGAACCCTTTGGAAACCACCCTTCCGCGCAGAGGTCACGAAACTGTTGAAGCCGGGAACCAATCGTCTGACTATTCACGTCACTAATCTCTGGGCGAACCGATTGGTTGGCGACAGCAAATTGCCCACCGACCAGCGCGTCAGTTGGAGCACTTGGAATCCGTACACCAGCGATTTCAAATTATTGCCATCCGGATTGCTGGGACCGGTCACGCTGCGGATAGGCCGGCGTTTCACGCTTTAGTAGCGCCGACCTCCGCCTTTGAGGTCTGCGGTTCTTACCTGGACTCGGGTACCGGAACCCGAGGGCAGGCGTGCGTTTTTGTGATTCCCGGTTTTGGCAAGGTAAGAACCGCGGACCCCAATACCGGGGGTCCGCGCTACATGATTCGTGCGTCAGGTGAGAGAATGTGCGGTGATGTAGAAGGGAGTAATACGTGGTGGCTGGTTTGACGCTAAGCCGAAGGCAAGTCATCGGGTCCTTCCTGGCGGGTTTCTGGGCGCGAGCCTTTGGAAGCGCCCGGGCGGCTCTGAATCCAATTGTCCCCGATGCGAAAGAACATGATCTTGCCGAGGGCTTCGCCAGTCCTCCGCCCTCCGCGAGGCCGTGGGTTTATTGGTTCTGGATAAACGGCAACATCAGCAAGGAAGGCATCACGGCGGATTTGGAAGCCCTAAAGGGGGCTGGGATCGGCGGGGTGCTGTGGATGGAAGTGAGCGGGCCTTGGTGGGCGCCGGATGGTGATGTGATACCGCTCAGTCCGCGGTGGCACGAACTCATCCAGTGGGCAGTGGGGGAGTGCCAGCGCCTGGGTCTGGATTTCGATATGACCCTTGATTTCGGATACGGCAGCGGAGGACCGCACATCTCCCCGGAACGATCGATGCAACAAATCGTGTGGACTGAGAAAGAACTGGAAGGCGGGAAGCGGGTCGATGTGGTCCTGGATAAGCCCAAGGTGGACAAGCCGGTATCAGCATGGTTGAGGCCCGGAACACAGATTCCCGCACAAGTTCTGGAAGAATTGAAACGGACGGATTCTTACCGGGACGTGGCCGTGCTGGCCATTCCGTTGCCCGATTCAGCCGAGGCCCGTGCTTACAGAATTGCCGACCTTGCCTCCCAATCCGGTCTCAGCGATAAGATGCCCCGCAGAGAGAACCTGGCGGTGGTACCCCCGCCCGGGGCGATTGCGCCGCTAGAACGCGTGATGGATTTGACCGCCCAGATGGATCGCGAGGGCCGCCTGACGTGGGAGGCTCCCGCGGGCAGGTGGTTGATTATCCGATTCGGGCACGCTTCCAATCTCAAAATGACGCGGCCTTGCCCGGCCGCCGCGGTGGGCCTCGAATGCGACCGCCTCGCCAAGATCGGTATCGATACTCACTTTGACGCGTTCCTGAAGAAAATAATCGAAGGGGCGGGTCCTGCGGCGGGAGGGACGCTGGGGTACGTTCACATCGACAGTTGGGAGGCTGGAGGACAAAACTGGACTGCCACGTTCCCCGCGGAGTTCCGGTCGCGGCGCGGATACGATCTGCACCCCTGGATTCCGGTGATGACGGGCCGGGTAGTAGGGGACCCTGAGCTTTCGGAGCGGTTTTTGTGGGACGTCAGGGCAACCGTAGGCGAAATGACCCGTGACAATTACGCCGGTCGCCTTAGGGAATTGGCCCAAGCGCACGGCATGAAACTTTCAACCGAAGCCTATGGGACACTGTGTATCGACAACCTTGCCTACGCCGGAAACAGCGACCTGCCGATGAGCGAATACTGGGCTATGGGCCAAGGCAAGTTCCCCGTTCCCGGCGGATACGAACCGTCCAGCAAGGCGATGGCATCTGCCTCCCACGTCTACGGCAAACCCGTGGCCGGCGCCGAGTCGTTCACTGGCAACCGAGGCTGGCAGGACCACCCCTTCCTGCTCAAAGCCATGGGCGACAAGGCCTTCTGCCGGGGTATCAATCGGTTCGTCATGCACCTCTCAGCCCATCAGCCCCGGAACGATATGATCCCGGGAATGACGCATCGACGATGGGGGGAGCATTTTCAAAGACACAATACCTGGTGGAATTACATCCAGCCCTGGACTGATTACCTGCGGCGCTGCCAGTACCTGTTACAGCAGGGAACCTTTGTCGCCGACGTGTGTTACTGGTTCGGTGAAGGGGCGCCATTAAGTGTGAATGACATGAATCTGGAAATGCCCGCAGGGTACGACTTCGATTTTTGCACTGCGGAAAACGTTCTTGCGATGAAAGTGGAGAAGGGATGGATTGTATCAGCTTCGGGAATGCAGTACCGCTACCTGCTCCTGCCTGACACCGGCCGCTTTACGGTCCCGCTGGCCCGAAAGCTGCGGGAGTTGGTGGACGCAGGCGCACGCGTCATCGGCGACAAGAAACCTCAAGGCGCGCCCGGCCTGACCGATTACCCGCGTTGCGACAACGAGGTCGCGCAAATCGGTACGTCATTGTGGGACACCCATCGAGTCATCACCGGAAGGAGTTTAAGCGAGGTATTCCGCCTGGATGGACTCCAACCGGATTTCGAGGGCCAGGATCTGCTCTATATTCACCGCCGGGTAGGCGAAGCGGACGTGTATTTCGTATCCCATCAGGACGAAAGTCCGCTCGACCGTGTTTGCACGTTTCGGGTAAGCGGTAAGCGCCCTGAGCTTTGGGATCCAGAAACCGGCGCCATCCGGACGCTGCCGACTTTTGAAGTGCAGAACGGAAGGATCTCAGTCCCACTGCATTTTGAACCCATGCAAAGTTGGTTTGTTGTCTTCCGGACACGAATAGGCGATGCAGTCGGCGGGGGGCAGGCGAACTTCACGACGCCGCGCACGCTGCGGCAAATTGACGGCGAATGGGAGGCGACCTTCGATCCCCGCTGGGGGGGGCCCGATGGAACGGTCAGCTTTGATAGGCTCAGCGATTGGAGCAAGCACCCCGACCCGCGCATTCACTACTATTCGGGGACGGTCGTCTATCGGAAGTCACTGACGCTCTCTGAGGCGGAGGCATCCGGAAAGGAAGGCCGGCTTCTGCTCGACCTGGGCGCCGTCGAGATCATGGCGAGAGTGAGGCTCAATGGGAAGGAGTGCGGTATCGTTTGGAAGCCGCACTACCTCGCGGACATCACGCCGGCTGCCCGCGTCGGAGCAAACGAACTGGAGATTGATGTCGTCAATCTGTGGATCAATCGCATGATCGGTGACGAGCAACTACCCGAAGACAGTACCTGGAAGGATTTCGAGACCTTGGCGGAATGGCCTGCATGGTTCAAGGCGCGACAACCTCGCCCGTCGGGCCGTTTTACCTTTACGACATGCAAGCACTACGCCAAGGATACTCCACTCGTGCCTTCCGGTCTGCTGGGGCCGGTCACATTGAAGGCGAAGGTGTAGATGGTAGCGGGCAGCAATCGTAGCGCGGACCTGTTCTGTAGGTCCGCGGTTCGTCGCCGCTGGTTAGGGAAAAACTGCGGACGTACAGATTAGGTCCGCGCTACAGAACTACCCTGGGGCCGTTTCTGCCCGTTGCGAGGGTGCCCACTAGGAGCGCCCTTACGGTGGCCTATAGGAGGACCAGGACGTGAGCAAATCCAGGTGGGAAAAAGAATTGGCCGGCATAACACGGCGGCGCTTTCTTACGGGCACTGCGGCTACGGCAGCCATGTTGGGCTTCCGGCCCTTGGTTGTTTCCGTCCGGGGTGCGGCGGCGCCCGATCGAAGCGCGCTGGCACAGTCGTTTATGGCGCCGCCGAATGACTCCAAACCGTGGGTCTATTGGTGGTGGCTCGAGAGTGATGCCAGCAAGGAAGGAATCACTCGGGACCTGGAAGAGATGAAGCGCCAGGGCATCGGCGGCGTGCTTCTGTTCGATGCCGGTAGTGGCGGCCCCCTGGCGCCCAAAGGCCCGGCTTTTATGAGCGACGAATGGCGGGAGAATTTTCGTTATGCCGTTCGTGAGGCCACCCGGCTGGGCATCGAGATGGGCGTAAACCTTTGCAGCGGTTGGGATGCCGGAGGCCCATGGGTGGAGCGGGAAGATGCGAGCAAGGCCTTGGCGTGGACCGAGACAACGGTCCAAGGCCCCCAAGCCCTGGATCAGTTACTCAAGCTGCCAGAGCTCAAATTGATACCCATCAGCCGCTTTTATAAGGTCGAAGAAGAGCAAGACTGGTATCGAGACATTGCCGTATTTGCTTCTCGTGCGGATAAAGCTGGCGTGTGGAATGCACAAGAAGCAATGAATCTAAGTGCCGCAATTCAAAATGGTCGGCTAAGATGGCAGGTGCCGGAAGGCCAATGGACAATTCTGCGGCTCGGATACACGTTGTCCAGAGCGCGAACTAGAAACCCCTCGGTCGGGCAGGGGGGTTGGGAAATCGACCCCTTCAGCGTCCAGGCGCTCGACCGTCATTTCGATCACACTGCGGCGAAGCTCATTGAGGATGCAGCCTCGGTGCCCGAAAGCACCTTCAAGTATACGCACATTGATAGCTGGGAAATCGGCCAGCCAACCTGGACCGCAAATCTTATCAACGAATTCCGATCGCGCCGAGGATACGACCCCACACCTTACTTGCCCGCGTTGGCCGGCAAGACGGTGAATAGTCCGGAAGTCACCGAGCGATTTCAGTGGGATTATCGCCGGACGTTGGCGGATCTGACCGTGGAAAACTACTACGGCCGATTGACTCAGCGCTCCCACGCACGGGGTCTGGGGACACATTCGGAATCAGGCGGTCCGTTTTACACGCACGACATCGATGGTTTGGAGTGCCTGGGCGCCGACGACATCCCCATGGCGGAGTTTTGGAGTACCCGGCCAAGCTTCTTCCCATTTGCGGAAGGCGTTTCCTCGCCGTTCTTCCAAAGCACCAGCCACGTTATGCCGGAATGCCATACCGGATCGATTCGGCAAGCTGCTACAGCTACCCACATCTACGGGAAATCGTTCTGCCAAGCGGAGTCTTTTACCGGGGGCAATGATGACTGGACAGAAGATCCCTTCTTCCTGAAGGCAGACGCGGATCGCGCTTTTTGTCTGGGACTGGGACGCATCGTAATTCATAACTTCGCGCATTCCCCGCGCGTTGACATCAGGCCTGGAAACGCCTGGGAGCACGTTTCCATCCACTTTAACCCGAACATCACTTGGTGGGACCAAAGCCGGGCTTGGCTTTCCTATTTGGCGCGATGCGGACATTTGCTTCGGCAGGGCATGTTTGTGGCTGATGTCCTTTACTTTAACGGCGAAGCGATTCCGAACTTCGTATTGATTGATCGCAAGCCTCTGCCCGGTTACGACTTCGATACCATTAATGCCCAGGCCTTGCTGACGCGTGCGACCGCAAAAAACGGGAACATCACGTTACCGGACGGCATGGCGTACCGCTATCTGGTATTGCCCGAAATGGCGGCGGAAACAATGACGCCCGCGGTGATCGGCAAGATTCACGAACTGGTGGAACAAGGGACAACGCTGGTGGGTGCACGGCCCAAGCGGGCGCCGGGGCTGACAGACTACCCGCAGTGCGATGCGAAAGTCCGGCAACTGGCCGACGCTTTGTGGGGAGCCAACTCCGGTACTTCGGGAATGCGCAAGGTGGGGACGGGCCGCGTCATTTGGGGACAAGGGCTGGAAGAAGTTGTAAAGGCCGATGGCCTCGCGCCCGATGTGCAGCTTGACCATCCGCCGAAAGAGAAGTTCGATTGGATTCACCGGCGCGCGGAAGAGGGCGACATCTATTTCCTCGCCAACGGATCGGACAACACTTTGGACATGGAAGTCACTTTTCGGGTGGCCGGGAAAACTCCGGAACTCTGGGATCCTGTTACGGGGCATGTTCGGGTGCTCCCGGAATATCAGGAAAAGAGCGGGCGGATTGCGGTGCCGATGCGGTTCGAACCTCGCCAAAGTCATTTTGTTGTGTTCTGGCGGCCGCCGGAGAATCGAACCCGCGCCGGCAAGAATTTTCGCGAGGTGAAGGAGTTGAGTCAATTAGCCGGACCTTGGGAGGTGAGATTCGATCCGCTGTGGGGTGGACCGGAGCGTGTGACCTTCGAAGGCCTGGAAGACTGGGCAAAACGCCCGGAAGAAGGCATTCGATACTATAGCGGAACGGCAACCTACGCGCAGACGTTTGACCTTCCCCCAGGGGTGCAGAAACCACGGTACCTCGATCTTGGCATGGTCAAGAACGTGGCGCAAGTATCGCTGAATGGAAAGGACCTGGGAACCGTTTGGACAGCGCCATGGCGCGTGGACATCACGGAAGTTGTGAAGGAGAAGGGAAACCAGTTACAGATCAAGGTGGTGAATCTCTGGCCCAACCGGCTGATTGGAGACGGGAAGTTGCCAAGGGACGAACGGCGCACGGTGACGAATGTGCGGACCTATGATGCGGTTCTTCCCGACGACTTTTATAGTTATCAGTGCCCCGTATGCGAGGAACGAAAGAAGACGGGCAAAGAAGCGCAACTGTTGCCTTCCGGACTGCTGGGGCCGGTTACGCTGAAGTCGGAGGTTTAGACGGAGTGAGGGCGCAGGCCGCGCCCAGAGGCATTTGTAGGGGCGGTTCGCGAACCGCCCCTACGCAACCGATTATGACTATTAACGATAGAGGAGACCTTAATGCACGCACTTTATAAGAGTAAGAGAATGCTCGTGGCGGTCTGCACCGTATTCGTACTTGGCCAAATATTTTTCGCGCGGCACAGTGCCGTGGAAGCCGCGCCCAAAACGGCTGCGGGCCCTCCCTCGCTCTACGCCAACTTTGTCGATCCCCCGCGGGAATACAGCGTTACCCCCTACTGGTGGTGGAACGGAAAGCTCGACGGCAAAGAACTGGCGCGGCAGATCGATGAGATGGTGGCGCATCATGTCTATTCCTGCATCATGTTTCCTTTTATGGGGCTGCAGACTCCGTATCTTTCCGATGCGTGGTTTGAGGCGATGGGCGCGGCGCTCGCCGAGGCGCGCAAGCAGAACTTCACTCTAAACTTCGATGACGAGTACGAATGGCCGAATGGCGCCGCGCGGGATATTTGGTCACCATGGTCGGAGGACACCAAGTACTTGCAGAGCCGTACCCTGAAAGAGAATCTCGACTATGCCATGAAGAGCCTGGCCTATGTCGAGAAGGACGCCTGGGGAGGCAAACCTCTTCAAATCGATAACGTGCCAAACTCTGCCGTGCGCGTCGCCATCGCTTCGCAATGGAAGTACGCGGAGTGGCAACCAGGCCAGGACTTTCTTACGGCGCAGACCTACGGGAAGGTGCCGCTGGACCAGCCGGACTTGGATCCCAACTCTCTCGTCGACGTTTCCAGTTCCCTGCAAGGTGGATCATTCTCCTGGACGCCACCCGGCGAGGGGCGCTGGAAAGTGATGGTCTTCTACGTTGCGCAGAGCAGTTCCCAGGGTCAATACATCGATGTGCTGAGCGACGATGCCATGCGCGCTTTCATTCGCCTGGTGTACGAGGAGTACTACAAGAGATTTCCCTCCTATTTTGGCACCACCATCAAGTTCATCGTCTCCGATGGCGAAGGGTCTTATGGATATTCCATCGCGTGGACTCCCAAGCTTTTCGACTTGTTTCAAAGCCGCCATGGATATGACCTGCGAAAATTCCTGCCTTTGCTCGTTTACGACGGCGGGACTCAGGGAACCAAGATTCGCTGTGATTACATGGACACCGTCACGCAGCTTTACGCGCAAAACAACGCCGGGCTGATTACGGAGTGGTGCGAAAAGCGAGGTGTGGGGCATGTCAGTTCGTTGTGGGAAGACCCTCTGCACGCCGACGAGTACCAGGGCAGCCTGATGGAGGTCATGCGCCACGCTTCTTTCCCCGAGACCGACGGGCTTTGGAATCGGGGGCGTGATCCCCGCGACTACAAGGAGTCGGGTTCCGTGGCGCACTTCAAGGGGACGCGTTACGCCATTGAGAACTCGGCGATCCTGGGAGGGGAATCCTACCTATCGCCGGAAAAGGTTCGCGTCGATACGAATACCTTTGCCGCGTGGGGGCTGAACCTCTTTATACCCCATGCGTTCGATTATGATCCGCGCAAGATTACTTATTACCCGAGCTGGTTTTACCAGCAGCCGTGGTGGAAGGACTTCAGCTTCTATGCGGATTACGTGCGCCGGG
>Ga0181539_1003051_pt1 | contig 15863 bp, 8 predicted proteins | sample PEATcosm2014_Bin_46_FD_119767 | JGI IMG/M metagenome (GOLD analysis project Ga0181539, IMG submission 119767) | Peatland microbial communities from MTU Mesocosm Facility, Houghton, MI, USA - PEATcosm2014_Bin23_60_metaG | ecosystem: Environmental > Terrestrial > Soil > Wetlands > Peat | place... | reverse complement strand
GCAGGCGGGCGTTATCCCAGGGTTTCTGGACAAAGTCCCGTGCGCCCCGCCGCATGGCCTCCACCGCCAAATTCACGCTGCCCCAGGCGGTCATCACCACCACAGGTAAAGTGCTGTCCATCGCCTGAAGCCGCCTGAGCAGGTCCAGACCTTCCTGGCCGGAAGTGGTATCGCGGGCAAAGTTCAGGTCCATGAGGACCAGGTCGAAATCCTGGGCATCGAGCGCCGCCAGGATTCCAGCCGGGGAAGTCGCAGACTCGGTTGCGTAGCCCTCGCCCTTGAGCAACAGGCGAAGCGCCTCCAACACGTCCGGCAGGTCGTCAGCGATAAGGACTCTGGTGGTCTGCATGGTGCTCATGTTTCAATAATCGGGAGATCGGGTGATCGGTAGATCGGGTGAACAAACAACAGATGGATCATTCAATCTCCGGTTCATTTAATCACTCGACGAGCCGAGGCGTCAATTTACCTTCCACATCTCCCCATCACGTAATTGGACTGTTCGCCCGATCATCCGATCTCCCGATCACCCGATCTCCCGATGGCCCGATAGCTCAATCCTTCACGATCCAGCCGTCTTGCAGCTTGATAATACGCTGGCTGTAAGCCGCGTTCGCCTCCGAGTGCGTCACCTGGATGATGGTTGTTCCTTCGTTGTTGAGCTTGGTGAAAAGCTCCATGATTTCCCGGCCCTGGTCCGAATGCAAGTTGCCCGTCGGCTCGTCGGCCAGGATCAATTTGGGGCTCGCAATCACCGCCCGCGCCACCGCCACCAATTGCTGCTGGCCGCCTGAAAGCTGGCTGGGGAAGAGGTCCTTCTTCCCCACAATGTGAAATCGGTCCAGCGCGTCGGCTACGAGGGCCTGGCGCTCCGACGCCTTGATATTCCTGTAGGACAAAGGAATGTCGAGGTTCTCGGCGACCGTAAGGCCGTCCAGGAGATGGTACTGCTGGAAGACGAAGCCGACGGTCTGCTTCCCGATTTCTGCCCGCTGTTTCAAGTTCATTTTATGAACGGGGCGCTCCATCAGGTAGTACTCACCTTCCCAGGCGCCATCCAGCATTCCAAGAATGCTGAGCAGCGTGGTTTTCCCCGCTCCAGACGGCCCCATGATGGTGACGAATTCCCCTTCAGCAATATCCGTCGTGATACGTCGCAAGACGTAGTATCTTCCCGGTCCCACAGGATAGGACTTCTCGATGTTTCTCAAAGTTATCATGGCGTGGTCCTCATACCCAATTGAGTCATTTATCCATTGGCTCATTGATTCATTGAAAAGACAAGCTATCAGCCATCAGCTTTCAGCTACCAGCAGAAACTGGAAACTCGAAACTGGAAAATCGAAAATCGGCAGCCGGCTCCCGAGTTTCGAGTTTCGATTTTCGAGTTTCGTTTCTCGGGCAATCAACAATCTGCAATCGTAAATCGGCAATCATTCATACCGCAGCGCCACCATGGGATCGACCTTGGTGGCCCGGCGCGCGGGAATGTAGCTGGCCAAAAGCGCCGCAAAACTAAGCAGCAACGCGACCCCGGCAAGCGTAACCGGATCAGTCGGGCTCACCCCAAACAGCAGCGACTGCATGGCGCGGGTCAGCACGAACGAGCCGGCAATTCCCACCGCCACGCCAACTACAGTGGTCAGCATTGCCTGGCTGAGTACAAGGCGCAAGACATCCGGCGCGCCAGCCCCGAGCGCGATCCGAACCCCCATCTCGTGTGTGCGCCTCGCCACGGAATAAGCCATCACCCCATAGATGCCTGCCACGGCGAGCAGCAGGGCGGTGGCGGCGAAGACCCCCACCAGCGTCAGGTTGAAGCGGCGCGTCTTGAGCGAAGCGGAGAAAACCTCGGTGAAGGTATTAAAGCTGGGCGGGACGTTGGGATCGAGGCCGCGCACAATCTCTCGCGCGACCGAGAATACGACAGCGGGCTCTGCCTCTGTGCGCAGCACCAGGGTGAAGCTCCCAGTGGCCTGGGGCCGTTGCCGGTAATCTACGTAGATGGTGCGGCGCGGTCTTGCTTCCAAGCTGTCTTCCCGGACATCGCCCACAACACCCACGACGGTGAGCAAGCGCAGGTCCCCATCCATGTTGCCGAACTCGATCGTCCGGCCCAGGGGATCCATGTTAGGCCACTTTTCGCGCGCCAGCGACTGGCTAATGAGCGCCACGTGCGGCGCATCCATCGTGTCGCGCTGGTCGAAGAGCCGGCCACGCCGCAAGGGAATGCCTAGGGCGCGAAAGTAGCCCTCGCTCGCTACACAATAGTCGGCATCGCCGGTGCGGGTCGAATCGTGGAACAACTGCTCAAGGTCCTCCATGCGCGACAGTTTCTCTTGTGGGTTCATCAGTACATAGATGCCGTCGGCCAAGCCGGTTGTCAAAGGAAGGCCGTTCACGCCGCCGACTTCCCGAACGCCCGGAACGGCGCGCAAACGCGAGAACAGTTCGCTCAGGAATGCCACCCGTTGGACTTTTTCTGTGTCCTTTTCGGCGAATGGCATTGCGAGGTCCATCGTCAGAATGTGTTCAGTGCGGAAGCCGGGATCAACCGCGAGCACGCGCAGAAGGCTCCGGCCAAGCAGCCCGGCGCCGGCCAGCAGTACCACCGTGATGGCGATCTGTGCGGTAGCAATCGTGCGGCTCAGGCGATGACCGCGCAGCGTGCCCGTGTGTCCCTGGCCGCGCTCAGCCAGCACCGCCTGGAGTTCTCCGGAAGTGGCGCGCAATGCCGTAAAGACGCCCAGTCCGGCCGCAACGGCCACCGAAAGAGCGAACGTGAAGGAAAGAACCGGCAGGTTTATCGCGACATCCTGGAGGCGCGGCAGGTTGCTCGGGGCCATCGCCACCAACACGTCCACGCCCCAGAGCGCTGCGAGGACGCCGAGCGCGCCGCCGGCGACGGAAAGGAGAAGGGCTTCGGTGAGGAACTGGCGCACCAGCCGGTTTCGCCCGGCGCCCAGCGCCGAACGAATGGCCAGTTCGCGCTCGCGCGCGGCAGCTTGCGCGAGCAGCAGATTCACCACGTTGGCGCAGGCGACCAGCAGCAAGAAGCCGACCGCCCCAAGCAGCACGAGCAGCGCCGGCCGAACGTTGCTTGTCAGGGCGCTACGCAGCGGGTACACGGCCACGTCCGTCATCATCGTGTCTTGGCCGTACTGTTGCTTGAGTCTCTGAGCGATTCCGGAAAGCTCGGCGCGCGCTTGGGCCAGCGGGACGCCCTCACCGAGCCGCGCCACAACCTCCCAGTTATGCGCGGTGCGGCTAGGCAGAGTCTCCCACAACTCGCGCGGGATCCAAATGTCACTGTCAGACGGGAAGCGGAAGCCGGGCGGTAGCACGCCGACGATCGAGCACGACTTGTTTTCGATGGTCAGCTTCATCTTCGATAGGTCGGTTGTGCCACCCAAGTATTGTTTCCAGTAAGCGTAGCTGACCAGCGCGACCGGAGCGGCGCCGAAGCGTTGGTCTTCCCCGGCGAAACCCCGGCCCAGAACCGGTCGCACGCCCATCAACGGAAAGAAATCGCGGGAGACCGAAGCCACCATGCTGCGCGTCGGTTCGGAGCCGCCCGATACTGATTCGAGCCAGGCCGCGTACTCCGCCACACCCTGGAGCGAATGATTTTGTGAGCGGACATCTGCAAAGTTAGGATCGGCGAAGTTCATCCGTCCGCCCCTGGCGTTCACTTCCCGCAGGTCGACGATCCGGTCGGGCTTGGGATAAGGCAAGGGGCGGAGCAGCACGCCGTAAACCACACTGAAGATGGCAGAGTTGGCGCCAATGCCCAAGGCCAGCGTCAGCACCGCAACGGCGGTAAAGCCGGGATTCTTCGCCAGCATGCGCAAGCCGTAGCGAACATCCTGAAAAAGTGCACTCATCATTCACCTCAAAAGTCCGCAGGCTGTCAGCCGTCAGCCTTCAGCTATCAGCAAACGGTGAGAACCACCAAATCCCGGCTGACTGCTGACGGCTGATAGCTGACCGCTTCATTCGTACCGCAACACCTCCATGGGATCGACTCGGGTCGCTCGTCGCGCGGGAAGGTAGCAGGCCAGCAGAGCAATGACCGTCACGGCTGCGACTCCTGTTGCCAGGCAAAGCGGATCGAACGCCTTGACGTCGAAAAGCAAGCGGGCCACCAAGCGGCCGACCGCCAGGCTCGCGAGCACACCCACGAGCACGCCCGTCAATGCCAGTCTGAGTCCGCGGAGCAAAAAGAGCGCCTTCACCTGGCGACGACCTGCGCCGAGGGCGAGGCGGATACCGATTTCGCGAGTGTGGCTTCTCACAATGAATCCGACCACCCCATAAAGACCAATGGCGGCAAGAAAAACTCCCAGCAGGCTTAAGCCTGCCATCAACCGGGATTCGAAGACCAAGTCGAATGTGGACAAGTCCAAGAGACTATGGACGGTGTCGACGCGGAAGATGATTAGGGTTGGACGATAGTTGTGGATTTCTCGCCGCAGCAGAGAGATCACGGCGTCAGGCTTCCCCGAGGACTCCACAATCACCGCGCCCTCGTTGTATTGTGTTTGCGCATAGGGAAGATACATGTATGGGGTGGGATCTTCGCGTAGCCAGTTGATTTTGGCGTCCTGGGCGATGCCCACTATCAGGGTATCGTCCTTGCCAATCTTAATGAACTTGCCAATCGCATCCTCGTGTGGCCAGAACCGCCCCGCCATGAACCGGCTGATGATGACAACCTTCTGCGATTGGGGTCCGTCCGCAAAAGTGAAGTCGCGCCCCTCGAGGATACGCGTCCCCACGGTCTGGAAGTAATTGGGGCCGACGGCATTCAAGTTGATAGGAATGCTCGACTGCCCTTCGGGAAGCTGAAAACCGGGAATGGAAACCGACGTGTTCGCTCCTCCGCCCGAGCCGCTGAGCAGCATGCGCATAGCATAAGTTGCGCGCTTGACTCCCGGCAGGCTAGTGGCTCGCTCCACGAGGTCGGGCAGGAACCGCACTCCTTGTGGTCCGGCTACGTTTAAGACTACAAGGTTTTTGTGGGTGTCGAACCCAGCCGGTAGATCCCGAACTTTGGAGAGACTGCGGAAGAAAAGCAAAGAGGTCGTCATCACCACGACGGAGAGAGCCATTTGACCTACCACCACCATGTTCCGCGCCGTAAAGCGGCGGCTTCCCCGCACGATCACCACCTCTTCACCTTTGAGGACACCCGCCAGGCCGACTTTCCAGGCGCGGAGAGCAGGAGTGAGCGTAAACATCAGGGTAGCGAGCAGCGCAATGCCGGCGGTGAACCCAAGCTCACGAAGGTCAACCCGCATGTCCGGCCCAGCAAAGGAAAAAGCGGCCGGCATGAGCGCTCTCTGGAAGCTCACGAGCCAGGCCGTCAGCGTCAAGCCGAGGGCGCCACCCAAGGCAGAAAGCAGAAGGCCCTCAGCCAGAAACTGCTGCACGAGTTGCCATCGGCCGGCGCCCAAAGCGACCCGGACGGCCGATTCCCGCCAGCGCGTCTCCGACCGCGCCAGAAGCAATCCTGCAAGGTTCGAACAAGCAATCAGTAGAACCAGACCCGGAACTGCCATCGCTAGAAGGCTGGCGAGGAGCACTTGTCGTTTGTCCATCGTTACAGGAAACGCCTGGGAGGTTCTACCACGATTGGTTTCCGGATAGACCGCGGCCAAGCTGCGACTGAAGGCATCCAACTCGGCGGAGGCTTGCGTGGGCGTCACCCCGTCCCTCAAGCGCGCCACCGCCTCGAACCACCGGTCACCTCGATTAGGAGGATGGGCGGAGTTGAATGCGGTGGCCTGAGAAGTCAGGAGCCATATGTCCGTGGGGACAAACCGCGCGAGTCCCTGGAAATAGCGAGGCGTGACGCCAATTACCTTTGCCGTGTGACCAGTGAGTTTGATTTCCTTGCCGACGATCGCCCGATCCCCTCCCAGACGACCTTGCCAAACGCGATAGCTAATCACCACGCCGAGGTCAGGCTCAGGTTTGCTGTCCAGCTCCGGCGAGAAGACGCGCCCCAGCAAGGGCCTCACCCCCAAAACCTTGAAGTAGTCGGGCGAAACTTCATCCACGAGAACTTGGCTGGACTCATCAAGGGAATTGAGGAAGCGGGACTGACGCGAGTAAACCGCCACGCCTGAGAAAGATATCACCTGCTGGCGAACGTCCTCGTAGTCGGGATAGGAAAAACCGGCTTCGAACCCCTGGGGACTCTTGATTTGGAGCTGCACGAGACGCTCAGGCGCGGATACGGGAAGCGGACGCAAGACGAGGGCATCCACCACGGTGAAAATGGCCGAGTTTGCCCCAATGCCTAGCGCCAGCGTCAGTACCGCCACGCCCGTAAAGCCGGGATTCTTCGCCAGCATGCGAAAGCCGTACCGAACATCCTGAAAAAGTGCGCTCATCCCTCCTCCAATTGGTTCATTGATTCATTGACTCATTGATTCATTGCTAGGCGAAACTCGGGATTGGAAGCTCGCCCACGACCACCTTTGAATGAGTCAAAGGGCCAATGAATCAATCAACTGATGCATTGGTTCAGCGAACCACTGATTCATTGAATAGACTCGCTTGCGACCGCTTTTCAATGGTTCAATGAGTCAATGGTTCAATGAGTCAATCACTACTGGTCTCTTCCACGATCTGACCGTCGAACAGATGAACCGTGCGGTCGGCGAACTCGGCGTAGCGCGGATCATGAGTGACCATGCAGATGGTGGCGCCTTCACGGTGGAGTTCGCGCAACAGCTCCATCACCGCCTCCCCGTTCTTGGAGTCCAGGTTTCCCGTGGGCTCGTCGGCCAGTAGGATCGACGGCTTCCCGGCCAGCGCCCGCGCCACCGCCACCCGTTGCTGCTGCCCCCCGGAGAGTTGGGAAGGATAATGCTTCATGCGATGGGACATCCCCACCCTTTCCAGCGCCTCTTGCACGCGTTGTTTGCGTTCCGCGGAAGGCATGCCTCGGTAGGTCAACGGCAACTCCACGTTTTCATAAACGTTCAGATCGCCGATGAGGTTGAAAGCCTGGAAAATAAAACCGATTTCGCGGTTGCGAATTCGCGTGCGCTGCGATAACGAGAGGTCTTCGACCCCCGTTCCGTTCAGAGTGTACTTCCCATCAGTGGGTGAATCGAGCAGCCCCAGGATGGAAAGCAGGGTGGATTTCCCGCAGCCCGAGGGACCCCCGATGGAAAGATATTCCCCTTTCTTAATCTCCAGGTGGATACCGGAAAGGGCGTGCGTCTCCACTTCTTCGGTGTAAAAGACCTTGGTTACACCTTCCAGTTGAATCAGAGTTTGACCGGAACCGTTCGATTTATCTTGCAGGGAGTTCCGGGAGGTAGCTTCGACTTCCGAGTTAGAGTCCATTCTCATCTCCTTTACGTGATTGATTCATTCAAAAGATAAGCTATCAGCCGTCAGCTTTCAGCTATCAGCAAACGGCCAATGCGACCAGCGGCAAGCTGACCGCTGACGGCTGATAACTGACACCTGACACCCGACACCTGACACCTATTCATAGCGTAGCGCTACTATCGGGTCGACCTGGGTTGCCCGGCGGGCGGGGAAATACGCCGCGAGCGCACCTGTCAGCCCGATCAGGCAACACGCGATGGCCAACACCCCGGGGTCGAACGGCTTGACGCCGTAAAGCATGCCCCGCAGAAGCTCGCCCCCGGCCAAGGCGCCGGCTAACCCCAACAGCAGCCCGATCAGCACCAGCACCAGAGCCTGCTTGAGCACCATAAAGAGCACCGTGGAGCGGCCGGCGCCCAGCGCGATCCGGACTCCGATCTCGCGCGTCCGCCGCGTTACCGAGTAAGCCACCACGCCGTAGAGTCCGACCATCGTGAGCAGCAGTGCTATGCCCGCGAAGCAGCCGAGAAGCAGCGTGTGGAAGCGCGGCTCGATAACTTGAGTTGAGAGCAGCTCTTCCATGGCCCTGACCTGGAACACGGGAACCAGCGGGTCAAGTGCCGCCATCTGTCCACGAATGGCCGATTCCAGAGTGCGAGGCGGAACAGCGGTGCGCAGCATCACCACCGGCGGCATCCAGGCAAGCTGCTTGTAGGGGAAGTAGTAGATGGGCTTGGGCCCGGCGTCCAGCGCAAATAGTTTGGCGCTGCCGACCACACCCACGATCTCGTGAATCGACTCGTCTTTCTGGCCTGGACCGGTGGCGCCGGGCGTGATGCGCTTCCCGATCACGTCTTCGCCCGGAAAGAACTTGTCCGCGAACGCCTTGTTCACGATCAGGACCGGCGGGGCCTTTTCGTCGTCGTGCTCGGTGAAGAAGCGGCCTTTGAGCAGCGGAATGCCCGCGGTCAAGAAGTAGCCCGGCGTAGCGAAAGCCATGCGCGCCGAGGGGCGGCTGGGTTGCGGGGCCGGACGCTCCTCGATGTTGAATGTGACGGTGGCATTATCCCCGCCGAGGGGCAGCGGCCACACACCCGCCGCCGATTGCACGCCGGGCAGGGCCCGCATACGTTCCAGCAATTGATCGTAGAAGGCCACCTCCTGCGCCGCGTTGTACTGCGGCTCAGGCAGGCTGAACCAATAGGTGAGCAGGTGATCCGGCTTTAACCCCAGATCGCTCTCTTGAAGATGCAGAAAGCTCGCCATCAATAGGCCGGCTCCACTGACGAGCACAAGGCCCAGCGTGACCTGGGCGATTACCAGCGCGCCGCGCACCCGATCGTGGCGGTCCGTGCCGCCCCGGGTCTGCTCTTTCAAGGAGCCGGTGAGATCAATCTTCGAAGCCTGGAGCGCCGGCGCCATTCCAAACAGGAGGCTGGCAATGAAGGCAAGCAGCAGCGAAAAACCGAGCACGCGCCCGTCGATGCTGGCTTGGGCCAAGCGGGGGATGCTCTGCCCTCCCAGCGGCAATACGAACCGCAAGGCGTATTCCGCCAGGACAACTCCGGCCGTTCCACCCAGAATGGCCAGCAGCAGGCTTTCGGTGAGAAGCTGCCGCACCACGCGGACCTGGCTTGCGCCCATCGCCGCGCGCACCGCGATTTCGTGCTCGCGCGCCGTGGTGCGCGCCAGCAGCAGGTTGGCAATATTGGCGCAAGCGATCAGCAGCACCAAGCCGACGGCGCCCAGCAGGATCAGCAAGGGCGTGCGCGACTCGCCTACCAGCGTCTGGAGAGCGGGGCGCACGGAGGCTTGTCGGTAATTGGTGTTGCTATCAGGGTACTGCTTGGCCAGGGCCTGAGCGATCACGTCCAGGTCGGCCCGCGCCTGCTCGATGCTGACGCCGGGCCTGAGGCGGCCAAGCGCCGCCAGAAGATGAGCGCCACGCTCCTCGGTGATGGGCTGGTTCCCCGGTGGCGCTTCCCTGTCAGCGGCGATGGTCGTCCAGAGTTGAATATCCGGTTCGTTCACCGGAAAAGCAAATCCGGCTGGAGCCACTCCCACCACGGTGTACGGTTTACGATCGAGCGTAATGGCGCGTCCCACGATGCCGGGATCGCCGCCGAACTGACGTTGCCACAAGGCGTGGCCGAGCACCACCACGTGGGTTCCCGCCGCTTCTTCCGATTGCAGAAACCCGCGCCCCAATTGAGGCATGATTCCGAGTGCCGGGAACAGATCCCAGGTCACCATTTCGCCGTCGAGTTGTTGGGGCTGCCCCACGCCGGTCAGCACCACGTTCGTGTCGCGAGAAGTCACCAGGTGATCGAAGACGCGGTTCTGCGCCCGAAAGTCGAAGAAGTCCGGGTAAGAGAGACTGTTGGGGACCAGAGCGCCGCGCGTGTTCATCGATTCCACTGTCATCAGGCGGCCGGGGTCGGCATAAGGCAGCGGCTTCAGCAATACGGTGTTCACCACACTGAACACCGCCGTGCTCCCTCCTATGCCAAGCGCCAGGGTCAGTACCGCAACGGCGGTAAAGCCGGGATTCTTCGCCAACATGCGTAAGCCGTAGCGCAAGTCGTGAAGCAGAGTGCTCATCGTATTCCCCCTCAACGGGCAAGTGGCAAGTGGCTAGTGGCTAGCCGGGCCGCGAGCTTTCCACGCAAAGAGGCTATCATCCTTTGCAGTTCGGCGATCGTTGCCACACTTCCCTGAGCATCGGACGGGCGGCAGTACCCCAGTTCGGCTGCAAGCGTCAATTGCGTGTCCAATTCCGCCAACGAGCCTTCCGCATGAGAGAGGAACTGGACGAATTCCTTTCTCCCTCGCCGTGCCTGGCCCTCGGCGATATTGGACGGAACCGAAACAACCGCTCGCCGCATCTGCGCAGTCAAGCCAAACCTCTCATCACCGGGGAAGGCACGCGTCATTGCGTAAACCTGTTTCGCCAAGGCCATGCCCTTCTGCCAGATAAGAAGATCCCGATGACTCTTGATCTCACCGTTTCCGGTCATATCGTTCCCCCAGGCACCGCAGGTTGCTCCTGGCCGCTGCCCACTAGCCACTAACCACTAGCCACTAACCACTGCTTTACTCGTACCGCAACACCACCATGGGATCGACCTTGGTCGCGCGCCGCGCGGGGATGTAGCACGCGAGCAGAGCGATGAACGTCACGGCTGCGGCGGCTATTGCCAAGCACAGGGGGTCGTAAGGCTTGACGTCAAAAAGCAAGCGGGCCACCAGGCGGCCAACCGCCAGGCTCGCGAGCACACCCGCGAGCACGCCCGTCAAGGCCAGCCTGAGCCCGCGGAGCAAAAAGAGTCCCTTGACCTGCCGAAGACCTGCGCCCAGCGCCAAGCGGATACCGATTTCGCGAGTTTGACTTCTCACAATGAATCCGACCACCCCATAAAGACCGATGGCGGCAAGAAAAACTCCCACCAGGCTCAAGACCGCAATCAACCGAGATTCGAAGACCAAGTCAAAGGTGGACAAGTCCAGCAGACTATGGACGGTGTCGACGCCGACGATGATGAGGGTTGAACGATAGTTATGGATTTCCCGCCGCAGCAGGGAGATCACCGCGTCAGGCCTCCTCGATGCCTCCACAATCAGCGCGCCCCCGTTGTATTGTGTTTGCGCATAGGGAAGATACATGTATGGCGTGGGCGATTCGGTCAACCAGACGGTTTTGGCGTCCTCGGCGATGCCGACGATCAGGGTATCATCCTTGCCAATTTTGATGAGTTTGCCCAGCGCATCGTCATGTGGCCAAAAGCGGCGCGCCATGAACCGGCTGACGATGACCACCTTCTGGGATTGAGGACCGTCCGCAAGTGTGAAGTCCCGCCCCTCGAGGATGCGCGTCCCGACCGTTTGGAAGTAGTTCGGGCCGACGGCATTCAAGTTGATGGGAATGCTCGACTGCCCTTCCGGAAGCTGAAAGCCGGGTACGGACACCGGCACGTTCGCTCCTCCACCCGAGCCGCTCAGTAGCATGCGCATTGCATAGGTTGCACGCTTAACTCCCGGCAGGCTGGCGGCTCGCTCCACGAGGTCCGGCAGGAACTGCACTCCTCCTGGTCCGCCTATGTTCAAGACTACAATGTTCTTGTGCGTGTCGAAGCCGGCGGGCAGATCCCGAACTTTGGAGAGACTGCGGAAGAACAGCAACGAGATCGTCATCACCACCACCGAGAGGGCCATTTGACCTACCACTACCAGATTCCGCGCCGTAAGCCGGCGATTCCCTCGCACGATCACCGCTTCTTCACCTTTCAGGACACCCGCCAAGCCAACTTTCCAGGCGCGGAAGGCTGGAGTGAGTGTAAACATCACCGTCGCGAGAAGCGAAATGCCGGCGGTGAACGCAAGCTCACGAAAGTCAACCCGCATGTCCGGCCCAAGAAAGGAATAAGCGGCCGGCATGAGCGCTCTCTGGAAGCTCATCAGCCAAGCAGTCAGCGTCAGACCGAGGGCCCCTCCCAGCGCAGAAAGCAGAAGGCCCTCAGCCAGAAACTGCTGCACGAGCTGCCACCGGCCAGCGCCCAAAGCCACCCGCACGGCCGATTCCCGCCAGCGCGTCTCGGACCGGGCCAGAAGCAATCCCGCAATGTTCGAACAGGCAATGAGTAAGACAAGGCCCGGCACTGCCATCGCAAGAAGGCTGGCAAGGAGCGCTTGCCGTTCGTCCATCGTTTCGGGAAACGCCTGGAAGGTTCTGCCACGATTGGTTTCCGGATAGGCCGCGGCCAAGCCGCGACTGAAGGCATCCAGCTCGGCGGAGGCTTGCGCGGGCGTTACCCCGTCCCTCAAGCGCGCCACGGCTTCAAACCACCTGTCGCCCCGCTTAGGAGGGTGTGCAGAGTTGAATGCGACGGCCTCAGAAGTCAGGAGCCACATGTCCGTGGGGACAAATCGCGCGAGTCCCTGGAAATGAGGCGCCGTGACACCAATTACCTTTGCCGTGTGACCAGTAAGTTTGATATCCTTGCCGATGATAGCCGGATCCCCTCCCAGACGACCTTGCCAAAGGCGATAGCTAATCACGACGCCGAGCTCAGACTCAGTTTTGCTGTCCAGCTCAGGAGAGAAGACCCGCCCCAGCAAAGGCCTCGCCCCTGACACCTTGAAGTAGTCGGGCGAAACTTCATCCACGAGCACCATGCTGGACTCATCGAGGGAATTGAGGAAGCGGGACTGACGGGAGTAAACCGCCACGCCCGAGAAAGATTTCACCTGCTGGCGAACGTCCGCGTAGTCGGGGTAGGAAAAGCCGGCTTCGAACCCCTGAGGGCTCTTGATTTGAAGCTGCACGAGCCGCTCAGGCCTGGACACGGGAAGCGGGCGCAACAGGAGGGCATCCACCACAGTGAAAATCGCCGAGTTCGCCCCAATGCCCAGCGCCAGCGTCAGTACCGCCACTGCCGTGAAGCCGGGATTCCTCGCCAACATGCGCAAGCCGTAACGCAAGTCGTGAAGCAAGGTACCCATCATTCACCTCAACAATTCGCAAGCTGTCAGCCGTCAGCTATCAGCTATCAGCAAGCAGCCGACGCCTTCTCCCATAGCTGACTGCTGACGGCTGATAGCTGACAGCTTCATTCATAACGCAGCGCCACCATGGGATCGATTTTCGTCGCGCGCCGCGCGGGGATGTAGCAGGCGACGAGCGACACCAGGCATAGCAACAATACCACCGCGGCATAGGTCAGTACGTCGGTAGCGGTGACGCCGAAGAGTACACTTTTCAGATAGCGTGTCAGCGCAAGTGACACCGCGATGCCCGCGGCCAAGCCGGTCAGTGTCAAAAGCAGACCCTGTCCCAGCACCAGCCAGAAAACGTCGGCCCGCTCGGCTCCGAGCGCGATGCGAATGGCAATCTCATGCGTGCGCTGGCGCGTCGTGTAAGCGATCACTCCGTAGATGCCCACTGCGGCGAGGATTAGCGCTAGTAATCCAAATGCGCCCGCGAAGGTTCCAGCGATCCGTTCGAAGATGCTCCCCAACCGCATACTTGACTCGAGCGTCGTCACGTCGAACACGGGCAAGTCCGCGTTGAGTTGATGCACCGTTTTCTCGACCGCTGCGGCGTAAGCCTGCGGATCACCCGACACCCGCGCGTGGATTATCACCAGACCACGGTAGACCTGGAACAGTGGCAGGAAAATGACGGGCTCCGGAGCATAAATCAAGCGGCGGTACTTGCCGTTTCGAGCTACGCCCACGACCGTGAACCACTGGTCATACACGCTAATCCTCTTCCCGACTGTATCCTGACGCGGCCAGTAACGATCGGCAAACTCCTGATTGACGATGGCCACCGGTTGCGATTTTTCGCCATCCTGTTCTGTAAAGTCACGCCCGGCTAGGAGAGGAGTCCGCATCGTCCGAAAGTAGTTCGGACCCACGATGGCACGATTGATTTCCATCGATTCGTGGGGTTGGGGCACATAACCGTCGGGATGGACGTAGTCGGAGTGGATTGTGAAGCTCAGCGGCGAGAAATCCGCCAGGGTGACGGACTCCACCCCAGGCAGGGCCTCGAGCTTCGAGAGCAGTTGCAGGTGGAAGGCGATGCCTTGAGTTCTTGAATAGCCAGCGGGCCCAAGTTCGTAGGAAGCCAGCAGCACATGGTTGGGGTCAAAACCGGGATCCAACCGTTGCGCGTTCTGCAAGCTTCGGATGAACAGACCGGCACAAATCAGCAGGAGCAGCGAAAGGGAGATCTGGACCACGACCAAGGCCCTGGAAAGCCGCGACTTGTGAATTCCGCCCGACATGCTGCCCGCCTCCTCCTTCAACACTGTGATGGGCGCAAGGCTGGACGTGCGCAGTCCCGGCAAAATGCCGAAAATCATGGCGGAAAGAACCGAGATGACCATCGTCACCAGGAGCACCGTGCGGTCGGCGTGGCCATTGAGCGTGAGCGGGAGGCTAGTGGGCGGAATGAAGGCTGCAAACGTCCCGGCCGTCCAAGTGGTGAGCAACATGGCGAGTCCGCCGCCGGCCAGCGCGAGCAAGACGCTCTCTACCAGGAGTTGGCGTAGGAGCCGCCAGCGGCTGGCGCCCAGCGCCAAGCGCAGGGCAATCTCACGCCGGCGAGTAACGGAGCGCACCAGCAGCAGATTGGCGACGTTGGCGCAGGCCAGCAACAGCAACACTGCCGCCAGCGCTAGCAACATGGGCAGTGTCTTGTACATATAGACGTTGGCCCCAAAGGGCGAGCGCCAGAGCGGATCCAGCGTAACCTGGCTGGGGCCGCGATCTACGTTGCGAGAGGTCTCTATAATCTGCTGCATCAGGAGGTTGAGTTCCCCCTCGGTTTGGCGACGATCGACGCCGGGCTTGAGTTTTCCGAGCACGTTCAGCCAGAAGCTGCCGCGGTCCTCGGGGCGATTCCAGCCCCAAACGAATTTGTCCATCCCCAGGGGAATCCACACATCCGCACGCAGACCGGTCTTGCATCCCTGGAAATCCGGCGGAGCGACTCCGACTATCGTGTACAGGTGCTGGTTGATCTGAATCGTCCGGCCGATGACGGATCGGTCGGAACCGAAGTGCGTGCGCCACATGTCCTCGCTGATTACAGCTACCGGCCCTCCTCCGCGCCTCTGTTCTTCCGCCGGTAGGAAACCACGACCGAGGATGGGGCGCACACCGAGCACGTCGAAGTAATTAGCAGAGGTCAGAGCCCCATAAATGCGCTGAGGCTTGTCGGTGCCGGTAAGGGACATGAAGTCGTCGTGGTACGCCAAAAGGCCGGAGAGGCTCTGAGTATGGTCACGGAGATCCGCGTAATCAAGATAAGAGAACGGGGGAGTGGGGTGTTCACTGCGCTCTCCCCTCATGACCGTGACAAGGTCGCTGGTGTGGGCGACTCCAGGAATGGGGGTGAGCAGCGTGGAGTTGATCCAACTGAAGATAGTGCTATTCGCGCCAATGCCGAGTGCTAGCGTGAGCACAACAATGGCCGTGAAGCCGGGACTCTTGGCCAGCATGCGTAAGCCGTATTTCAAATCCTGAAGAATTGTTCTCACATATCACCTTCACAGTTCGCAAGCTGTCAGCCGTCAGCTTTCAGCTATCAGCAAACTCCCACCTCCCAGCCTCGTTTCTTCAACTGACAACTGACGACTGACCACTAGCCACTAACCACTCACCACTGACCACTCAGTTCAGCCGTATCCGATTGAAGGCATCCCAGGTGGACATATCGGAAAGGACGACGCGGTCCCCGGGTTTGAGTCCGTCCAGAATCTCCACGGTGTTGACGGAGCTTCGCCCCAGCTTCACCTGCTCCCGCGCCGCGCCGTTGCCTTCCTCATCCAGCTTGAAAATACCCACCGTGCTGTTGGGCTGGCCAAAAGCCGGCCGGCCCACATAGATCACGTCCTTCAGGTTCTCGATTTCGATGGTGCCTTCCACGCTTAGGTCGGGACGCGCGCCTTTGGGAAGGGCGCCCTCCAGTTTGACGTCCACCGTCACGGTTCCGTTTTGCACCGCTG
>Ga0181539_1003048_pt1 | contig 15878 bp, 14 predicted proteins | sample PEATcosm2014_Bin_46_FD_119767 | JGI IMG/M metagenome (GOLD analysis project Ga0181539, IMG submission 119767) | Peatland microbial communities from MTU Mesocosm Facility, Houghton, MI, USA - PEATcosm2014_Bin23_60_metaG | ecosystem: Environmental > Terrestrial > Soil > Wetlands > Peat | place... | reverse complement strand
CGCTTCCTTCTGGGCGCCGTGATGTTCTTCGTGACGCGCTTCGTGACCCGCGGGCTCCGCTTCCTTCTGGGCGCCGTGATGTTCTTCGTGACGCGCCTCGCGACCCGCGGGCTCCGCTTCCTTCTGGGCGCCGTGAGCCTTCTCCCAGCGCTCCGTCGCCTCGGCGTCATGCTCGTGCTTGGCGTCGGGCGCCTCGACCGAGGCGTCGATCGTCACCTCGCCGGCTTTTTCGAAGATCAGCGTGAGTTCGAAGCCCCAGCCGACGGGGTTGATTTTCGCGACGTCGCGCAAGTCGACATGGGGACCGCCAGGTTGGAGCGTCACCGCGGCGCGAGGCGGAACGACGATTCCATGCGGCTGGACGATCCGCGCCGGATCGGCGTGCAGGACGACGCCGCCGACCTTCGCGGCCTTCGCGCCGATCAGCTTGTCGGGCGCATCGCCCTTGTTCTCGATGATCATGTACAGCGGCGCGGTCGTCTCGCCGTCGCCCGGCGCGCGCAGCCAGGGATGCTCGACGGTGATGGCGCCTGCCTTGTATTCATGGGCTCCGACCGACGCGCAAGCCGCGATCGCGAGGATAACGCCGCCGAGAGCGGAGCGCGGAAAGGAATGCAACAGGTCGCGTCGATCGATGGACATCGTTCTCTCCATTGGTGTTTTCCACGTCGTCGTCACACTCGTTGGCGCACGACGGAAGCCGAGCCTGCGCGCCTTCCTAGCGCTCCAAGAAGACAGGTGTCGAGACCTATATTGGCCCTTCCCCCGATCGGCCGGGTCGCGCCGGCGCGCGACGCGGCGATCATTTCAAATTAAGATGATGTTTTTTGTAGACTATTGGCGATTCCGCCCGCGACGCCGCGCCGCGCCGCGCAAACGACTGGCGAATCCGCGGGCAGGTGCTATAGCTAGCAACACCTGCGCGGACAGGTCTTCCCGCGACCGCCGGCCTAGCGGATCCGGCGAAGCGGATCATGTCATCGGACTTTTGGGAGATGCTGATGAAGACGAATGTTATTTCCGGGTCGACAATCGCCGTCGCGGCGGTCGCCTTGGTTCTCGCCGGCGTCGCGCCGGCGGCCGCTAAGCATCACCATCATCATAAACACCACGCCGAAAAGAATAAGTGCAACGCCAAGGACGGCTGCGCCGCGAAGAAGGACGACAAGGCCGCTCCCGCTCCGGCCGAGCCCGCGGGCGGCGCCAAGTAACGTCGCGCCCGCGCGATGGAAAAGGCCAAGCGCGGCTGCGAAAAGCGAGACTCCAGGGAGCCGCGACGCGGCTCCCTGGAGTCTCGGGCGGGGGCTGGTTGCAAGGCGCGAAGAGGCGACATATCCTGCCGTCGGCCGTGACGAGACTTCTCCATGAGGGCGCTCGCCAACGGGACCGGCAACAAAATCATAAGGCAGGAAATCCGATGAAAAACAAAACGCGCTCCGGGGCCGCGCTGGCTATCGCGGCAGTCTCGCTCGCTCTGGCGGGAGCGACGGCTGCGGCGGCCGCGACGCCGGCCAAGGTGCATTGCCTCGGCGCCAACAGCTGCAAGGGCAAGAGCGACTGCATGACCCCGAAGAACAGCTGCAAGGGCATGAACGCCTGCAAGGGCCAGGGATGGATATTCGAAGAATCCGAGAAGGCGTGCGCCGACGCCGGCGGCAAGGTCATCGAATAAGATTCAAATAATGCGGCCGCCGGGCCTCATGGGCGGCGGCTCTTCGCCATTATGGACGCAACGCCGGAGGTATTCGACATGGAGTCGCTCCCGCGCCTTGGCTATGGCCTCGGTTTGAGGCCCGTCTATTACGACGAAATTCTCTCGACCCGCCCGCCGGTCGACTGGTTCGAGATCATCTCGGAAAACTACATGATTCCCGGCGGCCGCCCCTTGGCCATGTTGGAGCGCTTCCGCGCCGACTATCCAATCGTCATGCACGGCGTTTCGATGTCGCTCGCCTCGACCGACCCCCTCGACCTCGACTATCTGAAAGCGCTCAAGGCTCTCGCCGACCGGGTCGAACCCGCCTGGGTCTCGGATCACTTGGCCTGGACCGGCGTGCATGGGCGCAATCTGCACGATCTGCTGCCTATTCCCTATACGCGCGAGGCGCTGGACCATGTGGTGGAGCGCATCGGTCGCGTTCAGGATATTCTCAAACGCCGACTCGTCGTCGAAAACGCCTCGACCTATGTCTCTTTCACCCAATCCGAAATGCCGGAATGGGAGTTCGTCGCGCAAATGGCCGAGCGCGCGGACTGCCTGTTGCTGCTCGACGTGAACAATGTTTTCGTTTCCGGCTTCAACCACGGCTTCGACGTCAACGCCTTCATAGACGCCGTTCCGGCGGACCGCGTCGCGCAATTTCACATGGCCGGGCACACCGATAACGAGACGCACCTCATCGACACGCACGACCAGCCCATCCGCGAGGAAGTCTGGACGCTCTACGAGCGGGCGCGTCGGCGTTTTGGCGGTGTTTCCGTGATGATCGAGCGCGACGACAATTTTCCGCCCTTCTCCGAATTGCTTGGCGAGCTCCAGCGAATGCGCGACATCGACGCCGCGATCGCCTCCAACGCGTCGCGGAGCGCCGCGTGAAGCTGAGCGAATTGCAGAGCTTGTTCCAATCCGCTGTCCTGACCGGCGACGCGGAAGACGCCGCGATTCTCGATATTGTCGCGCCTCCGCGCGACGCCGACCGCCCGACGATGATGGGCGTCTATGTAAACGCCTATCGCCTCCGGCTCGCGGAATTTCTCGACGAGGATTATCCCGCGCTTCGCGTCCTGCTGGGCGATGATGATTTCGAAGCGCTCGTCGAGGCTTACATCGACGAGAATCCCTCGCGCCTGCGCAACGCCCGCTGGTACACCACGCGGTTGCCGGAGTTCATGCAAGAGAGCGAGAGCTGGAGCGCCAACGCGCTCGCCATCGGCCTCGCGCTTTTCGAGCGCGCGCTCACCGACGCCTACGACGCCGCCGACGCGCCCGCGCAGAGCATAGAAACGCTGGCGGAATTTTCGCCGCAAGACTGGCCGTGCCTCGGTTTCACATTCCATCCCAGTTTGCGGCTGATCGAAGTCGCGGCCGGCACGCTGGACGCCTATGGCGCTGCCACGGCGGACGAGGATGAGGCGCGGTCCGCCGAGGAGGACGAAGGCGCGCTCGAGGATCGCCCAATGGACGCGAACGAGAGCGAGACCATCGCCATTTGGCGCTCGGACCTCGACCCGGCCTATCGCCAACTCGATCCCGACGAATATCTCGCGCTCTTCGAGGCCATGGAGGGTCAATCCTTTGGCGACATCTGCCAGCTTGTCGCGTTCCAGAACGAAGGCCAATCCGCGACGGAGCGCCTCGCGCGGTTTCTCGTGACCTGGTTTTCGGAAGGGCTGGTGATCGGCGTGGCGGAGGCGAAATAGAGCCTCCCACCACCCGCGTCGCCAAACGCGCGTTAGCGCGACTTCCTGTCGCAAAAGTCTGTCAACTTTCGCGGAACTTGCTCTAGACCTCGAACACGCCTTCCAGCGCGTAATGCGAGACCGACTTGCGGTTCTTGATCAGCTCGTCGATCGTCGGCTCGCCCTTGATGGCGCGCGAGATCGCCAGCTTGGTCGCCTCGTAATTGGTGCGATAGAGATCCTTGCGGTCGAGATTCTCGTCGGTGGCGCAGCGCGGGTCGAGCCAGACCATGATCACCATGCACAATTCGCCCGCCTCGGCCTTGGGCAGAATCCCTTCGGCGACGCAATCGATGATCGCGTCGCCCGTCGCCGCCTGCACCACGCCGCCGAGCAGTTCGACATAGGCTTCGGACTTCACCGTCATCTTGGTGGTCATCATCGTCGCCGGGCGGACCTGCTGGTTGAGATCGCGGATGACGAACATGCGCGGATGTCCCGCGACCTGTCCGGCCATCGAGGCGAAGGCATGGCCGACCGGTCCCTTGACATTGCCGATCATCACCTCCGGCATCGCGTCGGTGTATTGTCCTTCCGCCGCGAGCACCGTCGCTTCGCCCGTCGCCAACCAAATCCCGCTCATTTTTCGCCCTCTTGCTTTCGTAGGCGCGCCCAATAGCATCGACGGGGGGCGAACGGAAGGGGAAGGCGCCAAGACGGTCTTTCCAGCGCGCGCATTGCCGCACTTGCGCGGGAAATATTGGAACCCACGTAACATGTCGCGCCAACGAGTGTTCTCCGCCGGCGGAGCATGGCGCGCGCGGCGGTTCGCGAGGTCGATCATTTGATTAAATGGCGCGTCAATGGAGGCGATTATGGCGAATCAGGAAACCAATGTTCCCGTGAAAAAGGCGTCGCCGACGCTAAGGCCCCATTCGGAACTGTTCGGCTTTCATCCGCTGGAATCGCTGCGGCGGCAGATTAACAGCCTTTTCCCCCACCTGCCGGGCGGTAAGGATTTGGCGGATTTCGAGCCGTTCGAGCGCTTCTTGACGGGCTGGCCGGCCATTCCGGCGGTCGATCTCGTCGAAAAGGACGCGGAATTCGTGATCACCGCGGAACTTCCGGGTCTCGACGAGAAAAACGTCGAGGTGAAACTCGTGAATGGAACGCTCACCCTTTCAGGCGAAAAGAAGGACGAGCGGGAAGAAAAGGAAAAGGATTACTACTTCTCGGAGCGCCGCTACGGCTCATTCAAACGCGCCTTCCGCGTGCCCGACGGCGTGGACGCGGACAAGATCGAAGCCGCCTTCGACAAGGGCGTGCTGACGATCCGGCTGCCGAAAACGGCGGAAGCGCAAAAGGCCGAGAAAAAAATCGAGATCAAGTCGAAATAGTTGGTGCGTTTCCCTCCGCCCCGCGACGCGGGGCGGAGGGTTTACGCCTGAAACACGTAAGTCCCCGGCGCGTCGCCGAGCGCCGGGCCCATAGGGGGAGGCGGGACAGGCTGGCCCGAGCGTTCGGCGAGCCACGAGACCCATTCCAGCCACCAGGAGCCCTCCTTCGTCGGCGCGAGCCTCGCCCATTCGTCGGGGTCGCTGTAGCCGTCGTCGGCCTGCTTGGTCAGAACCTGATAGCGCGCGGCCTTGTGGCCGGGTTCGGCGACGATGCCGGCGTTGTGTCCGCCGCTGGCGAGGAGATAGGTGACCTCGGCGTCGGTCAGCAAATGTATCTTATGGGTCGACCGCCACGGCGCGACGTGATCCCGTTGCGCGCCCACGACGAAAATTGGCGCGCGAATGTCGTGCAACGCCACCGCGCGGCCATCCGCGCGAAGCCGCCCTTCGGCGAGATCATTGTCGAGGAAGAGGCGCCGCAAATATTCCGAGTGCATCTTGAACGGCATGCGCGTCGCGTCGGCGTTCCAGGCCATCAGATCGCTCATCGGCTCGCGCTCGCCCAGAAGATAGGCCTTCAGGGCATATGACCAGACGAGGTCGTTCGAGCGCAGCAGTTGGAACGCGCCGGCCATTTGCTTGGTGTCGAGATAACCCTGCTCCCACATCAAATCTTCGAGAAAATGCAGCTGGCTCTCGTTGATGAACAACGACAGCTCGCCGGCCTCGGTGAAATCGGTCTGCGCCGCGAGCAGCGTCAGCGTGCGCAGACGCTCGTCCTTGTCTCGCGCCATCGCGCTAGCGGCGATGGCGAGCAGCGTGCCGCCAAGACAATAGCCGGCGGCGTGAATCCTGCGGTTCGGCAGCAGCGCCGTGATCGCGTCCAGCGCCGCCATGACGCCGAGCTTGCGATAATCCTCCATCCCGAGATCGCGGTCCTCCGCGCCGGGGTTTTTCCATGAGATCAGGAAAACCGTGAAGCCCTGGCTCGTGAGATATTTGACCAGCGAATTACGCGGCGAGAGATCGAGAATGTAATATTTCATGATCCACGCCGGAACAATCAATATCGGCTCGGGGCGAACCGTCTCGGTCGCGGGCGCGTATTGAATGAGTTCAATGAGGCGGTTGCGAAAAATCACCTTGCCCGGCGTGACCGCGAGATTTTCGCCGGGCTTGAACGCCTCGGCGCCGACGGGCTTCCCGCGGTTCGCCGCGCGCCCGAAATCCTCCAGGAAATTCTGGAATCCGCGCAGGAGATTGGCCCCGCCCTGCTCCAGCGTGCGTTGTTGCGCTTGCGGGTTGGTGAGCAAAAAATTCGACGGCGAAAACATGTCGAGAAGCTGCCGCGCGACGAAGTCGACGACATTCTCATGCTGCTTGGTGACGCCGCCGACGTCCGTTGCCGCGCCGTGCCACCATTGTTGATTGAGCAGGAAAGATTGATAGAGAAGATTATACGGCCAGCGCCGCCACGCCTCGTCCGCGAACCGCTTGTCCTGCGGCAAAGGCTCGATGCAGGGCGGCGTTTTCTCGGGCGACATGGCGGCGCGCGCGGCGTAGCCCCCAAGCCGCGCCGCCTGGCGCAACGCCTTTTCGGCGAGTTGCATCTGCTTGCCGGGCGAAGCGGCGAGATGCACGGCCCAATCCCAATAGGCGCCGGCGAGCGCGGCGGGAGAAAGGCCGCCGGTGAAATGCGCGAGATTGGCGTGCAGCGCGCGGTCGGCGGCGTCGGTCACCACCGCGCCGGACGCCGAGCCTCCATCCGAGGACTGGATCGACAAATCCGAGGCGCGAGCACTGTCATGCATGAACGGTCCGCCGGGAGGAAATCGGATGACGCCAATTCATCTTAAGCGTCAAACTATTGCATTGCAATGAACGGAGCGCGCGAAGCGACCCACGCCCGCGCGAAAAGCCGGCTGCCCCAAGCCTTGGCGTCTCGAAGGGCTCTGCACAAAAATTGGCTTGGAAATCGACACGGCCTCGATTGTGAGATATTAAACTCGCGATCGAGACCCAAGGCTCCGTTCTCTCCAACCCATTTTGGCGTCATGCCGGACACGCGGAAGGAAAAAATCGCGCTGGTGCTGCAGGGGGGCGGCGCTCTCGGCTCCTATCAGGCCGGCGCCTATGAGGCCTTGCAGCAAGCCGATTTCAAAATCGACTGGGTGGCCGGCATTTCGATTGGCGCGATCAATGGCGCGATCATCTGCGGCAATCCGCCGGAACGGCGCGCCGAGCGGCTTGAGCAGTTCTGGCGCCAGACATCGAGCCGGCTGCTGGCGACGCCCATCACGCGGGACGACGCGAGCCTGCGTCTGTTCAACGAGACCAGCGCGGCGATGACCGCGGCCTTCGGCGTGCCAGGCTTTTTCGAGCCGCGCGTGCCGCCGCCAATTCCCGGTTGGCCTTGCAAGCCGGGCGAGGTCAGCATTTACGATACAAAGGCGTTGCGCGAGACGCTGCTTCAGCTCGTCGATTTCGATTTGATCAACGCGGGAGAGATTCGCTACTCCGTCGGCGCCGTGAATGCGCGCAGCGGCAACTTTCAATATTTCGACACCAAATATCAAAAGATCGGCCCCGAGCATGTCATGGCCAGCGGCGCGCTGCCGCCATCCTTTCCCCCAATCGAAATCGCCGGCGAGTTCTATTGGGACGGCGGAATCGTTTCGAACACGCCGCTTCAATATTTGCTCGACCTCGAAGGCGAAGACGAGGACTGCTGCGTCTTTCAGATCGATCTTTTCAGCGCGCGCGGCGACTTACCGGCGACTCTGTTGGAAATCGCGCAGCGAGAGAAAGATATTCGCTATTCGAGCCGGACGCGGCTGAACACCGATATGATGTGCCGTCAGCATCGGCTGAGGGCGGCGATCAAAAGGCTCGCCGCCAAACTGCCGGCCGAACTGCGCGACGATCCCGATTGGCGCGCGCTCGAGGAGAGAGGCCGCGAGGCGTCGACGACGATCGTACATCTGATCCATCGCCGGGCGGTCTATGAAAGCGCGTCGAAGGACTACGAGTTTTCCCGCGCCACGATGGAACGAACCTGGGCGGACGGCCGGCGCGACGTCGAGACGACGCTGTCCCATCCCGAATGGATCAATCGCGCGCGCCCGCTCGGCGCCGTGAAGATTTTCGATCTCACACCGAAATACGAAGCCGACAAATAACCCGCGAGGCACCGCCATGAAAATCGACGAAGTCCGCCGCCGCGCCTTTTCCATGCCGCTCACGAGCCCCGCCTTTCCGCGCGGGCCGTTTCGCTTCTATGACCGCGAATACTTTATTATCACCTACCGCACCGACCGCGAGGCGCTCGAACGAGTGTTGCCGGAGCCGCTGACCTTCGACGAACCGCTGGTGAAATACGAATTCATCCGCATGCCCAACTCCACCGGCTTTGGCGATTACACGGAAACAGGCCAGGTCATTCAGGTGCGTTTTAACGGCGTCGCCGGCAATTACACTCATGCGATGTATCTCGACGACGGCGCGCCGATCTACGGCGGGCGCGAGTTGTGGGGCTTTCCCAAGAAATTCGCGCAACCTTCGCTGATCGTGGACAAGGACGCCTTGATCGGGACGCTGGACTATGGCCCGGTGCGCGTCGCGACCGGCGTGATGGGCTTCAAATATGAGGCGCTCGACGAAGCGGCGGTCGCCAAGGCCCTGGCCATCCCGAATTATCTTTTGAAGATCATCCCGCATGTCGACGGCGGCCCGCGGATCCTGGAACTGGTCGATTATCGGCTGGAAGATGTCGTCATCAAGGGCGCGTGGTCGGGGCCGGGCTCGCTCGATCTGCGTCCGCACGCGCTCGCGCCCGTCGCCGATCTGCCGGTCCGCGAAATCGTCTCGGCGACGCATATACTCGCCGATCTTACGCTGGGTCTTGGCAAGGTCGTCCATGATTATCTCGCTTAGAGCAAGCACGGCGAAAGTTGGCGGAGTTTTGCGAGCGGAACTTTCTCCAGCACTTTATTTTCGCGCGATTTCCCGTCGTTCGAACGTTTCCGTTCGAACGACGGGCGCGCTAGCGAAGGGGTCGATTCCATGGAACTCAATGGCAAAGTCGCATTCATCACCGGCGCCGCCAGCGGCATCGGCCTTGGCATAGCCAAGCGTTTCGTCGAGGCCGGCGGCCGCGTCGCGATCGCCGATCTCAACATCGACGCGGCCAAGGCGACCGCCGCCAGTCTCGGCCCCGAGACCATCGCCTTCGCGGTCGCGATGGATGTCTCCAGCGAGGATCAGGTCAACGCCGGCGTCGATCTCGCGGCGAAGAATTTTGGGACGATCGACATTCTCGTCTCCAACGCCGGCATTCAAATCGTGCATCCGATCGAGGAATTTCCCTTCGCCGAATGGAAGAAATTGCTCGCCATTCATCTCGACGGCGCCTTTCTGACCACCAAGGCGAGCCTGAAATATATGTATCCGCAGAACTCCGGCGCGTTGATCTATATGGGCTCCGTGCATAGCCACGAGGCGTCGCCGCTGAAATCCGCCTATGTCACGGCGAAGCACGGCCTGCTCGGGCTGACGAGAACCATGGCCAAGGAAGGCGCCAAACATAATGTGCGCGCCAATATCATCTGCCCCGGCTTCGTCATGACGCCGCTGGTCGAAAAGCAAATCCCGCAGCAGGCGCACGATCTCGGCATCAGCGAGGAGCGCGTCGTCAAGGAAGTGATGCTCGGCGAGACCGTCGACAAGCAATTCACCATGGTGTCCGACATCGCAGAAGTGGCGCTGATGCTGGCCGCGTTCAAGACCAATGCGATGACTGGCGAATCGATCATCGTCAGCCACGGCTGGCATATGAACTGACGGCGCGACGAGAGTCTTTATGTTTTGTCGTGCTTTCGGGGGCAAAACCGGCGTCCACTTTTGCCGAAAGCACTCTAGAATTTCATGGCTGTGACGCGCTTCACGCCGGGCAGGCTGCGGATCGCCGCGAGAATGTCCTCCGACGCGGCGCCGTCGATGGCGACGAGCGCCACGGCGGCCCCGCCCGCATGGTCGCGCCCCAGCGCGAAGGTCGCGATATTGACGCCCGCCTCGCCCAGCAACCCGGCGAAGCGCCCGATGAAGCCGGGTTTGTCTTCATTCGTCACATAGATCATGGACGGCGAGAATTCTGCCTCCACCGCTATCCCGCCGACGCCAACGACGCGCGGCTTGCCATCGTGGAACACCGTGCCCGCCACCGAAATCTCGCCTCGCGCCGTGGTCGCGCGCAGCGTGACAAGCGATTCGTAGTCGGCCTCGACGTCGCGCGTGACCTCCTCGATGACGACGCCGCGCTCCCTGGCGATAATCGGCGCGGAGATGGGATTCACATCTTCGAGAATGGGCCGCAGAAGGCCCGCGAGGGCGGCGGCGGTGATCGCCTTGGTTTTCTGCCCGGCGACGACGCCCTCATAGACGATCGAAATCTTGTCGACGCCCGTGTCGGCGATTTGTCCCACGAACAGGCCAAGCTGTTCGGCGAGTTCGACATAGGGGCGCAGGCGCGGCGCTTCCTCCGCGCTGATCGAGGGGAAGTTCACGGCGTTGGCGATGGCCCCGCGCGTGAGATAATCCGACATCTGCTCGGCGACCTGTAACGCCACCTTCTCCTGCGCCTCCGCGGTCGAAGCTCCGAGATGCGGCGTGCAGACGACGTGCGGACAGCCAAATAGCGGATTGCTCGTCGCGGGCTCGTGCACGAAAACGTCGAAAGCCGCGCCGGCGACGTGTCCGCTGTCGAGCGCCTTGCGCAACGCCGCCTCGTCGACAAGGCCGCCGCGCGCGCAATTGATGATGCGCACGCCCTTTCGTGTCCTGGCGAGGCTTTCCGCCGACAGAATGTCGCGGGTCTGCGCGGTCAGCGGCGTGTGCAGCGTGATGAACTCCGAGCGCGCCAGCAACTCGTCGAGCTCCACTTTCTCGACGCCGAGCGTCCTCGCGCGGTCGACGGAGAGGAAGGGATCGTAAGCGATGACGCGCATCCTCAATCCCAAGGCGCGCGTGGCGACAATCGCGCCGATATTGCCGCAGCCGACGACGCCGAGGGTCTTGCCGGTGATTTCGACGCCCATGAAGCGGCTCTTTTCCCATTTGCCCGCCTGCGTCGAGGCGTCGGCGGCGGGAATGTCGCGCGCCAGCGCGAACATCAGCGCGATGGCGTGCTCGGCCGTCGTGACCGAATTGCCGAAAGGCGTGTTCATCACGATAACGCCGCGCGCGGTCGCCGCCGGAATATCGACATTGTCGACGCCGATGCCGGCGCGTCCAATAACTTTGAGGCGCGTGGCCTTCGCCAATATGTCGGCGGTCACTTTTGTCGCGGAGCGGATCGCCAAACCGTCGTACTCGCCGATGACGGCGGCGAGCTTTTCCTTGTCCTTGCCGAGCGCCGGCTGAAAGTCGACATCGACTCCCCGCGCCTTGAAAATCTGGATCGCGGCGGCGGAAAGCTGATCGGAGATGAGAACGCGAGGCGGCATTTTTAATCCTGTCGAAATGGCTTTGGAGAACGGGCGAATTGGTCGGGCGGGAAGAGGCTTCGTATCTTTACGCTTTCGCCAAGAGGTCCGCCGTCGCTTCGGCGTAGGCCCAGTCGATCCATTGCGTGAGGATGGACACGTCGGAGGCCTCTACGGTCGCGCCGCACCAGATGCGCAAACCGGGAGGCGCGTCGCGATAGGCGGCGAAATCATAACCCGCCCCCTCCCGCTCGACGAGCGAGACGATGTTCTTGGCGATCGCCGCTCGCCGATCCAGCGGCAGCGCCGCGATGGATGGATCGTCGAAGCGCAGGCAAACGCTGGTGTTGGAGCGCGTCGCGGGATCCTTGGCCAGAAAGGCGAAGGCGGGCGTTGTTTCGATCCACGCGGCGACCGTCGCCGCGTTTTTATCGGCGCGGGCGATGAGCGCGTCGAGCCCGCCGATGGATCCCGCCCAATTCAGCGCGTCGAGATAATCCTCGACGCAGAGCATCGAGGGCGTGTTGATGGTCTCGCCCCGGAAAATCGCCTCGTTGAGCTTGCCGCCCTTGGTGAGCCGGAAGATCTTCGGCAGCGGCCACGCCGGGACATGGCTCTCCAGCCGCTCCACGGCGCGGGGCGAGAGAATGAGCACGCCATGCGCGGCCTCGCCGCCGAGCGCTTTCTGCCAGGAGTAGGTGGTCACGTCGAGCTTGGCGAAATCGAGCCTTTGCGCGAAAGCGGCGGAAGTCGCGTCGCAAATCGTCAGGCCTTGCCGGTCCGCCGGAATGAAATCGGCGTTCGGGACGCGCACGCCGGAGGTCGTGCCGTTCCACGCGAAAACGACATCATGGCCGAAGTCGATCAGAGACAGGTCAGGTAATTCGCCGTAGGGCGCCGCCAAGACGCGGGCGTCGGCGATCTTCAGCTGTTTTACGACATCCGTCGCCCAGTCGTTGGAAAAGCTCTCCCAGGCCAGGACATCGACCGCGCGGGCGCCGAGCAGCGACCAGAGCGCCATTTCGACCGCCCCCGTGTCCGACGCCGGCGTGATCGCTATGCGATAATCGGCGGGCACGCGCAGAATCTCGCGCGTCACCTCGATGGCGCGCGCGAGTTTGTCCTTGCCGACCTTGGCCCGATGGGAGCGGCCAAGCGCCGCGCCGGCGAGGTTTTCGAGCGACCATCCCGGCCGCTTGGCGCAAGGACCGGAGGAAAATCGGGGATTTGACGGGATCGAGCTAGGCTTTTGACTGGGCATCCGAACCTTTATCGTTAAATCTGTCCGCCTCGCGAAGGAGCCGTCGTCGATCCGGCCCATGGCGTCCTGCTCTTATCTTAGTCATATTAGCACAAGGAAAGAGCCCGCGCGACGCGGGCGCCGCCAAGCAAGAAAAGGCCGACAACGGCCGTCGGTTGGAGAAAACGCCAATGCATGACAAGGTTTACGCCGTCACCGAAGATTGGGCGGCGCGGGCCGCGGTCGACGCCGCCGCCTACGACAGGCTTTACGCGCGGTCGCTGGACGACCCGCAAGGCTTTTGGGGCGAACAGGGACGCCGGCTCTCCTGGATCGCCCCCTACACCCGCGTAAAACATACGAGTTTCGACGCGCATAATGTCTCGATCAAATGGTACGAGGACGGCACGACCAATGTCGCGATGAACTGCATCGACCGCCACCTCCCCGCGCGCGCCAATCAGACGGCGATCATCTGGGAAGGCGACGACCCGTCGGTGTCGCGCCACGTCACTTACGCCGAGTTGCACGAACAAGTTTGCCGCTTCGCCAATGTGTTGAAAAAACACGGCGCCAAGCGCGGCGACCGGATCACCATCTATCTGCCGATGATTCCCGAGGCCGCCTACGCCATGCTCGCCTGCGCGCGCATTGGCGCCGTCCATTCGGTGGTGTTCGGCGGCTTCTCGCCCGAGGCCCTCGCCGGCCGCATCGAGGATGCGCAATCGGAAATCGTCGTCACCGCCGACGAGGGCCTGCGCGGCGGCAAGCGCGTGCCGCTCAAGGCCAATGTCGACGCGGCGCTGGAGAAGGTCTCGGTCAAGACCGTGCTCGTCGTGACGCGCACGGGCGCCGAAGTGGACATGGAGAAGGGCCGCGACTTTCGCTACGAGGACGAGTGGAAGACCGTCGCCCCGGACTGCCCTTATGCCGAAATGGGCGCGGAAGACCCGCTGTTTATCCTCTACACCTCCGGCTCGACCGGCAAGCCCAAGGGCGTGCTGCACACGACCGGCGGCTATCTCGTCCACGCCGCGCTCACGCATCAACTCGTATTCGATTATCGCGAAGGCGACGTCTATTGGTGCACGGCGGATGTCGGCTGGGTGACCGGGCACAGCTATATTCTCTATGGCCCGCTCGCCAATGGCGCGACGACGCTGATGTTCGAGGGCGTGCCAAGCTTCCCCACGACCTCGCGCTTCTGGGAAGTCGTCGATAAGCACAAGGTCAATATTTTCTATACCGCGCCGACGGCGATCCGCGCGCTGATGGCGGCGGGCGAGGACGCCGTGAAGAAGACCAGCCGCGCCTCGCTGCGGCTGCTGGGCTCCGTCGGCGAGCCGATCAATCCGGAGGCCTGGGAATGGTATCACCGCGTCGTCGGCGAGGATCGCTGTCCGATCGTCGACACATGGTGGCAGACCGAAACCGGCGGCATATTGATCGCGCCGCTGCCGGGCGCCACGATTCTAAAGCCGGGATCGGCGACGAAGCCGTTTTTCGGCGTCGTTCCCGAAATCGTCGACGCGACCGGGCAAGTGCTGGAAGGCGCTTGCGAGGGCAATCTGGTGATCGCCGATTCCTGGCCGGGACAGGCCCGCACGCTGTTTGGCGATCACGATCGTTTCGCGCAAACCTACTTTACCGCCTATCCCGGCAAATATTTCACCGGCGACGGCGCGAGGCGCGACGAGGACGGCTATTACTGGATCACCGGGCGCGTCGACGACGTGATCAATGTGTCGGGCCATCGTCTCGGAACGGCGGAGGTCGAGAGCGCCCTCGTCGCTCACGCCAAGGTCTGCGAGGCCGCGGTGGTGGGCTATCCGCACGACCTCAAGGGCCAGGGCATTTACGCCTATGTGACGCTGATGGACGACGCCGAGCCGAACGAACATTTGCGCAAGGAGCTGGTCGGCTGGGTGCGCCAGGAAATCGGTCCGATCGCCTCGCCGGATGTGATCCAATTCGCGCTGGGCCTGCCCAAAACCCGCTCCGGCAAGATCATGCGCCGCATCCTGCGCAAGATCGCCGAAGGCGAATTCGGCGCGCTGGGCGACACCTCGACGCTGGCGGACCCATCGGTGGTGAGCGATCTCGTCAAGAACCGTCCGGCGGGCTAGGGCGAGCGGGCCAGGACGGGATGCGCGGTGACAAGAAATTTACGCGAGGAAGCGACCATGTCGGCAAATCTCCCTTTCTCCGGCGTCAGTCGCCGCGCGCTGCTCCCCGCCTTGGCGGCGTTTCCAATTTTGTCGATGCTTCTTCCCACTCCCGCGACGGCGAAACGGGCGGCGAGCGACCCCCTCCGATCATGGAACAACACGGCGTCAAAGAAGGCCATCGTGGACTTTGTCAACAGGGTGACGAAGCACGGCTCGCCCGACTTTGTGCCGGAGGACGAGCGCATCGCCACTTTCGACAATGACGGCACTCTTTGGGCCGAGCAGCCGATGTATTTCCAACTCCTGTTCGCGCTCGACCGCGTAAAGGTTCTCGCGCCGCTGCATCCCGAGTGGAAGGAGAAGGAGCCTTTCGCCTCGCTGCTTCGGGGCGACGTGAAGGGCGTGCTCGCCGGTGGCGAACCGGCCATCGCGGAAATCGTGATCGCCACGCATACCGGCATGACGAATGAGGAATTTGAGCAAATCGTGCGTGACTGGATCGCCAGGGCGAAGCATCCGATCACCGGGCGGCTCTATACCGAGATGGTCTATCAGCCGATGCTGGAATTGGCCGCCTACCTGCGCGCGAAGGGTTTCAAGACGTATATCGTCTCCGGCGGGGGCATTGAGTTCATGCGTCCCTGGACCGAGCGGGTCTATGGCATTCCACCCGAAAATGTCGTCGGCAGCAGCGCCAAGGTGAAGTTCGAGTTGCGCGACGGCAAGCCGGCGCTCGTGCGTCTGCCGGAAATCAACTTCATCAATGACGGACCCGGCAAACCTGTCGGCATCAACGAGCACATCGGACGCCGTCCGATCGCGGCGTTCGGCAACTCCGACGGCGACCTTCAAATGCTGCAATGGACGATGGGCGGGAAGGGCCTACGCTTCGCTCTCATAGTGCACCATACCGACGCCGAGCGTGAATGGGCTTACGACCGCGATTCCGCTATTGGCCGCCTGGACAAGGCGCTCGATGAGGCCCAAGCCAAAGGCTGGACTGTTGTCGACATGAAAAGCGACTGGAGGACCATTTTCCCATTTGGGAGCAAGTGAGAAGCGCGCAAAGCGCGCTAACCCGCATTATGCAGCGCTTTGACGGTTACGATGAAGCGGACGGCGCCATCGCGTGATTTTTTCTGTTTTGGCTTGCTGGCGGATGCGCTCCGCCGTCTCCAGCGGACGAACCAGAGTT
>Ga0181539_1003042_pt1 | contig 15897 bp, 17 predicted proteins | sample PEATcosm2014_Bin_46_FD_119767 | JGI IMG/M metagenome (GOLD analysis project Ga0181539, IMG submission 119767) | Peatland microbial communities from MTU Mesocosm Facility, Houghton, MI, USA - PEATcosm2014_Bin23_60_metaG | ecosystem: Environmental > Terrestrial > Soil > Wetlands > Peat | place... | reverse complement strand
GCCAGGCGCGAGTCTGGCAGAAACGGTCGGTATAAGTGAAGGCAAAAACATTGAACGGTAATCATGGGTTATTTAGTTTGTCTCACGATAGGGGTTCATGCTATTGACCGTGGGTTCTTCCCCTGAAGACGAAGGCATAGCAGACAGGAATAGTTCAATCCCGCGCGGAAGCGGCGGGTGAGGCGGGGGTAGCCACGGTCAGCGATTTTCTGACCGTGGCTACCCGCTTTTCCCGGCAGTCTTGGTCCTGGACAACAAACCAACTCTACCGGCCCTACGGAGCCGACGCCATTATGGAATCAGAGCAAGGCAAACTGCGCCTACCTCTGCGCTTGTCTGGGTTTACCTCCCGCCGAACGGCAGTGGAGCATTCGGATGGACCGCATAATAAGACGCCATCGCCAGCCACCCGGCCCAGGCCAACAACAGAATCCACGATCCCAGAGTGCAAAGGAATCCAACGGTACGCACCGCGATGGATTGTCCCTTGCCGATCGCTTGCGGCTTGGTGATAGCAATGCATTGGCCGACGCAGGCCGCGAGGAGGGCCAACGCTGCCAGCCATATCCCCGCCTGCGGAGGCACGTGCAGGAATGAAGCCGCACTCATCACCGTGACGACCAAGGCCAAAGGACCAAGGGTCCAGGCGACCACATTGCGAACTAATCCGTGCCGCTGCTCCAAACCCCCACTGGACAAGGAGTACTCCTCCAATCCGCCGTTTTGGCGGGTTTCATAATCGATCAGTTTGCTCACCCGTGCAAGCGCGGAGCCGTCGTTTAACTCCGCCGCTCTTTTCTTTCCCGATAAGCTCGCATAGCGCCCCGATGCATCGGGGCGATTCGTCCCCTCTTGACCCGGAATTTCCATTATGAACTTTCCGCCTGACCGGTAACCTATACCTGATCGCCTCAGAATGCAATCGCCCGTCGGATTTTGGGTGGCGAGCCTCTCAGCGATCACGGGAGGCACCCGTTCTACCTGGGGTTGGGGCCTCGGCAGCCTGAAAGGGCCGTCTTTCCGACCGATGATTCCGACACCTTTCCGTCCACGCCTTCCTCGCCGCCGAAATCCGCTCCGGCCAGAAACTCACCTACCCGGCTGGCGAGGGTAGCGCCGCGATCCTGCCCAGCGGGGTAGCGCAGACGTACGCGTTCTTTGCGTTCGTCTGCGGCTCTTTGTGTGTCCATGGGATTTCATATTTGGATGTTAATATCATGGTTGATGTTTCCATGTTAGGAACCGCGGAGGAAGGCAAACTGCGCCTGCCTCCGCGCTACCTGCCTTGGACAGGGCAACGGTAGCGGCGTGTTCCATCCAGATTGATGACCTAGCGCTGGAGCATCGGGCAGGAGAAAAGCCCACGGTCAGAAAAACGCTGAGCGTGGCTACCCGGTGCGGCGGCTTGATGTGGCACTCTTCGAGTATCAGGATTGCTTTCGGTAGAAGACGTAAAAGAACACCAACACACTGAGGCTCGCGAACAGATGAACCAGCGACGTCAGCAGCGCCAGCGCTGGAACCACCTCACGCATGACCCCCAATAAGGTGAAAATGAAATGTGCCAATACCCAAACCGTTAGCAGGACTGTCCCGATCAATGCCAGGAGTGCCGCGTTTTTGAGGCTCATGGTGGGAGTATAAATGCCCTCAGCGTCATTTGCAAGGGGCGGGAGCCAGCCCTTCGAAGTACCACCAGCCATACCGTTTTGTTGGCAGCACCAAATCCCGGGCAAAACTAAACCCAGAGCGAACAGGGTGCGGCGCGCAAGACGGGCAAGGTGGTCGCCACCGTCAGCGTTTTTCTGACCGTGGGTTCTTCCCTTGATGACGAACGCATAGCAGGCAGGAATAGGTCAATCCCGCGCGCAAGCGGCGGGTGAGGCGGGGGTAGCCACGGTCAGTGCAGTCCTGACTGTGGGTTCTTCTGGCGGTGGTCGAGCTACAGCAAACTTACTTTGGACAGGGCAACGGTAGCGCCGTGTTCCGTCCACATTGACGACCTGCCGCTGGAGCGTCGGGCATGAGAACAGCCCACGGTCAGAAAAACGCTGACGGTAGCTACCCGCTTTCACCTCGGAACGATGCTCGATACCCGGTATTCGTACTATGTCGAGCGGACGCGACAACTACTCTGTGCATTCGTCCGCGACGAGGACTTTAGCCCCTCAGGCTCGTTGAAGTTCTTTGGCCCTGCGACCATAACGATTGCCTTATCTTCGCGGGACGGCCTCGGGCGGATTTGGCGTTCAGATTTGATGTGACTTTATGGCGGTCTTTATTCCATCAAACTCATCGCGGATCTCCTTTGGTAGGGTAGACAATTTAGCCAGGAACTGGTCAATCATTCGAGGTCTCAGAGCCGCTTCAATTGGACGATCCTGAGCCTCCCTTTTGTCGCGACTCAGCGCCCAGCTGAGAGTTTCACGCTTGGCAGATTCCGCGTCGACTGGCCAACCAAATCTGCTCGTCATTGCTATTCGTAACCAATGGAGTATTTCCTTGCCCGCCCAATCGATACGCCAGAAATTATCCTGCCAGTGGCAGCTTCTCCAAAGCTTGAACTTCGCGTCGAGATCGCCGACAACGTCGCATTCGATCTCGTGCATGTGCTCTGTCCAGGTCTTGCAGTTTTGGTCCAGACCAGCCCGAAAGGCACCTTCATCTGGGGCCACAATTCCACGTGTGCTGCCGTTCCATTGCGGCCTTAAACTTAGTCCCGAGAGCAGTGCCCTTGCGGGATCAGTCGACAACCACAGGCGCCGCGCCCGACACATCGCATGCTGACTCGCCTGAAATAAGGCAAGTGAGGCCAAAATCTCATCTATCGCGTTAATAATGTCCTCGTCACCACAACCAAACGCCTCACGGAAAACCGGCAACAGCACATCAGGTTCCAATAGGTAGTTCTCAATTTCGCATCGATCCCATGTGGACCATCCGATGACCTGGATGCTTCTGCGTTCGCGGTCTTTCTGATTTCGTGCACAGTCCTCACGCGATTCGTCAGCGGACCGAAAGTCACGATCTTCAATGACGAATATAGGGCGGCTCCGACCAATTGCATCGCTTACGCCATGGATAGAGGTGGCAGTCCCGCAGGGCCAGATATCAACGAGCGGTGCTGTGCCCAATTCTGCGTCGGTCCACTTCTGAAATAACGTCGCCTCATATCCAATAAGGTCGCCTTCGCACAGCAACGCAATCTGACCAGCACGAGGGTAGGCGGAGAGATATGGCATTACTTTGCCTCAATTAACTGCCCCATCTCGATTAGAGCTTGGTCCCTCGCTGCGGCAGCATATAGCTCAGTTGAATGCGTGGTGAGAATGTACTGATTGCCGACACCGATCTTTGGAAGGGCCAGATACAATTGCCGAATCCACCCTGGATGCAAATGTATTTCAGGCTCATCGATGAGTACGATGCTGTGATTCATGGGGCTCGGATAAGTCAACCGGGCTAGATATTCTATAACTACTTGCTCGCCCGACGCCCCCATGTGAAGAGGATATGTGCTTCCGTTGTCCTTGAAATAGGGAGCACCCAAAGGATCGTCACTTCGGTACATGAAGCCGAGGTACTCCTTGGGCGCACAGATCCGATTAAAACCCTCGCGAATGCGCTGCTCCCAGTTTTCCTGTGGCTTTACGCCTTCTGGTGTACTACGCGAGTAGTTGCTTAGATACTCCAATACGCCCCATACGGAGGAAATATCCCTACCTTTTCGCTCTGCTCCCACCATGGAATCCTCATCCTGGGTTACTCGTTCGCCCATAACACGAGATCGCAGGCTTCTGTCCTGAGGAAACAAGTAAATGCCGCCAATCTTATCGAGCAGCGCTCGGTCCCTAAACTTTCGACTGGTCCATCCGGTGATAGCGTTCTTTCTTCCATGAAACCAAGGTACAGCGTCCCTCGGCTCGGTGCGGTTCAAATACCAGATCGGCCTAAGCGTCCCGTCCGGATTTCTTTCGGGCGGATATTTCCACACTGCCCGCACCATCCCGTTCGGAAGCTCTCCAAGCCTCTCCTCGGGGCTCACTTCAGCCATGACTCTGCGGATTGCAACTCTCTCTTCTTCACCAAATTCGATATCGAGAGTGACGGAAATCGATGGAGGTATTGGCGATAGGCCACCGATTGAGAGTAGCCTGTGAATGTCCAGCTCTTCTGGTTCCGGGACATCGCTCGTTCGATAGCCCATTACACCTCGAAGTGCTTGAACGATCGCGAAGAGAACCGATGTTTTGCCTGAGCCATTCGGCCCAGCAAGAACTGTCACAGGCCGAATCGCGCCTAGCGCGTCAGCAAAAACAATCTCGCTTTCCTTGATCGCGCGAAAATTTTCAATTCGGACTTTTCGGAGCTTCATTTATACCTGCCCTCAACAATGCCTGAATGCTTGTACATTCCGTCGTCGAATACTCAAGCATAACCCGGATTTCCTGACCCTCATAACGAGCATACCTTTGTTTGCGGCTTTTTCAACACATCATTATGAGATGCGCACACCCGCACCGGGACGGGTTTCAGACTCAGGGACAGTATACTACGAAGAATTGTGACCTTCCCTACCAGATGCCGGTTGCAACAATAAAAACCTTGCTCATGACTCACCGTCTGGCAGGGGTTCCGTGGAGCATGAATTCACCGCCAAGGCCGCAACGTGCATGCAGGCGCTGTCTGACTTTTCCGCCGAAGTCCTGTTTACTCCCACGCCTTTTCTGGCACCGATTTCTCGCGGGCACGGGGAGATGGGAAAGCCGCCTGCGCGCTGGCGGCACGGCGAGCTTCTGCTTTATTCGTCCGCTGACGGACACCCTCGGCCTTTGCGGTTCCCCCAAGAAACAAATCGAAGAGCGAAGTTTCTTGGCTCCCCCACAAAAAGGCAGCCCTTGGCGCTGGCGAGCAGGCCCCACTCGCCCTTTTCGTGCCCCGCGAGCGGGTAGCCACGGTCAGCGTTTTTCTGACCGTGGGTTTTTCTCATGCGTGATACCCCAATGGCAAGCGCACGTAATCAATCTGGATGGGGCACGCCCCCACCGTTGCCTTGTCCAAAGCAAAATTGTTGTAACTCGACGACCGCCAGAAGAACCCACGCTCAGAACTGCACTGACCGTGGCCCCGCTCGGTGGAGTTGAACGGCGCTAGAGTGCAAGTGCCTTCCTGGGCCTACCTCCCAGCCTTCCATTGGCTTTGGAGGCCGCCCTCTTGGCGCGGCTGCGGGATTGGCCGCCCACCTGACCAAGCCTCGAAGCCATCCACTTTTTCGAACCGAGCAAACCCTCCAGGAGTCCCGGCACGTAGAGGTCGGCATCGAGCTTGGGAAAGTGAACTCCCAAGCCTGAGGGAGTGACCTCAATTTCTTCAAGCTGCGAGGGCTTGGCGTTCTCGAGTCCTTGCGCGTCCCGCGGTGAGAAACTCAGAATCAGGTTGGAACTGAGATGAATCACAATGTGCCCGTTTTTGCGGTCGTAACGCGCAGAGACGGCCCGGGGAATGGACGCTTGAATGTCCCTAGCCCGCTGATTCGCCCGTTCGAAATTTTCATCGTGCGCCATGAATCTCCTCCCATGCCAGGCATAGCTCCTCCAAGCGGCTTTTTGTTGTGGATTGGGGGCCAACTCGCTGTGGCCTGATTTCTGTTCATCCTCGAGAATTCAAGAGATCAGTTCACAGTCCATAGTGGATAGACAGTACATAGTCCATAGTTTACAGTTCATAGTAGAAATCGAGAGCGGCTGACTATTAACTTTCGACTATCAATTCTCGACTCTCAACTCTCGACTAGAGAATAGCTCGTACTACGGCCACCCGCGGAGTCTTTGATCAGGATGTGGTGATGGATCAAGTCGAGAATATCGCGGTGTGCCGTGTCCTGAGAGCACTTCGCGAGTTTTGCCCATTTGGTTGAGGTCAGCTTTCCCTCAAAGCCATCCAGCATCTTATTCAGGATCAGGCGTTGCCGTTCGTTGAGCGGGGTGTCCGTATGTTTCTCCCAGAACCGCGCTTTGCGAAACACGCTCGCGAGGGTGGTTTCGGTCGCGTCAAAAGCGCGATCAAGGCAGCCCAGGAACCATTCCAGCCAATCCGTAATGTCGAGTGTGCCTTTTTGCGCCCTTTCCAATACGTCGTAATAGGCGTTCCGTTCCTCGCGAATTTGCGCAGACATACTGTAAAAACGCTGCGCGCTTTTTTCTGACTGCGCCAGCGCCCCATCGGCAATGGCACGGGCGATTCGACCGTTGCCGTCGTCGAAGGGATGGATGGTGACGAACCACAAGTGGCCTATCGCCGCTCTTAGAACCGGGCCGGTGTCGCCGGGCTGATTTGCCCAATCGATGAATGCCGTCATTTCCGTATCGATACGCTGGGCCGCCGGCGCTTCATAATGCACGCGCTCACGACCGATGGGGCCGGACACAACCTGCATCGGACCTTTTGAATCGTCGCGCCATCCGCCCACCCTGATTTTGTGCAGACCGCTACGCCCGGTGGGAAAGAGGGCGGCGTGCCAGTCGAACAGCCGTTCTGCCGTCAAGGGCTTGGCAAAGTTTTGCGTGGCGTCCAGCATCATCTCCACCACACCTTCGACGTGGCGATCTGCCGGAACCAACCCGGCAACGTCCATTCCCAGCCGCCGCGCAATGGAGGAGCGGACCTGTTCCGGGTTAAGGATTTCACCCTCAATCTCGCTGGACTTCAAAACATCAAGAGTGAGTGTTTCGAGGACAGCCTCTTTTCTGAGAGAAAAGCCCAGGGCCTCCATGCGTCCGATCAGGCGTCCTTGCCGATGGCGCACGGCGGCCAACGGCACAGCCAGCGCCTTTTGATCCCATCGAAATTTTGGCCAGTCGGCCCGTTCGTGGATATAGCGGCTCATTCTCCGTCCTCCATGCGGAGATTATAGCCGTTATTCTCCGCACGCTCAACCATAAAACACGCACGATATGCGGAGATTATGAGCGGTATTCTCCGCAAGGCAAAGTTTGACGAAAATGCCAAGTGGGGTGAGCCGGTGTGGGGTGAGATTGACACCGCCATCCGGCATTATGACAAGCTGGTAGTGATCTGCTCCCAGCATTCGCTCGAAAGCCCGCCTGTCATTCGCGAAATCGAGCGCGCCTTGCAGAAGGAAGACCGCGAACATAAGAATGTGTTGTTCCCCATCAGCATTGACGATTACCTCTTCAAGAAATCGGATCACCCCCCCAAGGCCGACGTCGTGAGCAAAGCGATCGGGGACTTTCGCAGGTCAGACAATTTCGAGGCCTACGCAAAAGCCTTCCCCCGTTTCCTCGACGCTCTCAACCGCCCCCAGCAAGCCTCCAAGGCCGGGTAGCACAGCGCGGCGAAGCCGCAACCAAGGTTGTGGCATGGCCATCCTGGCCATGAACATCACGGGCAGGAGAACGTGTGAAGAAATTAACAATCTCGCGCAGAGACGCAGAGGCGCAGAGATTCGAAATAAATAACTGCTGTGGCTACCTGCTCGCGGCGAGTTTCTGCCCATCATGGGCAGCCGAACGGCTGTCAATGCTCAGGATAACAGTATTTAAGCATTTTCCGCAGCCTGTGAAGCCAGCCGCTATGACGAGCCATTATAGCGCAGAGCTGTTTTGTAGGTGCGCGGCTCGACAGGCGGAAAACCACAAATCTCCACGACGGAGCCCTGCCCTCGGATTCGGTAGGGTGAACGCAAGGAAGAACCGCAGACCTCAAAAGCGGAGGTCTGCGCTACGCTTGCTGCGGCTCCGCCGCGCTGTGCTCCTTGCTACCTGCTCAGGGTAGGCTAACATCGAGCGCGTAAAGATCCCCCGTGGCGCGGACCAATGAAACCAGAGGCGAGCCGTCAGGCGTGAGTCCGGTGAGCGAGTATCCGGCGATGTCAGAGCGCAGGAAGTTCTCCGCCGTTGCCACGGTTTCCACCCTGCCGTCGCTGACTCGCACACGCCTAATGGGCTGTTGAGAATTTCCCAACATTTCCTGAATGTAGACGTACCTCCCCTCCGGGGACCAGTAGGGGAAACTCAGCCCGCGGCCTTCCATCAATACCGAACGCCGATGAGTTTTGAGGTCCAGGAGCAAGAGGGTGGAACCATCCGCGTCGGCAGCTACGTAGCGTCCGTCGGGGGAAAGCGCATAATCATCTCCGAGGCTCTCCGAATTCGGAATCAGCGAGCACAGCCGCGTTTTCAAATTCAGCATGTAAAGTGCACGGGGGTTGGACGACATTCGGTAAAACAGCAGCTCGTCACCCTGCGGCGACCAACTCGGAGAATTGTCATGTTCGACGCCGTCCCTCGAGACCTGTGACATGTTTGGAGGCACGATGTGCTCCGGCTCGCCCCCACTCGATGAAACCAGGTAAATCGCCATTCCCTTTCCTGGGGTTTCAGCGCTGAAGGCGATCTCGGTGCCGTCCGGGGACCAGCGTGGCCGCAATGCATTCATGGGCGCAAAGGTAAGCTGGAGCGCTTGGCTGCCGTCAATGCGGCTTCGCCAAACCGTTCCGTGGAAAGCGTCAGAAAGGTCACAGTAGGCCGCCCACTGGCCGTCCGCGGAAAAGCTGACCCAGCGGGCGGGAACTCCGGACAGATAGGGGACAAATGCGTGCCGCCCGGAATCGTAGCGCTCCAGTTCACGGGCCGGCTGGTTGGCGACAAAGAAGATTCTGCGCCCGTCGGCACTTGGCAGGACACGCGAGACGAGCATGGAGGTGGAGTACAACTGGACGGGCTTGATCCCGGACTGGGTGAACCGATGGTTGGCGCCCGGCACCGCCCAAATGCCGCTGGCGCCGTTGCGAAATGAACAAAAGATCAAATACTTCCCATCCTGCGTCCAGCGGCCGCCGTACTCCCCTTCACCCTGGGAGGCAGGCGGCGGGCGCCACCCCTCGAGGACGAAATGAAGGTGTTCGCCGCCCGCCGAGGCCTCCCAAAGCGAGTAAGACGCAGTCTTCGGGTCCCGCCGAACCATCGTAAGGCTTCCCCCTTGTAAACCCGGCTCCCACCGAACCTCCTGCGGGAATCCGCTCGGCAGGGTTAGAAGCTTTCGGCGCCCGCTTCCGTCCGGATTCACTTCGAGCACGCTGGACCGGGTGGACGGGCTCCACAGGTTGGAATAAGCAATCGCGCTGCCGTCCGGGGACCAGGTGGCACTAGTCGCAACGATGTCACCAACGCGTCGGGGCGAGCCTCCACCCACCGGCACGATCCACAATTCCCCTACACCGACCAGATCAGCATCGCTTAGCACCAGCAGCTCAGACCGCTGGGGAGAGAAGTCGCATAGGAACGGTTGGGGAAAAGGTACCTTAATCTCCGTCGGTTCGCCCCCGTCTTTTGCGACGCGGGCAATACCCCAATTACCTCCCTGGCGCTCGCCGAAGTAGACGGACGTTTCATCCGTGGCCAAAGAATCGGCCACTTCGGCTCGCCCGAAGTGGGTGAGGCGAACAACGCGCAGAAGCTTGGGAGAAGGCTTTTCGACCGTCAGCCTCAGGATGGCCACCACGCCGAGAATCGCCAGTGCGCCGCCCAGGGTCATCAGCGCCAGCGGCCAACCACTTAGAACGGGCCGAGGACGCGGCGCCGCTGCCACGGCCAGCGGGACGCTGGCGCCCATTCCAGGTAAGTTGCCGGCGCTCTGTTTCTCCACTGGAGCGACGAAGCGGTAGCCGCGCTTGGGAATGGTTTCGATAAAACGAGGCTGTTCCGGGCTATCGCCCAGCGTCACCCGGATTTGGCGGATGCACCGGTTCAGCCCCAGCTCGAAGTCAACAAAAGTCTCGCTGTCCCAGACCTGGCGCTGAATCTCATCCCGAGTCACGATCCGCCCGGCGCGGCTTAAAAGCAGCGAGAGGACCCGCAAAGGTTGCGGCGGCAGCCGAACCGGCGCACCATTTCGGCGCAGTTCCAGTTGTTCGAGGTCCAACTCGAAATCGCCAAACCGGACCACCGATGGACCGTCATCACTCACAACGCTGATTCCTTTGGGATTTGCCGTTGAGGGTACCATTATATACCCGACCGACCTTTTTCAACAACTTGCCCCAGCAGCGGAGCCTGACGGCCGCAGCCGCGCATATTTCGAGCATAAGAAAAGCATGTCCTAAGTATTGAACCGCCGATTGTTTGCCCATAACCTCGCTTGGCATGGCGACTGCCTCCCTCAACAGGGATGGCGGGGCGCGAGGACGTGCTCTATGACGAATCGTCTTACGTGGATATAGCGCTGATGGGGTTGGTTGCAGGGGGCGCGTCGGGGAAAGAAATCGCCACCGCAATGAATGCCGGAACCTATTCGGTAGTCTGTGGTGGGTATTTGACCCAGGAAGATTTACGGACTGCCGCCTAGGGGGATACCGCCCCGATCCCGCCGCTCGGACTACAGTTCCGGAAGTCGAGGGAACAGCAAGATTGGTAAAGGGAGAATTTAATCCATTTCAGGAGGTTCTGCCGTGAAGGTGTTACTCATGAAAAATCCAGTAAGGTTTTTGCTGCTGCTCTGTATCCTCTTGTACGTTGGCTGTGGCCCAAACTCATGCCAACAGCAGCCAGCAGGGCCTCCCCCCACAACCGGAAGCATTATCGTGAACGTTAGTTACGGAGCCGGCTCCCAAGGTGGCGGTTCGTGCGGGGACGGAGGTGAAGTGACCATTAGAGGCCCGCAAGGCTCGAGCAGTGCAGCTTCCCAATCAAAGCCTTATGGTTATCTATCGGGAATATCCAATTCATCCCCAGCTTGCAGCGCCCCAGCCGTAACTTTTGGGAATTTGCAGCCTGGCTCCTGGACTGTCTCGGCAACACCGTGGCCCTCCTCCTGCCAGGTTTCAGTCACGGCTGGTCAGAATACCGTGCTCAGTATTCAAGATGGAACTTGCACCGTGCAGCCGGGCTTATAACACATGGAATAGAAAAGAAGGCAATGTAGATTAACGGGGACAAACGATTGACCAGTAAAGAGGCGGGATGTGTCATTCGCCTGAACCTAGGCAGTAATCATGGTTAACGTAACGTTCACGGGCCTGGCTGGTCCGGATTTCGCGGGATGCGACTTAATTTCCTAGGAGTTACCAATGGCACTGGATATCAAAATAGCGACCGAAGCCGATCTAAAGGCACACGAGTCTCAGATCATCGCAGAAATCAATGCCCAGCGAAATGGGGGCCTTATGTACCTGATTGATCCGCTTCGCATGCTGTACGATATTGGAGTCACGTTAAGCCCTCAACTAACGACGAAACTGCTTGCCGCTTATCCCCTCCTCATGCGGCCCTCGCCTGAATCTTCAGCGTTCACAAAGTTGAAAACCACCGAAATTGAGCAGCCTTTTCGAGTAACCGTGAAAGGACTTTTTGCGGGGGTGACGATATGAGCTTGCTGGCAGGGTTTGATTGCGTAATTGAAATGTCCGCCGATCAGGTGGGCCAACTCGTGACCGGATTTTTGGGCAATAACCTCGGTGGCTATCCGATCTCGGAAAGTATACCGGATCTCGCGGGCGGAACGTACAATATTCAGCTCAACTGCCCCATCACGGTGACGCTTCAGCAGGACCCTGTGTTTACGATTGCTATCCCCTGTTCGGTGAATTACATCTCGAGCAGCGTGACACTGCCAACGCAGAATGGAACGCTGACGATCAGCAATCTCCAATTCGACCCGGTGCAGTCCAATGGGACCATGGCGGTTTTTGTTAAGGGATTAACCGCTGAAATCGTATTGGATTCGAATACTGCCCTCCAAGGACAATTGAACGATCTTCTACCACTTGCGCAGGCATACCTGGTGAATTTGCTTGGAACTCAGCCGACGATACAGCTACCTGGGATCTCGATTAATGCCCAGGCGAATGGGTCAATCAGCCAGAACGGTATGGTATTTACGCATCTCGAAAATCACAACACGAGTGCCGGCGGCGTCTCTGCTTTGACTTTCTTTGGTAACTTTTTCACTACGAGCGCAGTCGGGGACTGGACACAGCACGATACATCGTCTCTGGCAGCAGGCGGAGACTTCGCCATCAACATTTCGCTCAACACTTTTAATTCGCTTCTGTTTTGCCCCGGGATCGCATTGCCGTCACCTGCTGGGCTGGGCGCGATGCCACCTGGAAGTTGCGGTGGTGGTGCCCCACTGACCGTAAAAGGGGTGACGATCACGAATCTAAGCACCTCATTTCAGGGACCCGGCTCTCTCCCCCCTGGCTTGACGGGGACTGCGCCAAACGGGGCACTATTGATTTCTGGTTCGGCTACAGCAACTCAGGACTGCGTCACAGGAGACTGTAACTTATCTGGAGCAGTTCTTCCCACCATGCCGGGTGGCACCCTCACGTTGACGCCGACCTTCGCTACACCCCACGTGAACACCTCGCTCAACGGCGGTTGGTGCATCGTTGGAGTCGTCGTTGTGGGGCTTGCGCTAGCTCCGCTTATGGGCGGCGTCTTCGCTGCGATCACCGCCATCCTGGCCGCCGGTTTAACGACTTCGATAGTGTCCAGCGTTGAGTCGGGCATGGCAGCCAAGTTTTTGAGCGGTCTCACCGCGCAACCTGCCCCGTCGATCCAGGATCTGACGGTAACTACGGCCAGCTTTTCCGCCGAAGCATTTTCGGTTGTGGGTAGACTCCAGGTTCCTGGCGTTACCGATCCGCCAGCACCCCAAGTTTTTCTTAACGGTTCGGTATTAAGTAGTGTTGTGAGCAGCACGTCTGCCTATCCACCCAGTAAATGGGTCCCGAACTATACTTCGCCCCTGCTCGACGTTAAAAAACTAATGGTGCAGCAAACTGCTTCATATACTGCGAGCGGAGAAAATGTCCCTGCTGGCGCCCAACTCAAGATTTGGCTGCTCGCGAGGGGTCAGCGGTATGATATCGCTGATGGCCAGACAGTTTCGCTAATCGTGGATGCAGCCCAGCCCTTCGGCCCGCATGGCGCCACAGCTATGATTTCAAAGGTATCGCTAATCGTTTCCCTTAAGCTGCACAGTGACGGGTCGCTAGCGGTTTCGCTGCAAGCTAACCCCGCTGACGGCAACTACGATTTTGAGATCGTCGCCGCTGCTGAGACAACCATCCAGGGTCAAATCGCGAATGTCGCTGTTGCCTCGGTCACGGTATCAATAGACGGCGAGCAATACCAATATCCACCGGCTCTTACCGTTAGTTATGCGTTTTCGATAGACGAGCTATTGGCCTCATTAAGGAAGAGCGTCTTGAACTACAGCCCATTCCAGCGTCCCCGTTTCTACAATCCGCCGGTGGACGATCCGGAGCTTGCAGACCTGCAGAACCTTGTATTCGACATCCTCACCAGCGGCAGCCCTGATGCGGTGGACCTGGCACAATCGGTGGTTGCGTTGCACGGAGTTTCTGCGGCACGGGCCATGCGAGCCAAGACGATCGAAGCCCCTGCGATACGCGATGCATACGGCGTCATCGCAACAATCCAGAAATAGGTGGGCAAGTGTAGACTCGAATCGGCCTCCCCGCATCAACTTCCGCCGGTTCTTATGACCCATCACAACCTCTACATACAATGTAGACAGGTGGAAACACCGGCGCCCTTTGTCCCCGCGACGAAACAGGCCCGCAGCAGGTTGTCTGGCGCCGCGAACCGGCCCGCGGGTGTGGCGGGCTCCCCCGCAAATCAGTTGGTTGCGAATTACGCCAAGCTGCCGCAGAGCTTTGAAGCTAAGCAGGGCAAGGTGAGCGGCCCCGGCAAGTTTCTCTGGCGTGGAAGAGGGTATTCGCTGTTCCTTGCTGGAGACCAAGCGGTTTTGACGTTAGGAAGAACAAGTCAAGACGCAAATCCCAAAAGTCAAAAGGCAGAAATAAAAGCAGGTGTCGCGCCGACCTTTAGAGCCGGCCCTGCGCCGGTCGAAGGGTCGGCAGATGCACGTGTAGCGCCGCCCCCGCGCTTCCGGCATCGCCGCCCAAGCGTGGTGAGAAATCGGCGCCAGGGCCCCTACCCGCAAGGTCCGACATGCGCAACCTGAGGGGACTCAATTTTTCGCTTGCTGATTCGCCTTTTATTCGCCTAGAATATCTGAGGTGTCAGGTGTCAGGTGTCAGGTGTCAGTGGCTAGTGGTTAGTGGCTAGTTCCGAAGTTGGGCAGAAGGCCGCATACGGAATGGGGAAATAAAACCACCGGCGACTTACGTTTCAGGGATGTGATCTGCCAACTGACGACGGACACCTGACAAGTGACAACCGACAACTGACGACGGACAACTGACAACGGACGACGGACGACGGACAACTGACAACTCTCTTCCTCCGGAGATATCACCATGGCACTGACGCGCCGGCAAAAACAGGTTTTCGATTTCCTGGTCAACTTCATCAACGGCCACGGCTACTCGCCGAGCTTCGAGGAAATCGGCGCGGGGCTGGAGCTCTCCTCGCTCGCGACCGTTCATAAGCACATGCAGACCCTGGAGAAGAAGGGGTTCATCCGGCGCGGCTACAACCAAAGCCGCTCGGTGGAAGTGGTGGCCATTCCCGCTTCCGTGCCCTTCGCGAAGACGGCGGTGCGGCCGTTTGGGAGGCGCAAGACCGCAGCCGACGACGGTGGCCATCATGCTGCGCCCGCGCCGGTGGCCGCGCTTATGCCCTCGCAGGTGCTGGGCAACATGGAATTCCCGCTGCTCGGCCGTATCGCCGCGGGCCAGCCCGTGGAAGCCATTCCCAACGCCGAGACTTTTTCCTTCGGCGATTTTACCAGCGGCCGGGGGAATCTGTTCGTCCTGCGCGTCAAGGGCGATTCCATGGTTGACGACCACATCTGTAACGGCGACTATATCCTGGTGGAGGGCGCGCAGACCGCCGACAACGGCGACATCGTCGTGGCCCTGATCGAGGGCACCGACGCCACGCTCAAGCGCTTCTTCCGCGAACCCAACGGCAAAGTGCGGCTGCAACCCGCCAACGCCCAAATGGATCCCATCCTGGTGCCCGCGCGCGACGTGAAGATCCAGGGGCGCGTGGTGGGCGTGCTGCGGAAGTACTAAAGGCAGGAGACAGGAGTCAGGAGACAGGAGTCAGGAGACAGGAGTCAGGAGACAGGAGTCAGGAGACAGGAGTCAGGAGTCAGGAGACGGCAATATTAAAGGCAGGAGACAGGAGTCAGGAGACGGCAATATTAAGGGCGGGCGGTAGGAGACAAAAGTCGGGAGCGGGAATCGAAACTCGCCCTTCGCGCGCGGGATGCCGCATTTCCAGTTTCGATCGATCCTGAGTCGAGGGGTTGGCAGGATGAAACTTGCACGTCCAAGTGCCGGGCTGGCTCTCATCGCAGCGCTCGTGTGTCTTGCGGCCCCTGCCCGCGCCGAAGAGATCACCCTGAGAAACGGGGAGAAGATTGTCGGAACTATCGTCGGCTACGAAAAGGATATGTTTCGGGTCGAGACCGACTACGGCATCGCGCTGGTCCGCAAAGACAAGATCGCTTCCATTCAGGTGAGCAAACCCGACGCGGCCAAGTCCAGCCCTGACGCCCCCAAGCGTGAATCCACGGAGAGCGCCGGGGCCAAACCGGCCAGCGCGGCGCCGCCGGAAGCTGCTCCGGTGGCATCACCCGCCGCGGCGGGCGCAATCGCAAATCGCAAATCACCAATCACAAATTCGGACTCTCCCGCCCCGGCGCCTCCTCCTCCCGCACCCCCCAAGCCCGTCGCCGCCATTCCCCAACCCCCACAGAGCCCCGCCACGATGACCATCGCCGAGAAGCCCGCCCACATCGCGGCAGTGCCGGAAGCGGCTCCCGCCCCGGCGCCTCCTTCCCCCACGCCGGCAAAGCCCCCTGCACCGGCCCCCCTTGTGGCCCCCCCCACCCAGCCACCCCCGCCCCCCCCCCCCCCCCCCCGTCCCCCCCCGGCTG
>Ga0181539_1003041_pt1 | contig 15905 bp, 9 predicted proteins | sample PEATcosm2014_Bin_46_FD_119767 | JGI IMG/M metagenome (GOLD analysis project Ga0181539, IMG submission 119767) | Peatland microbial communities from MTU Mesocosm Facility, Houghton, MI, USA - PEATcosm2014_Bin23_60_metaG | ecosystem: Environmental > Terrestrial > Soil > Wetlands > Peat | place... | reverse complement strand
TATTCGACGTTCGCCAGCGCCGCGTTGAGCCCCACAATGTCGGCCCCGAGGTCCTTGCCGTCCGTGCCCTTGTTCTTGTAAGGGCTGTTCGGTTGAAGCTCGTAGCTTCCGCCATTGCCGTTGTTGAAGCTGACGAACCCGGCGGCCTCGGTTGTGTCGGAGAACAAGTTGCCTGCGGGCCAGGATGAGGGCGGGTAGTGGGACGGAGTTGCCACCAGGGCGTTGTTCGTGAACGTATAGGTGGTGAAACAGCTGGCGATGGTGGTGACCGGCACGTCGTGGTAGGCGCAGTTGGCGGGTCCGCCTCCCGTGCTCAACACCGGGTATTGACTGATGGTCACCAGGTTGTTGGTGAAGACCAATCCAGACATGGGCGGATTTTGGGACAGGTTCCCAATAGTCATCGTGATGCCTGCGGGATCCGGAAAAGCGGTGATGTGATTGATGGTGACATTATTGAGCGCGTTCTTGGGCCATGCGTTCATGATCTCGAACACGGTGCCGTGGCCATCGTACTTTTTGCTGAGATCGTCGATGACCACGTCATGAATGCTCCAGCGAGTACCAGCCAGCGCCGGGGCTCCAACTCCAATTACCTCTGCGGTTGCCATCACGATTCCGCCCCCGGCATGCGAGATGTGTACATAGCGGATCGTGACGTCGGTCACCTGACACAGCGGACAAACGTAGGTGCCCTTGCCGGTGCCTTGGTTCTTGGGGGTGAGCAGAATGGCATAACCGGTTTGGCTGAAGCCACCCCAGCTATTTTCCATAAGGTTGGCTTCGACCAGGACGCGAACCGCATTCTTAAGTTCGAGGTGATTCTTGACGATGAAGGGATGGCCGTCCGGTCCGCCGATGAAGTTCGGGTTGCCCGGCATCCATTGCCACGGCTTCCAGAAGTGATTGTTCAGGACTTGGATGTCGCTGGGGGACAACGTGGCCGGCCCGCCGCCGAACATGACAGCCTCGCCCGAGGCTTCCAGGAAGTTGTCCTCGATCTTGTAGGGCCCATCCTGAGTATTGCTGACGCCTCCGCTGATCGCATGAGCGTCGGTACAAGCCCCGGTCAGTGCGATGCAATGGAAATCGCTGAAATAGGAATCGACGACGGCAATGTTGGTCATGCCATCCAGCCTTATGCCGAGCTGAGTTTCATCCTGAGGCGCTCCATGCAGCCATGAGCGATCGAACACAAGGTGATCCGCCGTGCCTTGGCCCACGATTAGTTGCGCGGGCCCTTTGGTTCCGGCGGGACGAGTAACTTCCAGACCGATGAAGCGGTAATAGTTGGCGCCGGAGGCGATCTCGATTGGACCGTTGCCAGCCGTCTGAATCTGTACCTTCGCCATCGCGTTCTTTGGATTGGGGCAGCTATACTGCGGGCGTCCCGGGAGAGACGCGACCCCGGCGTAGCAGGGCGTGGCGCGCTGTCCTTCCGCGGGCAGAGCGCTGTCCGGAGCGCTGGTGCGGATGACGATCCAATGGTCAATGTCGCAGTTCTTGGCCGGCACAGTGAAATGGCCGGTAAAAGTTGCGCCTGCCTGAAGTTCGACCACGTCGCCGCAGCGAGCGTTGTTCAAGGCCGATTGCAGATCGCCGCCAGCGTTGACGGCGATGACTGCTCCCGGCGCGGGCGTGTCGGACATCGCACTGGGAACGGTCACCCGCGGCAGCTCCGCGGGACCATCGAAATTGCTGCCGGCAATGACGGTGACGCTGAAATTGCCGGTCGCGGTCTGGTTGGTGGCATCCGTGACCGTGACCGTGAAATTGAAGGCGCCGGTTGCGGTAGGCATGCCGGCAAAATCCCCGTTCGCATTCATCGCGGTTCCCGCCGGAGGAGTGCCTGCGGAAATGCTCCAACTGTAAGGCGTGGCTCCGCCGGTCGCGGTGAAGACTTCGCTATAAGTGTCCCCCTGCTGGCCCTGAGGAAGATCCCCGGTTGTGATTTTCAGTGCTTGCCTATTCTCCGGATCCACGGTGACTGCGGCGCTGGCTAACTTCGAAGAGTCAGCATTGCTGGTCGCGGTGACGACCACGTTGGTTTGAGCGCTAACTGCCGGCGCAGTGTAAAGACCGCTGGCATTGACCGAGCCTGCCGTCGCCGACCAGATCACTCCAGTATTGGAAGTTCCGCTGACAGCGGCGGTGAACTGCTGCTTCTGATTCGAAAGCAAAGTTGCGCTGGCCGGAGATACACTGACCTTGACATTCCCGCCGCTACTGCCACTACCGACGACAATGGCGAACGTGTGGCTCCCCTGATCGAGGCGCGGAAAGTTGGTCACAATAACCTCGAACGAAAAGTTGCCCACCGTTGTAGGCTTCCCCGAGAATGTCCCCGTGGCCGGATTCAAACTGATGCCCGGGGGCAGGGCGCCAGTCTTCACCGAGAAATAGTACGGGGGGTTCCCGCCACTGACTGCGAGCACAGCGTTGTAAGACTCATTGACCGTGCCGGCGGGAAGATTTCCCGACAGATTCAGGGTGTTTGGGGCCCCCTTGCTCTGCGTCCCATTGGCTTGTGCCAGCGTGCCGCACGAGGTGGTCAGCAACGCAGCCGCCAGCAGGAGTATCAGAACGCTCGGGCGCTGTGCGAGAGCACGGGAAAATCTGGAATGACATTTTAAGAACGCGCCTTCCGATTTAAACATTGCCATTGTCTCAAGCATTGCGAGCCCTCGACCTTACAAATTGGGGGACCAGTCGATTGTCCTCACGCTGAATTTATCGAGATGGAACAAGGCTTCCCAGATACCAGTGGTACGTATCTCGGACTCGTTAGTACATGCGGGTGGGGCATGTACAGATTCGCGCGCCAGTGTCTGCTGGTGTTATTGTGTGAATAAGCGAAAACTGGCGCGGGACGGGCGGTGTGGCTTGGAAAGTTAGTCTGAGGGCAGGGAAACTAAAGTAACCAACGGTTGGGTTACTGGCGGTGGTCCCCGAGTAAGACCGCGCGCAGACGATCATAGGCGCGGTTTCCGAGCGCGCGCTGCGCACTGCGGCGGACCTGATATTGAAGGCGTTTCCTCCACAAGCCACGACCCTGGCAGGTGGCGCTGAACTCTTCGATGGTGAGGTCGCGCAGCATGGCTACGCGGCCGAGTTCGTAAGGGCTGGTGCTCGACGAGTTCGCATGAAACTGGCTGTTGGCAACGGTCGCGAATCCCGCCTGGCACGCCATTTGCAGCGTGCGCTGGTCGTAGCGTCCTCCCGGACACGAGAAATGTTCGATGGGGTGTCCGACCATTTGTTCGATCTGGAGCTTCGCATCCACGACTTCGCGTTTGAGCTGCGGCCCGGTTAGATCGCAAAGATAAGGGTGCGTCATCGAATGGCAGCCGATCTGGAAACCCTGCGCGTCGAGATCGCGCGCCTGGCTGGCATTGAGATAACCCGGCGTGCCCAGGAATCCAACGGTAAGATAGAAGGTGGCGTTGAAGCCGAACTCGCGGAGCACGGGCGCGGCCGCGATCAGGTCGGTCTCGCAGCCATCGTCAAAGGTGATGCAGACGCTCGGCTCGGCGGGATAGCGAAGAGCTTCGCCGACGTTCAGGCCGCGCCAGCCGGATTCTTTCAGCCACGCCATCTGGCTGCGGAAAGTTTCGAGCGGCAGAAGGTAGCGTAGATACCCGGCAGCGGATTGGCACAGCGGGCGTCCCGGCAGCTCGATCTCGTGATACATGAGAAAAACGCAGCGTCTTCCCGCCATTAAAAGATCCTTCGCAACTGGGCTTTCACCGATTCCGGAACACGGATTCCAACGCGGTCCAGCGCTTGCTTACCCTGTTTCAGAAATTGCCGCATGCGCCGGGAAATGGCATGAGCACTTGCGAACTGAGTTAGTAACTCCTGGTCGAGAATGCCGGAAGAAGGCAGCGCAAGTTCTCCCTTCACTCCGCTGTAGGCGCCATTGGCCAGCGTGGTCAAGATGCCCTGGGCATTCGTTGAAGCGGAATCGAGTTGCACGAATAACTCGCGAAACTGCTTCTTCCAGTGCAGATCCTGACCATAGAAGGCGCGCATTTCTGGCTTTCGCTCGCGCAGTTTCTGGAGCAGCGCGAATGTCTCCGGCCGCGGAGCATAACGTCCATCGTACTTCGTATTCCAGGTTTCGATTCCCTGGGGAAGAGTTTCGAATTTCTCGATCCATTCGAAGAAATCGTTTTTGGGATGGGCGATGACGGAAACCGCCCCCTGTTCTTCGATCTGACGAATGACCGTTTCTGGATCATGGCTGTCCACGCGTCGCGTTGCGCCATATCCGAGGATGTGCATCCGCTGCTCGCACTCATATTCCAGCCCGGCGATAAAAAGAAACTTCTCATCCGACAACGCCTGGCACTCGTCGATGTACTGGCGGAGCTGGTCGGGATCGAAATGTTCCGCATGGTCGGCCATGCACACGAATGCGCAACCCTCGCCGAGGAACACGCGGCGCAGCTCGGCGAGCGTGAATTCCCCGTCCGAGTACGTACTGTGAACGTGCAGTGCGCCTTTTACCATGTGCCCCTCATTATCATTATCATTGCGCCCCGCGCTGCAGAATGCGCCGCCCGAAATTCAGCCAATCCCCGAGTTCGGGGAGAGGGTCGTTCCAGAGAAACAGATCGTGGACCGTTCCCGGGACAGGCGTGAGAACCGACGTCAGAGTCTCGAATCGTCCAGGATAATGCCCCGGATAACCCGGCGGTGGTCCTTGCCAGACTTCAATCAAATGGCGAAAGTCCCCGAGAAACCACCGGCAGCGCACTCCGGTGCGGTATCCGTGCGTCGGCGGAACATCGCCGTGCTCCGCCATGTCGGCCAGCAGGGCGGGGAAGTCCACGCCGGCATAGCAGGCCAGCGGCAAAGAGTTCCAGAAGCGCCCATTCACCTCCATGAACACCGGGGACTTACCCGGTTGCCAGCGGAATTCCACCATGGCCACGCCGTGCCATTGCAAAGCTCCGAGGATCGCCAGAGCGGCGCGGCGAATCTCCGGTTGCGGCTCAATACTCGCGCGCACCGCGCTGCCGGAGCCCGTCGGATGGACATCGCGAATCCGGCGATGGGCGAACTCGGCGCGGAGTTCCCCATTATGCATCAGAGCGAAATAGCCTGTGCCTTCGCCTTCCACGTATTGCTGGACCAGAACGGCAGAGGATCGGCGGCTGATGTCGCTATACGCGGATTGGAACTCGGCGGGCGTGCTCGCGTATTGTGGCCGACCGCCGGTTCTCACGTTCCCCTGTTCACCAAGCTCTTCGGAGGCGCGAGGCTTGAGCACTACCGGATATTCGAGAGAACGAGCCGCATGTTCGGCTTCATCGTTGTTGCCGACTAGGATGGTCCGGGGCACCGCGATGTCCAGCGACCGGGCCAGTTCCGTGGTCTGCTGTTTGTCGAAGGCGCGCAATACCCGCTCGTGAGAAGGCAGGACCATGCATCCGCCCGCGCCGAAAATGCGGTCCCGGTGGAGGGAAAGCGCAAGCGTCGTCGCTTCGGTCATTGGGAGAACGAGCGTGGGCAGAACGAGCGTGCCAGACTGGGCGGCAGCCAATTGCGCAATTCGATCCGCAAACGCTTCCGCTTGCCGCTGTGGCGCCGGATAGCGAAATGTTTCATGGGCGAAGCGAGACCACCCCGCCTTGTTCCACGAGGTCGAGTCACCCACCAGCACGGTGTGTCCCGTGGCTGCCAGTGAGCGGACCGCCGCGACTGCCTGGTTCTGGTTTCCGTCTAGGACCAGGATTCTCATAGCCTGACCGGAGCGTCTCCACTCGCGCGGACGCCAGTTGAACTTTCCGGCGTCAACTTACTCAAAACTTCGGCAAACTGCTTGACGACGCGAGACCAGTCGTACTGAGCGGCCAGGCGCACCGCAGCTTCCTCGAACTTCCGGCGGACGGCAGCGTCGCGAAGAAGCAGGATAACGGCATCTGCAAACGCAGAAGGGTTATCGGCCAGAAGAAGGTCGCGGCCGCTCTCGACCTCAAGCCCTTCCGCTCCAATGGAGGTCGATACCAAGGCTTTGCCCATGGCCATGGCTTCGAAAATCTTGAGCCGGGTTCCACCTCCAATCCGCAGCGGAACTATGACCACCGAGGCCTTTTCGAGATATTCCGCTATCGAAGGCACCGTGCCGGTCACTTCGACGGATTCGGAAACCAAACGCTGGACTTTTGCGAATGGATTCCGCCCGACAATCTGGAAAATCGCATCGGGGAACTCTGCGCGAATCCGGGGCCAGATCTCGGAACAAAAATAATCCACGGCGTCGATGTTCGGTTCCCAATCCATGGATCCGGTGAACACCACCCGCGGCGGCTGTGCCGAGGATGCGGGCGCTACGCTGAACTTTTGCGTGTCCACTCCCGTCGGAACGACCGTGATCTCGCAGGCCGGATTCATTTGCAGCATTTGCCGGCGATCGTGTTCAGAGACGGCGATGATGTGATGAAACCTTCCCAGCGTCGCGCACTCGTAACGGGTCATTTTGGCCGATTCGATGGCGAATGATAGTTTTTTGACCGGATTCGATTCCACGGCCGCCAAACGCTGCCAAAGCGAGCTTTCCACGTTGTGTTGAAACAGCACGCAGGGTATCGGCAATCGGGCCGGGAAGTTCGCGGAGGCGGAAAGAAAATCGCATACCGCTACGTCGAAGCGGCCGCTGGAAAGCCAGTCGGCGACGGTGGCCTGAACTGCGCGATGGGTGAACTTGGAGACGGCATAGGGCGCCCGCCTCGGAAGCCGGCATAGGTAGTCCACTCCGCGCTGAATCGCGTTGGAATCGGGCGCGGCCGTGTAAATGATCTCGGAGCCGGGGATTTCCTTGGCTAGCGCAGCCTCATAATCCGGATCGCGCCGGCCCCCGTAATACGAAAGCAGCGTGACTTCGTGGTCTTTATTCTTTGCGAGGAAGCGGAGGAGATTATAGGAGCGGATTTTCCCGCCGGTATCGACGGGGAGAAGTTTGCCGGCTTTGACCCAGAGAACTCTCACCGGGAACTCCCCGGGGATTGTGTTGGATTCGCGGTCCTCAGCTCCGGCGGATGGTCTTCCGCCTGCGTGATGGCGTCGAGGCGCTTTGCCGTTAGAGGACGAAGCCAGCGGACGAGCGGGTTATGTTTCATGCGCAGCTTACTCTCAAAAAAAGTCCGGTATATTTGGCGCGTGGCCCGCATTTCCCAATTCATCTTAGGCTGCTGCGCGGTGCTGGCAAGCGAGTAACCGTGTTCCAACAGCGTGTTGCCAATCATGCTTTCAAAACGCAGCAACTCGAAAGTCGAAAACCCGTCTTTCCATCGCCCAATGGGATTGAACTTTTCCCGCAACTCGGAATTGAACGAAGTGTTGGGCTTACTCACCGAACCATACCCGATCTGGCGTATCCGGTCGTAATCCAATTCGTGATCCAAAAACGCGCCGACAGTCTGCAAAGTTTCTCGGGGAGCGTTTATTAAGTCCTCAAAGTGAACCTCAAGATAATCGTTCCCTAGCTGCCGCCCCTGCTGGCGGCCGTGCTGCACCACCCATTCCCAATAAACGCCCGCGCCTACCAGACTGATGTGCCTTTGCCAGGGAAATGGACGCAGGTAATTCGACCGGTTCAGCGACATGGCAACATCGCGTCCGTCGCGTATCATGTGGATGATCAGCGCATTGGGAATGAGGCGCTTGATTTCGGAAAGATGCAGGTTTCCTTCCACGCTGTTTTCAGCCCAGCGTTGCATTCCTTGCCGGCGGGTAATGGCTTCCATCACAATGCGGAGGAAATCTCCGGCATTGTGACACTGTTCCAATATCTCCCGTTCAATTTCCCTGGCATCCAGCCCCGTAGCCCGGAAGAGTTTGCTGCCAAGCCAAACGCGCAGCAGCCGCTCGCGGTCCGTGCGCCGCCCTAGATTGCCGAAATGCGGCGCCAGCATATTGAAGACGTTGGATTCAGCCAGGTACACGGCGAATCCACCGGCGGAGAGCAACATGCCGTAGAGCAGTGTTGTGCCCGAACGCGCGCTGCCTAACACAATGACCGGGGCAGTGCTTCGGGACTGCGGATTTGTTCTGGGTTCCAAAATTCCCTCCATCAAAAATCGTGCGCACCGTGAAAAGATCGGTGGGGCGGAATAGGCCTCGGCGATCATGGTGGGAAAGGCGCAAGGTTGCCCCTGGAGCGCGTCCTCTACCCGGTTTGTTCGAATTCGGCGATGACCCTCATAACCATGGCGGCACAGTCGGCGGGAAACCTGCCCACGGCGGTTTCGGATGCGAGAACGAGGCCGTCGACGCCGTCATCCAGCGTGTTGTAAATGTCGTTGATCTCTGCCAGCGTCGGCACTGGCGATTGGACCATCGACTCCAGCAAGTTGGTAGCAACGTAGACCGGCCGGCCGATGGCCTTTACGCGCCTGATTATATCCTTCTGCCGTGCGGGGATCTGTTCCAGCGGCACCTGCCGTGACAGGTCGCCGCGGTCTATCAAGATAGCGTCGGAGAGTCGGGCGATCTCCTCAAGATTCGCAATACCGCTGCGGGATTCAATTTTCGAAATCAGCGTCGCCCCTGGACCGATCAGCTCTCGCATCTCATGAACATCCTCCGGCCGATTTGCGAAGGAGAGCGCGAAATGCTCAACGCCCATCTCTCGCCCAATCTCGATGGCCTTGCGGTCCTTGACCGTGATTGCAGGCAGCTCGATCTCACGATGCACGTTGCACGCCTTGTTGCTGCCGATACGACCGCCTCTGCGGATACGCAGAACAGCTCGGTCGCTTTGAATCTCCATAACTTGGGCAACGACTGCATGGAAGTCAATGGTGATGAGATCGCCGAGTTGTAACAATTCGAGAGTGGCCGGAGGCGTGAAATTAAACTTCTGCGCATCGCCGCAAATTGGATGCCGGTAAACCTGGACGAGGCTGTTTTTCTTTAGATCGGGTGCGGCAGCTGCGAACATGCCGGTTCTGACCTGTGCCCCCTCGCTGTCGATGCATATCGGTACGGTCGAGTGCTCCTGCAGGAAGGCAAGCGTTGGACGGACCTTCTCAAGCGGCGTGTGAGAAAGATTGATGCGGAACAGGCTCATGCCGAGTGTCTGAAGACGCCGTATAACTCTGGGCTTAAGCGAAGCCGGCCCAACTGTGCACATGACTTTTCTATGAATAGGAGGCATCCTGTCCCGTCCAAGTGTCCCGCCAACCGCTCAACCGGGCCATGAGTTCGGCTTGCAGATATGGGCCACATGCGATCAGGCCTGAAATCAACGGCTTCTTCCGATTGCACTTCAGATCGGTGTTCTCCAGGGTTCGCACGAAACCCCCTGCGCTCAGCACGAGGGCCGCTCCCGCGGCGACGTCCCATTCATGTTTAGGAACGAGCGTGAAAGTAATATCCGCGCGCCCAGCCGAAACCAGAGCGAGCTTATACGCCACCGATCCCATTGGACGAATAATGAACTCGGCTGACTCGAACTGCTTCCACTCTCCGCGCTTCACCTCACTGCGGCTGGCCAGCACCAGCGCGCCATGCAAATCCCGGCGCTGACTGGGCTGCGCCGGCTTTCCATTATAGGTCACGCCGCTCTCGCCCGATCCCAGGATCAATTCGTCCGTGGCCGGATTGCAGATTCCACCGGCCACCGGAATTCCATTTTCAACCATGGCGATCGAAACGCAGAACTCGGGGATGCCTTGCACGAACTCGCGAGTGCCGTCGAGCGGATCGACGACCCAGACGCGCTCTTTCTCGAGGCGAGTGAAGTCGTCCACGGTTTCTTCCGAGAGCCAGCCTTCGCCTGGGCGCAGAAGGGTCTTGCGCAGAATAGCGTCAACGGCGCGGTCGGCCTCGGTGACCGGATCGTGTCCGACTTTGTATTCGGTTTCAATAGCGCCCGGAGTGAAGCGGTTGAGCACGGCCCGAGCCGCTACGAGCGCGGCGTGAATGCGTTCGAGAATTTCTTTGGATGAGTACGAGGTCATTCGTGCTCCGCGATAAGTTCTCAGTTCTCAGTTGAGCAAAACCAAGTTAAGAAACTGAGAACTAGGAACTGCCTTTCGAGAACTGCCTCTAGCTGTTGCCGTTGGCGCCGACGAAGCCTTCGCGCTCGAGGTGCAAAATGATGGTCTGCGCCGCTTCCTCGGGGCTTAACTCGGCGGTGTCAATCACGACCTCGGCATCGGTTGGCGCCTCGTACGGATCCGAGATGCCGGTGAATTCCTTGACGATGCCAGCGCGGGCCTTGGCGTAGAGGCCTTTGCGGTCGCGCTGTTCGCACACGTCGATCGAAGTCGCTGCGTGCACCAGGATAAATCCGCCGAACGCTTCAATCATCGCCCGCACCGCTTTGCGCGTCGCGTCATAGGGCGCAATGGGAGCGCAAATGGCGATGCCGCCATTCTTGGTGATCTCGGAGGCTACATAGCCGATGCGGCGAATGTTGATGTCGCGATGCTCCTTGGAGAATCCGAGTTCGCTCGACAGGTTCTTGCGCACCAGATCGCCATCGAGCAGCGTGACCGGACGTCCGCCCATCTCGAGGAACTTGGTGACCAGCGCGTTGGCGATGGTCGATTTGCCCGATCCCGAAAGCCCGGTAAAGAAAATGGTGACGCCCTGCTTGTGGCGTGGCGGATAGCTGCGGCGCAATTCCTGCACGACTTCGGGATACGTGAACCACGCCGGAATTTCGCGGCCTTCGCTGAGGCGCTGACGCAATTCCGTGCCGGAAATGTCGAGCACCTTGGCGCCCGGAGGCACTTCATCGGATGGAACGTAGCGGTCCTCGTTCTGCAGATACACCATCATCTGGAAGGGAACCATTTTGACGCCCATTTCCTTCTCATGCTTCTGGAACAATTCCTGGGCGTCGTAGGGACCGTAGAACGGCTTGCCGTCAACGTCTTTTCCGGGGCCGGCATGATCGCGGCCGACGATGAAGTGCGTGCAGCCATGGTTTTTTCGTATCAGGCCGTGCCAGATCGCTTCCCTCGGTCCGCCCAATCGCATGGCCAGCGGCAGCATCGAGAGCTTCACCGTGCCGTGCGGGTACTTCGAGAGCAGCAACTGATAGCAGCGGGTGCGGACGAAATAATCGACGTCGCCCGGCTTGGTCATGCCGACCGAGGGATGAATGAGAAGATTGGCCTCGACTTGCTTGGCGGCGCGCATTGTCAGTTCGACGTGGGCGCGATGCATGGGATTGCGCGTCTGGAAGGCCACGACGCTGGTCCAGCCGAGGCGGCCGAACTCGGCGCGCAGCTCGGCCGGCGTCAGGCGCAGCGAGCGGAAATCGTAGTGGGACGTGGGCTGGAGCGCTTCAATCTTTCCGCCGACGTACCAAGGATTCGACTTGTTGATGGCGTAGTCGGCGCCGGGATGCGCGGCGCTGGTGGAACCAAAAACCGACTGGGCTTCGGCTTTGCGGTCCGGCTGCCACACATCTTCCACGTGGAGCACGGCGAGCATCACACCTTCGGGATCGCGCAGCGCGATCTTGCTCGAGCCCGGCGTCAGTTTCCTGGCGAATTCCTCGGTGACGTCGAGCGTGATCGGCACGGGCCACAGGATGCCGTTCCCGAGGCGCATGTTATGGCAGACGCCCTCGTAATCGGCGCGGTCCATGAACCCGCGCAGCGGCGAGAAGCCGCCGCTCATCAGCAGTTCAAGGTCGCAGAGCTGGCGTGGGGTGAGGTCCCATGAAGGCCAATCTTTGGAGTGCGCTTTCAACTCCGCGGCGCGTGCGGTCGATACTTGCAACTGAACAAGTTCTCCCCCGTGTGGGGCGATAAGATGACTGGTCGTTGCGTTCAAAGCAGTATTCCTCCGGGATGTCTAACCAAAAAAATTATGATGAAAGCAAAATCACTAGGGGGTCTTTATCTAAGCTCGCCCTAGTTGCCGTGACTCGTCAAGCTGCTTGCTGATGCAGCAGGTAACCGCCGGAACATGAGCGGAGCCACGAATTGAGACCGGTACGCCGGTTGCGAACTCCGGCATAAAATCATATGGGACATGGGGAGGGAGCAATTCGCCTTCCGAACGCCAGCCATGGCCTACTTGTAAGCCATTAAAAACAATAGCCGAAGCCCATTTTACCTGAAGACGACGCAGTCCGCTGGAAGGGTGTGAAGCAGATTGCAACCTTGCGCCCAAGCGTGGGAACGAAAGTGCATTGCTACGCCCAGTGTGACAACTCGTTGCTTACTGCTCATTCTCATACTCCTCCGCACTGCGGCTTGCGGCGGTTGCTCGAGAAGCGACGGCTTAGTCAAACCCGCAATCTCGGCGACATGAAACGCGCGGTTGGTGCGGTAAAGCCAGAGAGTCAGCGCGTCCCTTTACCCCTTGCGCCGGAAACTTCTGACCATTTGTAGGAGGGCCGTGACGCGCTTGCGATGCAGTAGTAGCAGAGTGGCGGCGTATGCCGCGCCTCCGGCTGCTATTTCAACGACTAACCGGAGAACCAAAGAGTGGCCTAAGGGAACCTTCCATTTCAGCAACAGAACCGCAGCGGACATGACGATGGTGGCATCGAGCGCGGGACGGAGGCCGCGAATGTATTCGTCCATAGTCATGCCAATGGTCGTGAATGTCTTCCAATACAGCGGGACCGCGACCAGCGGGTAAGCCAGAACCCAGCCGAAAGCAATTCCTCCAATGCCCCAATGGCTGCCGATGAAAAATGCGATGGGCAGGATAATCAAGGCCCGCAGATCGTTCCACATGACGAAGCGGGCGTTGCCCACGGAATTCAAAACCTTCGGCAGCAGGGCGACGATGGAGCGGAAGGCGGTATACACAGCGAGCACTTCCAGCGGAAAGATGGCGTCCCGCCATCTGTTACCCAGCGCGAGCGGAATCAGTTCGCGCGCCACCAGGGCCAAACCAATCGCGGCCGGAAAGGTCGCCAGAGCCACGCCTTCTGTGAGCGTCCGGAGATACCGGCGCAGAGCCGCCAAATCGTGCTGCACCGCCGCGAAGTAACTTGGAATGATGCTAGTGACAAGCGACGTGACCTTGTCCAACGGAGAAGTGGCGAGATTCCACGCCATGGCATAGAAACCGAGCGCGGCCTGACCCAAGACGCGGCCGGCGGTGACGTTGTCCAACCGTTCGTAAGACGACCAGGCGAGAAAAGATACCAACACGTGCCACCCGAATCGCAATTCCTTGCCGATCGAACCCAGGCGGGGGATGGCAAAGCCATGCGGTCGCGCACCAATAACCAGGATGCTGCGCACAAACGTGGCGATGAGGTTGCCAAGAATCAGCGCCCAGTATCCATAACCGAAGTATGCCAAGGCCAACGTGCTGCCGGCCGCGACGATGGAGCGGACAGCCTCAAACCAGGACAGCAGCCCGAAGCGCATGTCCTTGTTCAGGAGACCCTCGGAAACATTTCGGAAGCCCTGCGGGACAAGAGCGAGACAGGCAACGATGGTAACGGGCGCGAGCTTGGGAATTCTGAAAAATGCGGCCAAAGGATGGGCGAGCGCGACCGCGATCCCGAAACATCCCAGAGCAAAGCCGAGGCCGACCGTATTCAACTGCGCCAGTTGGTCGTCGGTCATGTCCCGGAAAGTCAGGACGGTCGTGGGGATCCCGATCTCGCCGACGTACCGGAGATAGGGCAAAAAGACGATGGCCATGGCCGCGATGCCGAAATCCGAAGGGGCCAGCAGGCGAACGACGATGAGAAAAGATGCCCAACTGAGGACCTGACTCGACCAACTCGTCGTCACTCGCCAGGCTAGGCTATGGGCGAGCGACAGGTCCATTTTGCGGGCCGCTGCCGACTTGCTCACGACTTGTGCGGCTGCTAAGTCTTGTTCTTCGCTCCCAGGAACTGTGCCACTCACGAACATTCCCCCGGCACGGCGGAAGCAGCTTGCATGGGCTGACGGCTCCGGTAGCGAAGACTTAGGAACGTTTTTTCAATGAGGTAATCGGACCCCAGGGCCACAACGAAATCCAGAGCGATATGAGTTGGTAACCTGTTCCACATAGGGTAAGCGTAGCGATCGAGAAACGGAGCTTTCAGTTATTCGCCGTACTTGTGGCAGCAGCCATATTGATTTCAATGCCTATGTTCATTGTGGTTCGCAATGATTGTAACCTGGGAGGGCCGGGTGCCTGTCAATCGTTGGTAATTTGTTTCCCTCTTTTGCCCCGACCTACCAGCCGTGCTTCATCGCCTTAGCAAACTTTTGCGGGCGCAGCGTGTTCAGCACGTCGTCCTTGGTGAGCCATGCCCGCCGCGCCTGCAGAATTCCGTAGCGCATCTTCTCCATGTGCGAAGTATGGTGCGAATCGGTGTTGATGACGATTTTTACCCCATGCTGTTTGGCCAGCCGCAGATGCACGTCGCACAGGTCGAGCCGGTCTGGATAAGAATTGAGTTCCATCGCCACTTTGTGCTTGGCTGCTGCTTTGAGGACCGCGTCGAGATCGAACTGATAAGCGTCGCGACGCAGCAGCAGGCGTCCGGTGGGATGCCCGATCAGCGAAGTATTGGGATTGGCGACGGCCTTCAGCAACCGATCGGTCATGGTGGCGCGGTCCTGGTTGAAGTGCGAGTGCACGCTGGCGATCACTATGTCCATTTGTTCGAGCACCGAGTCGGAGAGATCGAGCGAGCCATCGCCCAGAATGTCAACTTCAATCCCCGCAAAAATCCGGATGCCCTTCATCTTTTTTTCGACCGCCCGGATTCTCTCAATGTGCGCCAGCGCGCGCTCGTCGGTGAGGCCGTTGGCCATGGCGAGATTTTTCGAGTGATCGGTAATGGCCATGTACTCGTAGCCGCGTTCCCGCGCTGCTTCGGCCATTTCTTCAATGGTGTTGCGGCCGTCGGTTTCGACGGTGTGCATATGTACGTCGCCGCGGATGTCGGATAGTTCAATCAGCACTGGCAGCGTGTGATTTGCCGCCGCCTCGATCTCTCCCAGATTCTCGCGCAACTCGGGAGGAATAAAGTCGAGCCCGAGCTTGGCGTAGATTTCTTCTTCGGTTTTGCGCGCGACGGGCTTCGCGTCTTCGAGCGTAGCGAGGCTATATTCGTTGAGCGTGAAGCCCATCTTGAGCGCGCGCTGGCGCAAGGCCACGTTGTGCGCCTTGGAGCCGGTGAAGTATTGCAAGGCCGCTCCGAAGGATTCGGGAGGCAGCAGGCGCACGTCCACCTGCATGCCATTGCGATGGCGGAAGCTGACCTTGTTCTCGCCTTGCGCGATGATGTCCATCAGGCCGGGGAAGCGCAGCAGATGTTCGATGACTTTTTGCCGCGTCTCCGCTTCCATGCAGGCTTTGCCGGTGACGAGGATGTCGAGGTCGCCGACGGTTTCGCGTCCGCGGCGCAGCGATCCGGCGGGCGTGACTTTTTCGACGCCCGGAGCCGCCAATAAATGCTCCACCAATTTCTCGGCCAGCTCTTCGGCGGTGTCGAGCAGGAATCGTCCGGCGATGCGGCGGTAGTCTTCGATTGCCTTGAGCAGCTTCTGCTCGTGTTTTTCACCCATGCGCGGCAGGGTGCGGATCTTGCCTTCACGCGCCAACTTCTCCACGCCCTCCAGGTCGCTGACCTGATAGGCGCTCCAGATCAAAGCAATCGTCTTCGGCCCCAGACCCTGAATTTTGAGCAGTTCGAGCATCGAGGGGCGGTATTTTTTCAGGAGCTCGGAGTGCGCTTCGATGCTGCCATCCTTGAAAAGCATCTGCAGATTCGCCAGCATGCCTTTGCCGATTCCCGGCACTTCGAGAAGCTTCTTCGGTTCATGAATCAGGTCGGCCACCTGTTGCGGCAGCGCTTCAATGGCCTGCGCGGCGTTGCGATAGGAGCGAACGCGAAACGAGTCCTGCCCGTCGATCTCCAGCAGATCGGCAGTTTCGTAGAGAAGTCCGGCTATGGCCTTGTTGTCCAT
>Ga0181539_1003040_pt1 | contig 15905 bp, 13 predicted proteins | sample PEATcosm2014_Bin_46_FD_119767 | JGI IMG/M metagenome (GOLD analysis project Ga0181539, IMG submission 119767) | Peatland microbial communities from MTU Mesocosm Facility, Houghton, MI, USA - PEATcosm2014_Bin23_60_metaG | ecosystem: Environmental > Terrestrial > Soil > Wetlands > Peat | place... | reverse complement strand
CGTTAGCTAGAGAGTGCACAGAGATTAAAGTCATATCTGATGTTATGTCTTCTTAAATCCATGAGTTTCTCTGTGTCCTCTGTGGTTTGATGGTGAATCAGGGGCGCTGAAGTCCCGTTGACATTGAAATATATAGTTGTATATTATAAATTTAGTTGAGTAAAAGGGCCAACCAATGAGGATAAAGCAGGTAATCTTAATTATTATCTGTTGCGCATTCGTTCATGTGCCACTCCTGGGGCATGCATCGACGCTTGATGTCTGGTATCTGAGGGCATCCGGGACTACGAATTCACTCTATGGAATAACGTACGGCGCGGGTCTTTTCGTTGCTGTAGGTGACAATGGTGTTGTTGTAACATCGCCTGACGGTGTAACATGGACTGCAAGGGCTTCAGGAATCACATACCCTCTGAGGGGGGTGGCTTTTGGTAACAGCACCTATGTTGCGGTCGGGATGAGCGGTAACATCCTGACATCTCCCGATGGCTCCTCATGGACTGCTCGCAACTCTTCGATCACTGACAACCTCTTCGGGATTGTATATGGCAATGGAATATTTGTTGCTGTTGGTGGAAAAGCCAACCCTCTAACGGGAGGATTTTCGAGAACAATACTAACATCTCCTGACGGGATAACGTGGACTATAAGGCTTTCAGATCAGACTGTCTCTGTTGTTCCTGCCGGAATATTTTATGGCAATGCAACCTTTGTGACCGTCGGTCAGGGAGGCACGGCGCTTTATTCAACAGATGGCGCCTCATGGACACCGGGCAATACCGGTGTGACAAGTGATCTAAAGGGAATTACTTACGGCAACGGAGGCTTTGTTACTGTGGGCGCCAGGATACTCACATCTCAGGCAGGCGCTGCCTGGACAGATGTGACCCCGAACCTCACGTTTAGTTATCTGTCAGGAATAGCATTTAATAACGGAGTTTTCATTGCTGTCGGGCTTAATACTACTGTGCTGAGTTATACAAGGGCAAAGATATTCTCATCTCCGGATGGGCTGGCATGGACAGAAAGGATTTCAGGTTCTTTAAATCCTCTTTTGGGGGTAACAGGCGGAAACAATACATTCGTTTCGGTCGGAAGCAACGGCTCCATTCTTCAAGCACTCTCTGCAACCACAACCTTTAGCGATATTGCCGCGGGCTACTGGGCGGAGCAATACATAAACGCTATTTATAATGACAGTATTACTGTGGGATGCAGCCACTCTCCGCTTCTTTACTGTCCTTCCGAAAATGTTACCAGGAATCAGATGGCTGCCTTCATCATAAGGGCGTTATATGGAGAAAACTTCACTTATTCGCAGACCCCTTATTTCAGCGACGTGCCGGCTACGGATAATTTCTTTAAATATATCCAGAAGCTGAAAGATCTGAACATTACTACATTGAGCGGCGCGTATCTCCCTGGCGAAGGTGTGACAAGAGGACAAATGGCCGCCTTTCTTGTAAGGGCGCGGCAAGTCGAGACAGGGCAGCCAACAGAAAGTTTCACATACACGCCGACGGCTTACTTCACTGACGTTCCGGCAGGCAGCACATTCTTTTCATATGTTCAGAGATTGAAGGACATTGGCATCACTACAGTAACTGGAACATATGGTGTTGACGAGATTGTCCCCAGAGACCAGATGGCCGCTTTTATCGCCAGGACGTTTCTTGGCATACCATAAGAGGGAATGTACATGCTATTTAACAGAAAGGTAATTCTTCTTTTTTTACTTGGAGTTGCAGCCTTGGTAATGGTTCCTGATCATTCCGGGTATGCTGTAACGGTAAGCGGTCAGGTGGCCGGCGCCTTTACGGGAACTATCAATTATAAAAACGGCGTAAAGAACATTTCTGACGGGCAGGTCAGTGGGACGTGGACGTATGATTCCGGCACTTCAGTGGTGAGCTTTACTGCCACGTTCGCTACCTCAGGGCTCAGTGGTAATATGACCGGCGCCTATAATAATGCGAGTCAAAATATTTCGGGGACGTTTACATTGCCTGGTAGTAGCATCAATGGTAGTTTCGCGTTGCCGTTGAATAACCCTGCCGGATTTCGCCCCGGAATAGATCCATATGTCTTCACAGGGCCCATCACTGGTACAGCCCCGACTTCTCAAGGGCCTGTAGCTTTTACGATAACCCCCATGCTTGAGCTGAAGATGCCGGTCGAGCAACGTATAGCAATAAACGGGAACATGAACGGCACATGGAATGGCACAGTAAGCGGCAGCTATACTGTGGTTGGAAGTCCCATTTCAGGCTCTTTTAGTAATATATCGGCAAGCGGAACATACTCCGGAACATGGGATGCGGGTTATAACATTACCGTAGGGACTCTTGATGGAACGTTCAACGGCACTTTTGGCGGTGCGGCGCTTTATACTGCCCCGATAATAGGCCAATTAACTATTCCTGTACAGGGTACGTATGTAGGCACTGTGTCAAGGGACGCGCAGGGGACAGTTAACTGGCAGGGCTCATGGCAGGAACTGCTGGCGACCGGCGGGACCCAGGGGGTGCATGACGGTTATGGAGGCGATTTTAGTTTAGCTCTTGGAACGGAGCTGGACTTCCCATTCTCAATAAGCGGCGCTCCCAGCGGCGGAGGCTCATTTACAGCCACTTATGGTCCCTTTAACGTAGCTGTTACGTATACGTTTAACGGCAACTATACAGGCACAGTGAGTGAATAGCAGAATAACTCAGTTGTGTTAGAAGGCAATGCCGGGTCCGGCATTCCTGCAGCTCTTTGCAGCCCTGATGACCTTTTCTGCTGAATCAATTCCAAGTGACATCATTTCCCGGATCTGTATCTGGAAGATCTGGGCGGCAAAGAAGGCATCTGCAACTGCATTATGACGATAATGCGGTTCCAGGCCATAAGCTGCGATCATACCATCAAGGCTGAAATCATTTTCCTCGGTTTTCCGTTTCAGCCTCAGCCATCGCTCTACCATTGCTATGTCAATAAGGTCCCTTTTAAAGCGCACTCCCAATGACTTAAAGTTAGTTTTTAAAAATGTAAAATCAACCTCGACAGAATGACCAACCAGTATACCGTCCATAGTCCTCAGAATCCGGCCAGAGACCTCCTCAAAGGCCGGTGCACCCATAAGATTATCTTTGCTTATGCCGTGGTACCTCATTGCCTTATAGTTGTAATTTTTAGGTTTAATCAGGGTATAAAAAGTGTCCCCCACACGGATTTTCAAATTAATGATTGGCACACAGGCAAATGATATAATCTCATCTTTGTCAAAGTCCAACCCTGTGGTCTCAATGTCGATGGCATAAAATTGGGCAGCTTTAAGGTCCGTGGAACGATATATTCTCATCTATAACTGACTATAAATGACGGTACGACTGACACCATATTTTTTCATCAGGAACTTCTGAAATTCTGCGACGATCTTGAGCGACTCCTTTAATAGGAGCAAATCGATATGCGAGAGTTCCTTGGCAGTTATCAAGTTGTTTATCCGGGATTTGTTCAGGACTGCCCTTGCCTGATGTCTCAGCCTTAAGTCCTGCATGAAGCCATAGGACTCGATGAGATCCTGGCACATTTCATTACTGATCGTCATATTGGCACTAAGCGCCTCCAATCTTTCCTTGGTGTTGGTTATCCCCCAAACTCCACTGTCTATGGCCAGGACCCTTGCGCCGTTTACAATAGGATAAATACCATAGGTCTTAAAGTCCACACCCTGACGCAGACCCATGATGCCGAATATCCCAAGTGGCGGTCTGGTTTCAATGGCATCTTCAACCATCAGTTTTACAGCCTCGGCTTTGACTGCCGGTTTTATCGACTCCAGCAATTCAGTGTATAAGGCTGTCTCTCCGTATACCGGTCTCATGTCCAGAAACACAGAAAGGTATCGGAGATGATAAGGGACCGGGTCTGAAAACCACTGTTTGAAGTACTCTTTCCATACCGACAGGGGCTGATTCCACATGCTGTTGGATGCCATGTATTTCCCGGGGCACTTGGGGAGGCCAATTTTCGCCAGTGACTCATTGATAGTATCACCCAGTGCCGCAGGATTATCTCCCAGATAGATTATGGCATTGTCCTGATCGGTAGCGATGATCTCTTCTTTTCTGCCGGAACTGCCCATATGAATCCATAGGAACTGGGCAGGGGCGTGTTCACCGATAAGGACCTGAAAGACCTTGTGCACTATGGCATCATGAACTGAGCATAACATCCTGGTCAAGTCGAAGAAATTCGGACCGTTCATCGCAATCTTCGAGACCGATACCATGAGGCCTTCGAAGACGGTTTTAAGCTCTTCTATGGAAGCCGCCTTGTGGACCTTCCTGAACAGCTTGACTATCGAAAAGGAGGGTTCGAGGTGGAGCTGAATGTCCTTCCTGGTGATTACGCCAAAGACTTTATCATCCTTAGTGACAACGAGGTGGTCTATTCCGGCATCGATCATTTTCGTATAGGCTTCAAATATTGTAGCCTGCGCATTGACTGTCTTGACCGGAGAGGACATGAACTTCGTAACCGGGTCTGATCTGTCACCGCTGATAAAGACCTTTGTCAGGTCCGAATGGGTCAATATGCCGACCGGTATCGTATCGGAGTCTACAACTACGATCGAACTGACCGCATTTTTGTCCATCTCATAAGCTGCACCGGCTATTGTCATTTCAGGGCTGCAAACAACAGGATTTTTGTATATTATCCTCTCAACCTCAAGAACGAATGAGGCCTCCTCAAGAATCTTCTTGTCAGAAGCGATGGTCTTGAACGAGCGGAATCTTCTATTGAGCAAAGCAGAGAAAAACGATGCAAACCTCTCATTTGAATCGAAGACTGTTTTGAATTGCGGAATAGCCACTGCATAGCAGACAGTATCCTCAATGGCCTTGGCGGTCCAGTCCAACAGATTGCCATAAAGTAATTTGAGGCCGAAGATTTCGCCTCTGGAAAGGTAATCGATAGCCGCCTCATCATCAAAAATACCGATGAGTCCGGAGAATACCACATAAACGTTTTCCGACGCCTGCCCCTTTTTATAGATTGTCTTTCCTTTCTCGAACAGCTCGACTTCTAATCCGGATATTATGATGTCCAGATCATCTTCTGATAAAAAAGAAAAGGGACGGATTTTGCGTATAAATTCTTTGGGCGGGAGCATTTATTGTCCAATTTCGGTGGGGGCGGCCAGGATTGCTGACCGCCGGCCCGATCAACAGGAAACGATTTTTATTACTTCAATCCCAAAAATGCCCTTGAAAGAAAAGCAGCCATCTGGTCCCTGGTAACATTATCATCGGAAGGACACTCGTAGTCGCCTCCGGTCCCGCAGCCAGTGGTTATTCCAAGCTCTTTCAACTTCTGGATATATGGGAAGAAACTATCCGTTGCCGGCGTCACGTCGAGGAAATAAGGTGATGTCGTTGCACAGTTTACCGACGCGCCAGGCGCCCCTCCGTTGCAGGTGTAGGTTTCAGGGCCCTGTCCTGCTTTAACTTGCGTTGCCCTGACAAGGAAGGCAGCCATCTGGTCCCTGGTAACATACGGGGAAGCACATTCGTAGTCGCCTCCGGCCCCGCAGCCGGTGGTTATTCCAATCTCTTTCAACTTCTGGATATATGGGAAGAACTGATTCGCTGTTACACCAGGCACATCAAGGAAATAAGGTGCTGTCGTTGAACAATCTACCCCTCCATTGCAGGTGAAGTTCCCGCCGTATAACGCCCTTATGATGAAGGCAGCCATCTGGTCCCTGGTAACATCCGGGGAAGAACACTCGTAGTCGCCTCCAGTCCCGCAGCCGGTGGTTATTCCTGCCTGATAAATCGCTTCAATGTAGTTGTAATAGGCGCTGGTGGACGGGACATCGGAAAAAGTTCCGGTAGATAAGAAGGACCCAAATACTACTGCACCTGAGCTAATAAAAACATTGGCAGAAAGGCTGTTTGTAGTGGTATCTATTATTGATAGCTTATTGTCCTGCTCATTTGCAATATAGACAAAATGTCCGTCAGAAGTTACCGATATTCCAAAGAGGCCTTGACCTAAAGTAACAGTCGCTATAACGCTGTTTGTGCTGGTATCTATTATTGATAAAGTACCGTCCCCATCATTTGGCACATAGACATAAGTTCCAGCAGGATTTACCGCTATTCCTTCGGGCTCACTTCCCACTTTAACAGTGGTGACAACGCTGTTTGTAGTGGTATTTATTACCGATACAGTTCCGTCTCCCACATTTGTAACATAGGCATAAGTTCCGGCGTGATTTACAGCTACTCCAAATGGATTCGTTCCCACAGGAATTGTGGCAACAACTGTGTTCGTACTGGTATTTATTACTGATACAGTACCAGGACTGTCCGCCGAATTAGTGACATAGACATAAGTCCCGGCAGGATTTACTGCTACTCCTTCGGGTTCCTCTCCAACGGGGATTGTCGCAACAACGCTCCCGGCATTGGTATCAATTACCGAGACAGAGCTGCCGCCCACATTTGCAACATAGACAAAAGTCCCAGCTGTATTTACCGCTACTCCATAAGGACTACCTCCCACAGGAATTGTGGCAGCAACACTGTTCGTACTGGTATTTATCACGGAAACAGTATTGTCCCCATTATTTGCAACATAAACATAGGTTCCAGCTGTATTTACCGCTACCCCTTCGGGATCACTTCCTACAGTGATGGTGGTAACAGGGTTGTTGGTGCTCGTGTCTATCACTGTTACGCCATTATGCGAACCGTTTGCAATATACGCAAATGGAGATGTAGCCGCTGCCTCTGAGATGCTTGAAAGCAAAGCCGCAAACATAATTATGATAAACAGCGGAGCAGCCGTTCTATCCCAAAAACTATTCCGTCCCATGAAGCCGTACTTGGTCTTTTGTTTCATATTGTATTTCCCTCCCAATTAAGCATTCTAACAAACCCCCAGAGTGTTTGTAAATACACTGAGAGCCCTTGCTAGGCCCGGATGCAGATCGAGCAGGGCTACTAAAGCTTTTTGCTCCAGTCATAGCTTCATCATGCAGGCGTATTCGGTGATAAGGGTGTATCTCTGAAGCGAATCGCGGAGCTTTGTAACGATTCTTGGCGAAGTGAGCGTTAAACAGCCGTAATGTCTGAGCCCGCCAACCCCGCAAGGCGGGCTGATGGGCGAGTTTTGCGGCTGTAGCGAATGAGCCTTTAGAATCGTCAAAGCGCAGCGCCTGAGCGAAAGAGATACAGCCTTAGCACCGGATTTTAATAATAAAAATGCTATTACGCAATTCGATTTAGTTGGAAACTGGGTGATGACAAGACTGAGAACCACGGTAAGTAGTGAATAGTAGTGAGAAGTAAGTAGCTCATCTTACTACTTACTACCCGCTACTTATATTTCCAAACGTGTTAAAATAAGGGGTCTGCAATTAAATAGATGATACATTCAGACGCTCAGACCGAGCACTCAAACGCCTGTGCCGTAACGCGCTGACTGCTCGGCTAACTCAACGATGAGGGACAAATGGCTATTCGATGGCTTTTCTGCCGGTCAATCTTCTTCCATGCCTAAAGTAAGCGTCATTATTCTGACCCTCAATGCGGGTGAAAGATTGCGGTCTCTTTTGGAGGCCCTGCTGCCGCAAACGGTGCCATTGGAGTTAATGGTGGTCGATTCCTCCTCAACAGACGGCACGCGATCTATTGCTGAAGCCTACGGGGCAAAAGTCGTTACAGTACACAGGAGCGATTTCGATCATGGCGCTACCAGAAATTTCGGTTTCCTCCAAACTTCAGGAGAGATTGCTGTCTTCCTCACGCAGGATGTCGTCCCTTCGGGGCAGGAGACGGTGGAGAGGCTTATCGCGCCTTTTTTTGACGATGAATTGGTAGGGTGTGCCTATGGAAGGCAACTGCCTTCCCCGGGAGCCACTGTTTTTGCCGCACACTCACGTATTTTCAATTATGGGCCGACTTCCGTGGTAAAGTCCCGCGAAAAAGGAGAGAGGGGGATAAAGGTCCCTTTCCTGTCCAATTCCTTTGCTGCATACAGGAGGAAAGCATTGGAAGAAATCGGCCGTTTCAAGGAAGACCTTATCTCAACTGAAGACACATACGCGGGCGCCAGGATGCTCATGGCCGGTTACAGGATTGCCTACGCAGCGGATGCCACTGTGTACCATTCACACAACTATACTGTTCTGGAGGAATTTCAGCGCTACTTCGATATAGGGGTCTTTCACCGGCGGGAAAAATGGATTATGGAAACCTTCGGAAGGGCTGAGGGCGAAGGAAGCAGATTTCTCCTGTCTGAATTGCAATATATAGCCAGGTCGGCTAAACACGGCCTTCTGCCCGAATTTTTTATCAGGAACGCTTTAAAGTACCTTGGCTTCGCTCTGGGGCGGCAGCATGAAAAGCTCCCCCTGAAAATCATAAAAAAAGTCAGCAGGAATAAAAATTATTGGACAAGAACAAGTCATAGGCAATAGGCGATAAGCAATGGGCAATAGTCAAAAACAAAGAGGAAGGCGAGAAAAGATTATAAAGATATTTTTCCTATTGCCTATTGCCTATTGCCTATTGCCTATTGCCTGGTTTAGTTATGCGGATCGATAACGGGTATAAGGAAATTGGCGGTATAGGGGCGCTTGCCTCGCTGGACATTGCATCTTTTTATCTCTCCCTGTTTCTTGCTTATTATGCGCGCAAATTTCTCAATACTGTTTTCTCGGGCCTCATACCTCTTGAATTTGACATGCGCTACTTTGTCCATTTCTGGTGGATGCCGGTGATCTTTGTCCTCGTCATCGCCTACGAAGGGCTTTACACGAAGAGAACGCCTTTCTGGGACGAGGTACGGGAACTGATAAAAGCAATTACCGTCGCGGTAGTTGTTATCTTTGCGGTCGCGAGCCTTGGCAAGCTTACCTACAAGATATCCCGTCTTACCGTTGTCCTGCTATACATGTGCAGCGTAGCGGTCTTCCCTTTTATTCGCCTTACGGGGAAGAAGCTGCTATACCGGATGAACATCTGGAAGGAAAACCTTATTATTATCGGCGCAGGCAGGGCGGGAAAGGAAATCGCCAAGGGCATGGACAGCGAAGGGCATCTTGGGTACAATATCGTCGGGTTCCTCGACGACGATCCGGACAAGATCGGCCGGACAATCGTGATCAATAACAAGGAAATCAAGGTCTTCGGCAAGGTAAAGCACTTCACGAAATTCCTCTCGCTGATGAACATTTCAACGGTGATCATTGCAATTCCCTCGCATACTCTGGAGGACCTTTCGAAGCTGACAGAAAATGTTCAGAAATACACGAAACATGTCCTTCTTGTGCCTGACCTGAAAGGCATTGCCCTGGTGAACACCGAAATCCAGCAACTGTCTGCGCAGCAGATGTTCATGCTGAAGATCAACAACAACCTGAAGTCGGACTTCAACAAATTTGTGAAGAGGAGCTTCGACCTTGCTTTCTCCATTCTCCTGTTGCCCTTCCTTTTTGTTATGGTGGCGATCTTCGGGATATTGATACGCGCGGATTCCAGGGGTACTGTTTTCCTAAGGCAGGACAGGATCGGCAAAGGCGGGAAGATTTTCAAATGTGTTAAGTTCAGGACCATGTTTGAGGACGCGGATGAAATACTGGACATGTATCTCAAAAATAACGGAGATGCCAGGGAAGAGTGGAGCCGGTACAAGAAACTGCGTTATTATGACCCGCGTGTGACCCGGGTCGGGAGGTTTCTGAGAAGGACCTCCCTGGACGAACTGCCCCAGATATTCAATGTGCTTCCCGGCGATATGAGCTTCTTCGGCCCGAGGCCGTATCTTCTGGACGAAGAGAAGGAGATACTGGAATACGAAAATCTCATTCTCCTCACCGCTCCCGGCATCACCGGGCTATGGCAGGTTTCCGGAAGAAACATACTCGACTTTGAAGAGAGGGTGAAGCTTGACGCCTGGTATGTCCTGAACTGGTCCCTCTGGCTCGACATCATTATACTTTTCAAGACTATCAAGGTAGTTCTCAATAAGGAAGGGGCGTATTAAAACAGGTTAAGGTTAAGAAAACAGAAAATACTCATATGTATAAAACTTTTAAAGAGATGCCCGTCTGGCAAAAAGCAATTGAAGCGGCTGAAACAGTGCATGACCTTACGAGGATCAAACAAATGACTGGCGGGCTTCCCACGTTAATCTATTCTCTACGGGTGTCTAAATGACAGTTCTCTTTTACATTTTAATCTTAACCTTAGCCTTAACCTTAACCTTTGCTTTGGCGAGACTCGCCAAGTTAGAAGGAAGGGCCAAGGGTGCTGAGGCAATTGTGGGCGAACTCCGGCAGCAGATCCAGCAAAAGGAGCAGGATGCCGGTCAATTAAGGGCCGAACTTGATGCCGAGCGGCATCAGAGGATAGAGACTGTGACGCGCCTTGAGGAATCGCACAAGCGGTTGGAAGATTCCTACAGGAACCTTGAGCAGAAGAAAGAGCTTATAGAGGTGATGAAAAAAGAAATAACCGACACCTTCAGTGTGCTTTCTGGCGCTGCGTTGAAAAGCAGCAGCGAGGATTTTCTCAGACTCGCCTCGGAAAACCTGGGGAAGATCGTCGCTGATACAAAAGGAAAGCTCGGCGAGCACCAGGCTGCTATGGACGGTACTATCAAACCCCTTCATGAAATGCTGAAAAGGTACGAGCAGCAACTCAGGGACATAGAGGAAAACAGACACAAGAGCTTCGGCAGCCTTACCGAGCAACTCAGGTCACTTGCCGGCATGCATGAGCAGCTGCAGCGTGAGACAAACAGCCTTGTTACCGCGCTGAGGAGGCCCAAGATCAGCGGCTCATGGGGCGAACTGGGGCTCAGGAGAGTTGTGGAACTTGCCGGTATGACGGCTTATTGCGATTTCTACGAGCAGGAATCTGTTTCCACTGATTCGGGACGTCTAAGGCCGGACATGATTGTGCGGCTTCCAAACGGGAGGGAGATCGTAATTGATGCCAAAGCCCCTGTCGATGCTTTTATGGGCATGGTCTCCGCAGTTTCGGAAGACGAGAGGAAGAAGGCAATAGCGAATTACATAGGCAGCGTCAGGAACCATATGAATATGCTCAGTTCGAAGGCATACTGGGACCAGTTTGACCGGTCCCCCGAGATTGTGGTCATGTACCTGCCTGGCGAGTCCTTTTTCAGCGCCGCTATCGAGTATGATCACAAGCTGATCGAGGACGGCAGCGCCAAGAAGGTCATTTTGGCTACCCCCACCACCTGCATCGCACTGCTGAAAGCCATTGCTTATGGCTGGCAGCAGGAACAGGCCGCCAAGAGCGCTCAGGAGATAGGGAAACTGGGCAAGGAATTGTACGAGCGCTTTTCTGTCATGCTTGAGCATTACGCAAAGACAGGCCTCGCGATCCGTAAGGCAGTGGAATCTTACAACGAAGGCGCCAGGTCGGTGGAATCGCGCCTCGTGCCTTCCTTGAAAAAGTTTAAAGAACTCGGCGTTTCAAGCCCCAGGGACATAGTCCCGCCCGCTGAAATAGGCCAGACAGCAAAAAGCATAGAGCACCTTGCCCTTGAATTTGCAGAAGAAACACAGAAGGCTGATGGCTAAAGGCAAAAGGCTAAAGGACAATGAGTAACGAAGGGTTTAACTCGCTCAAAGTGTGGCAGAAAAGCAAAAACCATTAGCCCTTAGCCTTTTGCCTTTAGCCCTGTCACAGCGCGTTTGTGACTTTTATGATCTCTTCGAGTTTTTTTGCGGCTTTTCCACTGCGGATGGCTTCGTCGGCAATTTCCTTTGCGGCGCCAAAATCTTCGGTGTGCCCCGACACTACGATTGCAGCTGCAGCGTTCAGCAGCACAATATCGCGCTTGGGACTCTCCACGTTATTATTGAAGATGGATAAAATGATGCCGGCATTTTCTTTGTTGTCACCGCCGGTCAGATCAGTAATGTCCGCCAGTTTGAATCCGTAATCTTCAGGCATTATATAGAAGTTCTCGATGACTTTATTTCTATACCTGGACACCTTTGTAGCGTTGCACGTGGTGATTTCATCCATGCCGTCTTCTCCATGAACTACCATCGCATCCACGGCGCCTAAATTGCCGAGTACGGACGCCAGCAGCTCGGTCAGCCTGCTGCTGAACACTCCAACGACCTGACGCTTTGCATTTGCCGGATTGGTAAGGGGACCTAATATATTGAATATGGTCCTTATGCTTATTTCGCGCCTCGGTCCTATTGCAAATTTCATCGCAGGGTGGAAAAGAGGCGCAAAGAGAAAGCCGAAATTTGTCTCAAAGAGACATTTTTCCACCCGGTCCGGAGGCAGGTCAACGTTTACTCCCAACGCCTCCAGAAGGTCGGCACTACCCGATCGGCTCGACACAGAGCGGTTGCCGTGTTTTGCGACTGGAATGCCCGATGCCGCCACCACCATTGCCGCTGCGGTAGAAATATTGAAGGTGTTGGACAAGTCCCCGCCGGTGCCGCAGGTGTCGACAATGCCCTCCGGCGCCAGTATTTTTGTCGCCTTCTCACGTATTATCCGCGCAGCGCCCGTAATTTCTGCAATGGTTTCACCCTTGATCCTGAGGGCGGTGAGAAATGCGCCGATCTGGGCATCGGTGGCCCTGCCTTCCATTATTTCGGTCATGCATTCCGCGGTCTCGGCCTCGGAGAGGCTTATATTCTGAATTACAAGGTTTATCGCTTCTTTTATCAACGTTTTCTTACCCTCGTCTTTGTTGCGTACTGCTTAGTGCCTACTGTCTACTTTTTCCCGCCTCCCAAGCTGTAAGAAATTCCTGAGAAGGTCCTTGCCTATTGCAGTAAGTATCGATTCGGGATGGAACTGTACCCCTTCCACAAGAAATTCCTTGTGCCTCACCCCCATAATTATTTCATCTTTTGTCCATGCGGAGATTTCCAGGCAGTCCGGGAGTGTTTCTCTCTTTATCACAAGGGAATGATAACGGGTGGCTTCGAAGGGATTGGTAAGGCCTGCAAACAACGTTTTTCCGTCATGATGAATAATAGAGGTTTTCCCATGCATGAGCATAGGCGCTCTTATGATATCGGCGCCGTAAGCCGCGCCAATAGCCTGATGGCCGAGGCAGACGCCTAGTATCGGGATTTTTCCGGCAAAGTGCCTGATGGCCTCTATGGATACCCCCGCCTCATTGGGCGTACAGGGCCCGGGGGAAATGACGATCCTCTCCGGTTGTTTTCTCTCGATCTCGCCAATGGTTATCCGGTCATTTCTAAAGACCTCTATCGTTTCCCCCAGTTCACCCAGGTACTGCACAAGGTTGTATGTAAAGGAATCGTAATTGTCGATCATTAAAAGCATATTAACCTCATTAAGACAGGCAAAAGGCAAAAGGCGAAGGGCAAAAGGTTGGTGGGAAATAATCTTTTCGGTATCTTTCTTTCACCGTTAGCCTTTAGCCCTTAGCCCTTAGCCTTTCGCCGGTTTTGTTTCTTTTTTTTCAAAAAAATCAACGGTCTTCATCATCGCCATCGCCTTGTTGACTGTCTCGTAATATTCGCTCTCAGGAACAGAGTCGGCTACAAGGCCTGCTCCAGCCTGTACAAATATTGTATCATTTTTTATCATAAGGGTTCTTATGGTAATGCACATGTCCATATTGCCGGAATAGCTTATGTATCCGACTGACCCCGCATAGGGGCCCCGTTTTGTCGGTTCCAGTTCTTCTATTATTTCCATGGCCCTCACCTTTGCAGCACCGCTGACGGTACCGGCGGGAAAGCAGGCCTTAAAAACGTCAAAGGCGTCGAGTCCTTTTCTGAGACTGCCCTCAACGTTGGATACAAGGTGCATCACATGGCTGTAGCGTTCGACTTTCATAACTTCAGTTACTTTGACTGAACCGATTTCTGCGACTCTCCCGACATCGTTCCTCCCCAGATCTACAAGCATGATATGCTCTGCTATTTCTTTCGGATCTTTCTTCAGGTCTTCCTCAAGCGCTCTGTCGGCATCTTCGGAGCCGCCCCTTTTCCGGGTGCCGGCAATAGGCCTGAGCGTTATTTTATCGCCTTCCAGCCTGACCAGTATCTCGGGTGAAGAGCCGACAAGCTGCACATCGCCGGTGTCGAGGTAGTACATATACGGCGAGGGGTTTATCACCCTGAGGGCACGGTAGAGATTAAAGGGGTGTATAGACACCTTAGTCTCAAACCGCTGAGAAAGGACCACCTGCAATATATCGCCTGACATAATGTATTCTTTGGCTTTTACAACTGCGTCCATAAAGCCTTCCTTTGTAAAATTGGAAGAGAAATTATCCAAAGAGGTAATAGGCGAATGGTTAGAGGCTAAAGGGGAAAGTTCCTTCACCTTTTGCGATTTGCCCATTGCCATTTGCCCATTTTCTTTTGCCTTTTGCCCGAGTCCTTTTATAATTTTATCTATCCGTTTTCCGGCATTCTCGTAAGTCTTTTCGATATTTTTGTTATCTACGTGTACGTTCGATACGATCTTTATAGTTTGCCTGAGGTTATCGAAGATAAGGATAGTATCGGTGAGCATCATAAAAATATCGGGTATGTCCAACGCCGGTTTAGCGGAGTCAGGGACCCGCTCAAAGAACTTGACCACATCATACCCGATATAGCCGACAAATCCTCCAGAGAACCGGGGGACCCCTGTTACCTCGACTGGGGTAAAACGCGACAATATATCTTTTATCACAGAAAGCGGATCATCTGTTTCTACGTGGGAAGTTTTTCTGCGCTCCCGGACTGTTACCTTTCGGCCGGCACAGTTGAGGGTCATGGCCGGATCTATCCCCAGGAAGGAGTAGCGGGCCCACTTCTCGCCGCCTGTAACACTCTCCAAAAGAAAGGACGGCTTTTTGCCGAGCTTGAGAAATGCGCTTACCGGTGTCTCTACATCGCCCAGTATTTCCTTGTAGACAGGGATAAGGTTGCCCTGCCGCGTCAAGGATTTGAATTCGTCAAAGTCTGGAAATAACATTTTTTAGAATAGCATAATTTGCCTTAACAAAGCATGACTGACCAACTACCCAAAAGGCATATGGAAGGGACCGGGATTTGACGGCTAATGCAGTTTCAGCGCGTCGAAAAATAAACGCTCCCCTTCTCCTGTCTTCCTCAAAAACAAACCGGACCATTACCCTTGATTATAAACAACAGTGTTATGTGATAAGATATAGATCAGAATGAGTGAGTCTTGGTCATATGAAGTGGTATGTGATTTATACTAAACCTAAGCAGGAGGACAGGGTAGAAGAAAGCCTTACCCGTGCCTCGGTAGAAGTGTTCAATCCGAAACTGCGAAGGAAAAAGCCCAGCCGCAGTAAGTATAATCGCATCACCCGGCCTTTATTCCCTAACTATTTGTTCGCAAAATTCGATCCGTCACGGCAGTATCACATGATTAAATATATGCGTGGCGTAAGCAGCATTGTGGGGAACCGTGGCTCGCCGTGGCCGGTCAGTGAAGAGATGATCGACATCATTAAATCACGAATGAACGATGAAGGACTTATTGTTATAAACCCCGATATCAAAGTCGGCGACAGGGTGGAGATAACCGAGGGGCCGTTCCGGGGGTTCATAGGCATATTTGAGCGCGAGATGAAAGACAGTGAACGCATTATAGTGCTGCTTAATACAATTGAATACCGGGCAAGTATAGATATTGAAAAAGAACTTCTCCGGAAAAAGTGATACGTGGATAGGGAACCGGCAGCTGTGGTAATATGTAGTACTTCAGTTCATAAATACGGTGTCACACCGAGAGCGTCGATGCGCCACGCCAGCGAGGCGCAGGACTGAGGCGTACCGTTGCGTACGGCGAAGGAGTGCAACGAAGCCGGCGAGGATGCAGCGGCGCTCGAATGTAACCGTATTT
>Ga0181539_1003026_pt1 | contig 15988 bp, 7 predicted proteins | sample PEATcosm2014_Bin_46_FD_119767 | JGI IMG/M metagenome (GOLD analysis project Ga0181539, IMG submission 119767) | Peatland microbial communities from MTU Mesocosm Facility, Houghton, MI, USA - PEATcosm2014_Bin23_60_metaG | ecosystem: Environmental > Terrestrial > Soil > Wetlands > Peat | place... | reverse complement strand
TTGTCCGATGAGTCTGCCCGTGACAGCGATGGTAAAGCGAGGGAGCCTCCAAAATGCCGAGTGCATCCTATGCGGGAATTGCGTCGATCACTGTCAAGCAGGTGTCATCCGATATGCCTTTGGGATCCCAAACAGGACGTTGTCGTTACCACGTCGTCCTGAAAATGCGGTGGAGTAGAAAGATTGCGCCTAGTAGCTTCGCTTGATCATACTAAGCCCAACCAGATCACTGGAGCCAACGGCCGCTAGGCGATTCAGTTCGACCATGATTGACAGTGACAACGCTGTGGTTGCAGGCGCGAGCGCGCCGCCAGCGGCTGTGGCTCAGTATCGTTAGGAAAAAATTACAATATGATAAAAATGTTTCCGTTCGCCCCGCGAACAACGGTTTTGTTCAGCGTCTTCTGCATGAACTTTCTGTTGGTTTCGTGTCAGACGAAACCTTCCGCACCGAAAGATGCACAAGCCCAACAACCGCCGTCACCGGTCCAACGCGTTCAAAATGGCGTTCAGCTGAACACTGCCGCCCTGAACGTCAAAGTGCAGTTCTATTCCGCCGATACCGTTCGCGTCCTTAAGTGGCTGCCCAACGGAACAGCCGCGAAGAACAGCTTGGTTGTGATTCAAACCAACTTGCCGGTGTTGAACGTTCAGTTCTCGGAGAATGCTGATACGGTCACCTTGGCTTCCGATAAAGTCATCGTGCAGTTGTCCAAGAGCGACGGCGCGATTCAATATCTCGACAGCGCCGGCCGGGTCATTTTGCAGGAGCAGGGTGAGGCGGTGGTCACCCCGGTCAGCATCGCGCATGAAACCAATGCGTTCAGTGTCCGGCAGAATTTCACGTTGACGCCGGAGGAAGGTATCTACGGTATGGGACAGCACCAATCCGGTTACATGAATTATCGCGGGCGCACCGTCAAACTGGTGCAGGCCAACACCCAGGCAGTCACGCCGTTCCTGGTTTCCACGGCGGATTACGGGCTGCTTTGGGACAATTATTCCAAAACCATTTTTGCCGACAACCCGGACAACATGTCGCTCTGGTCGGAGGTGGCCGACAACATTGATTACTATTTCATCGGCGGCAAGAACATGGACGACATCATTGCCGGATACCGGGATTTGACCGGCCACGCGCCGATGTACGGCAAATGGGCTTATGGCTACTGGCAAAGCAAGGAACATTACGCGGATCGCGATGAGTTGCTGGGCATCGCGCGGGAATACCGCCGGCGCCAGATTCCCATTGATGGCCTCGTCCAGGACTGGAATTACTGGGGCGGCAACACCAACTGGAGCGGCATGTTCTTTGACGAAAAAATGTACCCCAACCCGAAGGAGATGATTGATATCCTGCACCAGGAAAACTTTCATCTCATGATTTCCATCTGGGCGGGACTCGGGCCGGCCACGCCGATTTACAAAGACATGGAACAAAGAGGCCACCTTTACCCGACCGTGGGCTGGGCCAACTTCAAATATTTCGATGTGTATAATCCGGCGGCCAACGACCTGTACTGGCAATACGTGAGCAAAGGTCTTTTCTCCCAGGGAATTGACGGCTGGTGGATGGACTCGACCGAGCCGGACATCGTCAATGCCATCACCAAAGAATCGGAGGAGTATGAAATGAAGCGGGTGGGGACCAATCATCTGGGTTCCTTCGCCCGCTATCTCAACACCTATCCGCTGCTCGACACCGAATCAGTCTATAAACATCAACGGCAGGAAACTGACCAGAAACGCGTTTATATCCTCACCCGCTCAACCTTTGCCGGCCAGCAGCGGGCGGCTGCCACCACCTGGTCGGGCGACATCGGCGCAAACTGGGATGTTTATCGGAAACAAATCTCGGCCGGTGTAAATCATTGCATGGCCGGGATTCCGTACTGGACGTTTGACATCGGCGCTTTTGTCATCGGAGCCTATGAGGGCGTTTTCTCGAATGGCGGCAAGGATCCGGCCTATCAGGAATTTTATACGCGCATGTTTCAACTGGGTGCCTTTTCCCCAATCTTTCGCGCCCACGGTTCGGAAACGCCGCGTGAAATCTGGGAGTTCGGCGAGTTCACCAATGTCCTCGTGAAATTTGACAACCTGCGCTATCGCCTGCTGCCCTACATCTATTCGCTTGCCTGGCGGGTCACCGACGATGGCTATACGATCATGCGCGGCCTGCCCATGGATTTTACATCGGACAAAAAGACCTATGCCATTGACGACCAGTTTATGTTTGGGCCCGCCATCATGGTCTGTCCGGTGACGGAGTACATGCTCCACCGGCCGCCGGAGAACAGCGTCCTGATAACGCCGGAACACTTTAAGACGAAAGACGGCCAGTCGGGCCTGACTGCCCGGTACTATAGTGATGCGGAATTCAAAACACTCTGTCATGAACAGGTGGAATCCAACATCAATCTTTTCTGGTACACCGGCTGGCCTGATTATATTACCAGCCCCAAATTTTCCATGCGCTGGGAAGGCAGGCTGATTCCAACGGAGACCGGGCCGTATCGCTTTCACATGAAAAGCTTCGGGCCGAAACGGGTCTTTCTGGACGGCAAGGAACTGCCTAACAACTACACTTCTGTGGAGGCCTATACTGTCCCCGTGGAACTCCAGGCTGGAAAGGAATACAACTTTGCCTTTGAGACCGCCAATTCCGCCTTGGGCGCTTTCCGGGCCCAACTTTTCTGGAAAACTCCGGAGATTTTTACCCGGGAAAAGGTTGTCGAACCCAGACCGCAAACCCGATCGGTCTATCTGCCCGCCGGGAATCAATGGGTGGACTTTTGGACCGGACAGACTCTTCCTGGCGGCCAGACGATTGTCGCGGATGCTCCCATTGACAAGATTCCGCTTCTGGTCCGGTCAGGCTCCATCATACCCATGGGCCCGTTCATTCAATACGCGGCGGAAAAGCCGGCCGATCCCATTGAATTGCGCATCTATCCCGGCGCCGACGGAAGTTTCACGTTGTATGAGGACGAGGACGACAATTACAATTATGAAAAAGGCGTCCATGCCACCATTGCTTTTCACTGGGATGATGCCAACCGCCGGCTCACCATTGATGACCGAAAAGGCTCCTTTCCCGGCATGCTGAAGGAACGCAGTTTCAACCTCGTCATTGTGGGCAAAGACCATGGAACCGGCGTGGAAATTACCGGCAGTCCGGACAAGGTCATTTTATACCAAGGCGACCGGCAAATTGTTCAATTATGAACAGAAAACGGCGCGGCGAAAAAAGCTGCCGGTGAATGGCCAGGCCATTGCCGGGAATGTCCTGCCGGTGCGCGCCTCGCATCCCGAGCCCATCCCTGTGGTGGCCGTGCTGGAAGGGTGAGTTGAGGCCGAAACCCGAATTGTCGAAATCCGAATGCCGTTCGGAGTCCCGCCTTTAGGCGGAAAAGCCGCGTAAATGCGGAACTCCAAACCTTTTTTAACCGTTGATTGACGCGGATAAATCTTCGGCGCACACTCACTTCCACCATGCCAATCCAGTTGCAGATATGCGTTCGGAAACACCTTGGTTTTGTGCTTGTTTCCGCTAAAAATTGATGCCATTGAAAACTCGCGATAATCAATGAAAATGGTACGGACCATCTCGCTGTTTAGCGGATGTGGCGGCTCAGACCTCGCGCTTCAGAGGTTGGGTTACAACGTCGTTTGGGCTAACGATGTTTCAAAAGTCGCCTGTGAAACTTACAGCGACAATGTTGGCCCCGTGATTGAGTACGGCGACATCGCAGATTTTACCCGATTTCCAGAAGCAGGGTTTCTTGTCGGTTGTTATCCGTGCCAAGGATTCACCCAAGGCGGTCGACGCGATGCCAAAGATTCAATCAATTTCCTGTATCAGCAGTTCGACCGGGTTCTGCGCATCGTTTGCCCGAAGGCTTTTGTTGTCGAAAATGTAAATGGCATGGCCTATGGCGAGAACAGGCAACTGCTGAACAATCAGCTTTGCAGATACAGGCTGGCTGGGTACCAAGTCAAATGGCAGGTCTTGGACGCGCAGCATTACGGTGTCGCACAGAGCCGCAGGCGTGTTTTCATCGTCGGGATCCGCTCCGGCTTGGATTTCACATACGAATTTCCGGAGCCGAAATTTGGCGAGAACGCGCGCCGGAGATTGGTCTCGCAGCAGGATGTGCTCGCCGGGATGCCGGAGTGGCCCACGGGCGATTTCAACGACGAACCGTTCCACTGGTATTATCTGTCTCGCAGGCGCCGTCACGATTGGGATGAGCCCAGCTCGTGCATCGTTGGCCATTGGCGGCACGTGCCCCTTCACCCGATGAGTCCGCCGCTGCGGCGCATTCACACAGACAAATGGGTTTTCTCCCACAAGGGACCGGCACGCCGGTTTGCATATCGTGAGTGCGCCGCGTTGCAAGGATTTCCTCGCAGATTCGTCTGGAAACGAGGTTCTGTCCGCGATCGTTTTCAGATGATTGGGAATGCGGTGCCGCCGCCGCTGTTCGAGGCAGTCGTTGGAAATTTGAACGACCTCTGGTAATCGAAAATTGCAAAATCCATACTTGAAGAATCACTATGAAAAAAGCGCCCGCTACGAAACGCACGAAGAAGCCCCCTCAAATTGATTTGAAGGCTTACAAGCGCGACCCAGAGGAAAAACAAATTCAGGAGAAATTGGTCGGCGATCTCCACCTTGATCCCAAGAATCCTCGTTTAGCGGAGGAAGAGCACACCGGGACCCAAGCATCCATTCAAAAGGTGATGGAGAAGGAATTTGATCTGCAGCCGATCAAGGATTCGCTTTACCGCAATGCTTTCTTTTATGAGGAGCCGCTCGTCGCGGTTTACGAACCTTTGCCAGAATTTGGTGTTAAGCCTGTATTGGTGGTTGTTGAAGGCAATCGTCGCCTCTGCGCCCTTAAATCGATTTTGGACAATCACGCAGAATACCCAAGCGAAGCGGCAAGGAAACGGTTGGAGAAGATTCCAGTTGTGATCCGGACTAATCGTGACGAGACGCTCCCGTTTGTGGGCTTCCGCCACGTCACAGGCATCAAGGAGTGGGAAGCTCCAGCAAAAGCACAGTATGCACATCGTCTGGTCACGGCTGGGTACACTGTCGATCGTATAGCCCAACTCATTGGCGATAAAACCCGTCAAGTTGACAGGTGGATTAGAACTCAATCATTGGTGTTGCGCGTGAACAAACTGGGTATCACACAGGAAGATGCGGCAAAGAGTTTTCATTTTTCCTACCTTCTGACGGCGACTGACGCCCCAGCGACACAGAAATGGCTCAAACTGCGCCAAGACCCAGCGAAGAGCCTTGTAAAGGAAGTTGACGATGACAGGCTTAAACAGCTTTGGACTTGGCTTTACGGCAGCAAGCAACGGGAAGTTTCCCCAGTAGTTCCAGAATCCCGCCAGATTCACAAACTGAATAGGGTGCTGGCAGTCCCTGCCGCGACAAAAGAACTCGAGAAAACTGGCAATCTGGATAGGGCTGACGCATACACGCAGTCGCGCGAAGAGTATGTAGCAAACATTTTGGCTGAGGTGCGCAGCATGTTGCAGGACATGCACACGACGGTTTACTTGGACGGGCCTCTAGTTGATTCAAAAGAAACTCATGAACTCGTAGCCTCAGCTAAGGTGGAATTTCAAAAAATCAGCAAGGCTCTGGAATCAATTCAGAAGGATCTGGCTCTTTAATTCCCATGCATAGCGCTCAATCTGCTGTGTTGTGTGACGCCATAGAGATTGGAGTCCTCCAACTCAAGAAAAGTTTGTCTGTTGATGATGTCGTCGCACAAGCCATGCAAGGCATTGCCAAGGACGAAGCGCGTAGTCTTGTGCAAGACGCGCTCGGCGTAGCGATGATGCGCGCACAATGTTGCCCCCACGGGTATCCGTTTGAAGTATCGCTAAACTATATTGCTCCAAAACAGACGGGAAAGTTTGATCCCTACCTGTTCTTATTGTTCGGATATGCACTCAAACGCAGTAGCGTGCCAGACGGAGATAAACTTGCACGGCGCTTCGATCGATATTTTGAAGACCTAGTCTGCTGGTCGTTCAAGAGGGGTGGATTTACGGCGTGTGTCCTCAGCGAGCCACGTGAGGAGCGGGGGCTTCCAAAAGCGTTGAAGCCGGCACTGGCACACATTGCAAACCTTTTTGGTGAACCAATATCGATTTATGAGGAAAAAATTAAACCTAACGACAACGATCTTGATGTGGACGTGATAGCGTCACCTGCCGTTATTGATCGAACTCGTTGCGGCGGCCCGTCTGTTTTCCTGCAATGCACGACAAGTCCGGTCGAAAGGCTCAAAGTCAAAATGACCGAAGGATTCAATTTGTTTTCAAGTGTTTGGAACAACGGGTTCTTCTTTGCGACAAGCATTCGAGGAGGAGCGACGCCGGAAGACTTGCTCACTTTGGATGGCATCGATTGGGTTAGACTTAGCCAAACAGGTTGGGTGTTGGATCGAATGCGGCTGGTGGAATTATTTCGGCTTGGAATCGCAAAGGGATTTGAAGAACCTCAAGTTGTTCTGACGCTATGGAAGGATTTGGAGGCAGTTCTTCCTGACTTTGATTGGCGGAATGATTGGCGAGAAGCCGATGACAAACAGGACAATTAAATAAAAGTTTTCGCGGTTCCGCTGCGCAGTTAGCAGCCCCATTGCGTGGCGTTTACGGTTGAACCATGCCTGACATTTTTACCAAGGCGAAGCGGTCGGAGGTGATGTCGCGGATACACGGCAAGGATACACAACCGGAACTGCGTGTGCGGAAATACCTGCACGCAGCCGGGTGCCGCTACCGCCTTCACGATTCAAGATTGCCGGGAAAACCTGACCTCGTCTTCGCGAGCAGACGGATTTGTTTGTTCGTTCACGGTTGCTTCTGGCACGGCTGCCCGAAGTGTGCAGATGGTCTCCGCAAGCCGAAGTCAAACCGGGCTTACTGGCTGCCAAAAATCCGCCGGAACAAGCGCCGTGACCAACTTAATGTGCGTCAGCTGCGCAATGCGGGTTGGAAAGTCTTTATCATTTGGGAATGTGAGGTCTCAAATACTCATAAATTGGAGCGGCTTCGGCGCGCGCTTCTATCAGGCTGTTGACGGTCAAGATCAAGTGATAATTCACGACCGAACTTACGGATCCAGGTTTTGAACTTCGGATTGTGGATCATTTTTCCGCAGCGAAGACAGCGTAGCTGTGGGGCGGGAGATGGAGTTTGAAGGACATGCGGCTTTCCTCGGCCTCCCGCCAGCGTCCCTGGCCCTGCGTCGGAGCTTGGGCGGTAATCACTTCGCCGGTGACTAGGTTTTTCAGGCGGGTGAAATTCCCGGTCAATGAAACCTTCACGTCGGTTTCGGCGGGCAGATACGATTCCACGATGAACGTGTGATTGTCATACGCGAACAGCGCCACCTGGCCGGGGCCGTCCAGCCGGATGGGGAACCCGTGCATAACGTAATTTTTAATGGCACTCGTGACGCTTGGGGGCAGCGAATAAAGGTCGGTGAAATTTTCCGGCATCGTCCAGATGTAAAGGACGCCCTTGGAATACCGGTCCATCAGCAAAAGCGGATAGCCGTTGCCGTTGGCCAGAAGACGGACAATCGGCCAGGCGTCGTTCGTGAGAAAGAAAATTTCGGGGAACAGGACGTCCTCGTTTTTCCCGCCGTCAAGCACCGAGCCGTTGCCGGAGCCGAAGCCGCCGGAATACTCATGCGCGAGCACCTTGTGATCGGTGTACCGCGCCTCGACGATGTCTTCGATGCCCCGGTGCTGGAGCGCGTGCAACAGGCCGGAGGTGATGACCACCGATTTGCCGGCGGTCAACTGGCCCTTGATTTTGGCGACAATGTCGGGGTCGGACTTCGCGGATTCGGTCAACAGGACCAGGTCCGCGTTGGTCGGGAATTCCGGATACAGGTCCATGGGAATGCCAATCATCCCGAAATAATTGTGCAGGAAATCCTCGCCGGTGGACTGATACGGTTTGTAGCCGGCGATGCCGATGGGGTTGCCGAGCTGGCCGAGGAACGGGTCCACCTGTTCCAAGGCATAGCCGGCGACACGGGCGATGGTGGGTTCGGGCAATCCGGCCGGGGCGTTGTTCGTCCAGGCCTGCCACAACTGGTTGTAATCGAAACTCGTGTGCAAATCCTGCCAGGCGGCGCGGTCTCCCGGTTGGATGGAGCGGCTCATCGCCGACCATTCGAACAGCATCATCTGCCGCGCCTTGGCGAACATCGTGTCCCAAAGCTGCTCGGCGTAGCGGTCAATGTATCGGATGCTGTAGGTGTCCACCCAGCCGCCGCCGTTGCCGCCGGGCTTGATGTTGTCGAAGTAACGGATGATGAGGTAGCTCTCGTATTGCTGCAAATGCTGGTCGGTGATGACCGGGTCGCGGGTTTCGGTGCCGGTATAAATGCCGTCGAACAGCTTTGGTTCCTGGTCGAGGTCGTAACCCAGGCCCTGAAAATGTTCGTACCAGTTGGGGAATTTGATGATGAGTTTGACCTTGGGATTCACGGCGCGGGCCGGTTTGATGATGAGATTTTCCGCGGCCTCGTCCATGAGCTTGAGCCGGAACTCCGTCCAGGTATTCGTTCCCCTAGCGGCGATGTCTGAGTCGTTTTTGGTGGTGACGAAGAAGAAATCGTCCTGGATGATTTCGTCGAAATGCCGGGCGGCGAGTTCCGCCGCGCCCTTGATGAACTGGCGGTCGGCGGGATCGGTGTAGCAGAACGAGCGGAACTGGCCGGAGCCGCCATCCGACAGCGCCATGCCGCCGGCCACGTTGACGCCGCGGTCCACAAAGAACTTCTTGACCGTCTCCAGTTCTTCATCCGTCGCCAGGGTGCGGTTCCGCTGCACTTCGATGTACACCTTGTCCACCTTCAACTGGCGGTGGATGCGGTCCCAATCGTTGGTCAGGTTTTCGAGGTTTTCGAAACGCTGCACGACGCCGACGGGGATGTAGATGGCGACGTTGAAGTTGGTATAATTGCCGGCGAAGCAGCAGGTGGCTGCAAGCAAAATACTGCTGGCGAACGTCCCGGCGGCCGGGCGGAGAGAAAAGAATGGGTTCCGCATGTGGCCGGCACTTTTTCCTAAAGCCCATGGCGATGCAAGCCGGAAGATAACGTAGGACACCCCGTCCCGCCTGTCTCCATTGTTGAGAACACCGCTGATGAACGCGGGTTGACGCTGATAAATTTTCGGCGCACACTCGTCCACGTCAGAGAAAAAACAAAACGACCAGAACCAAAATTTAACCAAAATCATTTCGCGTAGCTTCGACTGCTGTCCTTCACATTTTTCGGGGCTTGCGACGATTTTGGGGCAAAGTCGGGGTAAGTAATTCGTGGATTCCCAAGTCGAATCCGGCGGCAAGTTTTTCCAGCGACGTGAGGCCGGGATTCTGTTTTATACCTAACTCGTAAAGCTGATACAGCTTGTATCCGATGCCGCACTGCTCAGCAGCCTGTTCTTGTGTCCAGCCACGCTCCTTTCGGAGTTGGCGGAGGCGTTCTTGAAACAGCTTCGCAGCAGACTTTTTCACTCATCACAAGTTGGCGATTTGGGTTTGACTGCAACACTATCTAAAGGTAGTTGTCTCACTCGTGTCGCAACTCGCAGAGGCGGAGAAGGAGAAGTTGTGCGCGTTGATCCGGGCGGGTGAACCGCTCCCGGCGCAATGGCGTGGACGGCTTTTCCCCGGCAGCGCGAAGTCACCGGAGGCTGGCAAGGAATACCGGCTGGTCTATGACGGCAAGATGCGGCGCGAGGAAGTGCTGGCGCAGACGCCCGCCGCGCCGTGGCAACTGGTGCGCTCGTTCTGCGCGGAGCGTCCGCACGCGGACAAACGCTGGCGCAACCTGCTCGTGTGGGGCGACAACCTGCTGGCCTTGCGCGAACTGCTGGCCGACCAGCAAGGGCCGAACCGCTTCGGCACGCGCGGGAAAATCAAGCTCATCTACATTGACCCTCCGTTTGCCACGCGGCAGGACTTCATGAAGGACAAGGAAAAGGCTTACCATGATAAGGTGCTAGGTGCGCAGTTCATCGAGTTTCTCCGGCGTCGGCTCATTCTGCTCCGCGAATTGCTGGCAGATGACGGCAGCATTTTTGTTCATTTAGACTGGAAGAAAGGACATTACCTCAAGGCCGCACTTGATGAAGTTTTCGGAGAAGAAAATTTTGTTACTGAAATTGTTTGGCGTCGAACAACTGCACATTTCACAGCCGAGCGATTCGCGTTTGTTCACGACTCGCTTTTCCAATACTCGCGCGGTGAAAAGTTTATTTTCCGAAAACCTCCTATCCACCATTCGAGTGAATACCTTGCGGTCAAATACAAGACTACGGACGCTGACGGTCGACGCTACCGGTTAAGTGATGCGTCTGGTGCTGGTCAAGGTCAACCGCGAGTATTTTTTGGTCGTAAGATTTCCCCACCAGCAGGACGGCACTGGCCATCACAGAAATACATTGACGAACATTTGGACGAGTATGTTCTTGGCGAGGATGGACTGCCGCAAAAGAAATCATACCTCAAAGGTGCTACGATCGGGTCAGTCTGGGACGACATTTCACCGATCAACTCGCAGGCAGAGGAGCGTCTTGATTATCCCACTCAAAAACCAGAAGAACTTCTCGAACGAGTTATTTATTCATCCTCCGGCGAAGGCGACATCGTTCTTGATTGTTTTGCGGGCAGCGGCACTGCGGCAGCGACAGCAGAAAAACTTAACCGCCGTTGGATTGCGATGGATTGCGGAAAACTGGCGATTTACACGACGCAAAAGCGGCTTTTCTCCCTGACAAGCACGATTGGCGCAGCCAAAAAAGATGACCGCGTCGAACCGGAGCGCGTGGAAGATTGGAGTGAGCATTTGAAAAACGCGCCGGGTGTCATGCTCATCACGGAAAAAGCGCGCAAAGGCGAGTGCGAGGTGACGCTGGAATTGCTGCATGACCTCGCCGCGCTCATCCAAAAGCATGGGCTGTTGAAAAAGGATGCCGCGCTGTCGCTGGTCTGCCCGGAAGAAAAGTTGCGTGTGCCTGCCGAGCGATTGGAAGAAGTCGAGGATGGCGCAGGCGCAAAACAGATTGCCGTCGGCGGCGTGGTGTTTCGGATTTCATTCATCGCCGCAAAGGACAAAACCGAGAAGGAAAAACCATTGCCCGCCAGGGAATTTGCGCTTTACCGCGCCGGGATTTACGACATGGCGGCTGTCAAGCAGATGCCGTGGGCAGATTACCGGCCATTTGTCCTGAAACTTTTCGGCGTGCATGAACGGCCAGAGAAGCGATACGGGCTGACTCTGGACGGCTGCATCGGCACGGATGCCGTGTTGCTTTGGAACTATCCGGACCACAAGAAACTTACGTTGGATTACGGCTACGTGGACGACCTGCACCGGACGTTGCGCGGCAAGCCGGGCGAAAAATTTTACATCATCGCGCCGGTGGTGGCGATGGACTTTGCCGAGGATGAAGTTGTCCGCGACCAGACGACCTACGTTTTTCTCAAAGTGCCGCTGTCGGTGCTGATGCGGCTGATTGAGAAGCATGAACCGGCGGCGCTCAAGCAGCCGACCAAGGAGGAAGATGTCAATGAGGTGATAGACGCGGTGGGTTTTGATTTCATTTCGCAGCCGCAAGTGGAGGTGAAGGCGAAGAAACAGCGCGACGGACTGCTCAAGGAAATGGTGTTGGAAATCCGCGAGTTCCGGGCGCAAACACTGGCGACCGACCCGGAGGATTTCAAGAATTTCGAGACGTTCTCCATGGCGATGGTGGATTTGGATTACAACGGAGACGTGTTCCGGCTGGGGCGGGTGTTCTGGGCGGAAGATTTGTTGAAGGAAGCGGGCGGGTTGGAGAAAGCCACAAGCTTGCTAGTGAAAATTCCCGAACAGGATTTCACCGGCAAAAAGATGATGGTGATTCTGTGCGACCGCTACGGGAACGAAAAGACGCTGGTGTTTGAGAAAAAAGATTTCAAATGAGCCTGCAATTTCGCATAGCCGATCAAGTCCTGCGCGTGGACGACCGCCGCGACGCGGTGGAGGCGGTGGTTCACAAATACGATGCGTTCCTGAACCTGCTGTGCGCCGACAAGTTCAGCTTCCAGCGCGATGCGGTGCGGACGGCGCTGCGGTTTCTGGTGTCCGACAAGTATCCGAATCTTGAACGGCTCGCGCTGGAAAATTGGAACGCGCACGTGGCAATCCAGCAGCGGCATGAGGGCGGAACAGCCGCTTACCTTGCCAAGATGCCATTACGTGACCGCAAGGCGGTGTCGCTGGACCTGGCAACCGGCGCGGGCAAGAGCTACGTCATGTATGCGCTGGCCGCGATTGCACTGGCGGAAGGATTGGTGGATCGGGTGCTGGTGCTGTGCCCGTCGCTGACCATCGAAGACGGTTTGCTGGAAAAGTTCACCGCGCTGGCCGGCAACAACGAACTGGCGGCGATCATGAAGGAATTGGGCGCGGTGGTGACGATTCCCGGCATCAAGCGCGGCAACGAGACGGTAAAAGCCGGCGATATTTGCATCGAGAACATCCACGCCGTGTATGAGAACACCGGCTCATCCATTGCCGACAGCTTTCGCGGACAGGGTAAGCGGACGCTGGTGCTGAATGACGAGGCACACCATCTGTTCAATCAGCCGGCAAAAAAATCAGAATGGTTGAAGTTTCTGTTGAATGCGGATTTTGAATTCCGATACATGGTCAATGTGACCGGCACGCCGTATGTCGAGGACGAGTATTTTCCCGACGTGGTTTATCGTTACGGATTGAAGCAGGCGATTGCCGACAAGGTGGTCAAAAAGCCTGACTACAAAATCGAGGACACCTACACGGCGCACGACTGGCAAAAGACCTACGCTTTCCACCTGGAAAACCAGAAGACTTACGGCAAAAAGGTGAAGCCCATCACGATTGTTGTGACGCAGGAAATCCCGCGATGCGTCGAGGTGTGGCGTGAGTTGGTTGAGTTCTTGATGACGAAACAGAAAATCCCGCGCGAGGAGGCGGAGAAAAAAGCCATTTGGGTCACATCGGGCGTGCCCAGCAGCGGCGCGGCAAAGGAACGGATTGAGGCGGTTTATGGTTCGCGGGATGAAAAGGATTCACCCGAAAAGCGCCGCAAAGAAAATCTGGCGCAGCTCAAAGAGGTGGATGAGCCGGACAATCCGGTCGAATGGATTGTGTCTGTTTCCATGCTGACCGAAGGCTGGGACGTGAAGAATGTTTTCCAGATTGTGCCGCACGATTCGCGGGCGTTTAACTCGAAACTGCTTATCCAGCAGGTGCTGGGGCGCGGCTTGCGCGTGCCGCCTGGGCTGGACAGCCAGCCGCTGGTGCGCGTGAACAACCACGAAAAATGGTCGCCGGCCATCGCCACGCTGCTGAATGAAATTCTGGAAATTGAGAACACGCTGTCGTGGGGCTACGACGAGCGCCGCAAGAAATATGTCTTTCCGCTACACAACCTGCGCTACGAGCCAAAGCAAACGACCGTCGAGGTGAAACGCGAGAAGGCGCGCGAGCCGAGCGCGAAATTCCTGCCGCAAGACCGCAAGACGCTTGAGTATTCGACTTTCTCTCAAACCGGAAAGGTGGAGGTTGAAATTGAGCATCGCAATCTTTACGAGATTGAGGACGCGGTGAAGCTGATGCGGCTATTCCTGCGCGAAAAGGACGCGGCAATTGCCAAAGCGTGGCCGAAAAAACGACTGCGGGAGTTCATTGTCGGTCACCTGAAAAGCGCGGGACAGGACGCGAGTTTTATCAGCAAGGAAAACCTGCTGCGGTTGCAACAAGGTTTTGGGCCGATGTTCCGCGAGTTGGACAAGGAGCATCCACGCATGAGCCAGATAGCAAAAGAAATCGTGCCGGTGGATTTGACGGCCATGCCGCGCCAGTCGTTTTCCGAGAACTCGCTCAAGGAACACGGGACGGTCTGGTCGGTGAAGGATGAAGCTGGAACGTTCACCGGGCATGAGGTGCATTTGTGGGAACAATATCAAAAGTGGAAGAAAATCGCGGGTGTTGACGACAGTGGATTGGCCGAGAATGTAAAACAGATCACGCAAAGTTTGCAGCAGGTTGACTTGAGCGTGTTCAAATCGCCGTGGAACGTCCACTACGCCGGTTTTGAACCTGAGCGAAAGTTCTCCGATCTGTTGTTTGAAAATGCGAACTTGTTCGACTCGTTCGTGAGAATGCCAAATCAAGGCGGCTACTCATTTCCATATTCCTACAAGCCGTCCAAGGCAGGCAAGACGCACGTTGCCAACGAGAATTTCAATCCCGACTATTTCATCCGCGTGCGCGCCAAGTATGACATTCTCGTGGTCGAAGTGAAGATGGAAGGCGACGATACGGAGCGGAACAAAGCCAAGTATCGTGATGGGGAAAAACATTTCGGGACGCTCAACACCAAGCTGAAGGAACTCGGCGAACCATGGCGCTATCACTTCTATTTCCTCTCGCCTGAGGACTACACAAGTTTCTTCGGGCAAGTGCGGACGGGAAATTATGCGGGGTGGAAATCAGGATTGATGCAGGCGCTCGCATGATGTGCCTTGGCGTCTCCTGCTCGCGCGTCAGCAGAGTCGCGTTAAAACCCGTTCGCGTGTTTCGTGTGGTTCACAGTTTCCGATTGAATTGAGACAGGCTGGAAGCGCTGTCCTACGTCATCGCCGTCCATCAGCGTTCATCCGCGGTCAAAAATCTCTGCGGCTCTCTGCGTTCTCGGCGTCTTCGTGTTAAAATCCGTTCGCGTCTGTCAGGCTGGGCCGATTTGGAAATGGGCGTTCCTTAAGGAAGCCCGACAGCCGAAGCCCTGTCTCCATAAATGATGCCCCGGCCGCCAGTGGTCAGGTAAACCCGGCCATAAATGCGCGGATCGCCGATGATGATCGGGCGGTTGGGAGCGCCGAACTGGTGCTGGTCGTCGTTGATGCGCACCCAAGTCTGGCCGTTGTCGTCGGAACGGTAATCGGCGTGAAGTTGTTCGATGTTTCCCAGCAGGTAGAGCGCGGGGAAAGTTTTCCCGGGCGCTGCCTTTCCGAAGCCGAGTGCGTCCGCGCCGCCGACCTTGTTCAGCTTGGTGAAAGAGGCTCCGCCATCAGTGGAGTGGTAAAGGCCGATCCCGCGGGAGCCAACCCACAGATCTCCCGGCAGACCCGGAGTGGCTGCCAACACGCCGCCGCCGCGACCGGCACCCTGCGAACTGGGGAGCGCTGCCGCAGTCGGTTCAAACGTTGCGGCCGAATTCGTGCTGGCCATCAGCTTGCCAGTCTGGCCGTCGAACGCATAGAAACGCGAAGCATTGACCGGATCGGCAACGACACTGACTCCGGAGGAAAGTCCCTCGCAGTTGGTCCAGGTTACTCCACGGTCCGTGGTGAAGCTGGCCGAACCGCGTTGCAACGCCCAAACAATGGTTCTGCCGTCGGCGCTCAAGACAATCCTGCCTTGTCCACCACTCCCGCCCGGGGGATCGCTCGCGAGGGCTTTCCAGGTTTTGCCGCCATCTTCGGAGATGCTGGCGTGCGCCGACATGTCTCTACCACCGTTGCCGATGCGGACCATCACTTCGGGTTTGTTGGCGCCAAACGCCAGGTCTCGCGTGCTCGACAATCGCGGCCCGGCGAAGGACCCTTCCGCTGGTGAAACATCCACGTTGTCATGGCGGAACCCGTCAATGTCGCCCACGCCGCTGATCAAATGGGCGCCGGCGGGCGGACTGATCAAAGCCAGCGGCACCGTTTCTTCGAGTCCCCGGTCGAGAAAGACCCAGTGCGTCGGCTTGCCGGAATCGGCTTTCGTGACATGGGTGCAGCACCAGATGCCAAAGCCGGTGGTGAACAAAACCTGATCCGAATCAAAGGGGTTGATTACGATGGTGCCCATCCAATGAGGCGTGCGGGTCTGGGTGTACGGCGCGCTGGAATAATC
>Ga0181539_1003025_pt1 | contig 15995 bp, 16 predicted proteins | sample PEATcosm2014_Bin_46_FD_119767 | JGI IMG/M metagenome (GOLD analysis project Ga0181539, IMG submission 119767) | Peatland microbial communities from MTU Mesocosm Facility, Houghton, MI, USA - PEATcosm2014_Bin23_60_metaG | ecosystem: Environmental > Terrestrial > Soil > Wetlands > Peat | place... | reverse complement strand
TTTTTTTGGGGGGGTAAAAACCGGGCTTCCGGGCTAACCCAAAAAATTTTTTTTTGGGGGGGGGGGGGGGGCGGGAAGGAAGGCGGGGAGTAGATACCGATACCATGCAGCATGCTCTGAGATACAATCTCCACATTATGACGGACGAATCCAAAGACCCACACCTGATCAGCGTGCCTGACGCCATCCGTCTCAAGCACTCGCTCAACCAGTCCATCACGTGGGGCAACTCGAACCTCAACGCTCTTCAAATCGAAGAGTTCACCAAGCTCACCGCAGAGGACTACGCACGTATCCGCAAGGAATACCGCCAGTGGAACGCCAACATGGTCAGCACCATTGCTCTTGTCGTGCTGACGCTTAGCTCTGTGGTCGCATGCATGTATTTCAGCAACACATGGGTGAAGAGCGTCGCCATCGGCCTTGCCGTCTGGTTCTTCTACATCCTCGCCAAGCGTGACGGGCACGCTGAAGGGTATGTGGATGGCTACGACGCCGGACACGAGGCCGGTATCCACAAGGCGCTTGGCATTAAGCCTGAGGAACTGGCGGAGATGCACGAGCACGCCACCGACATGAAGATTGACGGCATGCTGATCGAAGGGATGGACGAACGAGAGAAAAAGAAAGCCGAGCAATGACCACACTCGAACTCGTGAAGGGTGTGCTCGAAGTCGTGCTCAAGCCGTTCACCCTGATCTTGAACCCTATCGCCGACCGCATCGGTCACAAGCTCAAGCGCAGGCCCAAGCTCCACATCTACGTGCGTCCGCTCACGTCCTTCTGGTGTTACGCATGGGAAGGTCAGAAGCCCATGATGCAGGCGCAATTCAGCGCTGACATCACCAACGATGGTAACGAGGGTGTTCTGATCTTGGACAGCTACATCGAGGGCACAAACTCCAAGCTCCCGTTTCGAGAATGTATCAAGGTTCCGCCTACTACCACGGTCACGGGTGAGAACATCGCCGTGTTCGTCAGTCCTATTGTCGGCACTGGCGGCAAGGACTTCACAGGCAGGGTTGTGCTCATCGACCAGTTCAAGCGCAAGCACAAGACCGATAAGATCACGTTCACGTGGGCAGGAACGACGGAGCCGCCCAAACCACCGGAGCCCTGCTGATATGGCTGACGGCATTGATTCTGTTAACCGAAAACTCGCCCGGGCAGCGAAACATCTCCGCACGATTAAGCGAAGCATTGCCAGATACGCCGCCCGTAAGCCGCACAAAATTGTCGTTAGCTCTAAGGGCAAAAAGAAGTTGAACGTTCCCATCTCTCCCCCGCGAGACATAAGCATCTTGATTGGGGAAATGCTTTATCAGATGCGATCTGCCCTCGATCACTTGGCGTTCAGTGTTGTGAAGGCAAATCAAGAGGTTGCATCCATTGATCCCGACTGGCAAGAGCACTGCCAATTCCCGCTTAAGACGCGAGTGCCGAAAAACCACCGCATTCCGCTTCCGAAAGAATGTTTCTCCGGCGATCTCCCGGGGATTTCCGATCCTGTCTATACGTTCATCGAGAGCATACAGCCCTACCACAGAGTTGGTGCTGCTAATAATGCCTTGCGAGTTCTTGTCTATCTCTCGAACATCGACAAGCACAGACATTTGAATCTGATTCGTCCCCGCGTTCGTCAATACGAGAGTTTTCGAACGATAAAAGGATTTCGGGGATCGGGCCAACACGCTCTGGACCGTGGTGCAAGAATTGAACCTCTACCTAGCTGGCAGGATGACCGCGCAGTGCGTGTGCATCGTCGCTATCGCACGTTTGTAGCGTTCAAGGAAGGAGACTATCTTGGCGAAGCAACGACTCTCCCTGTCGATTACCTGCTTGAACTGATCCTTGAGCAGATCAAGACGACGATTGTTCCGACAATGAATAAATTCATCAAGAATCCTCAGCTACGTGGGTGATGGGAGCACAAAGGGCTAAACTGATTGCGGCTTGACGGCGAAGTGAGTTTTTTGTTGCGTCTTTCTGAATTGCTGGTTAAATAGTGTATGTGATCGGATCACTAACATGGCTACCGCAAGAAGAATATGGGTTGTTGTTCTTTGCTGCCTAGCTTTCTTGTGCGGCTGCGAGTCAAAAAAGCAGTCCAAGAATGAAATGTCACAACCTGCTTCGGGTCGTTATCTACCTACAGGTTCAGACCCCAGAGTCGCTCTCGATACGCAGACCGGAAGGCTTTGCAGGACTGTTGAAGCTGCCGATTACCGTGCTGATCTGCCACAGTGCGGTAAGGAGGATGCCGAACAGGTTGTACAAGTCGATGTTGATCCAAGATCGTGGGCAGATGCAGAAATAACCGTGACCTGTTCCGCTAAAGAGCATTTGCTCGCCGCTTATTCCATGGATGGAAAGGGGAAACAGGTCACGCGTAACTGCACGATCAAGAATCTTACGAATAAGACTGTGCCACTGGCCGCTTTCGATAAGGTGAGGGCATTGTTTCGGTTGCCTGACGGTCGAGTTATTCGTGGTTACGCATACTTAGGTAGCCAGCATCACGAGATTCCGGCGCATGGAACAATAGACAGCGCAGGACTTTTCGCCGGGAAGAACGACTGCCCCATAGCCCAGTCAGATTTCGATTGCGCCGATGCTAAAGTAATGCAGTCGCGTGAACTGCTAATTACTGATACCGTGAGTGGCGTTCGTTACCACATACTTATCGAGTAAAGCGGAAGTTAAAAAACGCGATAGAAGGCAGACAATCCGCGTAACTTCAAGCTTGGGCTTGAGCCTCCAGCCGCCGCCAGATGCGCCGCAGGCGACCAAACTCGTCAGCGATGATGCAGGCTGGATGCGTCGGGTGTTCATCAAGGAATGGCACAAGCTCACGGGCTCGTTCACGTTTTGCGGCGAATCCGTCCGGAGTTACGATCTCCCGCAATTCAATCAGCCACGCCCTGATCGCAGCCATTTTCTAGCCGTGCATGGCGGGGAGGCGAATCACTTGGGTTAAGTCTGATAATTGCTCGATTGGTACCTTGTTGCTAATATTGCCACACTAGGAGAATGCATGGATACAAAACAGATTCTCGCTGACATGAAGACAGAACTCAACCGCCTCAACCAAGCCATCGCCGCCCTTGAATCACTGGGTGGAACCGCACCAGCGACCACTCCCGCCGCCATCGCCGCCCCCAAGCGTGGCGGTCGCCGTATGAGTGCCGCTGGCCGCAAACGTATATCCGAAGCAGCTAAAGCACGGTGGGCGGCAAGGCGGAAGCAGACGGCAAAGCCCGCGCCGAAAAAGACTGGTGGTCGCAAACCAATGTCCGCAGCGACAAAGAAGCGGCTGTCTTTGCTTGCCAAGCGCCGTTGGGCAGCACGGAAAAAGACGGCGAAAGCCTCGTAGACCGTACGAATGAGTAACGCAGTGGGGCGGCATCTGCTGCCCTAGTTTCATTTGTGCTCACAAGGAAATCCTCCCGGAAACCTCACGACACGTTGTCGTGGGGTAGAAATGTCCGAATCGGTCTCCCAAACGGCCATCCCATCAGTCTGGCGAGCGCCAACGGTGTCCGGCACGCCGCAGTGACGAAGCGTCGCGCTCCAGATACAATCGCCCCAACAACGTCGGAACAGGCGAGATGAGTGTACAATCTTTAACGTTCTCGAAGTCATAAACGAAATTTCGGTTGAGACTGAAGCGGCTTCGGCCGGAGTAGTAGCACGGAGGAATTAGCAAGTGTCTCGTCTAAAGGGAACCGTTAAATGGTTCAACAACGCTAAGGGGTTCGGCTTTATCGGCCGCGATGGTGAACCCGATCTTTTCGTTCACTACACTGCCATCACCTCCGAGGGATACAAGAGCCTTCAGGAAGGTGATCAGGTTGAATTTGAGATCATCGAGGGACAGAAAGGGCCTCAGGCTAGCAACGTCACGAAAGTCGCCTGACTTCGAATAAGCCGGTGAGATTGTGTCGGAGGCAAGCCAGCGATCATCGAGCAACTGATGTAAGCTTTATTCCACCACGACCATTTTGAGGTACTCTTTCGCTATCGCCAGCGGTTGGAAGAGATACTCAAGGTACTACCTCCTGCGTTCCCGGTTTTTGCCCATAGAACCGATTGGAGGACAGCGATGTCGTGACCTGACAATATCGGATGAATACCGCAACATCGCTCGCTATCTCCGCCAGTACTGCCCCCGGAAACCGCTAAACGCAACGGAGGCGATTACAGTGGTCGGAGGGTCGGTAATAGACCGTTGGGGTGGTGAGGATGGTGCGGAAGCTCTGCGGACCCTCGCTCAGGGGAGAAGTCATTGTGGATAATCGTGAAACTGCTGAAATGCTGAATGCGGTTCCTGTGACAAAAGAGGAGCTTGAACGTGTAATAACAGAAGCTGAAAAACTTCATGCTGAAGGGACAGATGAAGACGAGGGCGGTATGTACCTTATTGCACGCTTATTCAAGGAGCAGCCTCAAAAAGCAGAGGCAATATATTTCCGCATGATGGCTTTAGCCAACATAATTGAGAAACAAAGTGCGCCCGGTTGGACTTTGCCAAGCACTAAAGATGGTGCTGTTTTCACGAAGCAGGAGTTGATTGACGCTACTGCTGTGTTTCCGTTATCTGTGGTCGATGGCGATATTGGTTTTGAGTTAAAGGGCTTTCTTTCAAAGGCCCTTGAGTTAGCCAAGGTAGAGGGAACCTGTTAAGCAGAGTATTATCGGGCATCCCCCAAACACACGAAGCCCCAGCATCTCAGCCGAGGCTTTGCGAGATAATCGGATTACCTTCTCAGATTAAAGGAACCGAAACGTTACTGCCAAGGAAACCCGCCTAGAATGCCGTTGCAGCCCGCCCCATTACCGTGAGATTGTTAGATTTCAAGGAAGAAACAGTCCCAAGGAGAATGTTTAATGGCAACGATGACAAAGACGCAGTTGGTTAAGTTGATGGCCGGGAAGATCGAAGTCACCAACAAGCAGGCGGCGACCTTTCTGGACACGCTGGCTGAAGTGGCGGTAAGAGAGGCCAAGAAGAACGGGGTGTTTGTCGTCCCCGGTCTTGGACGCCTGAAGAAGGTGCAGCGCAAGGCTCGCATGGGCCGCAACCCGCAGACCGGCGAAGCGATCAAAATCAAGGCAAAGACCGTGGCAAAGTTTTATGTGGCTAAGGCGGTCAAGGACGCCATCACCCCGCCGAAGAAGTAGTCGGCAAGATTTTTGTTTCCCAAAGAAGGCTGGCGGCAACGCTGGCCTTTGTTTTTCGTTTTCAGCCCCCGGCACAATCGGCGGGAAATGTTTCCCACTACGGCGGTCGCCATGGCCGGGGGAGGCGGCGATTCTGGGCGGCGGCAACCTGAGCGCTAGTTTTTTCGAAGTAGCTGTTGAGCAAGCAGTGAGAACAGCAGTCCGGTAGGAATCGAAAAGTAAAAAAAGAAGAAGGCCGACATCCTCCCCCAAGCATGTCGGACTCTTTAGCCTGAAGCACAGCAGATTCTCTGTGCCACATGGAACATATCGCCACCCACCCCTCCGTGCAAGTTACGTCGGGTACCACCGGAAATAACGGGGGATTACTCTTGTTACTTGCGCAATTCAAGCAGGAGGAGCAAAATCTGACTCAGATATCTACTTTGGGTAGCCCTTCCACCCGATTGTCCACCGCAGCATTTACTCGGGCCTAACTCACCTATCAACCCCAGCTTTCGAGCTGGGGCTTGTCGTTCATGGGTGATGTGCACCGTTCCAGCACCCCAATCATCCCTCCTGACATCGTTCCTTCGCATAGTTCCAGGCTGAAAATGGCGGACTTCCAGCATCCGGATCATCGGTCACGATGAATGGGTCAGGTCCAAAACCAGTGTACTGCTCGTATCGTTCCGCCGCCGTTATATCAAGTGGAACCTCGACCTTGAGAAACTCATCTACCATGCGTTTGCAAGCCGCAACCGCCTCTTCCAGAGTGGCAAAATCACCCAGCTTGTATCGTTCCTCCTCGTCCATGAAGTGGTAATTGTCATCTACATAGACCGAATATGTATGCCCCAATCATTGCCTCCCGATGTGTTTCAAGCCCAACCCCCGACGCCATACTGAGTGCCCCCCCGAATTGTGATAGGCAAACCAATCAAGCACTCTTTTGTCGAACTCATCTCCAGCCGCACCTCTCGCACCGCAATGGCCAGCATTGGGCACCTCCCAGAGAACGATGTTGGTGGGGTTATGGGCTCGAATCCTTTCCGATTGCTCGGGAGGGATGTTGGTATCCGCCAAGCCGTGAATAAGCAAGATCGGGATGCTGCTCCCCACGACTGCCGATTCCGGCGATGCACTCGCTATGTTTACGCCCCGTGTAATCTGGCCGTAGAGAAAGGCAAATTCGACCGCTGGCCGAAGAGCAATCTCTCCTAACCACATTCCCGTATGGAGGAACTGCCCCACCCGGATATAGGAAACCTGTCGAAAGTTGGAAAAAGTCGATTCCGCAACCACGGCACAGAACCGATTCTCCTGCTTCAGGGCTTGCAAAAGAGTTGCCGCTCCGAATGACTCACCCAGTCCAAACACGCAGTGCGGATCGTCTTGCACCTGCAAGAAATCGAACCAGCGGTGCACATCGTTCGCTTCCTTGATTCCGTAGGTCGGAAAGGTGCCACCACTGTCGCCCTGAGCCCGAGCGTCGGGTGCCAGAACGTCGTAGCCATGCGACAGGAACAACTCGGCGTATCCCATCATGCCTTGGCGGTTGTCTCCGATACCGTGCAAAAGTATAACGGCGTTACCATTGGCATTCGGCGGATGTGCAAACCAGCCTCGAAGCACGATGCCATCTGAAGCGGTGATGGCTACGTCCCGCAAGAGTGCGCCAAAGCGAGCGGCCATAACTTCGCTTGAGTGCTGTTGGGTAATCGGTACTCGTTGCGGATAAAATGCCAGCCTTGCCAGAACAACACCGAGGACGATGCAGAACCCGAGGTAGTACGCCACCACTCTGATAATGATCCGGCGTGCTCGCAAGAATTCTCCTTTTAATTACCGAGTGGCGTTGCAGCTTCATCGTAACCCAAGACTCAAAGCACGTAACGGTTGCCTTTGCTCTTCCCGGTATACAACATTTTTTATCTTCTTTTAAACTGGAGGTGAAGAAAATTGAGAGTAGGTTAAAATGAGCCTTGTCCAAGGACAAAAGCTATGTCGCACTCTTCGAATCCGCCGACCACCGGGTCAAGGCCAGAACAGCGTCGTTTGGTACGAGTACCGATCAATGTACGGGTACGGCTGTGGTACGAGCGAGAACGCATGCAGCAGCAATGCCATTGCCGGAGCTACGACATCTCCGAAGGAGGCATGAGCTTAAGTGTCCCCGTACGAACTGGAACCAGATCAAGTGGTAGACCTTGAATTCTCATTACCGGAAGCAATTGCACCGCTGAAATTGCGAGCGGTGACTCGCAGCAAAGTTGGCTTTCGCTTGGGTTGCGAATTTGTTTCACCGACTGACAGGCAGAAAACAGAAATTGCCCGTTACGGGAATGCGTTCCGATCATCCAAACGCCTGTGATCACTCTTGCGGACTGACGAGGACGGATGACAATCTGCCCTACAGGTTTACGCATGAGCCGTTTCCGGCAGGAGCCTCCGCCGGGCATGTTCCCGATTTGCCCAACATGTTGGATGAGTATTACGAATTCCGCGGTTGGGGCAAGGATGGAGTGCCTACACAGAGCAAGTTGGCGGAACTCGGACTCGCGTAAAATCTTCAATTTTGCTGACTTCGGTCTCGCCAGCGGGCTGGTTGCGGTTCTTGACGTGGTCCGGCTCGCCTGTTCGCGCAGGACTGAACAGCTAGAGGCGAACGATGTAACTCCGACGTAAATTTGAAAGGTGCCGCCGCCACGGGTTACCGCCGGGCTGTTTCGTTTGCACCCGATGGCCGACGCTCCTTGCGTTGTGTGACTGGCCCGGCGCCAACGGATGCCGTCCGCAGCCCAAGACCATCTTCCTTCTATAGCCGCCAGACCAGGCATTTGCTGGCCTTCCAGCCCTCACGGTTGGCAGTACTCGGATCTTGAAGTCGCTAGCTTCGACAGACCTTCTAAGTTAAGACTCTCTTTTCATTTGTCACCGACCTGTCTCAGACATTTGCAAAGGTTCATCGGTTTTGATGAGCAGATGGCCGACGATTCCAAGTACGATTATGCCAGCATTGAGTATCATGACCCGGTTCCAGCCGTAGCTCTTGGCAACGATTGGCGCAACGGTGGGAGCAATGGAAGCAGCAATAAAGCCCCACATATTCATCCAGCCACTTACGCTAGAGGTGAACTGCTGGCTGATGTCAGTGACGACTGCCCATGACAAGGTCTGCGGAACCCCTGCCATCCCGAGCGCCAGACTGATCCACAGGATGTTTCCGACGGCGGTTGTAGCGGTGGTACAGAAGACAAGAGCGATGGCCGAGATTACAAGCCCAGTTGCGCATACCAAGTTGCGGGCTTGGAAGCGCGATAGTCCCTTTTTAAGCAGTAGATCGCTCACAGCTCCTGCAGTGAGAATACCGGTCATCATAAAAATCCAAGGCACACTGGTGTAAAAGCCCATTTCTCGAAAGGAGAGGTGCCTTGCCACTTGCAGATAGTAAGGAAGCCAATACAGGAAAAACTGAATTGTCCACATAGTGCCAAAGTAGGCCAACGCGAGCGCCCAGAAGGAGCGCTGACGCAAAAACACTCTCCACGGTGCCTTGGTCTTTATCTCTTGGGTGGCAATGACATTGTTTTCCCTAATGAGCGCCAGTTCCTGCGAGTTAATCCAGGGGTGTTCTGCCGGGTTGGTACGCGTGCAGACAAACCAGATGATTGCGGAAATGACTCCCAGAAGTCCGCAGACAACGAACGATGCCCGCCAGCCTACAGCAGTCACGATGGCTACGATGATGGGCGGGCCTATAACGGAGGCGAAGATTGCGCCGGAGTTCATCAGTGAATTGGCGCGGCCGCGCTCTTGCCGAGTAAACCATTTAGCAAAGAAGTAGTTTCCCCCGGGGAATATGGGCGACTCACCCACGCCAAAGAGAAACCGCACGATTGCCAGAGAACGCAGCGTATTGACAGCTCCTGTCAATGCCGTAAATACTGACCACAAGAGCATTGCTATGGCAATGACAATCCGGGAACCGAAGCGCTCGACTGTCATTGCGCCGGGAATTTGGAAAAGGAAATACCCTACGGAGAATACTGTTGTGACCAGGCCAAATTGCACCGGCGTAATCGAAAGGCCCTCAATAATGCGGCTGGCATTTACGGAAAATGCAATCCGGTCAAGGTATCCAATAAAGCAAAGGTAGAATACTAACCAACCTCCGAACCACCGAATCTTCGTTGCCCCGAGGTAGTTAGCAGATTGCACTGAAGGGGCTGGTGCGATCATTTTTTCACTCCTTACCTAACCTTAATCTGTCGGTTCGATCGATCTCAGTTAGGATACTGTAGGCTCCGCCTGCTAGATCTACTATCTGAGGCGATATTGTTCGACAACTTTCTGGTCCAGCTCAATTCCCCAGCCGGCCGCGTCGGGAACCTTGTACATACCGTTTTTTAAGGGTGCCCGGTTAGCAATTAGTTGCCAGAATAGGGGTTCCCTATCCGGATGGAAGCATTCAACGTACGTACCATTGGGGACGGCGGCCAGGAGATGCGCAGAAATCTGTGGTTCCTCGTGATGCGCCATCTGAACACCAAAACATTCAGCTAGCTTGGCGACTTTGAGCCACTCTCCGGGACCTCCGCTCCCGCTTGCATCGAAGTTGCAGATATCAATCGCACGGTTGGCCATAAGAGACCGGCAACCGGAGAATCCGAGTTCGCTCTGCCCCGCACAGATCGGAATCTGGGTGCGTGCCCGTACTGTCGCCATGTCCAACTGATCGTTCCACCATCTGCACGGTTCTTCAAACCAGCGCAGATTCAGGGACTCGGTGAGCCGTGCAAAAGTGATGGCCTCTCCTGCAGACCATCCTTGATTAGCATCGACCATCAGAATGAAATCGTCTCCACTACCAACCCGGGCTTCTCTGACCCGGCGGGCATCCTGTTCTGGCGAACATCCACCGACTTTGAACTTGCATCCCGCCAAACCCATTTTCCGCAGGCATTCCATTTCGCGGCCACAATCGGCTAGGGTCTTGCCCTCCTCGTAGTACCCTGCGATTGCAATAATGGGCAACTCCGTTCGATACCCGCCCCACATCTTGTAAAGTGGAAGCCCGACGAATTTGCCAAAAGCATCCCACAACGCGCTCTCCACGCAAGCCATAGCAACCAGCGAGAGGCGCCGATCTCGCCGGATATTCTTCGTAACCGGCATGATGGCTTCCCGGCACACTTCGAAACGCGAGATGTCCATACCGACAAGTTTAGGCTTGATCTCTCGATGGATGGCATCATCGATGACGTCGAGAGCTTCCTCGTCTCCGTTATAAGCTACTCCTTCAATCCCCTCTTCGGTGATAACCCGAGTAATGGTGGTGCAGCGGTGCGATACCTTGTAATAGCTGCCACCGTAAGTCTTGTTGAGCTTTGCCTTAATCGGGATCGTCTCGATATCACGGATACGAAGCATCCTCATCTCCATCTCATGTGAATAGCAGCTCGGTAGAATATAGGGTACCTCCCACCGAGCGGAAGCGTGAGTACGGTCAAAGCGCCTGTAACCTGACCTGCGCTCTGGGCGTTTGACGCGTGCAGAGCACCTCTCTAAGTGCGCGTGGTTCCTTCCAGTCAGCGGCAGCTACAATTCCATTGCAACCGCAGCTGCTTCCTGGATATCCTCTAACAGGTCGCGCGGATTCTCGCAATCCCCTACTCTTCTCCAACCGACGCCCTCAACTGGTGTCACAGCGAGTCGATTCGGCCGAGAGCCAACGGCAATAACAACGCTATCTATACCGTCCAGACAAACCGTTGAGCCGTCCTTTTTGCGGACCACAGCTCCGTCGTGCCCCCAATGCTGCAGAGACACCCCGGTAATGATTTGAACCTTTTCCATGTGCAGTCGAGCTAGCAGCACAGCCCTGACACTGGGCGTGATTGCCTGCCCAACGTCATCGAGGATTTCTATAACCGCAACCTTCTTGCCTCCAGACGCCAGGAGATCCGCGGTCTCTAGGCCCACCATTCCCGCCCCAATGACGAGGATTCGCTCTCCGGCGACGTCACGCCCCGCCAGCACTGACCAAGCCGAGATTACCTTTTCCGGGAAGTCAGTGGAGATTTCCAAGCTTGCGGGAAGCGCACCGGTTGCCCATATCACAACGTCGGTCACAGAAGAAGAGATATCGCCGGGAGTTACTTCTACGCCGCACTTCACCTCAACGCCTAGCTTCTCTAGGTCGCGTACACGTGACTGGACCACCTCCTCGAGCCCAGCTTTACCAGGAGGAACACGGGCAAGCTGTACCTGCCCGCCCAACTGGCTTTGTTTTTCAAACAGAGTTACCTTGTGTCCCCGAACCGCCGCTACTCGAGCGGCTTCCAGTCCGGCGGGGCCGCCGCCTACAACCAATACACGCTTCTTCACGGTTGCCGGTGGGATGCTCTCTTCATATTCCGTACCTACCCAGGGATTTTGTACACACTTTATGTCAACATCGAGGATAAGATGGCCAATGCAGCCGACGTTACAAGCCACACATTGACGTATCTCGTCCGTTCTTCCTTCCAAAGCCTTCTGGGGCCAGTGCGGGTCGGCTGTAAGAGCGCGCCCCGTTGCAACGAAATCTGCATCGCCACGGGCAAGAATAGCTTCCGCCACCTTCGGGTGGTTGATCCGTCCCACCGCAATCACCGGTATCTTTACTTGACCCTTTATGATCCGTGCGTATTTGGCCAAGTTCCCCGGTTCGAAATACATCGGTTGAATGACTTGGGCCAACGTGTAAGCAGTTTCATTCGAGCCCGCACTTACGTCCAGAGCGGCGATACCCTCGGCCTCCAGCAGCCGTGCGAATGCGCACATGTCTTCCGGCGTCAGGCCACCTTCCTCGAACTCGGTCGCACTCAGGCGATAGATCATCGGGAAGCCCGGTCCTACTCTTTCTCGAATCGCCCGCACAACCTCCAGAGGAAATCTGGCACGATTTAGGAATGAGCCGCCGTACTCATCCTGGCGGTGGTTATGCAGTGGCGAAAGAAACTGCTGCAGTAGATACCCGTGCGCGCCGTGAATTTCCAGAAGTTCAAAACCAGCTTCGGCCACCCTCGCCCCAGCCGAGGCGAAGCACCCCACGATATACCGAATCTCCTCAAGATCCATCTCTTTCGGGACTTCACCGCTGGAACGGTTGGGAATCGCCGACGGCGCGAATGGGGGGCGTCCAATCCTTTTCGATTGCGCCAGCTTTCCATTATGGTTGAACTGCATAGCGGCAACAGCCCCCTCCGACCGTATGGCATCGGCAAGTCGGCGCAAACCAGGGATTACGCGGTCCTCCGACACGCCAATCCCATGCGCGCGAATTTTGGTGCTCTTATCGATAAAGCCGCCTTCGACGATAACCATCCCTACCCCGCCGCGCGCACGCTCCCGGTAATAGCGGACATTCCGCTCAGAAACCGTGCCATCGGTCTCGGAATAGTTCATCGCCATGGGGGCCATAACGATCCGATTCCGAATCTTTATACCCCTGATACTTCCCGGTTGAAACAAATTGGGATATTCCACAGTGTAGTTCCTTCTGGCGCTTTATATGCAGCTTTGGGCGCCACTACTTATCTAGCCAAGCCCAACGCATCTGGGCAGGAAGAAAAGTTCCTGCAGCAGAATTCACCGACTTAGATTGTTTTTACCCTGCCTCTTGCTCCATGAACTCGCTGCCGACAATCGGTCGCCTTATATCATCTGCTCGTAGATCTCGATCAGCTCATCCTTGGTAGGCGTCCGCGGATTCAGATTGTGACTTCCACTCGCAATGCCGTCCGCCGCTAATTGGGGAACGAGCTGCAAGTACCGATCTTTATCAATTCCGAACTCTACGATAGTCGGCACCTTCAGTATCTTGCAAAGCCTCCTGACAAACGCAACGGATTTCTCGGCAGCTTCACTCACGGTCAGTCCGGAAATATTCTCTCCCATTGCCTGCGCAACCTTGGCATATTTGTGTGGACACGCGGGAAGGGTATATTCCATCCCTTTAACTAGGAACATCGCATTGGAGAGGCCGTGGGGAACGTGGAAGTAGGCGCCCAGGGGCCTTGCTAGACCATGCACTATGCAGTTGGATGCGTTACCGGAGCCCATCCCCGCCAATAGCTGTCCCAGCATCATGTCGCTTCGTGCCTCAAGGTTCTTGCCATTCACAAACGCGACGGGCAGACTTCTGCTAATCAACTCAACGGCCTGTAGGGCAACCATATCAGTCATGGGCTGGCATTCCCTTGACACATATCCCTCAATAGCATGTGTCAACGCGTCCATGCCGCTAGAGGCAGTCACCGAAGAAGGCATCGACACGGTCAATAATGGATCGCAAACTGCCACGTTAGGCCTAATTTTTTCGTCTTTGACGATCATTTTGTCAGTTCTGCGGGTATCGGTGATAACAGCAGCGCGGGACACTTCGCTGGCCGTGCCGGCAGTGGTCGCAACCGCAACCATAGGTACCATTTTAAACTTTACTTTGTCGCGCCCTTGATAATCCGCTATTTCTCCCGGGTTGGTCGCCATGACTCGAATTCCTTTCGCGGCGTCGATACAACTCCCTCCCCCAAGACCGATGATTGAATCACATGAAGAGTCTTTAAAGATCTTTAAGCCCTCCTCAATGTGGATATCTTCTGTCTCTCGATTGACGCCCGGGTAGATCTCGATGTCTATTGCGGATTGTCGAAGCACAGTCTGGATCTCATCTACTTGGCCTGACTTCAGGAGGACACAGTCAGTTACCAACAAAGCCCGCTTCCCCTCAAGTTGTTTCATTGCCTCGCCGATTCTGGATGCACATCCCAAGCCATACAGGATGAGGCTCGGCGATCCCCAAGAGTACCCACAATTGTTGACCATAATTGCCCTCTTGTATTGCGCGAAATCACCGCTAGATAACGCCAAAGTTCCGAAACGCGCACGGAACTAGCTACCAACGGTCAAGATGCTTTCTCCGTCTGCTTATAGCGCACAGCTTCCACTGGACGAAAATCGTAAGAATCACCTTTTCGGAGCAGATAGCCGGGAGTGGGCAGGTGACCGGAAAAGATGCAGATATCCGTATCGGCATACCGGTCGAATAGCGCCATCCTGGTTATCAGCGCCATATCTTGCAATTGGCTAAACCTGGAATTCCATCTCGGGTACTTGCATTGCAAGATATGGTGGAAAATATCGCCGGTGATAATCGCCCGCTCCCGGCTCTCTACCTCGATGCGAAGTGCCACGCTTCCAGGCGTGTCGCCCGGCGATGGAATCAGAGATAGATTGTCGTCGATCCGATAGTCTTCAGACACACACTCGACCTGACCTGCATCTAGAATGGGCTGAATGCTGTCAATCCAGTAATTGCCGTTGCGCTCGAAGACCGTACTGGCCTCAGGCCGTGTAAAGAAGTCTAGCTCAGACTTGACAAGCAGATAGAGTGCCCGCGAGAAAGTCGGAACCCAGCGTCCTTCATTTAGCATGCTGCACCACCCAACGTGATCCGCATGCAGGTGGGTGCACACAACTATGTCTACGTCGTTGGGGGTCACGCCCGTTGCGAGCAGACGATCCATCCACGCTGTCTCCAGATGATCGAAGGTAGACCGCTTGCGTGTCTTATGATTGCCTATGCAGGCGTCAACCAGAATGTTTTTCCCCCCACATTGCAGGAGGTAGCTCTGAGTCGTAAGTACCAACAGATTACTTTCCAGATCATAAGCATGTGGCGGCAGACAGGGGGCCTCTTGCGCCATGATCTCCGGAGTGCAGGCTGGAAATAGTTCGGAGGGGCCGAACATCGGCTTTGCAAATTCTATGATTTGACGTACTACGACGGAGCCAAAGACAAGCGGTGCTGGAATATCCACAATCGCGAACTCCTTTAGTGGAATGCGATGGCTCCTTCACCCACCTGGACTCCAGCCTCAAGGAGCTTCGCGGGACTCGCTGAAACCAGCCAATCCCAGACGGTAATAGCTGCCGCCATATGCTTTGTTGCGGCCGCTCTCACACCCGGAGACGACCCAACGCCACACACGGTATCGTCGCAAGGATATATTGTCAAATAAATAAATTATGGGTGTAATATCACTGTTGTGAATAATACTAAAATTGATCTCAACCTCTTCAGTATTTTCCACGCTGTCATGGCAGAGAGGAGCGTGACCAGGGCGGCGCAGCGGCTAGGCATGACACAGCCGTCCGTTAGTAACGCACTATCGCGCTTGAGACATCTTTTTCGGGACGAATTGTTCACCAAGGTGCGTGGCGGGATGGAGCCGACGGAGCGGGCAGTCACAATCTGGCCAGAGGTTCATGATGCGATCGAAAAGATCAGTCTTGTGATTGGGCCACCGGAATTCGAGCCCGCTACATCGGGGCAGATCTTCAATCTCGCAATCACGGATGCATTAAGGTACAGCTTGGTACCGGCACTCGCGGTTCATCTTGCCACCCAGGCGCCACACGTGAAGCTACATCTGAATCCCCACACCACTAGTGGATCGATCAGCGACCTGGAGGCCGGCCGATTGGATTGTGCGATCGGAATGTTTCCACAGTTACCGCCGGGGCTCCACGCGGACAGTCTATTCGCGGACAATTACGTCTGTGCACTCCGCAAAGGGCATCCATTATTACGACATCATTTGACGTTGAAGGCACTCGGCACGGCTACTTATGTGCTGGTCAAAATGTCGGGCGCCAGCCAGGGCCTGGTGGACAGTTGGTTCAGTCTCAAAGGGCTGACCCGACACATAACGCTGGTAGTGAATCATTTTGAGGATGCTCTGGAAGTTGTTCGGCAAACCGATCTGATCACGGCGATTCCACATCGT
>Ga0181539_1003023_pt1 | contig 16004 bp, 15 predicted proteins | sample PEATcosm2014_Bin_46_FD_119767 | JGI IMG/M metagenome (GOLD analysis project Ga0181539, IMG submission 119767) | Peatland microbial communities from MTU Mesocosm Facility, Houghton, MI, USA - PEATcosm2014_Bin23_60_metaG | ecosystem: Environmental > Terrestrial > Soil > Wetlands > Peat | place... | reverse complement strand
GCCGGCGCCTCACAGGCTCCGCACTCGCGCCTCTGGAACGTGGGCGGCGGGCGCACTCTGCCGTTGGCGCAGATCGCTTCCATTATCAGCGCCGCGGTGGGCATTGCCGGTCCCGTCTTCGGGCCGTTTCCCGAGGAGCAAAAAGGTATCGATATCGGCAGCTACTCGAGCGATTCGACTCTCATCCGCGCGGAACTCGGCTGGCAGCCGACGGTGGCCTTCGAGCAGGGAGTTCGCCAGACGCTGGAGTACTTCCAGCGCGAGCTGCTTCACTACCTGCGGGCCGATTGGAAGCCCGAAGGCGCCCTCCAAGAAGACCCGGACCTCGGCCAAGCCGTGCCAGCCGCATGAGCGGCTACATGAACCCGGCGGAATTCGCCAACATTCGAAACTGCGAGTGCGACTTCTGGTGGTATCGCGGAATGCGCGAGATCTTCTTGCGCTTCCTGGACCGCCAACTGGCCGGCCGCAAGATCGGCCGCGCGCTCGAAGCCGGCTGCGGCACGGGATACTTCTCCTCACTCATGCAGAACCGGCGCCATTGGCCCGTCGTGCCCATGGACATCAGTTGGGACGGCCTCCGCTACGTTCGCGAAATGGGCGTCGAACGTGCGGTGCAGGGCGATACCACCAGTCTTCCCTTCCCCGATGGAATTTTCGACCTGGTGCTTTCGGTCGACGTCCTGTCCCACCTTCCGCGCGGAGAAGAAGCGCGCGCCGCCGCCGAACTGACTCGCGTCCTCGCCCCCGGCGGGACACTGGCCTTGCGAACCGCCGCTCTCGACATTTTGCGCAGCCGCCATTCCGAGTTCGTTTCGGAGCACCAGCGTTTCACCCGGCGGCGCCTCATGGATCTGTTCGAGGGCGTGGGCCTGCGCATCCGCCGCTGCACCTACGCCAACTCGCTGCTGGCGCCCGTGGCGTTCGCCAAGTTCCGCATCTGGGAGCCCCTGTTGCGGCAAACGCCCTCGACCGGACTGGCCCCGGTGGCGCCGTGGCTGGACCGCCTGCTGCACGCGCCGCTGGCCCTGGAATCGGCCTGGATCGGCGCCGGCCGCGGCTTCCCCGCGGGTCAATCCCTGCTCTTGATCGGTGAGAAGATAACTTAAGTGGAAGCGCCCAAATTTCCATCATTGAGCGTATTTTTCCCGGCGTATAACGACGCCCCGTCGCTGCCGGCGCTGATCCACAGGACTTTCGAGGTCCTGGAACAGCACGTGGACGATTACGAAGTGGTGGTGATCAACGACGGAAGCTACGACGATACCGGCGCCGTGCTGGGACAATTGAGCCGCGAGTTCGCGCCCCGCATGCGCGTCGAGACCCATCCGAAAAACCGGGGGTATGGCGGCGCGCTGCGCACGGGCTTCACCACTGCCACGCGGGAATTCGTTTTCTATACGGATGGCGACGGCCAGTACGATGTCGGCGAGCTGCCCCGCCTGCTCGAGCTGGTGACGCCGCAGACCGGGCTCGTCAACGGCTACAAGCTGGAGCGCCACGACCCGGCTCACCGCATCTGGATCGGCAACATCTACAATTTCTGCGCGCGCCTGCTCTTCCGCATTCGGATCCGCGACATCGACTGCGACTACCGTCTGATTCGCCGCGAGCTGCTGGAGCGGATTCACCTCACTTCGACCAGCGGGACCATCTGCGTCGAGCTGATCCGCAAATTGGAGTTGAGCGGCTGTCTGGTGGCGGAGATCGGAGTGCACCACCATCCCAGGCTGCATGGGAGGTCGCAGTTCTTCCGGCTTCGCTCGCTGGCGGTCACGTTCGCGCAACTGCTGCGCTTGTGGGTAAAGCTGGTGATCCTGCAATGAACATCCCGATGGTGGATTTGCGGCCGCTCCTGGCGGGCACGGAACCGGCATGGCGCGCCAACCTCGCCGCGCTGTTCGACGGCATGCAGTTTGTGCTGGGCGAGCAGGCCGCAGCCTTCGAGCAGGCGCTGGCTGAATCTTTTGGGGCCGGCCACGCCGTGGCGGTTGGCTCCGGCACGGCCGCCATCGAGCTTTCGCTGCGCGCCGCCGGCCTCGGTGAAAGCGGACGGGAGATCGTTGTTCCCGCGCTCACGTCGCCGTTTACCGCGCAAGCGGTGCTCGCCGCCGGGTGCCGGCCGCGCTTCGCCGACGTCCTGCCCGATGGCCTGCTGCTCGATCCTCGGGACGCGGAATCGCGTATTTGCAAGCGCACCGCCGCGCTCCTCGCGGTCCATCTTTACGGACAGCCTGCCTCGCTCGCCGAGCTTTCGAAACTGGCGCGCGGGCGCGGCATCGCTCTGTTGCAGGATGCCTGCCAGGCTCACGGAGCGCAGGCGGACGGCCTCCCTTTCACGCGCTTCTCCCGGGCGGTGGCGTACAGTTTTTATCCCACCAAGAACCTGCCGTGCCTGGGAGATGGCGGCGCCGTGCTCACGGATTCGGGTTCCATCGCGCAGCGGCTTCGCCTCCTGCGCGACGGCGGCCGCCGCCACGATCAGACCAGCCGCATCCGCGCGCTCAATACGCGGCTCGATGAAATGCAGGCCTGCTACCTGCGCGCGTTCCTGCCCAAACTCGCCGAGTGGAATGCCCGGCGCGCGCGCCTGGCCGCGCTGTACGACCAGGCGCTTGCCGGGTGCGAGCCGCTCCGTCCGGTGGTGCGCACCGCGGATTCGGTTTGCCATTTGTACGTCGTCCGCGCGCCTCGCCGCAATCGCCTGCGCCAATACCTGGCGCGACACGGCATCGCAACCGGCGTCCACTATCCCGTGCCGCTGCACCTGCAGCCGGCGTTCCGCGATTGCGGAGCGAAGCGCGGCGATCTACCCATTGCCGAACGCGCCTGCCGCCAGATTCTGTCGCTGCCCTTGTGGCCCTACATGCCGGAATCGGCGGTGGAGCAGGTAGCCGGCCGCATCCGCGAGTTCTACGGGAATTAGCTTCGAATCGTGGACGGGCGCCAAGCCGGGCCGCGGATGCAACCAGCCCACCAAGCCCGCCGCGTTCTTCGAGGACGCGCCAAAACACTAGGAGCGATCGCGTTCGCGGGCGCTGGCGCGCACGCGGCGCCAGGCGCCCAGAGCGGCCAGGCCCAGCCCCGCGACCACGCCGCTGGCGGGCTCGGGTGCGGTAGTGTTAACGACGGTGACGGTGAAACTGGACGGCAGCGTGACGGTATCTCCGTCTGAGAACGTGCCCGCCGTGGGATCGATCTCCAGAAAGACGGTAATGTTCACCAGGGCGCCCGAGGTGGAGCACGAGGGGCAATTGAACAGCACGGGTGCCCCGGCGTTGGACGCGCTGAACGCTCCCGCGGTCAGGGGCAGGGGAATGAGCCCCGTCGAGTCGAACAGGGGCAGCGCAGCCGACGGGGTATCAGAGACGGAGTAGAGTGCTTGCAGGGGGCCGGCGTTGGTCGTGCTTCCGTTCAATCCAATGATCAAGTCGCCGGACGCGGGGAGGGAGGATAGCGCGACTCCGTAGAGCGTGAAGGTGATTCCCAGCGCCCCGCAACCTCCCGGTGTCGCGCACTGAAACTCCGAATCCGTGAGGCCAACGATATAGTTCGAGGACGGAAGCAAGAAAATACCGCTGGAGTTGATGTCACCGTAGTCCCACGTTACTCCGCCTGATGTCGCGGTCTGTGTAGGGAACAGCCCGCCCCAGGACGTCGACGAATTGCTGTAGACGATGCTCCCACCCGCTACATTGACGCCAAGTTCGCTCAAAGACAGCACACCGCCATAAGCCGCGAACGTGAAACACGCGGCGCACACAGCCAACCGGACCGAAAGAGAAAAACGCGTTCCCATAGGGGTACCCTCCACTCTTGCACCTGGGCATTGACTGTACCACTTTCGCCTGCGAGTTGTCGGGGCAAAGTGAGAAATAACTTCAGGGACGTCTGTAGATCGCGCCGCCCTTCATCACAAACGACACCTGTTGTAAGGTTGCGATGTCCTGTAGAGGGTTCCCGGATACCGCTACGATATCCGCCAGACAACCGGCCTTGAGCACGCCGATCCGCCCCTCCCAACCCAGCACCTTCGCGCCGTTCACTGTGCCGGCCTGGATGGCCGCCAGCGGCGTCATACCAAACTGCACCATCAGCACGAACTCCCGCGCCTGCGTGCCGTGCGGGAAGGGACCGACGTCGGAGCCCATGGCCATCGGCACACCCGCCGCGATCTGCTTGCGGAACTCCTGCGCGTGGTAGTTCAGCATCGCGCGCTCCCGTGCGCCGTCGGCGAGCGTTGCGGCGTGGTCCGCGAAATACTCGAAGATGGTGAACGTGGGGACCGCGAAAATCTGCTTCTCGCGCATGAGCTTCATGGTGGCGTCGCTCAGTTGAAACGCATGGTCGATCGAAACCACCCCCGCCTGCGCCGCGTAAAGCGTGCCGGGCTCGCCGGTGGCATGCACGGCCACGCGTTTCCCCACGCGGGCCGCCTCGCGCACGGCGGCGTCCATTTCCTCCGCGGTGAACTGGAACGGCGTCGAGAAACGGCCGCCCACCAGCGAGTCCTTACCCGTTTCGTAGATCTTGATGAAATCGGCGCCTTCTTTCAGTTGCTGGCGAATCGCGGCCACGATCTCAGCCGCATTGTTGGCTTGGGTGGCGTTGGGGAGCACGCGCTGCTCGGGATTGTAGCCGATGGCATCCTCATGCCCGCCCAGAATGTCGATGGCGTTGCCGCTGATGCGCAGCCGCGGCCCTGGAAACAGCCCCTGGTCGATGGCATTCCGCACGGCCGTATCGGCCGAACCGGCGCCTTCCGTCCCCATGTCGCGCTCCGCCGTGAAGCCCGCCATCAAATCGTCGCGCGCCGCCAGAACCGCCGTCAGCGTGCGCTGCGGCACGGACTCCTGCACCGTCTGCAGATCTTCCGCGCCGGGATGCAGGAATAGGTGGACGTGGGCGTCGATCAATCCGGGCAGCAACGTCCGGTCGCCCAAGTCGACGATCTCCGCTCCCGCGGGATGGGTCACCGATGTGCCGGCTTCGGAGATCCGTTCGCCCACCACCAGGACCTCGCCGGGCGCGAGCATTCGTCCGGTCTCCACATCCAGCAGCCGTGCGGCGCGCAGCACGACAGGCCGGACGGCCGGCCGCGGTTGGGCCGCCGCACTCCAACAGAGAATCGAAAGGATCGTAAACATCAAGTATCGCCGCATAGGTTTCGCGCGCCATCATACCACGTGCGCTTTGCCGAAAGATCGTTGTAAACGCGGAGCGCTCATGCCGCGTCTATGATGTTTGGGAGCGCCTGACGTCCTGCAGGAGCACTTCAAGCAAAAAGGAGACTTATGCGCAAGAGATTGGGCGTCGCCGCCCTCACTGTCCCCGTATTGGCTTTTCTGTTCGCCTTCCCGCTCAGCCTCACGGCGCAAAGCCGCGGTTCGCTCATCACGCAACCGATCAATGAGAACGTCTTGCACCGTCTGGCGGGCAATACCCGGCCGCAAGCCACCGCGGAGAACGACGCCGGCCCGGTTCCCGACAGCCTCTCCATGGAACACATGCTGCTCCAGATGCAACGGCCTGCCGGGCAGGAAACGGCCCTGCGGCAGTGGATCGACTCGCTGCACAATCCCAAGTCTCCCAACTACCATCACTGGCTCAAAGCGGCGGAATTCGGACAGGCCTTCGGCCCCGCGCCGCAAGATGTCACCACCGTCACCGATTGGCTCCAATCGCACGGTTTCCAGATCAACGTGGTTTATCCGAGCGGAATGTCGATCGATTTCTCCGGCACCGCGGGCCAGGTGCGCTCCGCCTTCCATACCGCCATTCACTATCTGGACGTCAATGGCAGCCGGCACGTGGCCAACATGAGCGATCCGCAGATCCCCGAAGCCCTGGCGCCCGCAGTGGCCGGCGTGGTATCGCTGCACGATTTCCAGCCGCGCACCATGAAGAGAGCGCGCGCCGACTTCACTTTCTCTTCCGGCGGGAACGCCTTCCAGGCGCTGTCACCGGCCGATCTCGCCACCATTTACAACCTCAACCCGTTATTCGCGGCCGGCACCGCCGGACAAGGTCAGACCATCGCGGTGCTCGAGGACAGCGACCTCTATAGCGCCGCCGATTGGGACACGTTCCGCTCCACCTTTGGCCTTTCGCAATACGCTTCCGGCACACTCACCACGGTTCACCCGGCTCCGGCCAGCGGCGCCAACAACTGCCTGGCCCCCGGCGTGGTAGCCGGCGACGATGGTGAATCCATCCTGGACGCCGAGTGGTCCAGTGCCGCCGCGCCCGCCGCCACCATCATGGTGGCCACCTGTGCCAGCACCCGGACCACCTTTGGCGGATTGATCGCGATGCAGAATCTGCTGAACTCGGCCGCCGGTCCGCCCAGCATCATGAGCATCAGCTACGGCGAATGCGAAGCCGGGAACGGCGCAACGGCCAACGCCGCCTATAACTCCGTCTTTCAGCAAGCGGTGGCCGAAGGCGTTTCCGTCTTCGTGGCGGCAGGCGATGAAGGCGCGGCCAGTTGCGATGCCGGCGCCACCGGGGCAACCCACGGAATCGGAGTAAGCGCCTTTGCATCCACGCCCTACAATGTCGCCGTGGGCGGCACTGATTTCGGCGACTCGGTTGCTAATACTAACAGCTCCTATTGGAATTCCACTAACACCGCAACTTATGGTTCGGCGGTATCATATATCCCCGAGATTCCTTGGAATGACTCCTGCGCCGGCTCGCTTCTCAGCGGATACTTCGGCTATTCCGTCAGTTACGGCGCAACCGGCTTCTGCGCCAGCAATGCGGCGCGCCAGTACAGCTTGCAAGAGGTGGTGGGCGGCAGCGGAGGTCCCAGCGGCTGTGCCACCGGTTCGCCTTCCGCCTCCGGTATAGTAAGCGGCACGTGCCAGGGCTATGCCAAACCGGACTGGCAAACCGCCGTGACGGGCATTCCGAACGACGGCGTTCGCGATCTCCCCGACGTCTCCCTGTTCGCGGGCGACGGAATATGGGGCCACTACTACGTCATGTGCTGGTCCGATGTGCGCAACGGGGGAGCCCGCTGCACGGGCGATCCGAGCACTTGGGCAGGCGCCGGTGGAACGTCCTTCGCCTCTCCGATCATGGCCGGCATTCAGGCGCTGGTCAACCAGAACACAGGCAGCGCGCAAGGCAATCCCAACTACGTCTACTACCAGCTTGCCGCCAACGAATATGGCGCGGCCGGCTCTTCCATTTGCAACTCGAGCAACGGGAATGGCGTAGACAGCGGCTGCGTCTTCTACAACGTCACGCAAGGCGACAATGCGGTGAATTGCGCCGGAAACCAGAACTGCTTCGGTTCCACGGCGTCTACGACCAGGGGCCGCCGCACCGTGGTATCCGCCACCGGCGGGCTCTCTACCGCCGGCGGTTCTTATGCGCCGGCGTATGGCGCCGGCATCGGCTGGAACTTCGCCACGGGTATAGGAACGGTGAACGCTTATAACCTGGTGACTAACTGGATCACCGGCCAGTAACCGTCGTAGTGGGGCATGCTTTAGCTTGCCCTGAACGGGGCGCAAGCGGCGCCGCCGGCCCCGGCAATAGCACTCGCCGAAAGACCTACTGGAGCGAGTCCGGTTTGACCTTGCTATTCTGGAAACTGGCAGAAACAGGAAGTCAGGATTCCCGACTGTCTAAAATTGACTGCGTTTTATGAATACCACAGGGAAAATCCAAAGCAAAGGCCAGGTCACCATCCCCACCAGCGTACGGCGCCAGGCCGGTCTGTCCAAGGGCGATCTGGTCAACTTCGCTTTCCAGCGCGGCAAAATCGTCATCACCCCCAGGCTGGTGATTGACCGCTCGAAGGTTTCCACGGCCGACGACGAGTACACCCCGGAGCAGAGGCGCACCATTGACGCCAGGCTGGCCGAGGGTTTGGCGGACATTGAAGCCGGCCGCACTTTTGGCCCCTTCAATACCATTGACGAAATGATCGCCCACATGAAACGCGGACTCCGGAACAACGCCGCGAGGCGAAAAGTCACCCGCTCCCGATGAGAATTCATTACTGGCCAGGTGCAAGGAAGGCGCTGGAAGACGCCCCGGCCGCAGTGCGGAAGGCTTTTTTCAAGCAGGTGAGATTTCTGGAAACCAACTTGCACCACCCTTCCCTGCGCGCCAAGAAGTACGACGAGTCGCAAGATCTCTGGCAGGCTCGCGTCAACAAGGACTGGCGTTTCTATTTTCAGATCCGGGGTGACGTCTACTATCTGGTGGATATTATTCCCCATCCCAAAAAATAATCCCTATGCCGCACCGGCGCGCTGGAGATAGGCAAGCTAAAGCATGCCCCACGTGTTAAATTGAGGGGAATCGCTCCCCTCATAATGGAAACTCAAGACTCAACAGGCGAGAAATTCCAGAAACTGGTCGAAATCATGGCCCGCTTGCGCGCGCCCGGCGGTTGCCCTTGGGACCGCGAGCAGACCTTCGATACCATCAAGCCGTTCACCCTGGAAGAGACTTACGAGGTGCTCGACGCCATCGATCGCCGCGCCTGGGGCGAGCTCGCCGAAGAACTCGGCGACTTCATTCTGCAGGCAGTCTTCTACGCGGAAATAGGCGCCGAGCAGAACCTATTCAGCATCGACGACTCGCTCGATGCCATCAACGAGAAACTCATCCGCCGCCATCCCCACGTGTTCGGAGAGCAATCCGCCGAGACCGCGAGCGATGTGAAGCGCATTTGGGGCCAGGTCAAGGCCGCCGAGAAAGAGGATAAGGGCAAGCACGGCGACAGCCTGCTGGCCCCCGTGCCCCGCGCGCTGCCCGCTTTGGTGGAAGCGCAGCAGATCGCTTCGCGCGCCGCCGGCGTGGGCTTCGATTGGGAGAATCCCGAGCAGGTGCTCGACAAGCTCCACGAAGAGCTGGCGGAATTCCAGGAGGCGCGTCGAAATGCGTCGCAGCAGGAGATGGAGGACGAACTCGGCGACATGCTCTTCGTGCTGGTGAACCTGGCGCGCTTCGTCAAGGTGGATCCCGAACAGGCGCTGCGCCGCATCAATGCCAAGTTTCGCGAGCGCTTCGGCTACATCGAACGCAAGCTCGCCGAACGCGGCCGGAAACCGGGAGATTCCAATATCGCCGAAATGGAGGAACTGTGGCAGCAAGCCAAGCGGTAATCGAAATTCGCCAGCTCTTCCAGCTCGCGGAATTCGAAGACGTGCTCCGGTTGCAGAAAGTCATCTGGGAGTTCGCCGATGTCGAATTGCTGCCGGTGCGCTTCCTGGTGGTGGTCAGCCGGATCGGCGGCCACGTCTTCGGCGCGTACGACGGCCCGGAAATGATCGCATTTTGTTTCGCGATTCCCGGCATCAAGCCCACCGGCAAGAGTTACCTGCACAGCCACATGCTGGGCGTACTGCCGGCGTATCGCAATACCGGCATCGGGCGCAGGCTCAAGCTGCGGCAGCGCGAGGACGCACTCGCGCGCGGGATCGAGCTGATCGAGTGGACCTTCGATCCCATGGAGCTGAAGAACGCTTTTCTGAACATCGAAAAGCTGGGCGCGATTGTGCGGCGCTACAACCAGAACCAGTACGGCCACACAGCCAGTCCGCTGCACGGCGGCCTGCCGACCGACCGCTGTTATGCGGAGTGGTGGATCGACACGCCCCGGGTCAAACAGATTCTGGCCGGCGGGTCACACGCGACGAACGCCGTGGAGCGCGTCAGCTATCCCGCCGGCATCGCGCGCATCCGCCGCGACGACGCGGAGCAGGCCCGCGCCATTCAAAAGGCCAACGGCGAAAGACTCCGCCGCGCGTTTGAGCAGGGCCTGGCCGCCACTGGATTCGAACGCGGAGAAACCGAAGGAACCTACCTGCTGGAGCCCTGGTCGTGAAACTCGAACGGATTACTCTTCGCCAGATTCGCATGCCGCTGGTGCACTTCTTCGAAACCAGCTTCGGCCGCACTTACGAACGCCACATGATCCTGGTGGAAGCGCAGGGCGATGGCGCATCCGGCTGGGGCGAAGTCACGGCCGGCGAAAACCCCTTCTACAACGAGGAGTGGACCGCATCCGCCTGGATGATCCTGCGCGATTACGCCGCGCCGCGCGTGCTGGGCCGCGAGTTGCGCAGCGCCGAAGACGTGTACCCGCTCACTGCCCACATCCGCGGCCACAACATGGCGCGCGGCGGTTTGGAGACGGCCGTCTGGGATCTCGAAGCGCGGCTCGACGGCGTGCCGCTGTGGCGGAAAATCGGCGGCGGCGCGCGCCGCGAAATTCCCTGCGGCGTTTCCATGGGCATTCAGGATTCGGTGGAGCAACTCATCGAGAAAATCGAGCGCGAGCTGGCCGCCGGCTACCAGCGCATCAAGATGAAGATCAAGCCCGGCCGCGACGTCGACGACGTCCGCCGCGTGCGCGAGCGCTTTCCCAACATCAAGCTGATGGTCGACGCGAACTCCGCCTACACCCTGGCCGACACCGCTCACTTAAAAAAGCTGGACGATTTTTACCTGATGATGATCGAGCAGCCGCTCAGCCATGACGACATCATCGATCACGCCGAGCTTCAGTCCAAGCTCGAAACCCCCATCTGCCTCGACGAGTGCATCCGCACCGCGCACCACGCCGAGCAGGCCGTCAAGCTGCGCGCCTGCGGCATCATCAACATCAAGCTGGGCCGCGTGGGCGGCTTTGCGGAAGCCAAGCGCGTACACGACGTGGCCCGGGCCGCGGCCATTCCGGTCTGGTGCGGCGGCATGCTGGAAGCCGGCATCGGGCGCGCTCACAATATCGCGCTGGCCACGCTCCCCAACTTCGTGCTGCCCGGCGATGTTTCGGCCAGCCGGCGTTACTGGAAACAGGACATCATCCAACCGGCCGTCGAAATCACTCCGCAGGGCACCATCGCCGTCCGCGACGAGCCGGGCTTCGGCTACGCGCTCGACCGCGATTTCATCCGCGGCATCACGGTGCGCGAGGAGTCCATCGGTTGAAGAGCAGAGCCGGCCTGTACTCGCTCATCGCCCTGATGATTGCCGGCTGGACGGGAAACTATATCGCCGGCAAGATCGCCCTCCGCGCGTTTCCGCCGGTGCTGCTTTACGGCATGCGCATTTCGATGGCAGCCGTCCTGATTCTGCCGGCCTACTGGTGGGAGCGGTGGCGGCGCACCGAGCGCTCATGGACGCTCCGGGACGTGCCGCAACTGGTCATCCTGGGCATGTTCGGTGTGGCCCTCAACCAGTTTCTATTCGTGATCGGCCTGAGCCGCACCAGCGTGGCACATTCCTCGATCTTCGCCAACCTGACGCCGATCCTGGTTCTGCTACTGGCCAGCATGCGGGGCCTGGAACGACTCACCGGGTGGAAACTGGTGGGCGTGATGGTGGCGCTGACAGGAGTGGTGTTGCTCCGCACGCTGGATGCCGGCCCGCAAGGCGAAGCCACCCTGGCGGGAGACCTCATCACGCTTTGCGGCGCCCTGGCCTTCTCCATCTTCACGGTCCTGGGAAAACCCCAGGCCAACCGGTACGGCACCATCACCGTGAATACCTTTGCGTACGCCGGCGGCGCGCTGCTGATGTCGCCGGTGACGCTGTGGCAATCGGCCGGGTTCGATTTTCGCGCGGTGCCGTTTTCCGCCTGGGCCAGCGTCTTCTACATGGCGCTGCTGCCGTCGGTGATCTGCTATCTCATCTATTTCTACGCGCTGGCCCACATGGAAGCCTCGCGCCTGGCGGCTTTCTCGTACCTGCAGCCGTTGCTGGCCACGGTCTTCGGAATCTTCATCCTCCATGAGCACGTCACGCTCGCGCTGGTGGTCTCGGGCATGGTGATCTTTGGGGGCGTCTACATCACGGAGCGGGCGCGATGAACGCCTTCGTTTCGCTGCTCCGTGACAATCGCAACTATCGCAACCTCTGGATGGGCCAGGTGGTCAGCGAAATCGGCGACCACTTCAACAACATCGCGGTCTTCAGCCTGGCCGTCGCCACCACCAAATCCGGGCTGGTGGTCAGCGGCGTGCTGCTGGCGCGCGCCATCCCCGCGGCGCTGGCCGGCCCGCTGGCGGGTGTTACGCTCGACCGCTTCGACCGCAAGCGCATCATGATTGCGAGCGACCTCATCCGCGCCGTGGTGGCGCTCGGCTTCATCCTCACCGTCAAGGGCCATGCCACCTGGCTGCTCTACGCGCTCAGCGCCCTGCTGATGGTGGCTTCGCCGTTCTTCACCAGCGGGCGCTCGTCGATCCTGCCCTCCATCGCCACCAAGGAAGAGCTGCACACCGCCAATTCCCTCACCCAGACCACCCAGTGGACCACGCTCGCCGCCGGCGCTTTTCTGGGCGGCATGATGGCGCAATTCGGCTATCCCTTGGCGTTTCTCTTCAACTCGCTTTCCTTTGTCTTTTCCGCGTTGTGCATTTCGCGCCTCTTCCTGCCGGGCCGCGGTTTCCGTCCGGCCCGCCGCTCGCTCACCGAGAGCGACGTCGTGCGCCCGTGGCACGAATATACCGAAGGACTGCGCTACATGCGCTCGGTCCCGCTGATCCTGGGGCTCGCCATGGTCAACGTGGGCTGGGCCACGGGCGGCGGCGCCGCGCAGATCCTGTTCAGCATTTTCGGCGAGCTGGTCTTCAACCGCGGACCTTATGGCCTGGGCCTCATCTGGGGCTGCGCCGGCGTGGGGCTGCTGATCGGCGGAGCCTGCGCCTACCGCTTCGGCCGCCGCCTGACCTTTCAAAATTACAAGCGCTCGATTGTGATTTGCTACATCGTGCATGGCGGATCGTACATCCTCTTCAGCCAGACGCGCAATTTCTACACGTCGCTGGTGTTCATCGCGCTTTCGCGCGCCGGCGTGGGTTTCAGCTCGGTGATGAACATGTCGTACCTGTTGCGCTGCGTGCCCGACGCCTTCCGCGGCCGCGTCTTCGCCACCATGGAGACCACCACGTGGAGTGTGATGATGCTGTCGATGCTGGGGGCCGGCGTGGCTTCGCAATACTGGGATCCGCGCACCATCGGCGCCATCGCCGGAGCACTCAGCTCCATGACCGCGATATTCTGGGGCTGGGCCCATGTGACCGGCCGGCTGCCCGAACCGGCGCGCGAAGGCGTGGACCCGGAGGAGATCGAGATCCATGGCGAGCCGACGGTGTAGTTGCGAAGATCGCCAGTCAATGCACCGGTGGGGCAGACCCCCTGGTCTGCGCGGGACGCCCTCGTCCCGCATCCCGAACGACGACACGAACAGGCCGACGGGGGCGTCGGCCGCGGACCAGGGGGTCCGCCCCACAACGGGAGCGCTCGCATGACCGAAGGCAGTAGTCTCGCCGGCAAAGTCGTCCTGGTGACCGGCGCCGCCAAGCGTATTGGACGCGGCATCGCGCTACGCCTGGCCGCCGAAGGCGCGCGCGTCGCCATCCATTACAGCCGCTCCGAAAAAGAAGCCCGCCACACCGCCGAAGAGTGCGGCGGCGCGGAGTTGTTCCGCGCCGATCTGGAAAGCGTCGACGCCATTGCCCGCATGTTCGCCGACGTCGAAGCCCGCCTGGGCCGCCTGGATGGGCTGGTCAACAACGCCGCCCGCTTCACGCGCTTCGACCCGCTCGACATCACCGAGAAGGACTGGGACTACATCCACTCGGTCAACCTCAAGGCGGTCTTCTTCTGCTGCCAGAACGGGGCGCGCCTGATGCGGAAGACCGGCGGCGGCCGCATCGTCAACATCAGTTCACTGGGCGGCATCCGTCCCTGGGCCGAGCACGCGCACTACTGCGCTTCCAAGGCTGGAGTCATCATGCTGACACGCGCGCTCGCCAAAGCCTTCGCGCCGGAAATCACGGTGAACTCGGTGGCGCCCGGCGTGGTTCCGTTTGAAGACATCGACCAGCGCGGCGAGCGGATGATCGAAGTCACACCCGCCGGCCGCGGCGGCACGCCCGCCGAAATCGCCGATGCCGTGGTCTATTTCCTGAAGGCCTCTAACTTCGTCACGGGACAGATCCTGGCGGTGGATGGCGGCCTGAGCTTGAAGTAAGCGGCCGGCTAAAACTTATACCCGAAGCCGATGCGCAGCACCGGCCAATACTTGAAGGGCCCCAGGTCGTTGTTGATCTTGGTTTGTTCCGCTTGGATGTTGCTCTGCACCGAAGTATTGCCGCTGATCGGCAAACAACCGTTTATAGGATCATTGGGGCACGTACTGCCGGCCAGATTCAACTTGGCGTTGGGGGAACCCTGGAAGACTACGCCAAGCTCGATATTGAGCGTGAAATGGCGCGCGCTGCGAGGGAGCAGGTTGCCGAACCCGATGAGGAGCTCGGGCGCGACTTTCCGGGAAGTGATAGACGCCGTGCCGGTGACCGGGCTCGAGTTCGCGCTGAAGTAAGAGACACCGTTCAGCGTGAAGGTTTGGCCTCCGGAAACCGAAGCGCTTCCGGTCCCCTGGTTGCCATCGTAAATCATCGCGCCGGGACTGATGTGGAAGCCCCCGCCGATGTATTGGTCATAGAGCACTTCGGCGGATTCCAACCGCAGTTTGCCATTGTAAGTGATGTTGTCGCTGGTTGTGCTGCCGCTGTAGCTGAAATAGTTGGCACCAAACCGCACGTTCGAATGGCGCGTCACGGCGGTGGCGGCCTGAATGCCTGCGCCCAATGTTCCGGCATTCACCTGGATGCCAAATCGGGGCAACCCTTGACCGGCGGTGGGGCTTGGGCTGGGGCTGGGACTGCCGGCGGGGGGTGCAGTGGGTTGGGGGGTATCCTGGCCGAAGCACAAAGCAGGCAACAGCCCAGCCATACAAACCGCCAACGGAGCGGCGAGTGCGGATCGTCTTAGGGTGGTGTTAACCGGAATTTTCATTTCGACTCCCGGGTCCTGGTCAGGCAGGATTTCCGTCTAGGCATCCTGGCCAGCATCGATTGTACATCCAATAACTAATCTTGGACCCGTTTTTCTTACTGAAAAGCGCCTTAAGTTAGCACCTACGGGCGATGCGGCCGGCCCCACTTACCGGGTTTCCCGATGCTCGCCGAATACCCGGCGAAGAGTGTCTGAGATCTCGCCCACCGTGGCATAGGCGCCGGCGGCTTCCAGGATCGGCGGCATCAGGTTGGCGGTCCCACGCGCAGCCTGGTCGAGCGCGGCCAGTTTTCGAGCGACCGCGGACGCACTGCGCGAAGCGCGCACCTGGCGCAATGACTCGACCTGCGAGCGCTCGAGCGCCGGGTCCAGGTGGAATGTGGGGACGGCCCGCTCCTCCTGCTGGAAACGGTTGACTCCCACCACGATGCGCTTGCCGGATTCGATTTCGCGTTGATACTCGTAGGCGGCGTTCTGGATTTCGCCCTGGATGTAGCCGGCCTCGATGGCGGCGAGCGTGCCGCCCATGGCATCGATACGCGCGAGATAATCGAGGACGCCGCGTTCGATGGAATCGGTCAGCGTCTCGATGGCCTCGCTCCCGCCCACCGGATCGGGCGTGTTGGTGACGCCGCTTTCGTAAGCGATAATCTGCTGGGTGCGCAGGGCGATGCGCGCGGAATCCTCGGTGGGCAGCGCCAGGGCTTCGTCGCGCGAATTGGTGTGCAGCGATTGCGCGCCGCCCAGCACCGCGGCCAGCGCCTGCACGGCGGTGCGCACGATGTTGACATCGGACTGCTGCGCGGTGAGAGTGCTGCCGGCGGTCTGCACGTGAAAGCGGAGCATGGTGGAGCGCGGGTCGGCGGCGCCGAAGCGATCGCGCATCAGGTGGGCATAGATGCGGCGGGCGGCGCGGAACTTGGCAATCTCTTCCAGAAAATCGTTGTGCGCATTGAAGAAGAAAGAAAGGCGCGGCGCGAAGGAATCCACCGCGAGCGACGCCTGGATGGCCGATTCGATATAGGCGATGGCGTTGGCGAAGGTGAAGGCCAGCTCCTGCGTAGCGGTGGATCCGGCTTCGCGGATGTGGTAACCGCTGATCGAGATGGTGTTCCACTCCGGCATTTCGCGCCCCGCCCAGGCGAAGATATCGGTGATGAGGCGCATGGCCG
>Ga0181539_1003019_pt1 | contig 16011 bp, 20 predicted proteins | sample PEATcosm2014_Bin_46_FD_119767 | JGI IMG/M metagenome (GOLD analysis project Ga0181539, IMG submission 119767) | Peatland microbial communities from MTU Mesocosm Facility, Houghton, MI, USA - PEATcosm2014_Bin23_60_metaG | ecosystem: Environmental > Terrestrial > Soil > Wetlands > Peat | place... | reverse complement strand
CGTAACGCACGCCGATGACGGCGTTGGCGCCGAGTTCTCCGGCATGGGTGAGCATCCGGTTGAAGGCGTCTTCGCGCGTGCGTTCGCAAAGATTGGTGTAAAGTGAAATGTTCCCGCCGAAAACCGCCTGAATGCTGGCGCCAAAATTTCCAACAATGGAGCGCGACCGCACAATGATGCCGCGCACGACGCCGAACGATTTGATCACGCGGTAACCGGGCAGATCAAATGTCGTTGTCGTCAATGGATGTGTCAGACTCATCAGCCAACGATTGAACACGACGGCACGCGCCGACAAAAGCGAAAAGTTCCCCGTTGGGAGTTCCGCCTTCAGGCGGTTTGGCGTTTGAGGCCGCCTTCAGGCGGAACTCCCAACGACACAACGCTACCGCTTGATGCGGCGCGCTCACGGCGAGAGCCACGCAAACGCCGGCAAATTCCGCAAGCCCGTGAATACAAGCACGGTGACGAGAAGCGCCCACAACATCATGGGCGACACAATGAACGCAGCCGGTCGGTTTCGGATTTTTTGCATGACAAACCATGCGCCCTGCGCCGTCAACGCCGCGAGCGTCAGAACGAACAGCGCATTGTCCTGCAGCGCGCGGAGCAGGTGGCCGTGCAACAATTGATACGCCGACCGCGTCGCGCCGCACCCCGGACAGTTCAAGCCGGTCAGCGAATGAAACAAACAAATGGGATAAAAACCGTGCTCCGCCGGATCGAAGAAAAACAGAACCGCGCCCGAACCCAGAGCTGCCACCACCAGCACGACAACCGTGAAAAATACGAGCGTCTGCGACGCGGCTGTTTTCGGCGGCGCGGATTGTGATTCAGCGCGCATGGTTCAGGTTCAAAAAGACTTGAAATGCCACCCGAAGTTCGGCGGGTGGAATGCGAATTTGAGCAAAGCCAGCACGAATCCCAAAACCAGACTCGCGGCCGAAAGGATCAGTCCGGCGATGGCCAGCCCGCGGCCTTCGTAAAGTTCGGGATGCCGGTTGATTTGCGACAGCCCGATGAGCGAGAAGACCAGTCCGAGGATGTTGAACGGACATCCGCAGCAGCAGGTCAGCGACAAGATGCCGAAAATCAGTCCTGCCGTTGCAAAGGAATTGGTTTTGGGTATTTGGCCCGCCATTGAAGTCCCCGGCCTTGGCGGCGCGATTGTCGGCGGAATTGGCGGCGCGAAATGCCCCGCAAATTCCGGCAGCACGCCGAGCGGTTTCCATTCCGGCGCGCCGGGCGCGAGCGTTGGCGTCTGCGCGTTGGCACGGCCTTCGGCAATCCACTGCCGCAACTGCCCGGCGGTTGCCGGACCGTATTCTCTGCCGTCCGCTCCAATGATTTTATACATACGCGCCTTTCTACTCACCCTCGTTTTCCCCGGCCACACAACCGGCGTCCCGGCACACGCCCCGTTTCGCTTCGGCGACAAAATCCAGCAAAATTTTCGCCGTGGGGCTGGTGAATTTTTTTCGCGCTTCTTCAATTGCCGCCCGCATATTTTTTCCGCTGCGAAACAAAACATGATAAAGCCGCTTCAATTCCAGCCGCTGCTCTGCCGTAAAACCGGCGCGGCGCAGCCCAACGATGTTCAGCCCGCAGATCTCGTTCACCCGGCGCGCCATTGTGAACGGTGGTAAATCCTGGCTGATGCCTGAACCGCCTTGCATCAGTGCCAGCGTGCCCACCCGGCAAAACTGATGCACCAGACAGTTGCCGGAAATGAACGCGCCGTTCTGCACGACGGCGTGCCCCGCCACCATCGCGCCGCCACCCAGGATTACATGGTCGCCCACCACCACGTTGTGCCCGACGTGACAGTGAGGCGTTAGAAAATTGTGCGAGCCGACAACTGTTTCCCCCTCCGGCGTGTTTGAGCAATTCACGGTGACATGTTCGCGAAAGCGGTTGTGGTCGCCGATGCGCAGCCGCGTCGGCTCGCCTTTGTATTTCAAGTCCACCGGCTCGTCACCAATGACACAGCCGGCGTGAAACTGATTGTGCGCGCCGATCGTCGTCAGTCCCATGAGATAAACGTGCGGCCCGACGACGCAGTGCGCGCCCAGCTCCACGCCTTCGTCAATCACGGCATACGGCCCGACGCGAACGGTCGCATCCAGCCTCGCTTTCGGATGAATGATGGCTGTTGGATGAATCACAGGATAAAAGTGGCGCATTCGGCTTGATTGCCAAGTTCAAAATGCCGCACGGCCCGAAGCTGCTTTGTGCCTTCGCAGTGCAATACCCCAAATTCCTCGCCGGCTGCGAAGCCTTGGCCGGAGTGCGCCCGTCCCCGGGCGCAGCAACATCCTCAGTCCGAAGCGCATTGGATTATTCACCAACCTTCCTTCCACCGCACGTTGCTGCAGCCGGGGACGGCTGCACTCCGTTTTGGTTGCGGCTTGGCCGCGTTAAGCCTTCGTGTTAAATTCCACCGTCCAAAATGAGCGCCACCACCCAACCTAAAACGCCGGCCAGGCAGAATTCGAAGCTCGAAATTAGAAGTTTGCCGGAGTTGCTTGCGCCCGCCGGCGATTGGGATTGCGCCCGTGCCGCTGTCGAAAACGGCGCGGACGCGATTTATTTCGGCCTTGAAAAATTCAATGCGCGAATGCGGGCGGACAATTTTACCGGGGCCGATCTGCCGAAGCTGATGGCCTTCCTCCACCGGCGCGGCGTGCGCGGTTATGTCACCCTCAACACGCTCGTCTTCGAGAACGAGCTTGCCGATGCCGAAAAATATCTGCGAACGATGATTTCGGCGGGTGTTGATGCGGTCATTGTGCAGGACGCGGGCATTTGCCGGCTCATCCGGCAACTCTCGCCCGATTTTCCGATTCATGCCTCGACCCAGATGACCATCACCAGCGCCGCCGGCGTGGAATTTGCCCGCGACCTTGGCTGCTCCCTGGTCGTGCTCGCCCGCGAATGTTCGCTCAAGGAAATTGAAAAGATCCAAAACACACATGGTAGGGCGGGCAGTCCCCTGCCCGCCGCCCAATTACCCGCCAGCGACGGCGCGCAGGGGACTGCGCGCCCTACCCGGTTGCCCTTGGAAGTTTTCGTTCACGGCGCGCTCTGCATCGCCTACTCGGGTCAATGCCTCACCAGCGAGGCGCTGGGCGGACGCTCCGCCAATCGCGGTGAATGCGCGCAGGCCTGCCGGATGCCTTACGATTTGATTTCCGACGGCAAATCAGTTCCGCTCGGCGACCGGAAATATCTGTTGAGTCCACAGGATTTGGCCGGGTTGGAAGTTTTGCCGGAATTGATCCGTGCCGGCGTTGCCTCGCTGAAAATCGAGGGCCGGCTCAAGTCACCGGAGTATGTGGCGAACATTACGCGTATCTACCGACAGGCACTGGATGCGCTAAGTGACGAGTGGCATGTGACAAGCGACGAGAAACGACCCGCGCACGATGCCCCCTCTTGTCACCCGCCACTTGTCACCCGTCACAATCAATACGACATGGAGATGGCCTTTTCCCGCGGCCTGCACACCGGCTGGTTCGGCGGCACCAACAACCAGCAGCTTGTCCATGCGCGCTTCGGAAAAAAACGCGGCGTGTACCTCGGCGAAGTCGCGCGCGTTTTGCGCGATGGCGTGACCGTCCGGCTCGAAGGCCCGTTGAAACCGGGCGACGGCGTGGTGTTCGACGCCGGCAAACCGGAAGAAAACGAGGAGGGCGGACGGGTGTATGAAGTCCACCAACAACGTGCTGCCGGCGTCCCGCCGGCAGTTCTGAAAACAACCCAAACCAAGGGAGCGGGAAGGGCAAGCATGGCCCAAGAAAGTCAGTCCTGCCGGCAAGATGCCAGCAGCACGCTGGAAACCGTCCTGCGCTTCGGCCATGGCGACATTGATTTCTCGCGCGTCCACGTCGGCGACAAGTTGTGGAAGACCAGCGACCCGGAACTGGACCGGCGATTGCGTCAAAGCTTCGAAGGTGACGCGCCAAAGTTTCAGCGGCCCATTGAAATCGAAGTGCATGGCGCTGCCGGCAAACCCCTCACACTCATCGCGTACGATGAATTCGGAAATGTCGCAAAAGTCGAATCATCCATGCCGCTGGCGAAAGCCGAAAAGCAGCCGCTCACGACCGGACGTTTGCGCGAGCAACTGGGTCGGCTGGGTGGAACACCATTCCGGCTTGGCGAACTGGAAAATAATTTATCGGGTGAAGTTTTATTGCCGGTGAGTGAGTTGAATCACCTGCGTCGCGAAATCACGGGGGAATTGGAAAAGCTTCGGCTGCGACCGAAGCGGTGGCAACTCAACGTGCTGCCGGCATCTTGCCGGCAGGTCCATTCCAGAACTTCCGGCGGGACGCCGGAAGCACGTTTGGCGAATCTCATCGTCCTCGTCCGCAATCTGCCCCAACTCGAAGCCGTGCTGCAGTGCGGCGTGACGACCATTTACTGCGAATTCGAAGACCCCAAAAAATATCGCGATGCCGTGGACGCCGTGCGCGCACACCGTCCCTCAACTCTCAACCCCTTGGCGCGGCGAAGCGGAGCGGAGACGGCTCAACCTTCAACCGTCTTCGTCGCTCCTCCGCGCATCTTCAAACCAGGCGAGGAATGGACGCTGGAGCAGGTGCGCTCCTGCAACGCGGATGGTTATCTGGTCCGCAATTACGATCACCTGAAGTTTTTCGCGAACGACCGGCGCATTGGCGATTATTCGCTGAACGTGGCCAACCGGCTGGCGGCGGATTATTTTAAAAACCGGTTTGCGCTGGAACGCGTCACCACGAGTTACGATTTGAATTTTCAGCAACTTGAAGCGCTGTTGCTGGCCGCGCCGCCGGAATGGTTCGAGGTGACCATTCACCAGCACATGCCGATGTTTCACATGGAGCACTGCGTCTTCTGCGCGTTTCTTTCCAACGGCACGGATTTCCGGAACTGCGGTCGCCCGTGCGACGTGCATGACGTGCGGCTGCGCGACCGCGTCGGCGCGGAACATCCGGTGAAGGCCGACGTGGGCTGCCGGAACACGGTGTTCAACTCGCTGGCCCAGACCGGCGCGGAATATGTGTCGCGGATGATCGAGCTGGGCGTGCGGCATTTCCGCGTGGAATTCCTCAACGAAACGCCAGACCAGGTGACGGAGACCATTTCAAAATACCACCGGCTTTTGCGGGGCGAAATTTCTGGTACGCAACTCTGGCGCGAATTGAAATTAATGAACCAGCTCGGCGTCACCCGCGGTCAGATGGGGAAATAAATGTTCCGGCAAACTTGTTTTCCCCGCTTGACTTTGCGCGTTAAAGGCTCTAAATAGTCTATATGACGACGCTAACCATCACCAAAGCGAGGGTAAATCTTTCCGCGTGGCTGGAAAGGGCCAAGCAGGGCGAGGACATCGGCATTGTGTCCGGCGACCAGATTGTGGCGCTCCGGCCCGTGACGGTTTCTTCGGACGACTATGCCTGGCGCGAATACGGCGCGACGCCCGCGGAGTTGCGGCGGTTTGAAAAGCGCATGGAGCGGGAACTGGCTGCCGAACGGAAACGCGGCGGGATTAAACGCTTCTCCGGCAATCTGGAAAAGGACCTGGCTGATTGAAACCGCTGGAATTAAGCGGGGCCTTTCGTGCCGCAGTGCGGAAGTATCCCAGGGAAACGCGCGGCAAAATCGGCCGGGCCTTGCAGATTTTGGAGCGGGATTTCGGCCATCCGCACCGGCATCAGGGGGTGGGCATCCGCAAACTCGCCGCAACCTGGTTTGAATTGCGGGTTGGTCTGGACCTCCGCCTTATTTTCCAAAACCGCGCCGACTGCCTGTGGTTTGTAATGGCTGGCAACCACGACGAAGTTCAAAAATTTCTTCGCGGCCTTTGATTTCCGGCGCCCAGCTCTGGCGCGAATTGAAACTGATGAACCAGCTCGGCGTAACTCGCGGTCAGACGGGAAAATGAGTCGTCTGCGGTTGCTTTACCGGTCTCGCCAGCCAAGCCCCCAAAATTATGAGTCCGTAGCCCATCCAGAGTGCCAGCATGATATGCGATGCGGAGAAATATACCGCGTATAGCTCTTGAGACTGCCGATCCACGCCTGGATTCATCACTACCAACATCAGAAAAGCCAGGCAAACGTAGACCGGCAGCAACCCTAACATCCACCGACGTTCCGCCGCAGCCATTCGGTGCAGAAAACAAAATGGAATCAGGCACGGTACCAGATAGGGCCAACCAAATTCTTTTCCCGCCATGATAAAATACAAGCGGGCTTGGCCGAGAAAGAGTCCGACACCGACGGTCGGATTCATCCTCTCGTATTGGCCACGAGTAACCATGTGAAAGAAGCCTTCCACTGTGCGGGGATAACCCCAGTTCACCGGCGGATTCGTCATCGAGGCAATTGGCGGGTAGAAGTAAACCGCCAGACCTAGTAAAAACAAGCCGCTACAAATCAGGATGGCCTTCCATTCCGAAAACGCCTGACGCGTTTTTATCACAAGCCCAATGCCCATCAAACAGGTGATCACGCCCAGCAATATGTAAAAAAATTGCCCGCCGCCGCCTCTGAGCGACGGGAAATGGCCCAGGCAAATTCCGCCCAGCCCAGCCAGAAACAAAAAGCCGGCAACCAGGAACATGTCCCGGCCGGTTTTCGGATTTCCGGTCATGACTAGAAACGGGATGGCTGGCGCGAAAGCGAATTCGATCTGGCTGTTCGTCAACAACAGCCCGTAAACCAGGGCGGCGCCATAAAGATATCGTTTCAACTCCGGCTGGAAATTCCAGCGCATGAGCAGGCACAGGACGAGACAAAGTAATAAAATACTCAACGGCCAGACGGCCACCATGACCACTTGAGGCCAGAAAGCGCCATTCAATCCAAAAACCATTCCCGCCACGTAGCCGCAAATCGCACGGAGCCATTTCTCTTCTTTTGGCTTTAATCTCTGAATGTCGGGCATCTGGTCCAAAATGGCCGTGCCGCCCCGTGACACCATCAGGGCAATCAAGCCGCAGGCCAAAGCACCCGCCACGGCCGAGGAAACGGCCACGCGCCAAGCGATGTTCGAAAACGGCAGCAATTTGGTGAACACCCATGCCCATAAGGTCCAAAGTGGATATCCCGGGGGAGACGACACACCGCCATACGCGGCCGCAGTGGACCAAACTCCTGAATTGTCCAGGCCCACATTTGGACTGAGCGTGAAAAGATAAACCACCAGCGCCAGCAGTGTTGTAGCGCCAAAGCTCAGCCAATCAGCTTGTTGAAAGAACGGCGCGCTCTGCGGCGCGGAGGGCATATCGCCGGACTGGCCGGCGGACTTATCCGATTCCGCGAAATCACAATCTGCATTCATTGGGCGCGCATAATATCCGCAATACCAACCCGCCATCCAATAGACACCGCCGAAGACAAATTTGTATAACGCTTTTAAAATGAATGCCAACGCGCAATGTTTAAAGCTGGAAATGCTCCAGCGTCGCGCGACTCGGCACTCAGGCCGCCTCGTCCAAGGCAACGGAGACGCGCAGACCCAAGGGTTTCAAAATTTCCTGCAACGTGGCCAGCGTGGGATTGCCATTTTTCGACAGAATTTTGTAAAGGCTCGGCCGTTTGAGGCCCACGCGCCCGGCCAGACTGCCCATGCCGCCGCCGGCTTCCACCACATCTTTGAGCGCAATCAGGAACGCGGCGCTGTTTTTCTCCGCCAGTACCTGGGCGAGATAGTCGGCGGCGTAGTGCGGGTCTTCCAGCCGTTTGAGCAGGTCATCTCTATAATTTTTCAGACGCATATTTCGTAAATTGTTGCCATAATTCCTGTGCCCGGCGGATGTCGCGTGCCTGGCTGCTTTTGTCGCCGCACCCAGCAGGACGACGATTTGCCGCCCGTGAAGTCCGTAATACACGCGGAGTCCCGGGCCAAAGGCGATTCGCAACTCAATCACCCCGCCGCCCACGGATTTGCAATCGCCGAAATTTCCAGCGCGCACGCGGGTCAGACGGGCGTCCACCGCCACCTGCATTCTTTGGTCGCGAAGGGAATCGAACCACTCGTCAAACGGGACAAGTCCATTCTGAAGCTCCAGCTTCTTGATTTCCCTTTCGAGCACCGGAAGACTGTAACCTATAGATGACAATGCGTCAACCTCTTACCGGAAGTTTTTCCATGGGGCACTTCAAGATGCGGTCCCTGCCGATCCGCCGCCACTGCAAGGATTCCTTCAGGGTTTGAATTTATCCGGAATGAGGAATCCAGGAAGGCAGGAGAAAAGCCGGTTCATGGTTTCATGGGTTCCTTATTGAAACCAAGTTGCGGGTGGATGGTTCCGGCAGGAAAAGCCACTGCGCTTCCGCGCCGGTCCCGCCGGAGCCGCTCCAGCCCGTCTTGCACGAGAAAATCGAGCGGATGAACTCCACTGGTGTCAATCGTGGGTGACGTCTTGATTTGTCGCGGAGCGCGGATTGTCCCCAATCCGCAGCGGCTGGACAGGTCAAATGCGCTGCGAGTTGAGACAACTCGCGCTCCGCCCCGGCAGTTGCCACGGAATCTCCCGGCTTGCTTTGGAGGGTGTTTTCGGCCAACAGTGAGGCATGGTTGACCGCGCGCAAATCCGTAAATTCAGTCAGGCTGTGGCGCAACAGTTCCGTCCGAACAAAATCGTTCTCTTCGGCTCCTATGCCTACGGCAAGCCCACGGACGATTCGGACGTGGATTTGCTGGTCATCATGTCCCGCACCCGCGCGCGTGGTGAACGAATGTCGGTGCGCATCCGGCACGCCGTTCGCCGAAACTTTCCGCTGGATTTGCTGGTGCGGACGCCGGCGGAGGTAGGCAAGCGATTGCGATGGGGCGATGGTTTCCTGCAGGAAGTCATGGAAAAGGGCGAGGTTCTGTATGAAGCCTAGCACGCGCGAGTGGGTGAAAAAGGCGGAGAATGATTTCAAGGCCGCCGGCCAGCTTCTCCGCCGCCGCAAAGACGTGGTGCCGGACGCGGCGAGTTTTTTCTGCCAGCAGTGCGTGGAGAAGTATCTCAAGGCGCGGCTGATTGAGGTGGGCATTGCTTTTCCCCGCACGCATGATTTGCTGCAACTCCTGAATCTTTGTCTCCCGGTCGAGCCGCTGTGGTCGGCTTACGCAAAAAGCGTGGATGCGATGTCGGACTACGCGGTGGATTTTCGGTATCCCGGCCATTCCGCGACTTTGGCGGAAGCCCGGCGAAGTTTCAAAGGTTGCAAGGCCATTCGCCGGGAAGTCCGGTTGAGCCTCGGTTTGCCGGTGTGATTGACCTGTTCCTGCGGACAATTTTGAACAGCCCCGCGCGGTTCATGTTTGCCTATTTCGCCGCAGCCGCAAAGATTCCTTCATGGTTTGAAATTATCCGGAATGAGGAATCCAGGAATGCAGGAGAAAAGCCGGTTCATGGTTTCATGGGTTCCTTATCGAAACCAAGTTGCGGGTGTCTGGTTCCGGCAGGAAAAGCCGCTGCGCTTCCGCGCCGGTCCCGCCGGAGCCGCTCAAGCCCGTCCGGCACGGGAAAATCGAGCGGATGTGCTTCAAGACCGCACATTTTCCAACTTGCCCGCGAAAATAAACGCATTATCTTTTCAGTATGAGCACAGCGACCGCGCATTTGCTTGAAGAATTCGAACAGCTTTCTCCCGGCGAGCAAAAGGAGTTCAGCCGCGTCATTCTTCACCGCACGGCCCAACTCGATTACGCCGCGCCCACGGATGAAGAGTTGACCGCCGCCGCCGCCAGCGTCTTCGCCCTGCACGACAAGGAGGAAGATGCCTCGGCGCGGTGAAGTTTGGCTGGTTGACCTCGGCCTGGCACAAAAGGTTCGGCCCGCCTTGATTCTGAACATCCCCTATCAAGACGCCGACCGTGCGCTCATCACAATAGTCTCGCATTCGACAGCGCTTCGCGGTTCGGAATTTGAAATTACCGTTGCCGTTCCCTTCCTCAAACAGGGCGCTTTTGTCGTCCAAAGCCTGATTACAATTCCGTCCAAACTGGCACTCCGTAAACTTGGCGGCCTGACTCCCTCGCAGCTTGTGCCGGTTGAACAAGGAGTTCGGCGCTGGCTTGGCTTGTGACGAAAAGGCCATCCGCCGGGAGGTCAGAGACTCCTCACGTCGTCTCCTACTATAATCACGAACGGTTTTGCGGGTGGATGGTTCCGGCAGGAAAAGCCACTACACTTCCGCGCCGGTCCCGCCGGAGCCGCCACCAGCGCCGTCAGGCGCGGCATCTTTGTAGAACCACAAATTGAAAACCCTCACCCGGCCTGCGGCCACCCTCTCCCATCCGATGGGCGAGGGACAAGCTCCGTAGGCGCGGTATATTCCAACCATTCGCCGATGATGCCGCTCCTACGGAGCTTGGAATTTTCTGATTTCAATTTTCTACAAATATGCCAGCCCTGACGGGCTTGGAAATTCGTGTCAATTCGTGAAATGGACTCGCTCGCACCCGCTCGCTTGGCCCTCGCGGGCCTTCGCCTCCGGCAAATTCCTTTCGCCGCTTCCCAGGCGGCTCAAGTCGCGTCAAAAAACTCCGCGCCTTTGCAAATTCCGCCGCCGCCAGGATTCCTTCAGGGTTTGAATTTATCCGGCGTCCGCGCCGGCAGGGAGTTGAACAGAAGGCAACCAAGGGAACGAAGAAAGAAATGTGCAGTCTTGGTTTGCTTCGTTTTCTTCTGCAAAAGTTTTTGCCTTTTCGGCTCGGCCGGAAATTTCCCGGTCAGGCCGCCGCCAGGACGTGTCGCGCGTGGGCGATTTCGTCTTTGGCAATCTGTCGAATCTGATTGGCCAGCAGCGTGACGACGGCAATGGTTTTCCCGGCGAGCGTCATAAATTCCACCGTGCAGCCTTTGCCGCCTTCATGAACGAGCACGACCGTGCCAATGTCACCCGCGCTCAAGCCGTGTTCCGGCAGGTCGGTCGTCAACACCACGTTGTCGAGTTCTTTGATCATCGCATCAGGCATCCAAAGGCTATTTACGCCGCGACCACTTCCACGCGCGGAGAAAAGCCGAGCTGATGCAAAAGCTGCTCGCAATCCTCCCACGCGAGACCGAAGGCGCGAACATCCGCCACCCCGAGGTGGGCGATGACGGCTGAAATCGTCCCGGCGTCGGACCCGGCAAACTCACCATCCATCAAGGCGCGTTCCGCCCAATCCACCAACTGCGCCGGCGTGATCTCGTGATGAAGATACGCGGCGATTTTGTCGGCGACGGTTTGTTTCGTGATCGTCATGGTTGTATTCTACACTTTCTGATGGCCTTTATCCACCGGGAATTTCTCGTGAATTTCAACCGGCCGGCCCGTGTCGTCGTAAATCTCCTGCCAGAAACGCACGGTGGTTTCCCCGGCGTCCACGTCCTTCAAATACCGCGCCCGCCAGCCGGAGCGTCCGGTTATGTCCGGATGATAACGCCGTCCGCCGCCGGGCAAATCCTCCCAATGGCCAAATTTCTTTTCATTTTGATGGCGCGAACTCATGGCATCCGATGGCCGACAGCGGAACAGAACTGGGCCGGCGATTCAATTCAAAAACCAGACGGTTGTTCTCATTTCGCATTCTGAATTGATCCCGCCGCAAGGATTCCTTCAGGGGTTGAATTTATCCGGCATTCGCGCCTGCTTGGCCGCCCTGGTCAGGCGGGTTTTGCGGGTGTCCGGTTCCGACAGGAAAAGCCACTGCGCTTCCGCACCAGTCCCGCCGGAGCCGCTCCAGCCCGTCCGGCGCGGGGAAATCGGACGGATGAACCCGCGCCGGCAAGGAGTTAAACCCGAAAACCGAAATATGAACCGCGGATTTCACGGATGATAAACGGATTTCATTTGCGGCGCATGCTTCGGACTCATCCGGCTGGTTTCGTCTCCAAGTTCTTGGTCATCCGCGTCATCCGCGTCATCCGCGGTTTCATGACTCGCAACTTGCAATTCAAGCCGCCTTGTCCAAAGCGACGGAGACGCGCAGGCCCAGGGGTTTCAACATTTCCTGCAACGTGGCCAGCGTGGGATTGCCATTTTTCGACAGAATCTTGTAAAGGCTCGGCCGCTTGAGTTCCACGCGCCCGGCCAGACTGCCCATGCCGCCGCCGGCTTCCACCACATCTTTGAGCGCAATCAGGAACGCGGCGCCGTCCTTCTCCGCCAGCACCTGGGCGAGATAGTCGGCGGCGTAGTGCGGGTCTTCCAGCCGCTTGAGCAGGTCATCCCGATAATCTTTCAGACGCATGTTTCGTAAATTGTTGCCACAGTTGTTGCGAGCGGCGGATGTCGCGTGCCTGGCTCACTATTTCCGATTTTCGATATACGATTTACGCGATAGGCCTGGATTGTTGCAAGACTCGTCAATCGTAAATCGCATATCGTAAATATATCAGAGCCTCCTCACGTCGGCTGCTACAATCTTAAGAATAGAAATACCCCTTATGCCGAGCTCGGCATAAAGGTTTTTGGGCCGGGTACTGAATAATGCCGAGTTGTCGGGGCGATTCCTCAAATAGCTGAGGAATCGCCCTATTTTCGTCTCAGCAACTCGGCATAATCCGGGTGTCGTTCTCTACAACTTCAAACCACAAGGAAAGGAAACACACTTATGATTGATCGTTTTTATCCCCAACCAGAAGAGTTGCAGCATGTGCGTGTCGGTCCGCTGGGGCCACACATTGACGGTTTTGCCACTCTGGTTTCGCGGCAGGGCTATTGCCATCAGAATGGCTGGCAGAAAATCCGGTTGGTCGCAGATTTGAGCCAATGGCTGACACGCAGACGCATTGAACTCACGGAACTCAATGAACGGCAAGCGGTCGTTTTTCTTGAGGCTCGATGGAAGCGGGTTCTGCACCATAGCGGAGAGCAGGCCACGATCACGCTTTTGCTGCGGCACCTGCGCCAGGCGGCCGTTATTCCTCCACCGGTTGCATTGGCGGTTTGCAGTCCAATTGATTCTATTGAACAGGATTACGGACATTTTTTGTTGCAGGAGCGCGGAGTGATTCCGGTGACCGCAGGGCAATATCTTGCCGCAGCACGGCGGTTCCTGTCTCACCGATTTTCGACGGGGCCAATCAAACTGAAGAATCTGCGACCGCGCGATGTCGCCCGTTTTGTTCTTCATGACAGTTCCCGCCGGGGTCGCCGTTCGAGTCAACTGTGCGCTTCCGCATTACGCAGCTTTTTGAGCTATCTTTTCCAGCAAGGACGAATCCCCACCAATCTGGCTGCCGCAGTTCCCACCGTAGCTGGTTGGCGTTTGTCGGAACTGCCGCGTTATCTCGAACCGGCACAGGTTGAGAAGGTTCTGCGGTGCTGCGACCGGCGGCGGAAAATAGGCAAACGTGATTATGCCATATTGCTACTGCTGGCCAGACTGGGGCTACGCGCGGGCGAGGTTGGCGGCCTCACTCTGGACGACATCGACTGGAGCGCCGGGGAGTTGTGCGTCCGTGGCAAAGGCTCTCGGGTGGATCGGTTGCCGCTCCTTCAAGACGTCGGCAAAGCCATCGTGGACTATTTGAAAAAGGGCCGGCCCACTTGTTTATCCCGACACCTCTTCATCCAATGCAAGGCACCCTACGAGCGTTTTGCCAACTCCGGTTCAATTGGCAATGTGGCGCGAGGCGCTTTGGTGCGTGCACAACTTGATCTTCCTCACCATGGCGCTCATGTGTTTCGACATTCGTTAGCCACACGGATGCTCGGCAGTGGAGCGTCGCTGGCACAAATCGGTCAGGTGCTCCGCCATCAACTGGTTCAGACCACGGAGATTTACGCGAAAGTCAATTTGGCCGCCCTCCGCGCACTGGCGCAACCCTGGCCAGGAGGTGCGCAATGAATACGTTGAGTGGCCATCTGGACGATTACTTGCGACTGCGCCGGCAACTCGGGTTCAAGCTGCGTGTGGCGGGTATTTTGTTGCGCAATTTCGTCCGTTTTGCGGAACAGAAACGTGCTTCGTTCATCACGACCAAGCTGGCGCTTCGATGGGCGACACAACCTACGAACATCAAACCGGTACAGAAGGCCAACCGTTTGGGAACGGTGCGGCGGTTTGCTGAATACTTGAGTGCGGTTGATCCCCGTACCGAAATCCCCGCGCAAGGACTGCTTCCATATCAGTTCCGGCGGCGAGAGCCCCATCACTACCGAAATGAGGATATACTGCGGCTGATGGAGGCGGCCCGTCGAATCGACCCCACCAACGAACTCAAAGGCGTGACTTATGCAACGTTGTTCGGATTGCTGGCCGTGACTGGTATGAGAATCGGGGAAGCCCTTGCCTTGGATCTCGTGGATGTCGATCTGAATCAAGCGCTATTGACGGTCCGCCGGGCCAAAGGGAATAAATCACGACTGGTGCCACTTCACGTCTCCACCCGACAAGAACTCCAACGATATGCGGATATTCGGGACAAAATCTTCGCGCGACCACTGAGTCCCAGCTTCTTCGTCTCTGAAAGGGGAACGCGACTGTTGGATTGCACCGTGAACCGCTGGTTTTTGCTGGTGGCGTGCCAGCTTGGATTACGCCGACCTGGTGACCGTCGTGGTCCCAGGGTTCATGACCTGCGGCACCACTTTGCCATTCAAACACTCCTCCGGTGGTATCGGACGGAGACCGATGCCGAGGTGCATCTGCCGGAGTTGGCTACTTATCTGGGGCACGTTCATGTGCGTGACACCTATTGGTATCTTTCGGCCACGCCCGAACTGTTGAAGCTGGCCACGGAACGTTGGCAAAGGAAGGAGGACAAACGATGAAAACCCAGTCCACCTTTTCTGAGTTGCTTCAAGCTTACTTTACAGACTGGCTCATGGGCCAGCGCAACGCCAGTCCGTACACCATCGCGAATTATCGCGATACGTTTCGACTGCTCATTGCCTATGCGCAACGGGAACTGAAAAAGCCGCCCACCGCCCTGGTGATCCCGGACTTGGATGTCCCGTTTGTGTGTCGGTTCCTCGACCATCTGGAGAAGGAGCGTCGCAATACTCCGCGATCACGGAACACGCGTCTGGCGGCAATCCACTCATTTTTCAAATACGTTGCGCTCCAGGAACCTGCCTTTGGCGCCGTAGCTCAACGGGTGCTGGCGATCCAGAGCAAACGCTACACCAAGAAACCCGTGGACTTCCTCACCCGTGTCGAGGCCGAAGCCTTGCTGGCCGCGCCCAATCAGGGGACATGGTCTGGGCGCCGTGACCGGATGCTGCTCCTGCTGACATTACAAACGGGGCTCCGGGTGTCGGAGGTCGTTGGCTTGCATTGGCAGGAGGTCGCTTTGGGAACTGGCGCTCATGTGCGTTGCACAGGGAAAGGACGGAAGACTCGCTGCATCCCGCTGCGCAAAGAAAGTATCGCGGCTCTGCGCGCATGGTTCAGAGAACGGGGCGGTCAGCCTACCGACGCCCTCTTCCCAAATGTCCGGGGCCAACCATTGAGTCGGGATGGCGTCGAGGATCTCCTCGCCAAACATCTGGCGCGTGCGCGTCTAGCGTGTCCCTCCCTCAAGACCAAGCAGGTCTCGGCACATGTACTGCGGCACACCACCGCTATGGATCTCCTGCAACATGGCGTTGACCGTTCGGTCATAGCGCTTTGGCTGGGACATGAATCGATGGAGACCACGCAGGTGTATCTCCACGCCAATTTGCAACTCAAGGAGCAAGCACTTGCCAAAACCGAGCCGTTCGCAGGGCAATCACGCCGTTACCGTCCACCAGATCGACTCTTGGCCTTTCTCCAGAGCCTCTGATAATGCCGAGTCACAAAGATCAAAAAGGGGCGATTCCTCAGCTATTTGAGGAATCGCCCCGACAACTCGGCATTATTCAGTACCCGGCCCAATACCCCAGCTCCCGCAGCGACGCGTAGTCCTTCGGCCGTTCCGGCGTCGCGCGGCCAATGATGACGTGGTCGAGCACTTCAATCTTCAAAAGCTGCCCGGCCCGGATCAAATCGCGCGTCACCTTGATGTCGGCCTCGCTCGGCGTCGGGTCGCCGCTCGGATGATTGTGCGCG
>Ga0181539_1003016_pt1 | contig 16027 bp, 15 predicted proteins | sample PEATcosm2014_Bin_46_FD_119767 | JGI IMG/M metagenome (GOLD analysis project Ga0181539, IMG submission 119767) | Peatland microbial communities from MTU Mesocosm Facility, Houghton, MI, USA - PEATcosm2014_Bin23_60_metaG | ecosystem: Environmental > Terrestrial > Soil > Wetlands > Peat | place... | reverse complement strand
TTCATTGCATAAATTTCGTAGGGTGGGCACGTTTTATGTGCCCACCAATCAGTGGTGGGCAACGCTCTGCTTTTGCCCACCCTACCCTTAATTCGGGAACTAATTAATGACTCAGGACACTGGATTCCTTAATTCCTAAATTCCTTAGTTCTTAAATTCCCTGATCCATAGCCATTTCTCGCGCTCATTTGGTCACGGGTGGGCAATAGCGCAACGGGAAGCAGGAAGCGTGAAGGGTGGAAGGTGAAGGCTTTGAGAAGAAGCGCTGTCAGGGACGCAAGCCTAAGAGCAAAGCAGCAACCCCGCTGCGGCCCCAACCCGAAACCCGTAAGGATTTGAAAGGACGGTTATTTCTCTTCAGTTAACGGCATTAGGCCCGACCCCATGCGTGACAGCCGCTCTTGGCCTTATACAAATTCAAAGCAAACCTGGGACAGAGTCTTACTCAGATTCTCAATCTGCTGCAACTGAACGTATTCAGTCGAAGAAATCTTTGGGAATTGTTAAATCCCATGTCAAGTGTACAAAATGCGCAAAGTGGAGCGCAGTTGTGAGTAGATTTCAACTACTTATAGTCGGACAGTAATTAATCAATATCAAACCGGGCGAGACATCTGCCCTACAAAAAGAGACGAAGCCTACATTAATAGGGGAGAATTGATCTCAATAAAATGGGAAACGAATAAAGCCGTCACAGTGTACAGTACAAAGCAGCCCAGCACGACGCCCCTGATCGCGGGTGAAATTTCCCGGTCCGTTAAGAAACGATAACCACTGACGACAAAGCAGCTAAATACGGTGATCAAGGGCAGGCCAAAACGAGCTTCAACCTCTGATTGCGAATAGACAGAACAGTATAACGCGATATAGGCTGTCAATAATAGTACAATTATTCTTTGCGCGTTAGTTGGATTGCGCCTGGTTTTAGAAGCTATGAGGCAATAAACGATACCAATTATGCCACCCGATGAAATTATATGAGATGTTGCACTTGTGATCCATCTATACCAAGGATGAAGGCATTTGTTATAGGGTATTATTAAATCTTGATCGAGTAAGGCGAAAATATGCAAAACGGTACTTATTACCAAGTGTACAGGATGACTTATATGACAAATAATAAGTGGAAATAACTGATGATACAACGAGTCATCAACACCACTATTGAAATATGGATTTAAATAAACAATGCTACTTGTCTGGCCAGGAATTATAGCTGTTGCATACTTGATGTATTTCCATCCTGCCATAAGATGGAATGTACCCAAATCTACAATCGGCAGTGGCGACAAAGAATGGAAGTGAATAAAATTAAGAATAACCTGGGGCAAAAGTGATGTAATTAATCCACTGATAATAAATCCAATAGCGCGAATCGCAAATGGACGGTTACTACATGACAAAGCCATATAAATAGGAATAACGATCAGCCCCAAGATTATTATATTCCCAGGTCTTACCATAATCGCTAACCCGCCAAAGAGTCCTATCCCAAAAGGTTGGTACCATTTGATGGGATTATTTGAAACGAACAGCTTATGGATGAACTCTATCATTGTCAAAAGATACAGTATTGTCACTGAAATAGAAAGTATTTCAGTTAGCGCAAATGAAAGATATATAAGGTTAAAGATGTTAAGCATTAATGCACAAAATATTATCTTTCCATACTCTGGCGATAATAGTCTTTGAATACGCACTCGTACATACAGACCAATAAACAGATAGATAAGTAGTTGAGCGCAAAATACATAAGTTCTATCAAAAGTACCGGGTAAATGAAATGTACTCTTAATTGTCTGTAGTATGTATAAAAAGCACGGGTACGCGTATGTCCTTATATTTGAATATGGGTGTAATGCCGCAATTCCGTTATCATTCATAGATGAAGCAAATTGTATATAGCTCACCTCATCATAATAAAACCCATCCGCATAAAAATGGATAAAGACAACAAGTGAAAAAAGAATTGCAAATAAAAGACATAGAACCTCACTTTTATGCATATTTAGAATGCCCACTCTCAGCTCGTGCATTCTCATTATGTTCTCCGAAAAGCCGGTATCCGTATCGATAAAAGGTTTTCCCTGATATTGCTGTTAACATGTAGGGCCAGGCAGGCTGCGTCAGAGACACGCTACAGAAGACCCTGCTCATTCCTATTTCATTGACACATCGATCACTTCGAGATCCGGCACCTGACTTCGATATCGATCAAATCGAGCTCCTGTGGCTTGCTCGCGGGATCGAGCCTCAGTCCGGAATAATGCATCGAGTTGCAAACCATGCATCCGAACCGCATTTTCGAGTCGGATGCCACATGAAAAAACTTCTTGAACTACCCCAAAGCCCGCAAAACTTTAAAAGTTCCCAATCGAGCATGCAAGTGAAAAGTCAATGAGACTGGTTTTTGCAATTTCAGACACACTTCCTTTCCAAAGGGGTACTACAGAAAGACCGGCAAGATATTGAATCAGGTAGACGACAGGAAACAGTGCGGCCGTACTCAATCCACGATTTGAGCGGAAAACAAAGACGCGGTTAAGAAAATAGGAAAGAACAACCCCGATGATGTATGCGAGCGAGTAACTGGTTCTATAAAGCACGAAACGGAGGAGCACAGGATACAGTCCGTAAGTAGTCGCGGTATTGAACACACCCGAAAGCAGGAACCGGACAAATCTTCCGATTACTTGCTTGTGCAGCGTGTATGAAGCGTTCTGCGATCCTGGCGCTATCAATCCTGCCGCTGCCCGGATAACAGCAAGAAATCTGAGTAGTCCCGTATGTAGTCTTCGGGATCGTAATGTTCCGAAGCGAACACGAGCAACATGGCATCAGTTGAGTAGCGGTACTGGATTCCCCAGATCATGGAAGGAAGATAGAGGCCGATGTCCGGGCGATTGAGAACAAATTCCTCCCGCGTCCGGCCATCGTCAGCGACTACGTTGACAGAGCCCTTTACTGCCACAAGGAATAGTTTGCAGCGCCGGTGAGCGTGCTCCCCCCGCGTTTCTGCAGTGGGGACATCGAAGACGAGAAAAAAACGACTGGGTTTAAAGGGGATTTCCTGCTCGAACTCCCCCACTGAAAGGCTGCCGCGCAAATCAGGCACAGCACGCAACGTATGGACCGCCACCCCTCTGACGCGGCTTGCCTGAACACCGGGTCCCAACTGTTCAGGTCTAAAAGCAGCAGCCGGCCGGCCACTCCAGCTTTCAACGTAGCCCGTGATAATTGCGGGGTTCCCCTCAACAATAGCCAAGGGCGGCACAGAGCGCTTCACGACCGAACCCGGAGCAATCCTTGCGTTGATGCCAATCGTAACGCCGGGAAGCACGGTTGCAATGGCGCCGATCTCGACACCCTTGCGAATGATTGTGCTGCCTTCTGGCCCTGCGCAGTTTGACAGTATTACGGCGTTGGGTCCGATATAGACATTTTCTTCGATCACTGTGCCGGGTTCAACATAGGCCCCTGGCATCAAATTTATGCCCCCGGCAACGTCAAAGCGAGGGTTTTGATGCTCGTCCATTTTTTTGGCATCCTTATGCATGGGTGGCAAAAACATGAGTACATCGCCCGTATCTATAGCCCAATTTTTCACAGTTTCGAATTACGGCGCGGTTGGTGGACTGTGTGGTCATATGTCCTACTTGGACCCCACATTTCTTAAAGTGATAACTCATTTCCGTCATGAGGCGTAAGTGCCATCCTCCGCGATCTTCTCCAACAGCAACAAGAACTATGCGGCCCAGACTGAGTCCCACGGAAGAATCTTTGCAGGGCGTCAAATTGGCGGTGAAAAAGCCGCCGGGTGAGCTTTCGCCTTCTGCCGGGACCATCACGATATCGGCAAATCCATTGACTGAATTCTCTATGAATGTGGCCAGATATTCGTCGGAAACCGGCCGTGGGAAAAAGGGGTCGGCGTGATATCGGTCGAAGGGGTTGCGCGCATCAATGGCGACTTTGCGCAATGCCGGTATATCGGATTTAGTTGCCAGGCGAACGCTGGAGCGAATGGGCCAGTCGAACTTTTGCAAATCGTCACGAAAATAAGTCAAGCGTGTTTCAATTAGCCTTGCTCCGGCATACCCCATCGCTTGCAGCATAGCCAAATCTTCCGATGGAATCTCGGAAAACAGGTAATATCGGCCATGAAGGTCCGAAAGTTCTGCGGTGAACGCCTTAAGGTTCTGAGCCATGGCCTTTGCGGGATCAGTGACACTTTCATCCCACTCCGCAAATTCAATCCTGTAGAATGGGATGTTGAAATAGCGGCTGTCCCATTCAAGGCGCCGCACCAGAAGACAGGCCCCGAAGCCGAAACGCCGCACTTGGCCGTTCCTTTCGGCCGCTGCCAGCTTTGAAAGAAAACCCTCAGACAGCTGCTTTTGATAAGTGTGCAAAAAGCTCAACGGAGAATGGAAAAAAGCACGCTTCTCGCGTGCATCGAGATCCCCAATCATTTATTTCTCCCGGTTGGGATCGAACACGTGGCTTCGCAGAATCACGTGCAGAGGCCTGGCCTTTGTGTTTTCATAGGTGCGCCAGGCATAGGAACCCACAGTTCCCAGAGCGAGAAGGTTTAGCGCACCAAAAAACATAATGGCGAGAATAGTCGCTGCGTAACCGCGTACCGTTATCAGGCCTAACAATCTGGAAATAACCACGAACAATCCAAGCAGGCCCGAAACTACCACGGCGGCGGCGCCTCCTCTGATAAGCAGGCGTATCGGTAAATCAGTGAACGAGAAGACGCTGTCCGTAAGATAATTGATCTTCTTGCCCAGGGTCCAGGCAGAATTTCCATGCTTTCGAGCCCGTCTCGAATAGGTGATGAACTTGCGCCGGTACCCCAGCCAGAAAATCTCAGCGATAATTGAGCTATGCCTCTCTTCCATCTGCAGCAATTGATCCCGGAAAGCTTGCGTGCAGGCAAAAATGTCCACCCCGCCTGATGGAATCTCCGGAATGACAAATCGCCGGTAAAGCCCCCAAAAAATCTTTGATGGAATACGAGTCATAAGGGGGTCCTTACGCTTGTCCCTCACCCCGACAGCTACATCGATATCCTCCGAGCGCAACACGCCGGCCATTTCCAGGACAAGCTCAGGGGGTTCCTGAAGGTCCGCCGCCATGACAGCGAAGTACTTTCCTTCGCCGATCTCAAGACCGGCACGGATGGCTGAAAAGGAGCCAAAATTTCGTGAAAGCAGAGCGAGTTTGGCCCGAAAAGGGCGAGAGGGCAGAGTGTTGAGGAGGATTTCATAGCAGCGGTCCGGGCTGCCGTCGACAACGAATACAGCTTCGAATTCACCTTTCAGGTTGGCGTTTAAGCCCTGCACCACGTCAAGCAGTTCAGGTATCGAGTCTTCGTTGCGGTAAACTGGAATGACAAGCGTAAGCAACCCTAAACTCCTGCATGAGTGAAGTAAAGATCTACCGCTTGGATGACCCGCTCAATACTTCCTGAATCCAGACCGGGGTAGCACGGCAACGTGACGACCTCCCGGCAGACACGCTCGGTTACGGGCAGCGCCCCTTTTCCCTGCCTGGATGGATAGGCGGACTGCATGTGATCCGGTACCGGGTAATGCACGTCAGTAGCAACACCGAAACCTCCGATGAATTTCCGGAAGGCGTCGCGGGTGTTGACCCTAACGACATATAAATGCGCGACATAGTCTTCGCCCAATGAACAGGGGCAAACAATCGGCAAATCTGAAAATGCCGCGTTATAGCGGCGGGCAATCTCCCGGCGCTCAGCATTCCAGCTATCGAGAAAAGGCAGCTTCTCGCGGAGTATGGCAGCCTGCATCTCGTCAAGGCGGCTGTTCCGGCCACCCTGGAGTTCAACATGGTACTTTGCCTTCCAGCCGTATTGCCTGAGCTGTCTGATTTTAGCCGCCAGATAATCATTATCGGTTACGATAGCACCGCCATCTCCGCAGGCGCCCAGGTTCTTGGTGGGATAAAAGCTAAAAGAGCCAATCGTTCCGAAACTGCCCGCTCGTTTGCCGTTGCTTTTTGCACCATGAGCCTGCGCACAGTCTTCGATAACCGGGATGTCCGATTTCGCGGCGACTTCGACAATCGTCTCGACATCGGCAAGCTGGCCGTAAAGGTGCGTTACGATAATGGCTTTCGGATTCGATTCCAAGGCTTCTTGGAGCCGTTCAAAGGATAGGGTACGGGTGACCGGGTCGATATCGACGTAATGGGGAATTGCCCCGATCAAAAGAACAGCCGTACTCGCATAAAACCCCGCATTCGCAGCTACAATAACCTTATCACCTGTCTTAACATCCAGGGCGCGCAACCCAAGCTCAAGAGCGTCGGTACCGCTGGCAACGCCGACGCAGTTCGCCACACCGCAATATTCGGCAAACTCCCCTTCAAACCCCGCCACTTCCTTGCCGAGGATGTACCAATGGCTGTCGAAAACCCGTTTGGCGGGGCCGAGAAAGTCTACGGCGGCATTGACGGCCTGCGCAGAGAAAAGTGGAATGGCTGAAGCCATGTCTGTTGGCCTTCGAGTTCGAAATTAAGATAAAAACTCCTCGATTCCCCGTTCACAGTTCGCCAGGCTGCCCTTTCCGGTTCATGGTTCATCTACCAGTTTCAGCAACCGTTGGCAAGCAATAGGTCCAGCACAAAATGCCGATCACACGCGGTGTGCGGGAGCGGGAGGCCTCATAGCCTGCCGCTGACTGATAGACACGTCAACTTTTCATTTGTCTTCTTTATAATGATGTCATAAGGAAATGCATGCAATGTTTATAAAATGGAGCAAACGGCCGTCATGGAATGTAGCGCGAAAAGCATAGGAAGAGGTTTTGTCCGGGCAAAGGATTGCATAGAAGGGATAGAATTCTGACAGTTAGAACCTGCATTGAAGGCGCTGTCTATCCTTCTGGCATTGTTTGCGGTCTTTCATGTGTCCGAACTTACCAATTTTACGCTCTCCATCGAGGACGAATTCGCTGCGTTTCAAGCGGATTCATCCGTGTGGGTCGCTCAGGGACGCCGGGCGACATATCTGTTCGAGAAGTTTGTGCTGCCGCAGCCTGTCGTGCCCTTCCTTCCCCTTGCGCTTTTCGGTTTATTCTGTTCGATCGGCTATCTCTTTTTTCTGCGGGCAATCGGCGAGCGGCACGAGGGTCCTTCGTCATTCGCCTTTTTTCCTCTCTTTTCCACTTTCCCGATATGGGCTTTTCTGACGGCCTTCCAGAGCAATATGCCCTCGTGCGGAATTGGTGTTTTGCTTACCTGCTGGGCCGCCAGTCTCTATCGAAAAGAGCGGGAGCAATCGGGGCGTATGATCAGCGGCTTTTCCGTGGTCTGGCATATCGCATTGATCGGGTTCCTTGGGGCTATCGCCACGGCCTGTTACCAATCCTTTATCCTGTTTCTTGCTGTAGCGCTTCTCGCGTCGCTTATTGCTATGCATCTCTTCAAAAGACCCGCGCGCCTCTTGCCCGGAGACTGCTTCGTGGTGCTCGCAATCCTCGTAACCTCTATGGCACTCTATATACTGATCCTGAAATTTTTCCTCGTCATCACCAATACGAAAATCGTTTACATCCAATTATTCGTCCACACTGATCTCTTTTTTCATCAACCAAAGCTGGTTATATCCAACTTGTTTAACCAAATGGCAGACGTCTATTTTGGAGGATCTGCCGCCTATGGAAGCAAAGCGCACATCTTTGCCGTTCTGATCTTTGTGGCCGCCGCCGGTCTTGTACACCGTGCGCATCGTATTGCCGGACTCAGGGGCGCCTTTTTTGCCGGACTAGCCTTTCTGGCTCTGCTCGTGGCACCGTTTGGCGTCAATCTGATAAATGGCGGCAATGTACCGCTGCGGTCTCTCGTCGCTGTGCCGGCAGCGCTCGCTAGTCTTGGGCTGCTGGGTTTCAAATATGCTTCGCGTTGGCTATCGCGCATTGGCATATTCGTGTTGGTGCTGGCTTATTTCGCCATTTTCCAAATCCTGAGCGGGTTCAATGCGGCTCGCGAACTCGTTCCATTGCATGACCATGAAATGGCGGGTGCTCTCTCAGAGCGCATTGCCCGCATCGCAAGCTCTGCAGCCTCCGAAAGGCCGATCACCTTGGAAGTGGTCGGATACCAGGCTTTCCAGACCCCCTTTCCCCGAATCAACAACTCTACTATCGGGGCTTCATTTTTTTATTGGGACTGGGGAAAGCCCTGTCGTATCACAACCTATATGAAATTGATCGGCCTGCCGGCATTCAATGTCGAGCCCCCGGAAGGCCTCGACAACAAGCGGCTGGACGAGTTCGTACTGATGCCGTCCTGGCTGGCGCAAGACTCTGTACGTGCTGCTGCAGATGGCACTATTCTGGTAAAATTGTCTGAAGTACTGGTTCCACGGTATCGCCAATTGCTTGCGAGTAAAGATCCATCGGTGAAGGCCGGCGATGAACCGCTCTATCGCCTGTCCACGGCTGATGTCGGTTCATGGTCGCTACAGAATGCATTAGTATCACAGAAAACCAGCGAGGGAATCGTCCTGAAGGCAAACAGCTATCCGAATTTCACATTCAAAACCGGCGCTTCGCAGATCTTGGAGAATTGTAGCCGGATCGAGATGCACGCCCGGCTCAAGATCGAACGGACCAGCAATGCACAGATATTCTATAAGATTCCCGGTCAAACCGATTTTCAGGGGGATGCAGCTACCGACGCACCGATTTCACCAGCAGCAGATGGCGGATTCGTTGATGTGAACCTGCAAGCCGTCAGTAGCAAAGGGTTCGAAGACTCGTTCAAATTTTATCCCGTGAAATCTCCACAGCATGTAACGATTGGGGAGATAGAGCTTTTCTGCCGGCATCAGCGACCCTGCGGTAAAGAATAAGGTAGGTGAGTAGGTGAATAGGTGAATGGAAAAAAACATGGGGCGAAACGCAGCCTGTCTATGGCCCATTCGCCCCTTTACCCATTCACCTGCCTTAATCAGCCATTTCGCTTAATCCTGTAAATCCTTTCTAAGCTTCTCTCCGCGTGAAAACAGTCTTCGCGTCGCGTCTTCGCGTGAAACCAGTCCGTCCTCAGTCCTCCGTTACTCCCGCAACGGGGTCTTGTGTTTAATAAAGGTCCCCTTGCGGTACTCATCGAAGGCCACCCGCAGTTCCTCCTGCGTGTTCATAACGATGGGGCCGTACCAGGCAACCGGTTCTCCTATGGGCCTGCCCGAGACCAGCAGAAACCGGACCGGCCCGTCTTTGGCGCTGATGGAGACGTGGTCGCCGTCCTCATATAGGATGAGACTCTCATTGACGCAACTGCACTCACGATCGAGATCGAAGTAGTTCCTGCCAACGACCTGATGGCCGAAGGAATCCCGCTCCTCGTCGAAGTAGCCCTTTCCTTCGATCACATAGGCAAAAGCGGTATGGCCGCTCTCGATTGGATGGACGAAGCTGCCATGAGCAGGTACTGTGACGTCGAGGTACTCGGGATCGGTCACAATGTCTTGCACCGGCCCCTGGACCCCGTTCACTTTGCCGCAGATGATTTTCACTTTTATACCGCCTTCGAGCGAAACTTCAGGGATCTGCTCCCTTCTTACATCGCGATAGCGGGGCTCCATCATCTTCTGATAAGCGGGAAGGTTCGCCCAGAGCTGAAATCCATCCATACGGCCGGTTTGGTCTCCCTTGGGCATTTCCTGATGAATGATGCCGCTGCCGGCGGTCATCCACTGCACGTCCCCAGAGCTGATATCGCCTTTGTTTCCCATGCTGTCGCCGTGTTCCACGTCCCCCTGCAGGACGTAGGTGATTGTCTCGATTCCCCGGTGCGGATGCCAGGGAAAGCCGGAGAGATACTTCGAGGGATCATCGGAGCGAAAGTCATCCAGCATAAGAAAAGGATCGAACTCAGGGACCTGGTAATAACCGAAAGCTCTTTTAAGATGAACCCCAGCCCCTTCTATGGTGGGTTTACTCTTTGAAACCGTCTTGATCTTTCTAAGCTTACTCATTCTTCACCTCCCCGAGATATGTTTCTTATTGGACTGCACGTCGCATAGAACGATTGTTAAGACAGCCTCTGCCTTATGTCCAGGCAGGGGCAGAAATACACCGGGGGTAAATGGGCCGAGGTCGAAGATTCCCGCTTCCCGCTCCCCGCTTCCCGCTTCACCCATCAGTTGCCTGTTTCGAGGCGTAGCCATCCCCTGGAAAATGTGCTATATATCAGCCTGAATCTATGAGAAGCGGGGGAGAAATGTTCTTCCTGATCGGTGGAGTTCAGCCCAAAACTGTTACTCTGGACGAGGTTCCGGGAATTTGTTCCGCCTGTGGCCTGGCTCAAGCTAGACTGAAGCGCGTTGATCATTACCTGAGCCTGTTTTTTATTCCTCTTTTTCGTGTTAAAAAGGGTGACCCCGTTCTGATCTGTAATCGCTGTAAGGCGATTTCCTCTCCGGGAGGTCATTTCCGGGGGGCCGTCCAGGAAGCTGGCAGGGATAAGTGTTCCGAGTGCGGCTATCCAGTGGCTCGCGATTTTCGCTATTGCCCTTCGTGCGGAAGGCGAATATAAGGGGATCGGGCATAAACGGTGACAAAGATGAGCGAGAGCAAAAAAGTTTTACACTTTCCGACGGTTTCGCAGCCCAGCATCGATGAGGTGCTGACGCTTTTCCTGAAGGATCAGCAAAAGCGGCTGAAGCTCCGGACTTTCAATAGGTATGAAGAGGTCATAGATCTCTTGCGCCATTGTCTGAACGGACATGGATATCATGACCTGGATAATTCGTCCGAAGTGGCGCTCTACGAAAAGCTTTATTTCCAGAAAAACCTCGAATTCTGTTTTATTTTCGGTCCGGAAAAGATTGTGTCCTCCCTGCCCAATTTTTTGAACTATTTTATGATACGAAAAGTCATGGCTTCCGAGGCCTTGCTTCAGGCAGCGGGAATAGTTGCCAAAAAACTGGTGAAGTGGCTTGAAGAAAGCGGCTACATTGAAAAGGAAATCGCCGACCGGATTACCAGGCTTGCTGCCGAGGCGGCAAGAGAGCTGCCTGCGGCCGAACGGCTTGCAAGACTGATATACGAATACGCCCAGAGCCATGCTCCCAGATACTGGACTGCCGAGCTGGACGACTACTTCGTAATCGACCAGATCCATCCCGGAATCTTGATCCTGTCCGGGATAGCCACTTCAGGAATTGTCGAAGTGCGTGTCCCTAAAGAGATAACCGACCATTGCCGGAAAGGTTGGCAGGTGAACCTGCTTCTGGGAAAAACCCGAAACGGCTGGTGCATTCTGGAAACGGGAAACGTTTACCCCAATTAACCTCGGTCGGATAGAGTTACCAACTGAAAGGCGGGCTGGTTTGCCCGCCTTCTCCGTCTGCATGTGTGCAATGAGTCTTTTCCCGCTTCTGCGTGGCCCTTGCCGTTACTTAAGGCGCGAATTTACAAAGTCCCAGTTGATCAGATTGTCGATAACGGCCTGTATGAAATCGGGTCTTCTGTTCTGGTAGTCAAGGTAGTAAGCGTGCTCCCAGACGTCGACGGTCAGCAGCGGTTTGATTCCGTGCGCGACCGGGGTATCGGCGTTTGCGGTTTTCGTAATCTCGAGTTTGCCGTTCTTGGTTACCAACCAGGCCCACCCGCTTCCGAACTGTGTAACTCCTGCGTTTTTCAATTCTTCTGCAAACTTTTCGTAACTTCCGAAGTCAGCGTCGATCTTTTGTGCTATCTGACCCGTAGGGCGGCCTCCTCCCTTGGGTTTAAGGCAAGTCCAGAAAAAGGAATGATTCCAGGCCTGGGCGACGTTATTGAATATCCCAACCTTGGAAGCGTCCCCGGCAACTTTTTTGATTATGGTCTCGGCGTCTTCTTTGTCCAGATCGGTCCCGGCGATGAGCTTGTTTCCATTATCGACATAGGCCTTGTGGTGCTTGTCGTGGTGGAACTCGAGGGTTCTTGCGCTGAGATAGGGCTCGAGAGCGTTTTTCGCATACGGCAGGTCGGGCAATGTAAGAGACATTCTTTACCTCCTTTTAGGTTGCTCTGGTTGACGGCTCTTAATGATGGATACACTGGATTTTCAAAACTAGATTGTTTGCAAACTAAGCACGTCTTGAATAATGCTCAAGTGTGGAGGCATATCGGATTTGGCAACGGCTGCGAAAAGTGGGCATCGGCTTCAGGTTCTAATGACCGTAAGCGTTCACCACAGTGGCGGGGCATAGTCCGGACAGGAAGAGGCCAAAACATTCTCACCACAGAGACACAGAGAGCACAGAGAAAAGGAAATGGGCATCCAGGAAAAACCAGGAGCAAACAGGGGTCTGTCTTTTGGTCCTGGCTGTTCGTTCACTTGCTTTCCTCTGCGCCCTCTCCTTGACCGGACTATGCCCCATAATCTGGTCAATCCGCTTACCGGCTTTAGCCGGAAGCTCTGTGGTGGAATTCGTCTCTCCGCCTTTGTGGTGAACGGGTTCCAGTGTCCGGCTTCCGGCCTGAGACCTTCCTTTGTTAATCCAGCGGAGGGTTGAAATAGCCAAGCCTGACATCCGGAAATTCATCCCGGATTTGCGAGATCAGGCGCTGGATTCCAATCTTCTTTTCGTTCAGGTTCGCTCTGAGCTTGTCCAGGTACCAGTCGGGGTCGATGTTCAGGTTTCGCATCTGGATCAAATCGAGGCGGGTTTCGGATATCAGCTTCCTGAGAGCGTTCCATTCGCTTTTCTGATCTGTAAATCCAGGGAGAACGAAATAATTGATGGACGCGAACCCGCCGTTCGTTTTCACAACGGAGATGGAGCGCCGTGCGTCCTCGAAGCTATAACCCCTGGGGCGGAAGTATCTCTCATAATACTCGGGACGCGCGCTGTTCATGCTGACGCGGATGCTCTGGAGACCGGCGCGGCAGAGCTGTTCCACAGCTTCGGGAAGACTTCCATTCGTGTTCAGGTTAATGGTGCCTCGGCCTGTGGCTTTGCGCATCATGCGGATAGAGGCGTCAAGTGTTTTAGCCTGCAAGAGCGGTTCCCCCTCGCAGCCCTGCCCGAAGCTGACCACTGCACGAGGGGCCTTGGAAAGGTGCGGGATTGCAACCCCGCATATTTCATCAGGAGTAGGTACGAAGGCGATACGGTCCTGGGTTGCGCACAGGTCCGTGCCGTCCTGGCGGCTGATACAACCGATGCACCGGGCGTTGCACTCCGGGGAGGCGGGAAGTGGGGCCTCCCAGCGGTTCATGAACAGGTTTCTTGCTGCAGGGCAGCCGTAGGTAAGAGCGCATCGGCCGAGGTGTTGCAAGAGCCTGTTTTCACGCTCCGCTTTCATGCGTCCGCCGGCGTTTCGTTTGATTAGTTTTGGGTCAAAATTGCGGAAATCCTGCCGCTGGTCACTGTCGATTCTGACTGCGGGAACCACAAAGCCCCCGTTTAGCCAGCCCACGGCGGTGTAGGCGAAAAGAGGCAGAAGAGGCGCACGGGCATTGGCCCTGTAAGCAGGGGAGTAAAGTCGCGTATAGGCGGGGGAAATGAATGCGGCTACGGCCCGGACAGGTTTGGCCGGATCGAAAGGGTCCGACGGCATAGGCTCGAACCTGCCCCCTTTGCGGTTGAAGCCAACGGGCAGACGCTCCGGGAGGAGAAACAGTTCGCTGCCTTCGGGGAGCGGTATCAGTTCAGCCGATCGAAGCCTTTGCCATGTGTTCGCGCTGGCTCCCGCCATTTCCAGAGCGGGCCAGTCGTATATACTTCCGTTGACGTCAGCGTAAACGAGCGCGGGCTGGTCTTTCATCGGGGCTTTTCAACGTCTCCTTAAAGCTGCTAAATCGCGCTCCTATAACATATTTCAGATTATAAAGCATCCGGTCGAGGAATTCGAAAGCAAAAGGAGTCATCTGCTGGTGGTGGATTATTATTCCGGTCAGCCCCTTCATTTTTGAGAGCCCTGAAAACTGATCGATCAACAGGGCAAAGTCACCGGCGGGATTTTTGACCTCTCGGGTATGAAGGTCTAAACAGGTCGAATAGTGTTTAATACCGTCAAGGGACTTTACGCCGGGCGGAAATGGGGCCGTTGCCGAAATGCCTTTGAAGTCCAGTTTGCGCAAGGCCTTTAGAGTAGCTCTGGAAAAACGGTTCCATGGAGGAGTAAAGACCGGAACGAAATTCGGACCGAAAATGCGTTCCATTTTAGTGCGGCCCTGAAGAATATCTTCGTACTGGCGCTCGGGGGCCCTGTCCGATCCGAATTCGCTTTTGGCGCCCTCTTTTTGCCAGTTGATATGCCTCCAGCCATGCTGGTGCCAGTTCCAGAGGTCCTCATCCACGGGCGCCGCCCGGAAAACTTTTACCTGCCCGGTCTCGCTGAGCCATGCGGGGATGACCGCCATCGCAAGCGGGACCCGGTAGAATCGAAAGAGCCTGCACAGAGCGTCAAAAGCCTTGCTGGCGGCTCCGATATCATCGGCTCGAAAAAAAATCGGGGGCGGTATGGCCGAGGTCATCTTCGCGGATGCTTCGTCCAACACCCCCTTCCAGCCAGGCAAAGGCACTTTCCAGACCGGCGAGTACTTCCTTGGCATGTAGGAAGCATCGAGGCCAAGTAGATCTGGGCGGAAGTGGAGTCCGCCTTTCATCGGGCCGCTCCTCTGCGGAAGAAGCCAAAAACAGGTAATTTAAAATTAATGTGCAGGAAATATAAAGGATGGATTGGAACCGGTTTACCAACGGATTGCAGTCTACAGCATTGCTTGCCCCCGAGTCAAATGGTATTTAAGTTGCCGATTCAGTTCGGTGTGTGTGGGGACCGCGCCAAAATCGGAGCGTTGATCTTTTTTGCAATTTTGCTAGCATTAGGGTCCTTGCAAAATTTTTTTGATGTTCAAACACCTCTTCCGGTAAAGCGTGGCCGCTTATCAAATTCATACAGGGGGTTTTTCCCGCCGGATCAAAACCCACATCGTCGGGCCGGAGCATCGGTTTGCGATTGTGGTCCCGCCTGAGCTTGCCCGCATTTGTCTAAACGAGACCCGTTGGCTCGATATTCCGCAACCGGAGCTGAGCGATGCAGGGCTGGAATTTAGCGGCAGGCTGAAAGACGCTTACACCTGCAACCTTTGGCTAAGGACTGCGGGCCGGGTGCTTTGCAGGCTTGCCCCATTTCGCGCAGGTGCTGCCGAAGAGCTCTTCTACAAAGCTTCGCGGATACCTTGGGAGCTTTGGCTGAATCGGGATATAAAGCTCGATATCGAAGCCCGCGTGGAATATTCGCGGATAAGCCACGAGGGAAGGGTGGCCGAGGTCATTTCCGAGTGTATCGAAAAAAGTCTGAGGAAAAAAGGGCCTCTCCATCCCTCAGATACACTGGTTAAAGACAGCGGGCACCTGGCGCCGGGCGAATCGGCCGCCGGCGGGCTGCAATCTTACGACTCGGAACTGAAGCAAAGAATCCTCGTTCGTCTTCTGGAGGACCACTGCCGAATCAGCATCGATATGTCGGGCGCCCATCTGCACCAAAGGGGATATCGGCTTCGGCACACGGGCGCCCCCCTGCGTGAGACGCTTGCGGCCGCCATCCTTTTAAAGTCGGATTGGACGGGCAATGAGCCGCTCGTCGACGGGATGTGCGGTTCGGGCACTTTTCCGATAGAGGGGGCCTTGATGTCCCGGCGGATTGCTCCAGGGCTTGGCCGGGATTTTTTATTCCAGGGGTGGCCTTCATTTCAGAAAAAGACTTGGGAATACCTGCGGCGCAAGGCAAAGGAGACCTCGGTTCTCGAAGTGCCTGAGACGATCATGGGAATCGATATCCATCCGGAGGCTATCGGAGTGTCGGCGGAAAATGCAGATCGCGCCGGAGTAGGTGGTGACATACAATGGGCAGAGATGGATTTCTTTGAGTTCAATCCCAGGAAAAGAGGGCTGAGAAAAGGTCTGCTTGTGTTGAACCCGCCCTACGGAGTACGGTTGAGCGCGGCAGGAGTAGGCCTCTACGAGAGAATCGGCGCCCACCTGAGACTT
>Ga0181539_1003009_pt1 | contig 16053 bp, 11 predicted proteins | sample PEATcosm2014_Bin_46_FD_119767 | JGI IMG/M metagenome (GOLD analysis project Ga0181539, IMG submission 119767) | Peatland microbial communities from MTU Mesocosm Facility, Houghton, MI, USA - PEATcosm2014_Bin23_60_metaG | ecosystem: Environmental > Terrestrial > Soil > Wetlands > Peat | place... | reverse complement strand
CGCTCGCTCTGCCCGCCGTTCTCGGGGGAGTTTCCCGGACTTCGTCCCAGCTCCTGCTCTCGGCCCTGGCGCTGATCTACATCCTGGTGGAAATTCAGCTTATCCGCTTCGACTTGCACTCCGCGGTTTATCTCTGGCCTACGCCCGCGTGGCTCATCTGGGTTCTCTTGGCGCGCGCCTCATCGCGCAGGGCTGCCAAGCCGGTTCCTGCTCAGTCTGCTTGATTGTTTAGAGCTTCTCTTCGCTCTCCGCCGCAGGCCCGATCTCCATCGTGTCCCCGCGTACCGTGCGCGTCGTTCGAGCCGTACCGGCCGGCAACTCCAGCACGCTGAACGCTGAGAAACACGCGGAAAAGCGCCATGCTCCCACGCTGTGGCGCACCTTCTTCACCTTCAGCTTGCGGTCCAGGTAGACCAGATCGATGGGGAAGCGCATGAAGAAGGTGTGTACCGATTCGCAGGGGGCGATCCACAGCCCCTCGCCGGGCGAAAGGCTTTCCCGGCCCAGCAGGCCTTTTCTGCGTGTGGCTCCTGTGTGCGCTTTGGTGAGCTGTGTCGCCAGCACCGTACCGCGCGTCGCGTTCAGTACCTTCTGGGGTCCTTCCGGCGCGGCGGGGCGCGGAGCAAACCACTCCCGCACCGCACTCGCCATGGTCTGCAACGGATTCATCCGCTCGTCTCTGCCGCCTGAAACGTCTCGTGCTTACCAGCGCTACTGCTGCGGGGGAGCCGATCCCGTGGCCGGCGTCGCGCCGCCGGTCGAATTGCTCATGGAGGATGAGCCGCCACCATTAATTGGCGCTCCCGCAGTACCGAATCCGCCTGTCCCCGATTCAATGACCAGCGGCTTCTCGGGCTTCATGCTTTCAATCAGCATCTCCACCGGAACCGTCGCAGGAGCAGGTGCCAGCGTGTTATCCGCCGTCTTCTCATCCGGCTGATGCATGGGAATGTTCGAATTCGGCGGAATAAACTGCGGATCCGGAAACTTCAGGTTCGGTGTCGGCGTTCCCGCCGGCAGCGGGGATACGACTTCCGGCGTTACCAGCACAATCAACTCGGTATCGTTCTTGGACTTTATCTCTGACTGGAACAGCTTGCCGATGATGGGAATGCTGCCCAGAAACGGGATCTTCTGGAAGGTGTCGCTGATGCTCTTGTCCAGCAGACCGCCGATGATGAACGTCTGACCGTCCTTCAGCTCCACTTCCGTGTTGACTTTGCGCGAGGTGATGCCGGGCACTTCAAATCCCGAGATCTGCACCTCGTTGGCGTAGTCCAGCGCGCTCACCTCCGGCGCCACCTGCAAGCGGATGGTGCCGCGCGGAGTGATTGTAGGAATGAAGTTCAGCCGGATGCCATAATCCTTGAACTCGATGCTGATGGCGGCCGAACCGCCCGAACTTGCCTGCGCCACGGGATACGGGAACTGTCCGCCTGCCAAGAAGCTGGCCTCCTTGCCGTTCGTGGCCAGCAGGTTCGGCTCTGCCAGCACCTCCACCACGCCCTTGCTCTCCAACGCATGAATGTCGGCCCCCACGTTCAGCCCGGGAAAGAAGGCAAAAATGTTGCCCTCCTGGCTGAATGCGGCTTGACCGGCTGATCCGGTAATCCCTACGGAGCCCGACGAGGAGCCGCCGTTCGAAATCGTGGGCGGCGTTATCTGGCCTGTCGACACTCCTCCCAGGGCATTCCCCAGCCCAAGATCGAAGAGGTTGACGCCCAGCGTCAGGGCCTTCTGGCGATCCACACTGACAAAGCGCACCTTAAGCAGAATCTGCGGAGCCGCCTTGGGCACATCCACATCCAGTAGGTTCACCACCTTGCCCGCCGTCGACGCAATCTGCACCGCGCGCGCCGAACTGGTCAGATCCGTCACCGTGCCGCGCAGAAAGACGCTGTTGTTGCTGTAGGTCACTCTGATCGTTTGGCCCGGCAGTTCGGTTCTCAGCTCGCGCCGGATGGCGTCCAGGTTGTCGCCCGTCAGTCCTGCGCTGGGCCGCACCGTCACGTTGACGAACTGCCGTCCCCCGTGAATATCCCAGAGAATCAGGCTGGTCGCGCCCGGCCCTTTGCCGGTGATCATGATTTCGGTGGGGCTTATTGCCGTGGCTTCCGCAACGTCGCCCGTGCCTACTGCCACTTGCTTGATGGGCTGCGCACAGTCCACCAGCACGGCTTTGCCTACCTCCACGTTCAGTTCATTCGTGGAGTCTTCGTACCTGGCTCCCGCGGATGGTGAGGAAGACGGCGCGGCCTGAGCATGTACCACCTGCCCGATGCAGAGAGCTGCGATCAGCGCGCTGCAATATGCGATGGTGATCCCAGTCGTCGATCTCAATGCGGTCCCTCGGGTGTCGCGAATTTCTCTTCCGTGGTCTTTGAGCCGTTGCTGATGATGATGGAATAGGTCTTCGGCGCCGGCTTACGCCCGCTGCCCGTAGACCGCCGCGGCGCGGTTGCTGCCGTGGGCACCGTTGGACCCGTGCCCGCAAAAATGTTGCTCATCGCCGTGGGCGGAATCTTGGCAATCTGTGTATCCAGCGGATTGCGCAGCACCAGTTGGATCTTCAGCGAGTTGCTGGCCAGGCTCAGCGTCTCGGCCTGCTCCGGCGTCACCAGCAGATTCACCACCTGGACCTGCTGCGGTTTGCCTTCGGCGTCTTTCGTAATGTCGGTGCCCGCCGACAGCACTTGGATGTCCTGCAGCAGCGTTTGCGTCACTACGCCCTGGGTATTGGCTCCCGGGCCCGGTGGATTGCCTGAAACCAAGACATCCACGCGCATTCCGGGAATCACGAATCCGGCCACGCCCACCACTTCATCCACCCGCACTGCGCAGGCTCTCATGCCTTCGGGGATGGTCGGCGCCAGGCCGCCGCCGGATCCGACGCCGGCCAGGCGGCTCTCCAGAATTGGTTCTCCCTGATAGATCTCTGAAATCGCCCCGCGGCCCACCGCATCGTCCATCTTCACAACCGCGCCTTTGGGCGCCGTGCCTGCAATCGTAATGGTCGTCAGATCGGCCTTCGTGATCACGGCTCCCAGGGGAATGTCCTTCGCCGCTGCCAGCACCTGCGTAGTCGCCATCGGCTTTGAAGCCGCCACCCGCACGCCCACCAGGCGATAAACCAGCCACGCGCAGAATCCGGCAATGACGAATGCGATGAGGAGGATCGTTAGCAGTCTTCGATTCATCCTTACCCCGTTGGAGCTGGCGGATCGCCAACTCCGCCTTTCTCTGCATGCCCCATCTTCCGGGCCTGCCAGCTTGCCGTAGATCCTGCCGGCCGGGCCATGGCCCATGCCTCGCAGAGGGCAGTGCGGTTTCAGTGTAGTCCCTCACCTCCTGTCCCTTCCCGCGGGAATCGTCGATATTACCGAGTGGGGTATCAAAAGAGCTATGGGGCAAATCCCCGGAATGAGCGATCCTTAGAAGCAGGATCGAAATTCCCAGGGGTCCTGTGGCGCGTCGCACATGCGTGCGCGGCCACGGCCGTTTGGGGCTGCTTCTCTTCCATCGCGAATTCCCGAGTCGGAGGTCGCTATTGGCTCATCTCGCGTCAAACAGGGTGGATTCGGACACGACGGTATGGACGACCCTTCAGGATCGGCTCGAATCCCATGCATCGCACAGTGAAATCCCCACGGAGAATGCGGTTCATATCGCTCCGGTGCTGATGATGCCTTCCCGCGACATCACGCTCTTCGCAACCCTGCCCCCTCAAGGTCAGGGGCCGGCATCCTTCGTGGGCTCCATCCTCATCCATGCCCTCGCCGCGGCCGTCGTGTGGTTCAGCCTTGTCTACAAACCTCCTGTCGCTCGCGTGGCTGAAGAGCACTACACGGTTCGTCAACTCGATCTGCGCACGCCGTCTGAGCAAAAGGCGCAAGCAGCCGCACACATTTCTTACCCGAACCTGCATCCCGGCAAATCGGCTCCTGCTGGCCAAGCTCAGCAATCCGCGTCTCTTCCACGTCCCATGACCAAGGCCCCGTTGGGCCCCCAAACCCTCATCCAGGCCGATCTTCCCAACCCGATCACGCTGCCCCAGCACATTCCTGTGCCGCAAGTCGTCCTCTGGTCGCCGACGAAGATCACTGCGAAAAACATCGTTCCGCCGTTGCCGGAAAAGCCTACGGCTGCCGATGTCCCTCCCGTCCTCGACCGGCCCAATCAGGAGCTCAACCTCGCCGACGTCAACATCGCGTCCAGCAATCAACCCTCGCCGAATTCACACGTTGCGCCCAGCACCACCTCGCCCGTCACCATACACCTTCCCCAGCAGGTCGAACTGCCTCCGGCCTCGGCCTCGCAGCAATCGGCGCCGCCCACGCCCGCAGCCATCCTGTCTCTCTCCGATATCCGCCTTAAGGATGGAACCGCCGCGCTGCCTCCGGTCAACGAATCCCAGGCATCGAACGCGCCAGACGCGCTGGCTCCGGGCCAGGCGCAGAATCCCTCTGCAGAGGCCGGCAAAGGCGCTCCTTCCGCCAAGCCCGGCGAAAACGGCGCCAGCAAGAATGCCGGGGCGCCAGCCAGCCATCCCAGCCCATCCCCGGCCGCGGGCAAGCCGCAGTCCGCCTCGCTCGCGCCCTCGCCCGCTCCCGGATCCGAGATCGCCGCGGATCAATTAGGCCGGCTTACCACCACGCCCATCGCACTGCCCAAAGACGGCCATTTCGGCGCCGTCATCGTCGGTGACGCGCTGGAGCAGCAATTTCCTGAGATGGCAGGCGCCTGGAGCGGCCGCATCGCCTACACCGCGTATTTGCACGTCGGCCAATCCAAGAGCTGGATCATGCAGTACTCGCTGCCGAGCAACGCCGAGGCTGCCGCCGGCGGCACCATTTCCCGCCTTGAAGCGCCGTGGCCGTATAACATTGTGCGGCCCAACCTCGCGCCCGGCTCCATCGACGCCGATGCCTTGCTGGTGCGCGGCTTTGTCAATCAGTCCGGCCGCTTTGAAGACCTTGGCATCGTCTTCCCGCAGCCTTTCTCGAGCGCGCAGTTCGTCCTGACCGCGCTGCAGCAATGGCAATTCCGTCCCGCCACGCAGGATGGTCAGCCGGTGCGGGTGGAAGTGTTGCTGATCATCCCCGAAACTCTCGAGTAACTGCCTGCCGCTCGCATCGTGTCGCCGCAGCCGCGGGGAATGCGCGCAAACCGCCTACTGGAAACTCCGGCTCAGGCTCGGCAGATCGAGTCCGCCAAGAAACTTCTGCGCCTCCGCCGCCAGCTGGTCGTAATTCACGGTCTTCGGCGTCCCCCCATGGAGCCTGTCGATGCGCACCGAGAGCGAAACCACGTGTGCATCCGTTCCGTTCCATCCGTACATCTGCGGCTCGAGAACCAGCACTCCCATGCGCCGCTGCGATGCGGCATTTCGAAATTGCGAGCAGGACGAGGGGCCGCAGATGGCATTCACCACCACGCTGTCTGTGATTCCGTCGCTGTAAAAACCCGTGTCCAGCGAAACCGACTCCCCATCTCCGGTCGTGAACTGCCGGCTGGTGAGCACGTCGGGCTCGAGTCCACGCGCCAGCCAGCACGAGTTGGCATCGTGCAGATAAAAGAACGGCGTGACCGAGACGCCAAGAACGATCTCGTCCGATTCCGGCTGCGAATAGGCGCCTGCTTCCAGAACGATCGATCCATTCTGTTGTTCGTACCAGGTGCGGGTCAACGCGAATCCGCCCACCTGCTTCGGCATGCGTGCAGCCAGCGATTCCGGCGTCACCGCGCTTCTGTGGTTGCTGCGGAAAGGCGAGCCAGCGAGCGATAGTGCAGCCGCCAGCAGCACCGCAAACCCCGCGCACTTCATCCAGACCTTCCCCGGCCTCTGCAAATTCTCGCGCCGCGCCTCCGCAGCCGGCGCCGCATGCTCTCCCCTGCGCCGCACCAGCCACAGAAACAGAAGTACTGCGATCAGAAACAGGCTGGATCCAATCGCATAATCCGCCTGCTTCGCCACACCTTCCAGCGCCGGGTGCCCCAGCGCAACCTTGTAGTAAAGAACCAGAACGCAGAGCCGGATGAAGTTGAACATGTATCCCAGCAGCACCGCCCCGCTCACATACGCCGCCCATCGCGCGACCGAAACGCGTTTCAGGTACCCAAGAACCAGCGCCACGTACCCCATGGTCACCGCGCCGCGAATCCCATCGCATCCCGGCGCGATAAACATGCCAAAATCCGGTGCGAACATCAGGCGAAGTTGCGGGGTGGTGGGAGCGAATCCGATCATCGTCGCAAAACCACGCGCCACCCGCGCTGAAAGATGTTGCAGCGGGATATCGATCAGCCCGTTCGACAGGACCGGAACCGGTTGCGACAGCAGCAGGAGTCCCACCGGAAACCACGCCTTGCGCCACACCCGGGTTCCGGCAAACAGCAGGACCACGCCGCTGCCATAGACGTACACCGGCAGCGAGATGGGCAGGAATGAAATCGAAACCAATCCTGCGACTCCCAGCAGTTGCATTTTTTCGCGGAGCAGACTGAGCACAAACGCCAGCCCGATCACCGGCAAACCCCACCAGGTCCCGCGCATCTCCCAGCCCTGCTGCCGCCACACCAACAGCGTGAGCGCAATGGCCGTGGGAGGAATCAACATACCGATCGAACGCAGCGGATCCGTTGTCCAGACGTTCCAGAGAATCGCGATCTCCCGGTGAATGCCGAGGCAAACCGCAGCTGTCAGCAGGGCGATCCCCAACCACAACAGAAGCGGCTTATTGAAGAGCAGGCGACCTCGCGGGCCCGAAGCCGTCCCCGGGTCTGGCGCTGCAGCTTCGATCTCCTCCGCCATGCGGTCCGCCTTACCTGTCTGCCATCTTACTGTCTGGTCGCCCGATCCCATTGCCGGCTTGCCGCGCCGCGGTCCGCCTTGCTCCGCCTCGCCGGATCATGGCGCTTGCGGAGGCCCGGCCATCGGTGTCTTCACCGGCGCCGCGATGCCCACAAACTGCGTCAGCGAGTTGTTGCCTGCATTGGTTACCCACACATTGCCGCTGGCATCGATGGCAAGGCCGTAGGGTTCGAGCAAACCTGCGTCAGAGCCGAGTCCGCTCGCGGGAGAAAGGAACGCGCCGGGCGCAGCACTGCTTGCGCCGCTCAACTTAGAAACCGAGTTGCCCAGATAGTTGGTCACCCACACCGTTCCCGCGCCGTCGATGGCGATGCCCTGGGGATGTTTCACGCCGCCGCCGCTCGCCGCGTCCAGTTCCAGCGTGCCGCAGCTGTTCACTTCGCTGATGCTGTTCCCGTAGTAATTGGCCACCCACACATTGCCGCTCTGGTCGATGGCAATGCCCGAAGCCCCGTTGCAATCGCAATCGTAGTTCGTCACCTCGGAGCCATCCGCGGAGATTTTGCTGATCGGGAGCTGTCCCGCCTGGTTGGCCACCCACGCGTTGTGGTTCGCATCCACCGCCAGCGCCACCGGCAACGCCAGCGAACTCCCACCCCAGCCGCTCGAACTTGACACCGCAGCGCCTGAGCTATTCAGCAGCGTCACCTTCGAGTCGCCGTAATCGGCAATCCACACATTGCCGTTGCTGTCGGCAGCTACGGCAATGGGAAAGTTGATGCCCCCGCCGGTCAGCCCTGTCGCCGTCGCCTGGCCCGACGGATTCAGCACCGTCACGTCGCCCAGCCCGCTGTTGGCGGTGGTTTGCTCATTGGCAATCCACACATTGCCCGCCACATCCAGCGCCATTCCGTATGACTGGTTGATCCCGTACCCGCTCACCCCCGACGGAAATGCCGCCGCGCCCTCGGGCGTGAACTGCGATACCGCGTTGAAGTAGTTCGACACCCACACGTTGCCCGATTCCGCCACGCTCACCGACGCCGGCAGCGACATGCCTCCGCCCGTAATCGTGTTATGCAGCATCCAGTCCGGAGGTGCCGCGCTCAGCGCCGGTGAGTAGATCGCGTTGCCCGCGGCCAGCGCGTATATCCCGGCGGCGTTGTTGCCGGGCGCGCGCGCCAGGTTCAGAGCTGCATCCAGCGTGTTACCGGGAACGTTGCTGCCTGCCGCCGTGGCGCTGAAGAGCGCGGCGCAGCCGCTGCCGCCGCTCGATGTGGTGCAGGAAGCCAGAGCATTGGCCAGCGAATTCAGCTTGCCGGCCGGCACCGCGAGCGTGGCCGCAATCCCCGCCCCGGGTGACGCTCCCGTGCCCATATTCACCATGTTGTTTGCCGTTTGGAATGCGTTGTTCAATCCCGTGGTGTTGCTGCAGCTCGCGCCCACGTTTCCGCCGCTCGACAGGAACGGGGCCAGTGCCCAGACCGAAGCTACGGTCGTCGCTTCATTCAAAACCACCGTGCTTCCGGCCTGGATGCTGCCGCACGGACCGAGTGCCGCCATCAGCCAGAGCGATGCATTCCCCGCGCCCGTTCCCGCTTGTCCGCCTTTGGAAACCAGGTAGACCGGCGTCTGTGCCGATGGGCAGGTGTACCCGCTGGGAATCGTGAACCCTCCGCCCGCACCCGAATTCACTGCGGCACCCAGCAGCGCCGTCCCTTGAGAACCGTTTCCCGAATTTCCTGCCGCGTACAGTTGCACCGCGGCCCCGCTCACCGGCTCCGTTCCGGCCAGAACCTTTCCGGCAAACGAAACCCCCGCCACCGGTGTTCGCGCAGGGCATGCGCCAGGCGAGCTCGTGCCGCTGCTGGTGCTGCAACTGCCTCCGGATGTCGTCGTGGAACTTCCCGTGGTGATAATGCCGCCGCAACCCGCCAGTGCGGCCAGGGATGCCGCAATCGGAAAGAAAAGAAGAACTCGCGGGACCTTCATATGCCTGTGATCAACCGCATGAGCGAGCCGATTCACTCCGCGCCCGCGTTCAACGCTTGCGGTGGAGCGCGGCCCTCACGCTGGCTGCCAGCGCCCCCGCGCCGCCCACCAGCGCCAGCACGATCGTTGGAGCCTCGGGAGAATCGTCACAGCCGCTTTGTGCATGCAACGGCAGTGCACCGGCGGCCAGCATCAGGGCCAGCAGAAAATGGCAACGGCGATTCATCAGGACCTCCTGCATTTCATCGTCTTGCTGTCAGATACTAATCGTTTCGTACCTGGGCCCATTTCAGACAAACTTAGAATACACGGCAATCGCTTTCTTTGAACCTGCCGCATCGAGCGCTGGAAGCGGCGATTCACCAAGCTCGATACGTCCCTCGATTCCGCCGATTCGACCTACGGTTTCGTCCCCAGTTGTTTCAGTTCCACACCCACCGCCAGCGGCGTCACCACCGGCGAAGCCGCTCCCACAAGCTCCGTCAACGGCCCGCTGGTATTGCGGCTTGCCACCCATACGTTGCCTGAACCGTCGATGGCCACGCCATAAGGCTCCAGCAATCCATTGCTCACGTACCCGTTGGTCCCCGTAATCGCCGTTCCGCTGGAATTAAACTCGCTCACGCTGTTGCTGTTCCCGCCATAATTCGCGGTCCACACGTTTCCCCCGCCGTCGACCGCGATCCCGTAAGGGTCGTCCACCCCTCCGCCGCTGAACGGCGACGTACCGACGGGCTGGCCGGTGGAGCTCAATTCGGTAATGCTGCCGTTGCCGCCCTGGTTGGTCACCCACAGATTGCCTCCGCTGTCGATGGCAATCGCGTAGGGGGAATTCAATCCTCCGCTCTCGTAGGGAGAGTTGGTGCTCTGGGTGCCGTTGGGCAGGGTCTCGATCAAGCTCGACGTCGCCGAGCTCCAGTTGGTCGACCAGATATCGCCGCTGGTGTCGGATGCAATGCCGGCCGGGCCGGCGATCGAACCCGGCGCGAATCCCGAGGTGCCCGACAGCGCCACACCCCCGCTGCTGAATTCGCTCAGGTTATTGCCTCCCGAATCCGAAACCCATACGTGCCCGTTGTTGTCGATGGCGATCCCGTAGGGCGTGTTCAATCCGCTCCCCGTGAATCCGGGAGGGCCGGAGATCTTGGTTCCGTATTTGTTGAACTCGCTCAGGCTGTCGCCCTGGAAGTTCGCAGCCCAGGCGTTGTTGTAGATATCGATGGCAATGCTCGTCGGCTGGCTCAGTCCGGCTGAGATGAAGCCCGTGGTTCCTGAAAGCGGCGCCCCGCTGGAGTTGAACTCGCTCAGGCTGTTGGAATCGAAGTTCGTCACCCATACATTGCCGAGTCCATCGATGGCGACCCCGTTGGGCGCGAATCCCGACCCGTCCAGCCCGCTTCCCGAGTAGGTCACCGCCAGGGTAAAGTCGTTCGGCGCCGCGGTCAACGCCGGTTGAAATGGCGGCGACCCCGACTGCAGTGCAAACAGGTTCGTAATGTTCGCGCCGGGATTGTGCGCGATATTGATTGCCGCCGTCGCTGTGTCCGACGGCTGGGTGCCCCCATTCATGGCGTTGGCGAACAGGATGCCGCACGGAGTGGTCGGCGAAACCGTGCCCGTGGTGTTGATGCACGCCGCCAGAATATTGGCGAGCGCATTGATCTCCTGTTGCGGCACCGTGCCGTTGCCCGCGGGCGTCGCAGCCAGCGCCACGCCCGTACTCAGCGTCTCCAGGTTCGCGATGCCGCACGGCTGTGTCGCTCCACAGTTCAACGGAGTGCCGAAGGCATTGGAAATGCCCTGCAAGGCCAGCGTCGTTCCCGAGCTCGAAACGTGCGTTGCATCGGTGGCAAATCCCGCGATGGCATAGGCTGTCGCAACCGTCGAAACCTCGTTGAGAACCACGTACAGTGATGAAAAATTGGCGACATCGCAGTTGCCCAGTCCCGCCAGCAATCCCGCCGCTGCATTATTCGAGCCCACGCCCGGGTCGCCGCCCACCGCATAGAGGTACACTTGCGTGCCCGCGCCCGGGCAGGTGTAATCGCTTGAAATGTTGAAAATGCCCCCGGCTTGCGTGGTCACGTAGTAGTTGCCGCTGCCGTCTTTGCCGCTGCCGCTGGTCAGCAGCGAAATCGACGGGCTGCCATAGCCGTTGGTGTTGGCCGCATAAAGATACACATGCGCACCCACAATCGGCTGCTGCCCGCCCCGCACCGTGCCCTGCAGCGCCACGCCGGGTACGGAACTCGTTATCGTCTGTGTGGGAGTGGTTCCCGGCACGCCTCCGCAGCCGGCGCAGAAAAGGGCACACGCCATCGCCGTGATTGTCCAGGCTATGCGCATGGGGGAAGCTCCTTTCCGTTCGTCGTCTTGCGTCTTGACTGGACTTGCCTCAAACATCGGTGCCGGATTTTTCTTGCTGCGCTCTTGGCCCTCTACGTCGTTCCGTTGGGGATCAGCCGCGGAGCCGTCAAATTGTCCGTAATCGCGCGGAAGATCGCTGTCAGTTTCGTAATCGCCTGGTTCGATGGAGTCGTTGCCTGGCAGCCGGCGCCGTCGTCGGAGTAAAAGTTCAACTGCGCTGAGGCCATGGCCGCTATCGCCTGACACGGTTGATCTCCCGGTGCCCACGCCCCTCCATTGGTCGTCACCGTGGCACTGTATGTCTTATCTGTTGTACACCCTCCTGAAGTCTCCGCACCGTATCCGATGGTGTATACCGTGGTTCCTGCGCTGGCCGCATACTGCGCCGCCAGCACCGCCTGCCCGCACTCGCCCAGCGCCGACGGGTAGGTATAGTTCTGATATCCCGAGGGGTTGCTCGAGCTGGTTCCCGTCCCGTTCAGGTTCCCCTGCGTCGGTGAAATTTCGCCCTTCGAGCTGCACGCTCCCGCCGAGGTATTGGCGTTCGTGGCGCACGAAGTCGCATCGCCGTCGCTCAGGATGATCATGGCGTTCTTCGAGCCCGGGTTGTTGGCCGCCTGCGTCACCAGCGCCGCCTGCGCGGCATAAATCACCTGCGCGTAATACGTGCCTTCGCCGCCCGGCGTCTGCAGTCCTGCGCAGCCGCTCTTGGCTCCCGCGGCAACCACAATGTTCGAAAGCGCGCTCAGTGTGGTCGCAGTGTCGCTGGTCTTGTAGTTGTTCGACCACGTCACCACCTGGTACGTATCGCCCGATGGCAGCATCAGGGTCGAAGCCGGCGCCGTCCCGGCGGTGTATGCCGGGCTGGTGTTGGGAATGGTGTACGCCACAATCGAGGGATTCGTCATGTTGCCGCTGGTGCACGTGTAATCGTCGGCCATCGTCGCCGTGGTCACCGCGGGAAATACGAACAGGCTCACGCTATCTACATACGACGTGCTCGAGCTGCACGTCTGTCCCAGCGCGCAGGGATACAGGTCGCCCAACAGCGTGCGCACGCCTTCAAGCGCACAGGAGATCTTGGTGCCGGAACACTGTTTGCCATTGTCCTGGTCGCCCATCGACGCCGTGGTGTCCAGGACGATGGCGATATTCCAGGGCGTGTTGGTCCCGCCCCGCATGGCCGCTGTCGCCGTCGCCGAGAGATTGACCTTCGGCACCCCGATCAGCCCGCCAAACCACAAATTCACCGTCGCCGTCTGCGTCACCGACAGTGCGTTGTAACCGCCCGAAGCGCCTGTCGAGGTGCTGCACGGCACATTCAGGCTATTCGACACCGTGTTCAGGCAGAGATAGCTCGGCGTCGCCACGTCATTGGTCAGCAGCGGCGATGCGTTCAATTCCCCCGTCTGGGAGCTGTACGTCGTCACATTTGTCCCTGCCTGCGTGGTGTTGGGCATGGCCTGCGCTCCGGCCAGGGTGGCCGCATTCGTCGACGCGATCAGTTGCTGGTAAGCGTAATAAATGTGGCCTGCCTCCACTGAAGATGCCGCCAGCGCAATCACGACGGTCATGGTAAACAGCACCACCACCCCCGTTTGGCCGCTCTGGTCCTTCAGGAACCTGCGAAAACACGATATTGCATGCCGTTTCATCGAGCCATCCCTCCTTTCGGGCAGCCGGAATGAGCCGGAGCACAATCCTGCCGCGCTGTGGGACGCATTGTTTGGTTTTGATCGTTGATTGGGGAAGGCCGGCCAGCGCGCGCCGCCGCTTGAGCCGTTCTACTCGGTTCCGGCAAGGGCCCTGGTTCGCAGCCCGGGGCCTGCGAACCCTTGATACACGTGGGCTTACGCGCTGTGAGCGCGGAGAATTCGGCGCGTTCGTCTCTGTGCGATTCCAACTTGCGGCCTCGCCGACACTACTGCGACCTCTTGGGGAAAGGTTGAATTGACTCTATGATCATCAATTGCCGCGACGGCGCAAATTCCTCTTTGGTGCTACAAAGGTAACCTTTGTACCTTGAGGATCAGCCCCCGGTCCGCTCGGGATTTCCGGGCAATCAAGGGAAGAATGGACCATTCGGCAGGCCCGCGCGCAGCAAAAAGGGGCGCGGGCATCGTACCCGCACCCCTTTTGGGTTTTCCCCCTGGAAGCTCTTTACGTCGTCCCGTTGGGAATCAGCCGCGGCGACGTCATATTGTCCGTAATCGCGCGGAAGATCGCCGTCAGTTTCGTGAGCGCCTGGTTGCTCGGCGTCGTGGCCTGGCAGCCGTTGCCGTCGTCCGAATAGAAATTCACTTCGGCTGAGGCCATGGCTGCAATGGCGTTGCAGGGTTGATCGCCCGGCTTCCAGCTTCCTCCGTTGGTCGTCACCGTGGCACTGTAGGTCTTGTCTGACAGGCACCCTCCCGAGGTCTCCGCGCCGTAGCCGATGGTGTATACGGTGGTTCCCGCGCTCGCGGCATACTGCGCCGCCAGCACCGCCTGCCCGCACTCGCCCAGCGCCGATGGGTAGGTATAGTTTTCATACCCAGAGGGGTTGCTCGAGCTCGTCCCAGTCCCGTTCAGCGTGCCTTCGGTCGCCGAAATCTCGCTCTTCGTATTGCACCCGCCCGCCGAGGTGTTGGCGTTCGAGGCGCAAGCCGTCGCGTCGCCGTCGCTCAGGATGATCATGGCGTTCTTCGATCCCGGATTGGCCGCCGCTTGCGTTACCAGAGCCGCCTGCGCCGCATAAATCACCTGGGCGTAATACGTCCCTTCGCCGCCCGGCGCCTGGACGCCGGAACACCCGCTCTTGCCGCCTGCAGCCACCACGATATTTGAAAGCGAGTTCAAGCTCGACGCCGTGTCGCTGGTTCTGTAGTTGTTCGACCACGTAACCACCTGGTACGTATCTCCCGAAGGCAGCGTCAGGTTCGAGCCCGGCGCCGTCCCGTTGGTGTATGCCGGGCTGGTGTTGGGCATGGTGTACGCCACAATCGTGGGGTTGCTCATGTTGCCGTTGGTGCACGTGTAGTCGTCCGCCTGCGTGGCCGTGGTCACTGCGGGAAACACGAACAGGCTCACGCTGTCTACATACGCCGTGCTCGAGCTGCAGGCCTGGCCTATCGCGCAGGGATACAGATCGCCCAGCAGGATTCGGATGCCCTGAATCGCACAGGAAAGCTGCGTGCCCGTACACTGCTTGCCGCTATCCGAGTCGTTCATCGACGCCGTTGTGTCCAGGATGATGGCAATGTTCCAGGGCGTATTTCCACCGCCCCGCATGGCCGCGGTCGCCGTCGCCGAGAGATTGATTTTCGGCACTCCGATCAGCCCGCCGAACCACAGGGGTACCGTGGCCGTCTGCGTCACCGACAGTGCGTTGTAGCCGCCTGAGGCGCCGGTCGACGTCTCGCACGCCACATCCAGATCTGTGCTCACCGTGTTCAGGCACAGATACGACGGCGTCGCCGTCACATTCTGCAAAAGCACCGTCGCATTCAGCTCACCGGTCTGCGCGCTGTAGGTGGTCACATTGGCGCTTGCCTGGGTCGTGTTCGGCATGGCCTGCGCCCCGGCCAGGGTCGCGGCGTTGGTCGACGCGATCAGCAATTCATAGGCGTAATACACATGCCCGGCGTCCACCGACGCTCCGGCGAGGGCGATCATCGCCGTGGCGGTGAAGAGCACCACCACGCCTGTTTGACCGCATTCATCTTTCAGGAATCTGCGAAACAAGGGGAATTTCGCGAGTTTCATTGGGTTAAAGACCTCCGGTTACTCAGCCAAAGCCGTCTCCGACGAAGTGAGATTGCTCGATGGGCTGAACTTCAGAACGGGGAGCCAGGAGTACGTATAGGTCACAGTCACGGTGACGGGCTCGTTGGGAGCCATGTCCGCGGCTCCTGCTGTGCAGGAGAACGTGCTTCCCGCCGTCGGGCCGAAGGTCGTCGCCGTGCCGCTGGAATTTGTGATGGTTACGGTGTAGGTGAGCTTCGATGCCGTCCAGTTCGGCAGCGATCCCGTCATCGATGTCACAACGGTGGCGCAGGGGTCGGTGATCAGCCCCTGTTCGGCGCCCAGCAGCTGAGTCGCGGTCGAAGTCGCATTCCCGAGTTGCTGCAAGTAATAAAGCGCCAGCGAAAACGAAGCCGTTCCCGTCAGCACCGTCATCAGCAACGGAAGCGTGATGGCCATTTCAATCAGAGCTGCGCCCTCTTCGCCGCGGAACAGCAGCTTCCGCGCCAGGCGCCGCGCCAGCAATGAGGCCTGTCTGCGCAGGCCGTAGCCAATCTTCATCTTTCTCCCTCCCGGTGCGGCCGTGGTTACCACCTGCATTCTGCCGCCCGTACGTTCCCGGCCCTCTCCGGCGCCTGTCACTTCGCCCGCTTCAACTGCTCCAGAAAACGCTCGAATTCCTTCCTGCCCGCCGAATCCAGCAGTGGCGCATTGCCCCGGCGCCGGTCCTGCTCCTCGGGCAGTACAAACTGCAGGCCCACGCCATCCGGTCCCCAGCGCACGGCCCGCGACTGCACGGCAATCGAGCGCTCGGCCACTTCATCGCCCAGGTCGTTCCTCTGCAGTGTCATCAAGACCAGGGTTCCGGGATACCAGCGCTCTTCCGTCACCACGTACAGCCCGGTCGAGCTGATGTCGCGAATGCCGTGCGCCAACGGCGCCGAACCGTTCCAGTAATACGCGGCCAAACCCGGTGTCCGTACCCGCGGAGCCTTGCGCGGATCCGGCGACCACCAGCGCTGCAACCAGTTGCGCGGCTGCTTGAAGGCTTTCTCGCCCGGCTGCGTCAGCTCCATCTCGTAGGCCTCTTGCGCGGCCTTGGTCCCGTGCCCGTTGCGGTTCTCCAGTTCCAGCAGTCCCGGGCCGCCGCTCCACAGCGG
>Ga0181539_1003005_pt1 | contig 16067 bp, 11 predicted proteins | sample PEATcosm2014_Bin_46_FD_119767 | JGI IMG/M metagenome (GOLD analysis project Ga0181539, IMG submission 119767) | Peatland microbial communities from MTU Mesocosm Facility, Houghton, MI, USA - PEATcosm2014_Bin23_60_metaG | ecosystem: Environmental > Terrestrial > Soil > Wetlands > Peat | place... | reverse complement strand
CCTGATGAACCACCGGCACCAGTGGCTGGAGATTCCCCATCAAAATCGTTATCGTCTTGACACCAGCGCCTCATGAAAACCCCGCGGCTTTTCGACGCCTAAACTAACTGCCATTCGGGACAGACCATTGTTTCTTCCGGCTCTCTGCATCCGGAGAATAACTGGGCTCTTGGGGCTAACAGCGCGGTGGTTGCCAGCGGAGCGCAGCTCTACGTGGACGCCAGCGTGAACATCACGAATAATCTTTCGCTCGCGGGCACAGGGATCAGCGGCACCGGCGCTCTGCGCGCAGGCGGCGACAGTGTGGTGAATATGGGCGGCATCCTCACGCTGACCAATGACACACTGTTTGAGGTGGACGGCGGCACAACGCTCAACCTCACCAATGCCGCCGGCATCACCGGCAGCGCCACTGCCGCAAGCACCAACGTGACCCTCGGCGCCGCCTCAGGCGGCCTGGGCGTCATTACCGGCCCGCTTAACCTCGGCTCCGGAGCCCTCACCAAAACCGGCGCCGGCACCTGGATCATTGCCCCAGCCAACACATTCACCGGCGGGACTTCCATCAACGATGGCACGCTCGAAATCGCGAACGCGAGTGCGCTCGGCCCCGTTTCGGCGTTGTTCAATCCCACTTACGTCACCTTGAACGGAGGCACGCTTGAGGTGACGGCGAACGCCACCTACGCTGACGGCCTTGATGGATTCACGGTAGCCGCCGCCAGCACTATAGACGTGCCAACGGGAGTCACGCTCGTTATTTCAAACCAAATGACCGGCGGGGGCACACTTACGAAGAGGGACGCCGGAACTCTCGTCCTGTCGGGATCAAACACCCTCAGCGGCACGTTCGAGGTGGACGCCGCCAATAACGCCGCCAACGATGGAGTTGTAGTCATCGCCAACCCCAATGCGATCACGGGCGTCGCCACGCCCATTGTCATACGAGATATAGACCAGGCCTCTTCAACTCTCGAGCTGACCGGCACCAACGGGAATATCACCGTTTCCCAAGACATCACACTGAATGGTCGGGGCCCGGCCATTCCCGCCATTTTAAATGCCCAGGGAACCAACACGCTTGCCGGCAACCTCACCGGCGGCACTGGAGGGCTCCAGTATCGCGTTGAATCCGACAGCGGCCTGTTGACGCTGGGCAGTTCGGGCACTTTGCTGACCTTTAGCACCACCACTCCGGAAACGTTCCTCTTCCAAGGAAGCGGATCCTTTTTCGTGGCAGGAGTGATCGCTGACGGTACCGCTAATGCAGGCATCGTGACCAGCGTCGAGAAGGACGGCGTCGGCGGCATGACCTTGGGAGCGGCGAATACTTACAGCGGGATGACCCTCGTCACCGGCGGCTCCTTGACTCTCGACGGCGGAGCAATCGGGGAGGCCACCAATGCGTTGCCGGTGACGGTCTCAGGCGGAACCTTGGGCGGCATCGGCGCCATTAACGCACAGGTTAATGTTGGGCCGGCTGGCACATTCGCGCCTGGCGCGCCTTTCGGCACGTTGACCGTCAACAGCAACTTGACGCTGGCGGGCAACATGCTTGTCTCAGTCACCGCCCCAAGCACGAGCAGTCAGGTCGCGGGTCTGACAAGCGTGGCTTACGGCGGCACACTCACCGTCTCCAACGTGGGCGGCGCGCTCGCCGCGGGCAACAGCTTCCCAATCTTCCCGGCGACATCATTCACCGGAAATTTCACCGGCATCTCCCCTGCGCCCGGCCCAGGCCTGGGCTGGACCTTCACTCCGGCCACTGGCGTCTTGAGCGTCGTCAGCGCCATTCCCACCACGCCGACAAACCTTACCTTCACAGTGAGCGGCGGCAATCTGAACTTGTCCTGGCCGGAGAGTTATCAGGGTTGGGCGTTGCAAACCAACTCGCAAAACATCGCCAACACGAACGACTGGTTCGCCTATCCTGGCTCCACGAACACCACCACGGAGAGCATCCCTATATCCAAGAACCAAACCAACGTATTCTTCCGTTTACTCGGCCCTTAGCCCATGGACCGCAACACCCTGCCTCTGCCCCGTGGCGGAGGCGGGTGTGTTCTTCCGGTTGATCTGTCCGTGATCAGCCAGGCGGGGAATTCAACCTTGAAAACAAAGAAAATAATTGTGAAAGCATCCCTTGATCATCGCGATGGCGGGTTCACGTTGATCGAATTGCTGGTCGTCATCGCCATCATCGCCATTTTGGCAGCCCTCCTGTTGCCAGTGCTGGCCAAAGCCAAGCAGCACGCCATGATCACGCAATGCCTCAATAACGAAAAACAACAGTGTGTGGCCTTGTTTATTTACGGGGGTGACAACAAGGATAACCTTCCCGACGGCTCAATGGGCGATTGGGCTTGGGATATGAACGCCTTTTTGGCCAATCAATTGATCGCGGCTGGAACCACACCGCAAACTTGGTATGACCCGGGAACCCAACCATCCGAGGGCCCGGTTCAGTGGTTTGGCGCTGTGGCCTATACCGCCGGGGGCGCTGCCCTATGGACTTACGGGGCTCCGTGGCCTGATCCCGGCGCCGTGTTTACTGATAATGATTATCGTGTTGTGGGCTATGGCCAAACCTTCTTTGGCACCGCGTCATTCGGGACGCCCGGGGCGGGGAATCCTTACGCGACGAACATGAATATAAAGCTGACCACAACCACGCTTACAGGCCCTGATGGTACTGTGCCACTCGGACCCGTCTCCTCACGCGTCCTGACGGCCTGTGCCATCACCATCGGCAACACCGGACAGACTGACGGCTATCCTACGGACATGGCCTACGTATGGAACAATCCGGCGGGCGCTGTTTTTAGCGGTGGCACCTTGACCAGCCCCCATCTGAACCAAGCGCATAATCCTTATCCCTTTGGGGGAAATCAAGGATACCTGGATGGTCATGCCAAGTGGGTGAGCTTCCAGTATTTCATTTGCCGCTCAGGCCCGCCGAATGGAGGGGCCGAGTTTTACTGGTGACCCATCCCATTCACAAAGCTGGTTGCAGGCTCAGGATGATATGAAAGACTGGCCCGGAAGAGTTTTAATCGGGTGGTTGGTTCCTTGGGCGGGATTGTTTCCGCTCCTGGCGGGCAGCGTCACCGCCCAGCCCTATTCCCCTCCTTCGACTTCCCGCGCTGATATTATTCTGGATGCGGGCTGGACTTTCATCCAAACAAACGTTTCCGGCGCCCAGGCTGTCAACTTTAATGATTCGTCCTGGACCAACATCAATCTGCCGCACACCTGGGATATTCCCGATGGCCAGTCCTACCCCAGCACAGCTTACTACCAGGGCATCGCCTGGTATCGAACCTACTTCACTGTGGCGAGCACCAACGGACTCCACTTCTTCCTCAAATTTGACGGCGCTTATTTGGTGGCGGATGTGTACGTCAATGGAATCTTCATGGGGGAACACGACGGCGGATTCGCGGCCTTTGCTTTTGACGTGACACCCTACGTCGGCGTTGGCGCCACCAACCTGATCGCCGTCGAGGTGAACAATGCCGTCAATGACGCCATTCCTCCGCTCGACGGGGATTTCACCAAATGGGGCGGCATCTATCGTGATGTCCATCTGTTGGTGACCGCCCCGGTCCAGGTCTCGCCGCTGGATTACGGTTCTCCCGGGGTCTATCTCATGCCCACCAGCGTCAGCGCCAGTAACGCCAATCTTCAAGTCACCACAGTGCTTTCCAACGCCAGTCCGGAGACAACCAACGTGATGCTCCGCACCGTCATCACCGACGCCGCGACCAACATTGTGACCACGCTCACTAATTTCGTCACGCTGCCGGCGGCCAGCGCATCCAATGTGGTGGCCAGTGCCATCATGTCCAATCCTCATTTATGGAACGGCCTTTCCGACCCCTACCTGTATCAGGCCTTCGTGGAGGTGTGGGAAGGTTCCAATGTCGTGGACGTGGTCGCCCAGCCCCTGGGCTTCCGCTTCTTCAGCATGGACCCAACCAACGGCTTTGTCCTCAACGGCGCGCCTTACGATCTCCACGGGGTTTCCATGCACCAGGACTGGCTCAATTGCGGGTGGGCGCTGACCAACGCGCAGGTGGACACCAATTTCATGTTCATCAAGGAAATTGGGGCCACCGCCGTCCGTTTGCCGCATTATCAGCACAGTGACTACACTTACACGCTGGGCGACTCAAATGGCGCCATCCTCTGGAGCGAAGTCCCCAACATTGAAGGAGTGCCCACCACCTACACCAACCTCCTGCGCCAACTGCATGAAATGATTCTCCAGGTGTTTAATCATCCTTCGGTGGTTTGCTGGGGGATGTATAATGAAATTCTCGCCGGCACCGGTTCCACCAACATCATCGGCCAGGAAGTCCAGTTGGCCCACGCCTTGGACCCGACGCGTCCCACCACCGCGGCCTCAAATGTCGCTGATAACGATCCAACCACTTTGCTGACCGACCTGATTTGCTTCAACGAATACTACGGCTGGTATGACAAACCCATTAACGTCCCATTGGAGAGGACGATGATGTTCGTGCTGGATGAAATGGAACCGGAACTGCCGAGCGCCAGCACACCGTTGCTGACCGTGGTTGTGCCGGTGTAGGAAACAGAGCCGTCCAAAGTTAGCGTGCCCGTGCCCAGCTTCTTCAGGCCGCCCACACCACCGTCGCCAAAACTGTTGGCGAGGATCACGTTGTTCGCGCCGGTGTCAAAGGTCGCGCTCCCGGGAAAGGTGAAGGAAATCCCCTGGGACGTAATGTCCAGGGTGTTGTTGACTCCCCATTGCAGCCCGCCGCCTCCGAAGTTGACGGCGGAGATGCCGGTGGCGGACAACGGCAGATTGTTGAGCGAGGAAAAACTAAGCTCGCCGCCATTAAGATTGAGCGGCCCGACAATCGAGTTGCCGCCTGCAAGGACCAAAACACCCGTGCCAGTCTCGGCGAGGCCGTTCGTGCTGTCCACTGCCACATCGAGGGTCGCTGCGTTGGTGACCGCAATGCTGGGCACCGTCGCCGCAACGCCTGTCAACAAAGGCAGTCCGGGGGCGAGCGTCAATGGGCTGCCACTCAATATCCAATTATGCGTGCTCCCGCCCGTGGCGCCAAAAGTCAATCCACCCACGGTCCAGGTTGCATCCAGCGTCACAGTTGTGTCCGCGGTCAGGGCCAATTGGCTGAAATTGGCGTTAAACCCGGATCCGTTTGCGACGGCGGAGTTGTTCCAATTGGCGGCCGTGCCCCAATCGCCGCCGGCGGTGTTCGTCCAGACGCCGTTGCCAAAGTTGCCCACAGTCACCTGCCAATTGGCAAATTGGAGGCCGTCAGATGTGCTAAGGTGGGAAACAAGGTGGATCCCGCCAAAAACCCGACGTTGTCGAAGGAATAGCCGCCTAAGATGCCGTCCGAACTGGCCGTTCCGGCGTAATTATTCGTGACGCTGCCGGCGTATAGGTAGCCGCTCCCCGCGGTGTCTTGGAGAGTCCACTTATACAAAGTCGAGGTGGAACTGAGATACGTAACCGAAATCATCATATTATAAGTTGAACCAGTGTCAAAAGTGCCGGCCCGCGTCAAAGGACCGAGTGTTGGAAGAGGGGATCCAGTTGTTGTCACCGAATAGGCTCCGGTGCCGGAGCAAAAGACCCCGGTGTTCCCGGCTTCCCGAAGGTAAGTCCCGTACGACGTGGTGGTGGTGGTGCCGGGCGATCCCGAGGCATATCCCATCCAGCCGGTATCCGCCGTCTGGGCGCCTCTATAAAGCAGCCCGTAACGGAATTGATTGTTGCCAGGAGCTTCGCTTGCTCCCAGAAACGTGACCGTCCCGGTTAGGATGGCGGTTTGGTTCGGGCTGGCCAGGGTTATGGTCGCGCCTATTGGGGAGTAGCCATAAAGCCCCGACCCTTCAGAGGAGGTGCTGTTCAACATGAAGAGCGGGGCCGCGGTGTTGGCACTCGCGGTGTTGAGGGTATAGTAAGGGTCGAGGCCAGACGTGTAAGGATCATTGGTCCAATTAGCCGGAGTGTAGGTGGCTGTGACTTGCGCCTGGGCGGAAAGAAAACCGCATGCGACGCTGCATGCGACACCAAGCAGGGCGGCAAGTCTTGAGGGAGAAGAGTTGAGTTTTTTCATAATTCTATTGGTTAAACAGGTGTTGACGAAGATGAGATTAACACCGGGACTAGAAATGAGTATCGCCATTTGTGGGTACATTTAAAGGGGCATCACCCGTTCTGGTGATGTTGGCGGGAAGCCCCGCTCAGAGAGCGGCTCGCGGATTTGGCAGGCGCCGGCTATTCGCCAGAGTCGGCGGATTTGTCCGGTGGCTTCTCCATCGGTGAACGCGGACCGCCGACTTGCTGGAGATGTTTGGTCACCGCTTCCGTGCGGGTGCGGACATGAAGTTTTTCGTAGATGTGCCGCAAGTGTGTATGCACGGTGGCATAACTGATTTTCAGCCGCTCGGCGATTTCCCGGTAAAGGTATCCCTTGGCGAGACAATCGAGCACTTCCTGTTCGCGTAGCGAAAGCTTTTCGTAATCATGCACCGGGTTGGCGACTTGCTGGAATGAGGCCACGACTTTCCGGGCGATGTGGCTGCTCATCGGCGAACCGCCATTATGCACATTGCGGATGGCTTCGAGCAGCTCCTCCGGCGGGCTTTGTTTCAAAAGGTAGCCGCTGGCTCCCGCCGCCAGCGCGCTGAAAATGATGTTGGTGTTTTCGTAAACCGTCAGCATCACCACCTGCGTGTCCGGCAGCAATTCCTTGAGCCGCCGCACGCATTCCACCCCGTTCATGCCCGGCAAGTTTATGTCCATCAACACCACGTCGGGCTGCGTCACCCGCAATTCCACCAATGCGTTCTCCGCGTTGGGGTGCTGGCTCACACAGCAGAATTCCTTGGCCGAGGCGATGAGCCGCGCCAGACTCCCGCGCACCCGCACATCATCCTCCACAATGGAAACTTTAATGCTCATTCAATTCGCCGGCCTCGGTGGGGATCAACTGAGCCTGTTCTTTGCCGCGATGCAAGTTTTTGTCACTCCCCATCATCGCCCCGGACTCTTTGTTCTTTGCTGGCGGGCGCCGTCAATTCCACCCGCGTCCCTTCTCCAGGGCTGCTCTTGATTGTGCAACGCCCCCCCAGCAAATCCAGCCGATTTTTCAGGTTGATCAGTCCATGTCCGGAGGAAACACGGTCGGTCCCGGGTGCCGAAACGGCACTGGGCGCCGCGAAACCCCGGCCATTGTCCTGGATCACGAATGTAAAATGTGCTGGTTGCACCATCAATCCAAACCAAACCTCCGTGGCCCCGGAATGTTTGACCACATTGTGTAAGACCTCCTTGATGGCCAAAAAGAGGCTATGCCGCGCTTCCGCCGACACCGCATGCGGCGGGAGTTGAGCCGGCAGATCCAGCCGCGTGCGCACGCCGGCCACACCAAGGTATTCCTGGGCGAACTTGCCGAGGTAAGTGACCAGTCCGTCCAGCGTGTCATTCTCCGGATTGACCGCCCACACGATCTCGTCCATCGTCCGCATCAGATCGCGGGCCGTGCTGGAGATTTGCCCAAGATGCGTCTGCGTCTGTTCCGGCTCCCGCCCGGCCAGCGCGCTTTGCAACATGATCTGCGTCAAACCCGACCCCAGATCATCGTGAATATCCCTGGCGATGCGCGACCGGTCTGCTTCGACCGCCTGCTGTTGTTTCAACTGCTCCAGTTTTCTCCGCAAATTTCGCGTGGTGACAAACCGCGCCACGCCAAAAATTCCCCCGAAGACCATCAAGCCCGCGGCGCTTCTGCACCACCAGGTTTCCCAAAAATGCGGCAGCACCCGTAATCCCAGCGCGGCGCCTTGCTGGTTCCACACCCCGTCGTTGTTGCAGGCCACCACCCGGAAACAGTAGTCACCCGGCCCCAGAGACCCGTACTGCGCCGAGCGTTTGGCTCCCGCCTCCACCCAGCCGTCGTCCAGGCCTTCGAGCTTGTAGCGAAACCGCACTTTGTCCGGCGCCGCATAGCTCAAGGCCGTGTAGGAAAATTCCATTTCGTGTTCCCCGGGCGTAATCCGCAGCGCCGTTTCCAGCGGGGTGCCAGACTGCGCCGCCACGCCGCCGCCGTTGCCTCCCAACGCCTTTCCGTCAACCATCATTTGCTCGATCACCACCGGCGGCGGCAGCCGGTTGACCCGCACCTCGTCCGGACGCACTGAAACCGCCCCCTTGACCGTCGCAAACCAGAGCCTCCCATCCCACCCGTGCCAGCAAGACGGCTGGTAATTCCCCGAACATTCCAGGCTCGGCAGGCCATCCGACAACCCGTAAGATACGCATGGCAATGACTCGATTCTGCCCTCGTCAAAATCCCGCAATGTGTTCTTCGACAGCGTGAAAATGCCCTTATGCGATCCCATCCAAAGCCTCCCCAAGCCATCATCCAGAATTTGGCAGATGATGTCACTGGGCAGCCCGCTTTGTGTCGTGTACTGGCTAAAGTGGCCATCCTTGCCGTGCAACAACCCGCCGCGAAACGTCCCGATCCAGAGGGTTCCATCCTCGTCCGCCAAGAGCGACCAAACCGCCTGGTTTTGCATAATGTTGCGGATCGGGTGCGCCGTGATGAAGCCGCTTTTCCATTGGTACAATCCTCCGTCCCCAGTGCCAAACCAAATCCCGCCCTGCCGGTCCTCCGCCAACGACCGAACGTCCTTCCGGGCGAATCCATTACTTGCCCCAAAATTGGTGATGGCTCCGTTCTCCCAGCACGAGAGGCCATTCTGCCTTCCCATCCATACCCGCCCCTGCCGGTCCACCAAAATAGCCTTGATCCCGTGCGCCGTTCCAGGCGACCGGAAAACCGCATCCTTCCCAAAAGCGTACAAATCCTCCTTCCCCGCGCTCAACCAGAGTTGTCCCCCGCTGTCTGGAAAAGCGGAAAAGAAAAACCCTCTGTCCGTGCCTCCCGGAAGATCAAATCGCTGCAACGCGCCATCCCGCCATCGGTTCAAGCCTCCATCAAAAGTTCCAATCCAAATACTGCCATCATTATCCTCGCAAATGGTCGAAACCGCCGAATTGGTCAGCCCTTCGGCTACTCCGATGGATTGGAATCGCTTTTCCCGCAACCGCACCAACCCCCCGCGGTCCACACCGACCCACAAATTGCCCTCGCGATCTTCCAACCAGCAACTCACCCGGTCCCCCGGCAAACCATTGGGCAGCGTAATGCGTTGGGCGTTCCCGTCGGGCTTGACATGAAACAACCCCTGTCCAAATTGACGGAACCAGACCCCCCCTTTTTGGTCCTCATAAGCCCCCAGATACAGCGCGTTAGCTTGAGACAAATCCCGCCACGATTCCACCTCCGCAACCCAGCGCCGATCCGAACACTTGCGCGCCTTGCCGTTGGCGAAAACCCAACACTCATTGCTCGCCGTGCAATAAATAAACGAGGTGTTCAAGGTGGATTCGCCATTGGTCGGGGTCTGGTTTTCAAAACGGCGCCCATTCCAAAGCGCCAACTCCCGCTCCGTCCCAACCCAGATGCGCCTCTTGTGATCCACCGTCAAATAATTGACCTTTTCCCCGCGCAACCCAGCCTCCTCCGACAACAAATCCGCGTTCGTCCCGATGACCTGTCCCACCCTCCCGTCGCGCAAACAATACCAAAGATCGCCCCCTCCATCTTCGCGGAAACAACTCCCTGCCGCCGGCCCGCCAAGCTCAATGGACTCCCATCCGCCATGCTCAGCCAGATTGCCGCCGCGCCATTCCAGTTGGCCTCTCACCAGCGCAAAATAAACCCCATTAGACCGCGTAAACACCGCCGCCACCTGGCCTCCCTCCCATTCGTGCGTGAAGACACCATGGCGCCACGCCGTCATCGAGCCGTCGTAAGTGTTGATCCAGAGCGTTCCTTCCTTGTCCACGAACAGCCCGGTCACCCGCGCATGTTTGAGCGCGGGCGTGTTCGCCGGATCAAAACTCACAAACCGCACCCCATCAAACCGCGCCAGCCCATTATATGTTCCGACCCAAAGATAGCCATCAGGCGTCTGGGCAATTGCCGACACTGAGCTGTCGGGCAGATCGTCATCGCTCGTCCAAACATCCATCAAATACTCCGAGGACCTCGTTGGCGCGCCGATGGCCCCGAATGCCGCCAAGACAATTACGCTGGAGATCGCAAGCCAGTCCAGTTTGCAAACAGGAATTAAGCTCACCAAGACACTATGCCGTGCTTAATATGGCCTTGTAAAGTTCCCATTCATCCCCGCCTTCCAGAATTCCTCCCGAAAATGGGATAATAATCAGGTGACGGCTTAGTTTTTACCAAGCTGATCCGATCACCCACGTCCAGCCCGGTCTTCATTGGCCGGGCTTTTCGTTTTCCCTCCCCCTCAACAAAAGGAAAATTATGTCCCCTCAAGCAGGTTTTCTATTGCAAGATCAAGTCGTCCCCAGCCTCAGATCCGCAATCCCCTTCAACGTCAGTCAAATCGGCAGTGAAGACGCCGAAGATCTGGTCCAGGATTCGATATGCCTCCCTGCCAAACTCCTGCGGCAGCCGCTTCGCGGCTGCCGTCTTTGGAACTGTGGATTATAGTGATGCATTATGACTCCTGAGTGTTGAATGAATGTCGGCCTTTTGGTTGGGGATCGCCGAGCTCGGCGGCCTTCTGCCGCAAAATCTCCAAGGCCGTGTCCAATTCGGCCTGGTTTTTTATCAGGCGACCATTCGTTCCATGGAGTAAAGCCGGGAGGGAGTGGCTAAAGTATTTGAGGTAACCCTTTCCACCGTAAGCGTTAAAACCAGTCTTGGGGTCGTACACTTTGAAATTTTTGCCTGATCGCAGGTAGTGGTCTCCGGAAACACCGTAGGATTTCTCAGTGATACCAATTTTATTGAGCCTTTTGGACCGCTGTTTTTGATCCAGCCGAATCCAGGGTTTATCGGGAAATTCCGAATAATCGAAAGCCAGTTCCTGGGCTATTCTGGGCGCTGGTGAGGACTTGGAGGCATCTCCTGTCCCGGCTTTGCGGAGTAGTTTCACGGCTTCGATGACCGGGCTGTGGCATCGTGCATATTCATAGTGCAGCATCGGCAGCAATTGCCAATCCGGGATGCTTTTGTTGCCGAAGGGGTCAAAATAACTTAAAACCGCCCTCCAGTAGTAGGCCAGGTATTGCGTCGCGTATTCCTTGAATTTTGGGGTCAACTTGAGGATCGGCAGCGCGTTCTCTTCCCGCTTGGTCAAGAGTCGCCGCAATTCGGTCTGGGCCTGCGCCGCAGTGGCCGCCGCCAACGGGACGCGCCGGACCTGCTTGCGCCCGGTGCCCGGGTCTTCCACCGAGATCCGCGCGTAGAACTTCCCGTTGCGCTGCCAGAGGCCGCGAATCGGCCGCTTGCGGCCATCCAGGGCTTTCTGGTATGTTCCGGCACGATGATGCGTGGATGGATGATGAGCGGCCCCGGTTGCCCCGTTGCGTGGCGTTGCATTGGTTTGCACGCTATCACAGTGGCACAAAGTCAAATATTCAATTTTGTGTCAACGCAAGTCGTCGGTTATTAATGTCGCGCGAGTGGTGGAATGGCAGACACGCCAGACTTAGGATCTGGTCCCGCAAGGGGTGGAGGTTCGAGTCCTCTCTCGCGCACCATTTGGGCTGGCGGAATTCGCGTTTCGGGTTCAAGCTATGAAACTACATTAAGGCGAAATGACAAATGGTCTGAACATTCCCAAAAGCGGGGCGTTGGATTTCCTGGCACTGGGGGCACTGGTCCATCGTCTGGATCCGGGCATCACGCCCTTTCGCAAGGCGACGCATTGCGACATATACGTCAGTGGGGGCGAATACAACTGCGCGGCGAACCTGTCGGATTGCTTCAGGCTCAGAACCGGAATCGCCTCGGCCATGGTGGACTATCCCATCGGGGAACTTATTGCCGGGCAGGTTCGAGCGATGGGTGTCCAGCCCTTCTACCGGCACTTTAAGCACGACGGGGTTCGCGGCCCGAACATGGCGACGGTGTATTGCGACCGCGGCCTGGGAGCGCGCGCCCCGGTGGTTTTCTACAACCGCTGCAACGAGGCGGCCGCGCAACTCAAGCCGGGGGATTTCAATTGGAAGGAGATATTCGGCCAGGGGGCGCGCTGGTTCCACAGCGGGGGAATCTTTGCCGCGTTGTCTCCCACGACCGCCGAGTTGATCATGGAAGGGATGGAAGCGGCGAAGGCGGCAGGGGCGGTGACTTCCTTCGACCTGAACTACCGGGCGAAGCTGTGGAACATCGTGGGCGGCCCTGAGCGCGCCAAAGAGGTGCTGAACCGGATTGTCAAGCATGTGGACGTTCTGGTGGGCAACGAGGAGGATTTGCAACTTGGGCTTGGCATTCCCGGCCCGGAAGTTCACGCGGCGAACAAGCTGGACCCAGGGGCGTTCCTGAGCATGATCGGCGACGTGGCCAAAAGGCATCCGCAGATCCAAGCGGTCGCCACGACGCTGCGGGAAGTTCGCTCGACCAACCGGCACAGTTGGGGCGCGGTGGCCTGGGTCCACGGCCAGACTTTCGCCTCACCGACATGCGAACTGGACGTGGTTGACCGGGTGGGCGGAGGGGATGGGTTCGCGGCGGGTTTCTATTACGGATTGTTGACAGGAGAATCGCCGCAGGAGGCGGTGAACCTGGGGTGGGCGCACGGGGCGCTGTTGACGACCTACCCAGGGGACACGACGATGGCCACGGTGGAGCAGGTGAAGGCGTTTGCCAAAGGCGGTTCGGCGCGCATCCAGCGGTAGGAACGGAGCGGGGGCGAGGGGATAATTATGGCAAGGGCAGGTGCAAGAGTCTTTTGAAAATATACTTAACGTGTTGTATTACAACTACTTACGTATAAAGTCAGTTATTGGGCATAAAGCGATGGAGGATTTGGGACCGCGGCACGGCTAGTTTCTGGAGGGCTTGGTGGCGCTGGGCCACACCCTGGCCGTAAGTCGGCGGCGGGTTGGGGTTGCGATAGAGGATTCCGGTGTAGAGCTTGGCGCCATATTCGCGCGCCCGTTCGACGGCCTGGGCCCGGTCGGCCGGATCGTGGCCGATAGAATGGAGGCTTTGCATTTTGGTTTTTTGGGCTTTGATTTGCTGATCTTCTTCGCCGTATGTGACGCAAGGCGATTGGACGTTGATGAAGGCGAAGCCCGGAAAGCGGAGGCCTTCTTCGATGAGGCGGGCGAGGCCCGGCATGTCCGCGGGCGAGCCTTGGGCCACGAAGGAGGCTCCGTAGCCCAGGAGGTAGAGCAGCGGGTTGACCGGTTCCTCCAGGCTGCCAAAGTTGGAGGAGGGGGTCTTGCGCCCGCGTCGGGAGGTGGGGGACAATTGTCCCTTGGTCAGGCCGTAGATCTGGTTGTCCATGACGATATAGGTAATGTCAATGTTGCGCCGAACGACATGGGGCAGATGGCCGCCGCCGATGGAAAGGCCATCGCCGTCGCCGCCGGCGGCCAGGACGAGCAATTCCGGGTTGGCCAGTTTGATCCCCTGGGCGATGGGGAGCGAACGGCCGTGCAGACTGTTGAAGCCGTAGGCGGTGGTGTAACCCGGGATGCGGCTGGAACAACCGATGCCGGAGACGAAGGCGACTTGGTGGGGCGGCCGTCCGACCGCCGCCAGGGCGCGGGTGATGGCGGCGACCACGCCAAAATCGCCGCAACCCGGGCACCAGATGGGTTTCAGCTCGCCCTTGAAATCGCCGGCCTGAAAGGCGCTGACCGGAATGGGTGGGAGGTTGGTCATATTTTAGTGTCAAGTAAAATGTTTCGGGGGTCAGGCATCGGCGGGTTCGGTTGGATGGGAGGATGGGCCGCCCTGGAGGGCGGCGACCATTTGGCGCAGCCGCTGGAGGATTTCCGCCGGCTGAATGGGGTTGGAGCCGCTCCTGGCGAGTGGCTTGACCAGGGCGGGGATGTCCACATACATCCGGACCAACCTGTAGAGTTGCCCCTGGAAGGATTGCTCGATGAAGAGGCCGCAAGTGACCGAAGCGAAGAAGTCCTGGTAAACCGATTCGGCGACCGGGTAGAGGAGTTTGGGGACGAGCAATTTGGCGCGCAGGCCTTCCGCCTGGGCCAGGCGGAGGGATTCCCTGGCCACGCCGGCCACACTTCCCCAGCTGACCAGTCCGATGCGGGCGTCGGGATCGCCTTCGACCTCGAACAAATCGCGGCGATTCTTGAGGGGGTTAAATTTGCGAAAACGCTTGTCGTTCATCCGGGCGTGCATGTCGCCGCCGGCGGTGGGCCGGCCCAGCTCATTGTGCTCGATGCCCGCGGCCAGGTAGTTGCCGCCGAGCATGCCTGGATGGCTGATGGGGCTGATGCCGGATTCGGTAAACTTGAAGCGCACGTAATCGGCCAGTTCGGTTTCGGTGGGACGCCGGCGCTCGACCAGCCGGAAGGACTCGGTGGCGATGGGTTCGACGATTTCCTTGCGCTGGGAGATTTCCTGATCGGAGAGGACGATGACCGGGGTCTGGTAATGCTCGGCCAAGTTGAATGCTTCGACGGTGATGGCGAACATGTCGCCGACGCTGGCGGGGGCGAGCACCGGGCGGAGACAATCGCCGTGAGCGGAAAGGGCCGCCTGGAAGAGGTCCGCCTGCTCGGCCTTGGTCGGGATGCCAGTGGCCGGCCCCCCCCGCTGGACGTTGACGCAGACCAAGGGCAGTTCGGCGATGGTGGCCAGTCCGAGCATTTCGGTCATGAGGGACATGCCTGGGCCGGAGGTGGCGGTCATGGCTTTTTTGCCGGCAAAGGAGGCGCCGACGACGGCGCCGATGCTGGCGATTTCATCCTCAGCCTGGAGGAGCGTGCCGCCGTACTTCCAAATCTCGCGGTCGAGAAACTGCATGATCTCGGTGGAAGGGGTGATGGGGTAGCCGGCAAAGAAGGAGCATCCGGCAAAGATCGCCGCCGCCGCGCACATCTCGTTGCCATCGGTCAGGAGCATGTCTCGCCGGGCGGCCTGGGGTGGCGCCAACTTGCGGTCCGATGGGAGCGGGTGCGAATCGGCGAAATCCAGTCCGGCCTGAAAGGCCCGGGCGTTGGCCTCCACGACGGCAGCGCCTTTTTTGCCAAATTTCTTGAGGATGCCCGCCTGCAGGCTCTGGCGGCCGATGCCAAACCAGCCTGCCAGCAGGCCGAGCACGACGATGTTTTTTGCCCTGTCTGTGCCGGCGTACTGGACGGCCATATCGGTGATCGGGACGCTGAAGACCACGGCCGGGGTGAGGCCTTCCAAGGGGAGTTGGCCGGGAGGGACGCCGGTGTTGCTTTCGTAGATGACGACGGTGGAGAATTCGACCGGGAGTTCGGAGCCGAAGCGCCGGAAATCTTCCCAGTCAAGCGCGACGGCGACGTCGAGGGGGCCGTTGGGATTGAGCACCGGGCGGGTGGCAAGGCGCAGGCGGCAGGAGGCCTCGCCTCCGCGGATTTGGGAGCCGAAACTCTTGGTGAAAAGGCCGTAATAGCCCTCCAGCGCCGCGGCGGTAATCAAGGACTCGCCAGCGGAAACCACGCCATCCCCGCCGGAGCCTGCGATCCCGATAATCAAATCTTGACTCATGTATTGTATTACCGATGCTCCTACATCCTGAAATTTCCGCTCTCCCTTGATTGCCAAAACATGGACATTTTTTACCCTGGCATTTTGACGGCGCTCTTGAGCAATTGACTTGCTTTCGCCGTTGCAGCCATCGGGCTGCCGGAGATCGGTCTGCTGCTTTTTAATAATTGACCGGAGTTTATTGGGTTGGCATGGGTTGGGAAAAATACCTTGATTTGCCTTGATTAGGCTTGATTGGGATTGATTGGCTCGGGCGATTCGGATGGGAAGGAGGGCGACTGGGTTGGCGGCGGAGTGGCTTCGGTTGGCGGGGCTGGCGGGGAGATGGCGGACCCGCTTTCGCAGCGCGGACGCCTCGGCGAGGCGTCCCTACCATTCGGCGCGGCAAGTGGGGCGGGATTTGAGGGGGATTGGGGCGGCACAGCGGGGTGGACTTCATCGTCTTGGTGGACT
>Ga0181539_1003003_pt1 | contig 16071 bp, 19 predicted proteins | sample PEATcosm2014_Bin_46_FD_119767 | JGI IMG/M metagenome (GOLD analysis project Ga0181539, IMG submission 119767) | Peatland microbial communities from MTU Mesocosm Facility, Houghton, MI, USA - PEATcosm2014_Bin23_60_metaG | ecosystem: Environmental > Terrestrial > Soil > Wetlands > Peat | place... | reverse complement strand
GCGACAGGCGAGACGAACACGTCCCCGACTCCGACACGGGCCCTCATGCAGTCGTGACGCCGCCAAAATCCCGCAACTCAGGACCCAGCAGTCACCTCACCGGGGTCTGACGGTGGATCCAGGCTAAGACCTCGCCGATGACCTTGGCCAGGGCGAGTCCGATCTCTTCACCGAGCACCTCACGATGTGTTCGGCCGATCAATTCACTCCGCGGCACTACAAGCAGGGCGTCATTGGCGGTCCAGATCTCGAGATAGGTGCCGTTCTCGTCGAGCTCGAAAACCAGGTCATCGAGCGAGGAAAGCAGAGCCTGCAGACGGGCTTGGCTCTTCAGCAGAGCCTCAGTGGGGGCCTCGCGCGCGACGCCTTCGTTCATGACGCCCTGCCAGGACTGAGGAGCGCCATTACCTCGACCCGGAGAGGCCGTTCGGAGGTCCAGCATCTGGCCATCTGTGGCAGCGGTGCGGTACTCATTCGGCGCGCTGGTTCCACCGTAGGAATATCGGCGCGGACGACGATCCGATTAACATCCAACGTGCGTCCGGACGCTGCGTCGGCGACCGCGGAGGACTGACGGGACGCTGTAGTGCGTCCACACCACTGCGAGCTAGTGCCGAGGGAGCGTTGAAGGGTCTCGATCCACTCTGGTTGGTGCTGGCCGGATTCGGTGCCGGCCTGACAGGCAGTGTGGCGGGACTGGCGTCGCTCATCAGTTATCCCGTCCTCCTCACCTTGGGCCTGCCGCCGGTGAGTGCCAACGTGTCCAACACAGTCGCCCTCGTGTTCAGCAGCATCGGCTCGGTCTGGGGTTCGCGGCCCGAGTTGGTCGGTCAGCGGGCCCGGGCTCGGTACCTGGGCCCGATCGCCGTCGCCGGCGGACTCACTGGTGGGCTGCTCCTGCTGGAGACACCGTCCAGCACCTTTGCTCTGGTCGTACCGTGGCTGATCGGGCTGGCTTCGCTCACCATCCTCATTCCGCGCGACCCGGCCCGCCGGGCACCGAACGGGCTGGACCGGCCGACATGGAAGCTCAGCACGGGCGTGTTTCTCGTCGCCGTCTACGGCGGCTACTTCGGGGCGGCGGCAGGGGTGCTGCTCCTCGCCCTCCTGCTCGTCGCCACGGCAGAGCCCTTGGCGCGCAGCAACGCCATGAAGAACCTCCTTGTCGGACTGGCCAATGCCGTAGCCGCGGTGGTATTCGTGGCCATCGGGCCGGTCCGCTGGCTGGCCGTGATCCCCCTCGCTGCAGGCTGCTTGCTGGGCGGTCGGCTCGGCCCGAGCATCGTGCGCCGAGTCCCAGCGGCGCCCCTTCGTGCCCTCATCGCCTGCGGCGGGCTCGCCTTGGCCGTCCATCTGGGCCTGGATGCGTATCGCTGAGTCCCGGCCCCATGCCATCCGGCCTGACCCGCTGGTCTTCAAGCTGTCAGGTACGCGACCTCACGTGACTGTTTTCGGGTCGGCAGTAAGGGGCCGGCCCGTGGCGCTCTCAACCCACTGACCTCTCTCGTCGTCCCACGACGCCTTCTGTCCCGTCTGCGCATTGTGCAGCTCTTCGCCAATATCTCCCTGCCAACCGTGATCTTGGAGTGACCGCCAACCGTCGCTCTGGATCATGGCCCAACCCTTCGTGCCTTTTTCACCCATCAGGACCGCCCTCTTTCGTGTCTTTTCTCCACCATGCTCTGATTCCCGCCGCTCACGGATTCTCCTCGCTCACGCCGAAGCAAGTGTGATCTCACTTCGCCGGCGGGATGGCCAGGGCAGCGTAGACGAGGCAGAACCCGTCGCCGCCGGACTCCTTGTTCGACGACCAGGTCGACGGATCCGAATCAGCACAGGAATATGTCCCGTCGAGGATCACCGGTTTGCTGATGGACACCGACGCGAACCAGTTGATGTTGGCGGCGCCATTGCTGCCAGGGCTCGTCTTGGCCGGCAAGGACCCGATCGAGCTGGGAAGCGTGCCGGGCCCCTTTAGGCGCACGAGTCCGACGGTGCCTGGAGGCGAGCCCTTTCCCTTGTTCCAGTGGTAGGTCTGGATGTACATCAGGCAGTATGCCTTGCCGTGGGTGCTGAAGCTCGGCCGCGAGCCACCGTTCGAGACCGCGTCGGCGTTGACGTTGGAGAACAGAGTGATCTGGTTCCCGTGGCAGATGTAGCTCGCGAAAATCGGGTTCTCACCAGGGTTGGAGACCGATGACCCGCTCTTCAGCGTCAGCGCCAGGACAATGCCGACGATGGCGGCGACTACGACCAAGGCAGCCACCCAGGTCACCGGTTTCCTGAGAACCCTTGCCGTGGAGCTGTTCTTGCCTGGACGCTCCGTTCCGTTCGAGGGGTCTTTGTCGACGATGTCGCGCGCAATCTCGTCGATCGGCTGAGCGCCTCTGTCCTCGGTGTTGCTCATATGTGCCCTCCTCAACCTCTGACGCCGGTTACGAACCCTGCAGTGCTTCGCCATCCGCGTCTAATCGCTCCCGAGACGGTGCGTCTCCCTCCCCGACGAATGGGGCGCGGCGCCCTCTCGGGCACGAGGAGCCGCGTTCTCGGCGCGAGACGATCGTACAAACCTGGTCTCGCCGTCGCCGTTGCACGGCCGAGGAGTCGCCCGCGGGGGGAAAGCGCAAGATAGGACCTGATCGTCTCGTCCAAAGCGCCCATGTCCAGCTGCGAGACAAAGCTCATGAGAAGTGGCGCCGGGACGGAGGCGAAGGCAAGTCGATCCCGGCGCGGTGTCGACAATACGAACACGGCGCGATCCCAGGTGAGCATCACGGGGGCGAGGTCGTAGTCGGGACGCGCCTGGGCTCGAACCGCGAACCCGAAGGCGCGAGCGGGTTCATCGTCGGTGACGCGCGTCGTGTCGAGGCGCGAGAGGCCTCTCCGGTCAACCGACGGGATCGGCACGGGCAGTGGCTCGTCGCTGCGGACGACCCTGTCGACCAGGGCCAGCTCCGTCTCGTCGACATCCTCCACCAGGGTGGCTCTGGCGGCGGCCCAGCACCGCTCGAGATGTGCCTGCGCGGTGATCGGCGAACCCCGTTGGGGTCGGAGCGCCGCCTCGCGGCCGGCAAGATAGAGATCGGTCGCGAAAGCACTACGGCTCACGAACCAGCCGTAACGTTGATCGTCCCGCTGAACATCGACAACAAGCCTGTCAGGAAAGCTCAGTTCTGCAACACCGCTCTCGAGCCAACACTGGCAGGCCCGGACGCTGCCGACGGCGAAGAGCGCAGCCACGACGAGCCTGTCCCCGTCGACGAACTCGCCGCCCAGCTCTAATCGGCTGGGCCTGGGCCGCACGAGCAGGCCTGGCGAGCAAGCGCTGTCCATGAGCAGCATCATCGCGGCGCTGAAGCTGCCTGCGTAGAGCTTGGCGATCAACGCGGAAGCGGAGGGGCGCACCGCCACGCTGAGATGAGTCGAGTAGCCGTCGAGGTGGGCTCCCTCGGGTAACCGCTTCTCGAGCGCCCGGCGTTCGGACCTGGCGGCGGCGGCAAGGCGGTATCCGCAACCAGGCCGCACGAAGCTCGGAGCCAGAGCGATCTCGGCCTCCGCGTCGTCGGCAGTGAGCGCAGCCCCGGAGGCGAGCCGGTAAGCGTTCGGATCAGCCGGATCGAGGCGGGGCCAGCCGAGATCGAGATGGTGGACGAGGGTGGAAAAGTCGACAGCGCGCGCACCCACAAAGACGCGGTACTCGTGCTCGAGTCCCACCACGTCCCCAGCAGGCCAAGCCGTCGCGGAGCTCCCGGGCCCGACCAGAGCCTCGAACCTGCGACTGCAAGCACCGACGCTGGACAGGTCACTGCGCTTGCGAGCGGTGTGATCTGCCGCGTCCCTGCTGAGAAACTTCGCGCTCTCGGTGACGGTCATTGCACCCATCTTGTCAACAACGCGCGCTAACCGCAGCATCGGTGGCGTGGCGGCGAGCAGCACCAGTCGAGGTGATGCTCAGCCTCGCGCCGTCCCGAAGCTCGAGCCCGGGCGTGTCGGTAATCGCGGGGAACCTCCGCGCAGTAGACAGGTCCGACGCTGAGACTTGGGCTGAAGTTCTAGGTTCGGCTCAGCGAAACGCGAGAACTCTAATGGCGGATACTTCCCAAGGCCCTGGGTGGTGGCTGGCATCGGATGACAAGTGGTACCCGCCCGATCCCGGCCCGGACGGCCCTCCCAACAGGAACAAGAAGCCGTGGTACAAGCGGTGGTGGTTCTGGCCAATCGCCGTCGTCGTGCTTTTCATCGCAGTGCGACTGCGACGCCTCTGACGCCGGGGATCGGCAAGCCGCAAGACGGGACGAGTCCTGATGGCGGTGGGCGGGAGCGACCGCGCCTTGGCACTGCTCCTGCGCCGACCTATCCGCGACCCTTTGACGATGCAGTTTGCTTACATGAAGGGTGCCGTGATTCAGGGCACGCACCGGACCGTGCTCAGCCCACCCGAAGCGCCTAGCCCGCCCCGTTGAGGAGCGCCAGGCGAGGCTAAGAGGGATCACCATCGCTGTCACCGCGCACGCGACCCCTCCCCTGTCGCAGGGCTGGGAGTAGCGACGCGCACATCGGTCACTCCACGAGTTGTGGGATGCGCAGGGACCTTGACCTACGGTTGCGCTTATACCCGTATCACTTCGACACCCAGGATCGCGTCATAGTCACGGTCCTGGGTGACAATCGGGACCTGTTCCACGATGGCGGTCGCCGCGATAAGTGCGTCGAGGATCGGAACGCGTCGTTGGCGAGATCTCAGTCTTGCCACGATGTGCGCGAACGTCCTTGCCACTTCTGCATCGACCGCAACCGGGTCCCACGTCGACTCGACCGCCGACAACGTGGCGAGGCGGTTGGCCCGATCGGAATCGTCCGCCATGAGCACGCCGAGCGTCAGCTCCGCCAGGGTGACAACGGAAACCTCCGTCTCGGTGACCCCCGGCATCTCGCCAAGCGGTCGTCCCGACTCGGTCGCGATGAACACCGAGGTATCGAGCAGCGCCTTCATACTTCGTCCGTCGTATCGATCAGCAGCTCCCTGAGCTCTGCGCGAAGGCCAGAATCCGCGGCGTGGCGCGAGACCACATTGCGCGCCTCTTCAATCGATACCGAACGGCGCCGGCGAAGCGGTACGAGCTCGGCCACCGGACGACGGTCAACCGTGACCGTGACCCGTTCACCACCCTCGACCCGGCGCAGCACCTCGCTGACGGTGTTGCGCAACTCCCGTACGGACACCGAACTAGCCATGAATGGAAGTGTAGCACATGTAGCCACACTTCAGAGCAGTGGACCTCACGCGCGGAAGCGCTCAGGAAGCCTACGACTCACACCGTCCCCACCGGTCCCTCAGCCAGCGCGCACCGTCCAAGTCCGACACGACTCCTGCCCTCATCGGCGACGTCAACACCGAACAGCTCCGACGAACCAACTCTTGGGCCGCCTCATCCACGAGTATCGACTCATCGCCTGAGCTGGGCGGATGTGTTCTTGGCACCCACACGACCAGGCGCTGTCTCGCCGTGTGCCTTCTGTCTTCAGCGGGTTTCTCCCTCGTGTTCTAGAAGTTGTTTGCTAGTTTTGTAAAACTAGAGTAATATGACAAAATCGTCGCCGACCACATGTGGCCTCGAGTTACAGCAGCAAGGCGGCGGCCCAAGTGATGGGCCGAGCTGGAACTCTTCAGCAACCGTTGCGAGGACGGAGGAGGAACCTCATGTTTAGGTCATTCAGTGAAGTATCGCCGCGCCAGAACGCGGATAGGCGCGTGTCGATCCGGTTGGGAGCGATCCTGATCGCCGTTCTTGGTGTGCTCATAGGCCCGCTCGCGTTAGCCGCCTCGGCCACAGTCTCTCCACATGCGACGTCACCCGTCATGGGCTCCTACCTCACAGTGACGCCCTTCCGTATCACCGACACCCGGCCGAACTCCGGCCAGCCGAACGCGGGTAAGTACCTGACCGCCAACTCCACGCTGAATGTCCAGGTCACAAGGGTGGGTACTGCGTCCGTACCCGCTGGAACTGCGGCCGTGGTGCTCAACGTGACCGCGGTCGACCCTACGGCCTCCGGGTTCCTGACCGTCTTCCCCGCCGGGATCACGATGCCGACCGTCTCCAATCTCAACTTCGCACCCGGCGAGACAGTGGCGAACCTGGTGACGGTGCCGCTGAGTTCTTCTGGCACGGTGTCGATCTACAACCACGCCGGTGACACGAACATCGTGGTCGACGTGGAGGGCTACTACACCAGCACTCCGTTGGCCAACGGCAGCGGTCTGTACAACTCGCTCTCCCCCGTGCGTGCTCTTGGCACCCTGGCGGCTGGTAGCGCGATAGGGCCGAACACGAGTCAAGCTGTCACAGTGACGGGGACCGCTACCGCCGTCCCTGCCAACGCGACCGCCGTTGTCGTCAACGCGACTGCTGCCCGAGGGACGAAGACGAGCTTTCTCACCGTCTACCCGGCAGGGGTGACCATGCCGACCGCATCGAACGTCAACTTCGTGACTGACCAGGTCGTCGCGAACCGGGCGACGGTCGGAGTCGGCACCTATGGTCGGATAGAGGTCTACAACCACACCGGCACGGTGCAGGTTGACATCGACGTGGACGGCTACTACACGGGTACGGGGGGCACCGGCTCAGCTTTCGTGCCGATCACCCCGGTCCGCCTCACTGACACTCGTGTGCCCACCAACGGGACACCGAGCTCCGCGAACACCTCGGAGGAGTTCAACCTCTCCACCACCGTAAGCGGGATCCCGACGAGTGCTGCTGCCGTGGCGACCAACGTCACGGTCGTCCCGAGCGGCGCTTCGGGTTATCTCACCGTCTATCCGGAGTCCGACACCACGGTGCCGGTTGCATCTGATGTGAACTGGGCCGCCAGCGGGTCCCAAGCTGTGCCCAACTTCACGGTCGCAGACACGGCCGGTACTGGCAACGTGGAGGTCTACAACAGCCACGGTGCGACGATCAACATCCTGATCGACGCTTTCGGGTACTTCGAGCGACAACTCCCCACGAGCACCGCCGTCTCGGAGTCAGCGACCAGCGTCACCTACGGCCATGAGTCGGCGACGGTCTTTTCCGTCGCCGTCACGACCCAATATGGCGAGACGGTGCCTAACGGCGAGACGGCGACGGTGACAGTCGCTTCCGTCACCTGCAGTGTCGTGCTGAAGACCGGCAAGGGGACTTGCACGATCGCCAACACCGCGCTGGCCGTGGGCTCGTACCCGGTGTCGGCCACCTATGGCGGTGATGCCAACCTGAATGGCTCCAGCGGCTCGAGCCTCTCGAAACTGACCGTCTACAAGGACGCCACGGGCACCACGATCTCGGAGTCAGCGACCAGCGTCACCTACGGCCATGAGTCGGCGTCGGTCCTTTACGTCGCCGTCACGACCCACTATGGCGAGGCGGTGCCTAACGGCGAAACGGTGACGGTGCCCGTCGGTTCTGTCCACTGCACTGTGGTGCTGACGAGCGGCAAGGGGACTTGCACGATCGCCAACACCGCGCTGGCCGTGGGCTCGTACCCGGTGTCGGCCACCTATGGCGGTGACGCCAACCTGAATGGCTCCAGCGGCTCGAGCCGCTCGAAACTGACCGTCTACAAGGACACCACGAGCGCCACGATCTCGGAGTCATCCTCCAGCGTCACCTACGGCCATGAGTCGGCGTCGGTCTTCTCGGTCACCGTCACGACCCACTATGGCGAGGCAGTGCCTAACGGCGAAACGGTGACGGTGCCTGTCGGTTCTGTCCACTGCACTGTGGTGCTGACGAGCGGCAAAGGGACTTGCACGATCGCCAACACCGCGCTGGCCGTGGGCTCGTACTCGGTGTCGGCCACCTATGGCGGTGACGCCAACCTGAGTGGCTCCAGCGGCTCGAGCCTCTCGAAACTGACCGTATAAGACAGGCCGTCGCACGGACGCCGCCGACGATCGCTCCCCGAGGCTCGGAGCAGACTGGGCCTCGGGGAGAATCATCCACATCCCACGAACAGGCCGCTCGAGGGCACGCTCGTCAGGGCTCCGACGAACCACCCGGCGGCGAGCAGAACGAAGCCGGCGGTGACGGCAACCGAACGATGTGAGATCGAGCAAGGGCTGCCGACCCGGGCTGCGGGTCAACCGACCTTCCCGCATGGAAAAGCCGACGAGCAGCGCCAACCCGGCGAGTATCGAAAGAGGGCGCCGGGTCACTCCATCCGTCCTGGCCGGCCTCGATCAGGCCGTAGGTGACCACCACGAGCCCGGCGGCCGAGCCGGCTATCCCGCCCGACGAGATCCAAGCCCGGGCGCTCCGGTGCACGGGACTTCGGCAGCAGGACGACGACGGCCGACAAGCCGACCACGACGACTGGCAGGTTTATCAGAAACACCCAGCCCCACCAGTAGTTCGTGAGCAGCCAACCACCCAGGATAGGGCCGGTTGGGAAGGCCACGAAGTTGACCCCAGCCCAGATGGCGACGGCCTTCGGTCGCTCCTCCTTGGTGAAGAGAGACCGTGAGGGCAGAGATCGACATGACGATCACCCCTGCCCCGCCGAGTCCGATACGGACGCGGGCGGTCATGAACTCGCCCACCGACGTCGAAAACGCACATGCCGCCGAGCGGACCCCCAAAGAGCGCCAGAGAGATGAGAAGGACCTTCTTGTCGCCGTAGCGGTCTCCCAGAAGACCGGCCGGGAGCATCGCGGCGGTCAGCACGAGGAAGTAACCCCGAGGAGAACTACTGGAGGTCGGACTCCGAGGCGTGCAGCGCCTTGGACAGAGTGGGTAGGGCCACGCTGAGCACGGTGCCGTCGACACCTACCGCCAAGATCGCCAGGCTCACGGCGCCCAGTGCCCACCACATTCGATTTCCGAGCACCGTGACAGTTGCCGACAGATCCTCGAGCACGTCGATGGGTGAAGAAGTCTGTCGAGAGTCGTCATGGCGTTGCTCCTCTAGCTGAGGAGGCGTCGAGTCCGCACGGGGCGACGAACCGTGTGCGGTCGTCCTGCCCAAACCAGGCGTCTCATGAACCAAAACTGCCAAGCCAGCGCTGCCGCCTTCTGCGAGGACTAATCAGGTGCTTTGACGCCTTGTTGAAGCTCACCATGAGCTTTGTTATCGACGAGCACAGCCAGCAACTCACCGATCGTCTGGTCTCGGACGACGCCCTGTCCCAAAGGCGCGTGAGCCTGGATCCGGTATCGATTGCGGCGGCCGTCCTTGTCCTTTAGGACATATCCGCCTGCGATCAAGTCGGTGACGATGCCGAAGACGCTGCGCTCGGTGATGCCCAGGGTCGTGGCGATATCCCGAAGACGCACACCGGGATCGCCCGCGATGCAGACGAGGACCCGGGCGTGATTGGTGAGAAAGCTCCATTCGCCCATGGGATCAGTCTAACATATTCTGGAACTACATTGCTAGTTTATAAAAACTAGAGTATAGTTCCAGATATCCAAGAAGAGTCGTCGCCGACCGCATCTGTCTTTCCTGCCGCGGCGACGTCCCGGCGCTCCCCCGCCTACTCGCGGGTCGTAGCACAGCAAGGCAATACTCAGCTCACGAGCGCGACGACTGCCTCCGGCGGCAATGGGCGAGCAAACAGGAAGCCCTGACCTTGGTCGCAGTCCAGCCCGACGAGCGTGTCGAGCTGCTGGCTAGTTTCGATGCCCTCGCCGACCACGGTCGTGCCGAGCGTGTGGGACATCGCCATCACTGCAGCGACGATCTCGCGGTCGCGAGGGCTCCGACCGATCTGCGCCACGAAGCTCCGGTCGATCTTCAAGATGTCCACCTTCAGTCGCTGCAGGTGCGCAAGCGATGAATAGCCGGTTCCGAAGTCGTCGAGGGCGAGGCGCACACCGAGCTTTGGCAGGGCCGACAGTGTGTCTTGGACGTCGCCGAACTCACCGACAAGCGCGGTCTCGGTTATCTCCAGGCAGAGCAGCACCGGGTTGATGCTGTGGCGGTGGATCGCCTCGGCAACACGCCCGGCGAACTCGGGATCCGACAGCTCGGCGCCTGACACGTTGACGGCCATGGTGAAATCGCGAGGCCAGCCGTCGAGGCACGTCCACTCGGCGAGTTGACGGCAGGCCTCGTTCAAGACGAACGAGTCGATCCTGCCGATCAGCCCTTGTTTCTCGGCGAAAGGAACGAAATCGTCGGGCAGCACGACACCGCGCTCGGGATGGCGCCAGCGCACTAGCGCTTCGACGCCGACCAACGACTGGTCGTTCAGGGAGAAGAGTGGCTGGTAAAGAAGGAACAGCTCCCCACCCTCGATAGCGCGGCTCAGCTCGACCTCGAGGAAGCTCGGCCCGGTCGGGATGCGATGGGCAGAGTCGTAGACCCGATAGCGGTTCCGCCCTGTTTCCTTCACCCCGTACATCGCCTCGTCGGCGTCGCGGATCATCTGCTCGGGCTCGGTGAGGCGATCGCGGGTGACCGCGATTCCGACGCTGCAGGTAATGGAAAGGTCGCGCCCATCCTCCAGGAAGGGAGCGCGGATCCCCCGGACGATCCGATCGCCGATGAGACCGACGTCATCGTCATCGCGCAAAGCCCCGCACAGCACCACGAACTCGTCGCCGCCGAGGCGGGCGATGGTGTCGGCATTCCGGGAGAGTTGCGAAAGCCGGCGACCGACCTCCGCGAGCACCTGATCTCCGGCGTCGTGACCGAACGAGTCGTTGATCACTTTGAAGTGGTCCAAGTCGACGTACAGGACCGCAAGCCGACCCGGCTGCCGTTCCAGGGCGGCAAGAGCCTGCGACAGCCGGTCCATCAGGGCGACCCGGTTCGCCAGACCGGTCACCGGGTCGTGCAGGACACGGTAAGCCAGGGCGTTCTCCGCCTTGACTTGCGCAGTGACGTCGCGGGAGATGCCGCAGGTACCGATGATCTGCCCGCGGTCATCGCTAAGCGGCATCTTCGTGGTCGAGACCCAGGGACCGGTTGAGTCTTGGGTCTCCTGCTCCAACTTCCCCACCAGCGGCTCGCCGGTGCGGATGATCTGTTGCTCGTCTTCAAAGGCGGCAGCAGCGTGTGCCTCGCTGAAAAAGTCGAAGTCCGTCTTCCCGATTACCTCTTCCACGGTACAGCCAGGGGCTGCCGCGGCGATCCAGCCTGCGCTGACCATGAGGAACCGGCTATGCAGGTCCTTGAAGTAGATGCGCTCCGCGGTGCTGTTCAGCAGGCTGTCCATGCAGGTGCACTTGAGTTCGCGCAGCGGTTCGTTCTCTTGCGATGGCTGCGAATGCCGCTCCCTCTTGATCGTCGCAACTCCTGCTCAGAGATCGATGATTACTATCGACCGACTCGTCGAGAACACCTAGCGCGAGGTTACTGGCTTGACCGCGTTGGGGCGGGATTATCACTCCAAAGTCACCCCGTGGACCGCCATGGCCACATCGGCGCGACGCGTCTAACTAAGCGGTCAGGTGGCGCCGCTCGTGTTGAAGCGACACGCCGCCCGGGCCGGGCTCGACCCCGGGGAGGTGGCAGGTCATTCGCTGCGGGCCGGCGCGGCGCACAGCGGCCGACCACGAAAACGCTCTGCTCCCGGTTCGCCCCCGCGCGGAAAGGCAGTTGACCGCGATGCTCGGGCGCGACGACGCGGAAGGGGGGCCCACGTTCGCCCACGTGGCGGCGTCGGGAACGGGCGGTAGGGGTTTTGCAGATCCGACTCGTCAGGACGGCGTGGTTTCAGTTGGCGACGCCTCGAGGTTCCAGACGCTCCTCACAGCGAGAATGGCGACAATCGTCACGATTTCCAGCACAGCCGAGAACACAAGTAACTCGCGGATCCCGATCGCGCCCGCAAGCGGCGCAGCGATCGCCAGTCCGATCGGGTAGGCGAGCAATGATCCAAACCAGTCGTAGGCAGACACGCGAGAGAGCAACTCCTCGGGCGCTATCTCCGGCTCAACCGTTGTTATGGATGGGACATCTCATGACGAGGGTACTGACCAGAAGAGCTCGCACAGTGTCATCTCAGGTCCTGAAACGCTCTCATCGGTGCAGCATTCCTCTTCCCGGCGCCGCCAGATGCCACGTTGGGTTTGCGATACTTCTCGGAAGACCAACCAAGGATGAACTGCCATGAAACTGACGCTGCATGACAGCTGGCGGCTCGCTGTCGGTGCCACTCTCGCCTGCGGGGCGATTCTGCTCCCCACGGCTGCCCTGGCTGCCCCGGGTGCCCCGGTCACCGTGCCGCGGTGCGCGGCCGCTTCGCTCGTGGTCTGGGCTGGGCCGGCCCAGGGGGCCGCTGGATCTGTCGCCGACGAATTCGGATTCACCAACCACTCCGCCAGCACCTGTTCGCTCTACGGGTACCCGCTCGTCCAGATGCTCAACAAGTCCGGGAAGAACCTGTCGACGTCTGACCAGAAGGCTCCGGGGGCCTTCAGCATCCACGAGAAGACGGTCGTTCTGGCACCGGGCAAGACGGCGTACTTCGGCGTCGTGTACGCCAGCCAGACCGGCTACGCAAACTTGGCTTGCCCAACGTCGGCTGCCTTGAAGTTCACTCCGCCGCAGGACACCGGAACAGTCACGCTGCACGGATCTCACGCGCAGATCACGCCCTACGGTGGCACGACCCAGCACCTGAAGTGCGGGATCGTCCACGTCACGCCGGTCACGGCCAAGCGTTTCCAGTAGCGCTGGCCCGCGCGGATTGGCGAAGGGCACCTGCTTCATCGACCCGGCGGCTCGAAAGCGTGCGAAGGCGGAGTGGGACAAGGCCAATCCCGGCGCGGTCTACGACCCGGAGCTGTTCCGGCGGGAGATCCTGCCGAGGCTCGCGGCCGTGAAGCTCTCCGAGATCGCCGAGGCGGCCGGCTGCTCGAAGGCGTCCGCGTCGGACATCCGACGGGGGAAGCGGACGCCGCACGTTTCGGCGTGGAAGGCGCTGGCCGAGCTGATAGGTGTGCGCATCGAATCTGACACTCGCCAGAAAAGGCGCTTACCGAGGGAGGCCGAAGCTTCCGCCTGCGGTCCTGGCGGCGAGCTGATCGTGCTACGTCATCGTCTCTTAGCCTGGACTGGATACTCTCAGCCCTCGGCACCTCTTCGGGCCATGCTGTGTGCTTGCTTGGCGAAATACATAGCGGCGTCGGCTCTTTGGTTTCCGCATCGGTCCCATCTCGAGGAGACACCGCAAGTCGCGCTCATGTCGATGATGATCGCCCTGGCACCGATGACCATCGGGTCCTTTAGACCGTCGGTCACGCGTCCGGCCACCCTCCGGCCCTCCTCTTCGGAGGCGCCTGGGAGCACGATCGCGAACTCGTCGCCCCCAAGCCTGGCGATCGAATCGCCGTCTCGAGTGACCACGACCAGTCGCCGGGCCACTTCTCGAAGTACCTCATCACCTGCCGCGTGGCCGAAAGTGTCGTTGATGTCCTTGAACTGGTCGAGATCGAGCACCAGTACGACAAGTTCCTCATCCCTGCGCCGGGTTCTCTTGAGCGCGTGATCGAGGCGATCGCGGAAGAACACACGATTGGGCAGGTCAGTGAGCGCGTCGTACATAGCTAGATGCTGTAGGCGCCTTTCTGCATCGTCACGTGCCGCTTCGGCAACCTTCTGGTCCGTGATGTCGCGCACGAGGAGGCAGACGGTCCGGGAAGCCGAATCTACGATCGGGGCAAGCTGGCCTTGGAACCACCGAGCACCTGCCGGAACGTCCAAGCGGTACTCCAACAGTTCCGGGCGACCCGTCTCGAGCACACGACCGACAGCCCGGGTCACGTGCCGACCGACTTGGGATGACATTCAGTGGGGCCGGTGGGTGAGCTCTCCCGAGTTCCACTCTAGGAGCTGACGGCACACGGATACGTAAGAGAAAGATACGTAGAAGAAATCAGTACAGTGCTGACGAATTTCGTACATAGATGCCTCAAGAACTCGAGAACTCCTGTCGAAACAACTCATCGCCGCGTTCTGTGGCGGAACGCGTGGAGGACTGGAAGCGAGGCTCATGATGTCCCTGCAAACACGAGGCGCACGACCTTCGCGCCGCTTCAGCGCGCCAAACGGCAAGGCCCGTCTCCCATGGTCGCGCAGGCTGAGGGTGATCACCGCTCTAGGCGGAGCGCTGCTCGCAGGAGGTGCGGCCTTCGCGGCGACGAACTGGGCCGTCGGGCTCAGCGCCGGCTCGAGCGGTGAGGCCCAGTCTGCGACGGTGTCCAACTTGACCATCACCGCCGTCGCCTCTCCGTCAGCTACCAACCTGTTGTACCCGGGCGGGAACGGTGACGTCGTCATGACGATCACCAACCCGAACCCGTACCCCGTCACGATCACAGCCGTGAACCTGCCAACCAACACGACCTATGCGACCGGGTACACGACGAGCGCCCTCACGACGACGCAGACGGGCTGCCTTGCCACCACTCCGAACGACGTCCTCTGGAACTACTCGACTGCTACGAGTGGCACCTCGCACACGCTTACATCGGCGCTCACCGTGGCGGCATCCGGCACGCTGACGGTCACGATGACCAACGACGCGAGCATGACCGCGGCCGTTCCTGCTGCGTGTGAGGCGACGTACTTCTCGATGCCGTCGTTGACCGGTGTCACAGCGACAGGTGGTGCTGCGACCGCCACGACCAGTCCGGCCACCGACAGCTGGACAAGCTGATTCTATTGGTGTAAGCGATCAGGGAGCCCTGACGCGAATGAGCCGTCAAGAACGCCTATTCTGGGTTCGTTGGCTCGCATGGACCAGGGTCAGAGTGTGGCTAAGCCGAGGTTTCGGACGATCGCGTTGATCGTGGTTGGCTCAGTACTTGGCATGACGGGCATTGCCGGTGCGACCAACTGGGTGGTTAACCTCACCTCGGGTACGCATTCCGCGCAGGCCCAGTCGACTGTGATCAACCCTCCAACAGGGGGCAGTGCCACGAGTCCTACGTCAACCACCCTCTTGATCAGCTGGACTGCGCCGAGCAGCGGTGCTCCTGCCTTGGGCTACACGGTCACTCGCAACGGCTTGCCGGTCCCAAGCGGAAGCGGGTGTTACGGCACGATTAGTTCTACATCGTGCACCGATAGTGGTCTCGCGGCCAGCACCACGTACACCTACACCGTGACCGCTGTCACGGGCAGCAACTGGACGAGCAGTGTGAGTTCATCGTTCCAGGGAACCACCAATGCAGCCTCCAAACCCGGCGACCCTCAGTTCGTCAACTTTTCGACGTATGAAGATCCTTACAGCTATAACGTCACTCTGAGTGTACCGACAGACGTCTCGGCTGGCGATCTGCTCATCGCGGTTCTCTATACTGGCAACCCCACCGGTTACCCTGGCGACCCAACTACGGTGGTGATGCCCGCTGGCTGGACCACGCTCTCCAACGCGACGAGTCCCGCGGCGGAACCTTTTGGCGCTATCCTCACCGCCTATCACGTCGCGACTTCGAGCGAAGCGGCGAGTTACACCTTCAGCTCCACGAACTTCAACAATGTCACCGCCCTGATGCTGGTCTATGCCAACTCCGACGGCACGACACCAGTGATTGACCAAAGCACCTGGAACTCCACGATGACCAGCAGCGAGCTGACGCCTTCGACTTCTAACGACACGCTGATCACCATCTTCGGAGACTACAATGGGGCTTTGATGTCCGTCGCGAGTCCCGCCGTGGGCGCCGCTTTTGTGGGGGACGGCGTCTATGCCTCGACCTTCGCCGCAGACGAGTACCTCACCAGCGCCGCGCCCGTCCCAGTGATAACTCCTTCCGGTAATTCGGGTCAAGGCGTATCGGTGACGATCCTCCTCAAGTACTGACCTGAATCCGAGGGTCGCGGTCGTTGGCGGAACGGCCTAACACGCCGTCCGCTGGCGCCATCTCTCCCGACTCGGCTGTGAACACTGGCGACTTGGTCGTCAGTCTCTCTCCGGAACCTTGTCAAGCAACGCGGCCAGGGGTCGCGGAGGGGTTGCGGTAGGGACCGCCCTTCCGGGCGGCCCCCCGCACAGATCCCAGCGTGCGCAACTAACGCACTGGGCTCCTGCCTCGGGTGTTGGCGTCGAAGCGCACCGAGGGGAACGGGTGCTGT
>Ga0181539_1002999_pt1 | contig 16091 bp, 11 predicted proteins | sample PEATcosm2014_Bin_46_FD_119767 | JGI IMG/M metagenome (GOLD analysis project Ga0181539, IMG submission 119767) | Peatland microbial communities from MTU Mesocosm Facility, Houghton, MI, USA - PEATcosm2014_Bin23_60_metaG | ecosystem: Environmental > Terrestrial > Soil > Wetlands > Peat | place... | reverse complement strand
TGCTCCAGTCCTCATCGAGGTAAAACCACTGACCGGAGAGCCGGATGCGGGAAATCCGCCAGTCCGGTTCGGAGGGAGGGGCGGCGTCGAGCCGCTCCTACCCCTATCGATTCCTTGCAACATGTAATAATTTTATTGACAACGTACTAGTTAGAGTTTATCCGGATCGGAAACTACTTAGGATCGGCGCACTTACATTCCCCCCGGCAACAGCAGCCCTTCTCCAGATCGATGTCTATTTCCCGTCCGTCTTCAAGCTGAACCGTGTAGGACCTGGCCATAACGTTCTGCCGTACGACTTTGCCTTTGCCTTCGGGCAGTTCGACCTTCTTGCCCACTTTGGGCATATCTTTCTTGAGTTCCCTGTAGGTTTCGTGCTCGAACTGGAGGCAGCACATGAGCCTGCCGCAGGCCCCGGATATTTTTGCAGGGTTGAGGCTCAGGTTTTGTTCCTTAGCCATCTTAATGGAGACGGCATGGAAGTTCTTTAAAAATGTCGCACAGCACAACGGCCTGCCACAGCTCCCCAGGCCGCCCACCATCTTTGCCTGGTTGCGAATTCCGATCTGCCGCAGTTCGACACGGGTCCGCAGCCGTCTGACCAGGTCTTTTAGAAGCTCTCTAAAATCCACCCGGCCATCCGCAGTAAAGTAGAATATGATCTTGCTGCCGTCGAAGAAGTATTCCACGTCCACCAGGTTCATCGGAAGTTGGTGGGCGGCAATTTTCTCCAGGCAAAAACCCTTCGCGTCCGCCTCGATTTCCATGTTATTGAAAAGCTGCCGGATTTCATCTTCCGTTGCCATCCGTTCGATCTTCTTTATTTCCTTGGGATGGATTCGGGGGTCCTTCGGGCAAGGCGGCTCGACTACATGTCCCAGCCCGATCCCCTGTTCGGTGTGTACGATTACATATTCGTCCTTCCTGAGAGGGTATTCGCCGGGATCAAAATGGTAAATCTTGCCTCCTTTTCGGAAACGAATGCCAACCACCTTTTCCATAGAGCGAGTCCTTTATGGCCAGGCAAACGCTTTCAAGCGTCATTTGCAGGTTTGCGTTCACTTTGAGACCCTGCATCGCCTGTTCAACATTGTGATATAAAAAGAAAAGACGCTCCGGCGGAACCGACCTTGCCGCCTCTTTCGTCCTGCCGTTCAATTCGAATGTAAGTGAGGCGCCGGGGCTCGCCTCGCGGGCGGGTGGGCGTGCTGTCGAGACCAGCTTTGGCGGCGCCTGACCTTGTGGCGAGCTTTTCGCCCCGGCGACCCGAAACAGGATAAGGTCCCGGACCCACAGCCTTATGAACTCAAGGTCCTGCTCGGCGCTTTCGCGGTTTTTCGCCCAATCGGAAACCATCGGGAAAAAATCGAGGATAGAAAGTCCGTCCAGATTTTCTAACTTCCCGACAACTTTTTTCCAACCCGCCACCCGGTCTTCGTCGGAAAACCATCGCGCTTTCTCGATGCTTCCCGCAGCCAGACGGGCAATCCCGTACGCATGGTCCGGGGAAAGCCCGCCTTCGCGCGCCAGCCATTCGGCCACGATCTCGTCTGCAAGCGGCTGAAAACGCACCTGGCAGCACCTGGAGACTATGGTCGGCAAGAGCATCTGCGATTCGGTCGCAAGCAGGATAAAGATGTTTGCCTTCGGCGGCTCCTCGAGTATCTTCAGCATGGCGTTTGCCGCCGGCTCCATTAGCTTTTGCGCGTCTTGAATTATAACAACGCGGAATTTTCCTTCAAATGGCCTGAAGCGGAAACGCTTCATCAGATCGCGAATCTGTTCCAGTTTGATGAAAACACCCTCGTTCGTGATGTGGATCAGATCGGGATGCAGTCCCTCTTCGAGCTTATGGCACGAGCTGCAACGGCCGCATGAATCATAATCCTGCGGAGAGAGGCAATTCAGAGCTTTGGCCAACTCCATGGCCGCAGCAAACTTGCCGACGCCCGCCATTCCGGAAAAAAGAAAGGCATGCGGAACGGCTTCCTTTTTGAGAAGCTGCCTCAAAAACCGAATTGCCCTTTGCTGGCCGTGAATATCGGTTAACGCCACTTTAGTTTCTCGTTCCGTAAATGTTCACCACGGAGGCACAGAGAGCACAGAGAAAAGGAAAGATCACAAAAGTCTCCGACGTATGTTGTCCGGCGTTCAGGCCGGGTCCGCGATTGACCCGGCTTCGGAAGTTTCATCCCCGGCGGCGCCATCGTTTTGTTTCGGAAAACCTCTGAAAAAATGCCTGCCAAAAATAGTCTCGAATCCGGTCCACGTACTGTCGTCTGCGGCTGAATTCGCCAGTATCCGGTTGATGGCGTTCATCTTTGCATCGAGATCATCAGCCATATGCAGGGCAAAGGCTTCCTTGCTCGCCGGCAGCCTGACCGCCCCGAACTGGGCCTCCCCGTGATGGCTCAGGATGAGGTGCTTTATCAGGAGCGAGGTCTCTTCGGGAAAGCCCTCAATTGTTCGAATCTTGTCCTCGACGATCTGGGTCCCCAGGACCATATGCCCTACCAGGCGCCCTGCGTCCGAATAGTCGATATGTGTATCATATACGAATTCAGAGATTTTCCCAATGTCGTGCAAAAAAGCGCCCGCTATAAGCAGATCGCGATCAAGGTCCGGGTAATGGTTGCAGATTCTGTATACGAGCGTAATAACTGAAAGAGTGTGTTCCAGAAGCCCGCCGATATAGGCGTGGTGCATTGACTTTGCAGCCGGAGCAAGTTTAAAGCGGGTCATGATTTCGGGGTCGGCCAGAATTGCTTCACACAGGCGGCGGGCGAAACAGTCGGCCATTCCTGACAGGAGCTTGCCTAATCGTTCGAAAAGCGCGTCCCGGTCGAAAGGACAGACCGGGAGAAAATCGGCCGGATCGTACCCCCCGGCGGGAACCGGCATTATTTCGGAAATGCTGAGCTGCATCCTATCCTTGTAAAGTTCGGTTCTCGCCCGCAGGTAGACGATATCCCCCGACTGAAAACCCGCCGAGGCCTCAACGGCTTTTTCCCACATCTTGCCGCTGATATCGCCCGTTTTATCCAACAGCTTCAAATCGAGGTAAACCGTTCCGTTGCGGGCAGTTCTCAACTGCTTTTCCGAGGCGACAAACAGGGAAGCGATTTCCAGGTTCGGTTTCAGTTCTGAAATGAATAGCTTGGGCACAGGCCACCTGCCTTGTGTTTCACCAAAATGGATAAGAGCCGGTATTGCGATTTTACAGTTAACATCGTAGTATATCCCGGCCTGACAGTCAAACGGCAGGGAGTTTGGCCTCAAGAAGGCAGAAAGAGAGTTGGTGGATGGCCTTTAATCCATTGAATTTGCTGATACTTATGGTTATAGTGATCATTCCCGTAATCCCGACGTTGTGGGCTATTGTGGATGTGCCAAGACGGCGCTTTTCCAGCACAAAGTCCAAAGTGATCTGGTTTGCGGTAGTTTCCACGCTGCCATGTCTTGGCGCGACTCTTTACTTTTTACTGGTACGCCGCAACACTCAACCGCTTTGATCGCTGAAAGGAAACGGGAGCCAATGCTCGATTTTGTCAGAAAACACTCCAGATCGTGGGGTATAAAAGTTCTTCTCTGGCTGGTCATCATAGTTTTCGTCGGCTGGGGTGGATACCTTTACCAGACCCGCCATGAATACGACATTGCCAGGGTGGGAGATCACTTTATAAGCACCTCCGAGTACACCACGGTCTACAACAATATGGTCGAGGGAGTCCGCAAGCAGTTTGGGGGGTCGCTGTCCGACGAGCTCATGCGCGCTCTGAATCTTAGAGAGCAGGCGCTTCAGACGCTGTTTCAGCACTATCTGATTCCTCAAGGCGACAACGATCTTCGTCTTATGGCCACAAACGACGAGGTCAGGCTCAAGATTCTCGAGATACCGGCCTTTCAGAGCGAGGGAAAGTTCGACGCAAAACGCTACGAGTATGTGCTGCGGCAGATGCGTATGACCCCCGATGTCTTCGAGCAGCAGATGTCTGAAGATATTACCACCCATAAAGTCCAGGCTTTCATAAAGGGCCGCGCGGTTGTCACTGAAGATGAAATCCTGGCCGACTACCATTTGAACCGCGATCAAATAAAGGTCTCATACGTTGTCTTAGACCCCGCGTCATTCGAAGACAATGTCTCCGTGGCGGAGTCGGCCCTCCAGGGCTTTTACCGGAATCACGAGGATCGGTACATGGAACCCGAAAGGCGTGAAATTGCCTACGTTGTGCTAAACAGGGAAGACCTGGAGAAGGAGATCCACCCGAGTGAGGATGAAATAAATCGCTACTATGAGGACAATCTGGCCCGATTTAAGCGTGAGAAACAGGTGCGCGCACAACATATCCTGTTGCGCGTAAAGCCCGATGCGCCTCATGCCGAAGTGGACAATATCCGGGCGCAGGCCCGGAAAATTCTCGATGAGGCCAGGACAGGAAAAGACTTTGCCGGACTGGCTAATAAATACTCCCAGGACGAAGCTACTGCAAAGAAGAGCGGGGAGCTGGGCTTTTTCTCTTCCAAGCAGATGGATAAGGACTTTTCGGCGGCTGCTTTTGCCCTGCAGCCGGGCGAGATAAGCGAGCTTGTGCGAACTCCACTTGGGTTCGATATAATCAAGTCGGAGGAAATAACCGAGGAGAGGACCGCTCCTATCAAGGAGGTGAGAAGTGAAATCGAGAAGGATATCAGGTCTCAGGGCGCCCAGGATATAGCCTTTAAACAGGCGCGAAACCTGCGCGACCTGGCTTACGCCAGAAAGGATATTGGCAAGGCGGCGCTTGAAATGAAAATGAAGGTTTCCGGCCCCGTCTGGATAACGATGTCGGAAGATCAGCCTGCTTTTCCCGCGCCGATCAAGGCAAAGCTGTTTGAACTCGGCGAGGGCGATGTGAGCGACATGCTGGAACTTCCAAAGGGTTTGGCAGTCGCTCAGGTGAAATCGATAAAAAGACCTCAGCCGATCCCGTTTGAAAACCTCAAAGATAAAGTCACAACGGATTTTCGTGCAGACCAGGCCAGGGGGCTTGCGCACAAGAGGGCCTCAGAGATTCTGGCGCAGGCCAAAGAGAAAGGCAGCCTGGCCGATGTCGCCGGGGCCCGCAATATCAACCTCAGGCAGAGTGAATTCTTTTCGATGCGGGACCCCGATAAAGACTTGAAGCTGCTTCAGGGCCCAAGTCTCAACAGTATCTTCAGTCTGCAGGACTCCAAGCCCTTTCCGGAATGGCCGTTGGAACTGGGCAACAAGTTCGTGGTCTGCCAGTTCCAGGGGAAAAACCCGGCCGGTGAGCTTTCTCAAGAGGAAAAAGCCGAGGTATCCGGCAGGATAGTCCGGCAGAAACAGACGGCAATCTGGAAAGAGTGGCTGACCGAGATAAGTAAAACTACCAAGGTAGAAAGGTTAAAAGAGGTTTAGCCTGGGCGGTTTGAAACTATTCAAATCCACCACAGGGGGTTACGGACAGAACATTCTCACCACAGAGACGGGGCATGGTCCGGTCAAGGAGAGAGCACAGAGAAAAGACAATGGCCATGTGAGAAAAACCGGGAGCAAACAGGGATCTGTCTTTTAGGCGGAAGACGGATCTCGGAAGACGGAAAAGGGACTTCTATGCTCTGTCCTCTGTCCTCTGTCCTCTGCATTAGTTTTGTCTGTTCGTTCAATTGCTTTCCTCTGTGCCCTCTGTGGTGGAATTCCTCTGCGCCTCTGCGGTGTAAAGTAATTTGAAAAACAAAGAGATCAGCGAGCATGCAAGTCGAGTGGAGAGTTTCAGTCAAGGCCAGCGGTTTTTTTCAGCCCACACCCGCTTTTCTTACCGGCACCTGTTTCTTTTTGTGCTCTGCGCGGCCCTTTTCTTCTGGTCGATGTTCTACAGGGCGTCGAATGCAATCATCGCCCCGCAGTTGCAAAAGGACCTCTCGCTCTCGCCTGAGAAGCTGGGAATGCTGAGCGCGTCGTTCTTCTATGCTTTTGCGTTTACCCAGGTCCCCATTGCACTTCTGTTGGACAGGCTCGGAGCACGGCGCATAATGACAGCCCTGACTCTTGTCGGCTCGTTGGGGGCAGTCATATTCGGCCTGGCAGCCGGCTTTAATGAAGCGGTAATCGGCAGGGCACTGCTTGGCTTCGGCATGGCGGCGAACTTCATTGGAGGCATGAAGCTCTTCACGCAATGGTTTTCTCCAAGGGAATTCGCCACTATGGCAGGTCTGCTGACCGGGGCCGGTACCATAGGCAGTATCGCCGCAAGCACGCCCCTTGCCCTGCTGGTCGATCGGGTCGGTTGGAGAGTGTCTTTTATAGCCGTCGGGGTGCTTACGGCAGCCATGGCGATCTTTTTCCATGTGGTGGTCCGGGACAGGCCTTATCCGGCTCAAGGGCTTTCCGGCGAAGTTACCGGCGCCTCCCGAAGAACAAACCTGATTGTCGAGCTGAAGACCCTTTTTTTTAACCGTGACTATTGGCTGATTTCCTGCGGAACTTTCTTCAGATACGGGACCTTGATGGCGATCCAGGGTCTGTGGGCCGGGCCTTACCTGATGCAGTGTTTCAAGCTTTCCCCCGTGCAGGCCGGAAATATCATAACAGGGACCATCATCGGCTACGTCGCCGGTAGCTCCGGTGGCGGGTGGCTGTCCGACCGCGTGCTCGGCTCCCGAAAATACGTCGCAATCCTGGGCCTGGCCGGAATGGCCGCAACAACCATGTGCCTCACCTGGTCACTGGGCCAGCAAAACCCCATTTTTCAGGCGCTCACCTTTTTTTCGCTGGGTCTTTTCGCCGGGATCGGCAATGTTGTTTACGCACACATAAAAGGAGTCATGCCTATCGAGATGGCCGGAATGGCTCTTACGGGCATAAACTTTTTCACCATGATGGGCGTAGGGGCGCATATCCACCTGATGGGATGGGTGCTCCAACGCGTTCCCGTGGAAAAACAGGCAGGACTTGCAGGCTACCAGACTGCTTTTTTGCCTGCTTTTATAGGCTTGGCCGCAGCGACGCTTCTCTATTTTTTCACACGGGAGTCGAAGGAATTCTCAAATTGACAAGTTCTCAAAAAATCCGAGGCTTAAGTTATGAGAATCAACTGGAAGGAAATCTTTAAGTTTCTATCGGGCGCGTTTTTCGTCTCAGCGGGGGTGAACTGGTATCTATCCTGGTGCCACATTGCGGTTCCTTTCTTCGGATTTACTCTGTCGCCCGAGTTTTTGGGATTCCGAGGCTTCATTCATTTTGCCCTGTTTCTGATTTCTTTCTACTTTGGGTTTATAAGAAAATAACAAGATAAACCGTAGTGCAGCGTCAACTAAGTTCCGATAGGTAAGGCGCCCCGCGAACGCCCAACGCGATTGACTTTCGCCCAAAAGGCGGTAAGAGGATCTTCCGCCTAAAGGCGGTATTTAGAGCCCTTTCAGGACAGGAGAGACTCTAAAGCCCCCAGAGGCCGAATTAACAGCAGACAGATACTGTCCTTTCCGGATCTGCGGGTACTCTTTGCCGGGTGACCCTCAAATAATCTCCTTATAAACAGTAGTAATGCGCTCAACCCTCCAAAAGAATTCATGCCCCAAGCTCCAGAACGTGGTTATCTATCAGCCGGGTCTTTCCCACCCAGACGGCCAGAGCGAGCAGAGTCGGCCCGCTTATAACCTCCACGTCCTCGATAGTGTCCGGATTGCAGAGCCGGGCATAATCGACAGTGGCCCCGCCGCCGGTTGTAAGGCAAGTGTTGACGGCTTTCAAAATCACCCCTGCGTTTCTTTCTCCCGAGTCGACAAGCTCCTGGGCTTCCTTCAAGGAACGGTTGAGCCGCAGGGCCGCAGGCCGCTCCTCGGGTTTGAGATAGGTGTTCCGGCTGCTCATGGCAAGGCCGTCTTGCTCCCTGACGATCGGGTGACCGACGATGTCGATATCCATATTCATATCTTTGACCATGCGCCTGATAGTTACAAGCTGCTGAAAGTCCTTTTGTCCAAATACTGCAATATGGGGCTTTACAGCGTGGAACAGCTTGCTGACTACGGTGGCGACACCGCGAAAGAAAACCGGCCTGCTCCTGCCGCAAAGGTTTTCGGTCACCTCAGTGACATTTACATATGTCTGGAATCCCTCCGGATACATCTCATCCACCCTGGGGACGAATGCCAGGTCCGTTCCCACAGCCGTTGAAAGATCGAGGTCTCGGTGAAGGTCTCGCGGATAGCTTTCGAAGTCCTCGGTGGGCGCAAATTGGGCCGGGTTCACAAAAATACTGATCACAGTCTTTGTTCCAAGTTTCCGGGCGGCGCGCATAAGATCGAGGTGGCCCTCGTGGAGAAAGCCCATGGTCGGTACGAAAGCTATGCGCTCCCCGTGAGCGCGCCAGGTGTCCGCCAGCCTCTGCATCTCGGCGACATTTTCGATGGTGCGCATGTCAGCTCCTTAATGTGAAGGTTGAGTGCCCAAATTCTTTTCAATCCCCGTTCCGTCTCACACCAAGTTGCGTTCAACCTGTGTGTATCCATACCCAGGGTGGCGTCCCGCGCCTCGCGGGACGCCACCCTGGGCTGACTTATTAAGCCCCCTCGGGGCATTTCGGCCAACTGGCTCGCAATTTAAGTACCACTATGATCGCAATCTGGTTTCAGTCCATAGCGGGTCCAGGCTGAACGATAATCAGTTGTTATCATTACATCAATCCACGTGCTTGTACATGTTCGATATTTGGTGCTAAACTTTATTTGATTATAGCATCGACCTCAGGCAAATCGGAAGAGCGTTATGGGAAAGGCAATCCCGGGAATCTTTTTCGACAATCGCGACTACGAGTTGCTGAGCCTCGTAAATGACGTACTCGACCGTAGAGAATCCTTCCAATATCTGAAGAACCTCCTCTACCCGCAGCTTCACCCGCGCGGTATCAAAGAGCTGGCGGCCTCGGTGGGGCTGCGAATGGCCTATGCCGCCTTAAGGCTGCTGGAGTCTCTGGAAGCCGGTAAAGCCGATGAACGCATCACTGCCCTGCGTTGCCTGCGTGACGAGGTCATGAGCAGCGGGGAAGTGCACATGCGGAAAAATGCCGCGCGGGTCCTTTTGGAAATTATGAAAGAAATGGTGCGGAGCCGCGACGGCAAAATCCGGCAACTGAAACTGGCTCACGATTTTCGCATGGCGGTTATCGGCAAGACAAGGTCAATTCGCTCCCTTCTGCGCCGGTATCATCTGCTTGAGATGCCCGAAGAATGGAACCAGGCCTCTTTCGACGGTCACGTTCACGATTCGAACACCAAAGGGCGCAAATCGCCATCACATCTTATAATGGACGCCTGGATCAAGGGTATCCGTCGCCTCACCGTAATATATTACAACTATGTGCCGCCGAGGGCTGCCGAAGAGCTTTTGGAAGCCGCCGAGATAATGGGCCTCTCTGTGCGGATCGGCGTAGAACTTTCGGCCAGGTTTTACGGGGCCTACATTCAGCTTATCTATGTACCGGCAGGCTTATCTGATGCGAAAGATTTCATTTCCTTTCTTGCCGACCGGCGGACGAAGTCTTTTATGGAGCACGGCAGGAAAGTTTCCGAGTATCAGGGCCAATATGTTCTGGCGGTTCTTGAGGAATTCAACCGGCGCCACCGGCTGGAGATCAATGAAAGCTACGGGCTGAACCTGGATCGCCTCGATCAGGCCGCGTTTCTTTCCTACGTGGGTGCGGGTCAGCCCTCAATACTTCACTTGGCGAAATTCATACATGACAACCTGCTTCCGGTAATGCGCGCGCGTGTTGAAGAGCTAAGGCCCCTCTTCGAGCAGGGCTCCCTGGAGCAACGCACTAAGATCGCCTCTCTTGTTAACGAGATGAACAAGCTTGACTCGGAGGCGCTGGTGGATCGCTGCCTGAGGCCTGCCCAAAACCCCGAAATTCCCGACCCACATGTGCCTCGAGAAGGTCCCGATGTTCCAAATCTGCTCAGGTTGACACCCTGCGAGCTGTTTGACCGGTTGGCCGGGCTGTCGGCGGGCTACTCCATAACGCTAAACCTGAGCAATCTCAAATCCGAAGATGTGCTGGAGCTTCTCTACGATTGCAAAGGGGCGATCAGCGAGTTCGAGATTTTCAATCTTAAGGATTTTTCCTCCGGAAAGAACGTCCATTATCACGAAATAAACCAATTGCAGAGGGCCATAAACGATGGGAACGTTATAGGCCTGAAGAAACATATCCGCGCAATGATTGAGCGCATGGAAGATGAAGGGCGCAGCCCGGAGCGGATCTCAAAATTCCGTGAAATCCTGCGAAACATCTCGACTCTGCATGCATACTATAAAAAGGGGCCGCTGCGTTCGACAATCGGAAGCGATTCCACCGGCCATTCCCGGCGGCTTCACGGAATGGGGCTTGCCGTATTGGGTACGCTTCCGGTGAGGGCGCAAAGCGAGGTCCGGCTCTCGACCGGTCCTCAGAGGCTGATAATTCCTGTATGGATCGACGCTTTTTTCCGCAACACCTACATCCCGCAACGAGGGTCTCTTCGTTTCTTTCGCCTGCTTTACGGCATTGCGGGCCATATACCGGGGCTGCGCCGCATAGGGCAGAAGCGCGAAGAGGGCTGGGAAATCCGCGAACTCTCGACTCGCATAGTCGCCAGGGGCAACATTGTCACCCTGGGAGGCGTCAGCGAAGACAACAGCAACGGCCTCGAGATTTGTCCGGCAACCAGGGCGCCTGAAACTGAAATATCATGGATTTACCTGAACACCATCCTGAAGGACGCCATGAAGATCGTGGCCGGTTTTATCCCGGCTTTCCTAACTTTCTATCTGACGGCGAACTGGTGGGTGCTTGCATGGTTCGGGGGTTTTATCTGGTTTGGAATAACCGGTTTGAGGAATATAGTGCAGTCGATTTTCGGCGCGGGTGGAATCAGGCGGTCTCCTCTTCTCAAGTGGGACAGCTACATCAACTGGGGAAGGATAAGCGATTCGCTTCTCTTCACCGGCCTTTCCGTTCCCCTGCTTGAATATGCCGTCAAAACTCTTATCCTCGACCGCTCCTTTGGGGTCACCGTCTCCACCGATCCGGTGCTTCTCTATACAATCATGGCAATCGCCAATGGACTCTATATGTTCGGCCACAACAGGTGGCGTGGACTTCCAAAGGCCGCTGCCACGGGCAACCTCCTTTTCCGGACAGTCCTGTCGATTCCGCTCGCCTTTTTGCTGAACCTTGCGGCCGGAGGGGTTGTGGCCGCTTTTGGCGTCGTGGATGTATCCGGCATGCTCCAGAGGTGGGCGGCCATCATATCCAAAGCCGCTTCGGATTGCGTCGGCGGGGTTATCGAAGGGCTTGCGGACCGCCATGAGTTTATTGAGATACGCACGGGCGATTATGCCGCCAAGCTGACTCAGTTATTCGACACATATGCGCAACTGGAGCTGATGTATCCCGAGGCCGACGTTTTGAAGATGCTGGAATCGCCCAGGGATTTCATGCTGAGGCTAAGTTCCGAGGCCCGTGACCTCGAGAAGATTATCATAATAAACGCCCTGGACCTGCTCTATTTCTGGATGTACCAGCCACGGGCGCGAAACGTGCTTTGCGCGCTGCTCCAGGGGATGTCCCACGAAGAGCGCCAAATCCTGCTGCGTTCGCAATCCGTGCTGAAACGAAAGCCGGAGATCAGTCAATTGCTCCTGGACGGCATCGTGGGGAAAAGATTCGCAAGACCTCTTTCCTTTTATCTCGACCGTTCTGAGGAATACCTGAACGCGGTGGAAAAGCTGGCCGATAAGCCAGGCGGAAAAGACGCGCCGCCTGGTGGGCCGCCCGCTTTAGAAGAAGATGCGAGGCGGCCTTGGAATTGCTGAGAAAAAATGCGGGGATTTTATGAGCTTGAGGACTTACGCGGAAATAAACCTGGATAACCTTGCCCATAATATCGGATGCATTCGCGCAAAGGTTGGGTCCGCAGAGGTTATTCCGGTAATCAAGGCAGATGCTTACGGGCATGGCGCGGTATCTGTCGCCAAACGGCTTGCCCTGGAAGGGTGCGCCATGTTTGCCGTCGCCCGGTTCGAGGAGGGGATGGATCTCAGAGAAAGCGGCATATCCCAGCGTATCCTTATGCTTGGCCGGCTCTTTCCCGATGATATTGCGCAGGCTGTAAAAGCGGGGTTAACTCTCAGCATCTTTGGGGAGGAAGATCTGGGCTGGGTCGAGAAGGCCTGCGGGCATTCCCGGGGCTTGCCCGCTTCGGTGCATCTCAAACTCGATCCAGGAATGGGAAGGGTAGGGCTGCTTTTGCACAAGGCCCCGGATTTGTTCGACCGGCTGGTAAAATCGAAGACCTGCGCATGGGAAGGACTCTACACCCACTTTTCGACAGCCGACCAAAGGGACAAGGCCTTTGCGAACCTTCAACTTTCAAGGTTTCGCGAAGTGCTCGCCATGCTTCCACAGCTTGCGAAAAGGCCTAGGATCGTTCACATGGCTGCAAGCGGCGCGATTCTCGACCTTCCGGAGAGCTATTTCGACGCCGTACGGCCCGGAATCCTCATGTACGGTCATTATCCGTCAAAGGAGACCTCCCGGAGTATCCTGCCCAGGCAAGTCATGTCCCTGAAATCATACATCGCTCACCTGCGGGAAATGCCCGGGGGACATCCCATCAGCTATGGCAGGCGGTGGATAACGCCCGGGCTGACCAGGATCGCTGTGCTGCCGATTGGATATGCGGATGGACTGAGCCGCAGGCTCACAAACAACGGAGAAGTTTTGATCCGGGGCAGGCGATATCCGATCGTTGGCACGGTTACAATGGATTACATCATGGTAAATGTTGGAAGCGATCCCGTTGTAGTCGGCGATGAAGTACTGCTGTGGGGAGAATCGCCCGGCGGTGTCATCGAGACACTTGACGTGGCCGAGCGAATAGGAACGATTCCCTATGAATTGACCTGCGCCGTTTCCGGGCGCGTGCCGCGCGTCTATGTGGGTAGAACCGGTTGAGGCCTCCCGCTCCCGCCCCGTCTCGCGGGTGGGTGGGAGGGCTGTCGAGAATGAGCGGTCGGCCTCCGTGCTACGCGCTCGCACTTCGCTAAGGGAGGCCGGGCAAGCCCACTTCACAAAGTGAAGCAGGGCGAAGCCCCGCTAAGCGAGACCTTGACACCATTTTCACTTTACTTTCTGATGCGCTTAACATTTGGCTTGCCTTCAAACGCACCACTTTTAGTATCTGTGCGTTCTGCATGGCTGCGAGCACGGGTCGCCGCTCTTATCATGTCAGGCGCATTTTTTTTTCGAGCAAGGTATTATATAAGTCTATCGTGCGAGGAATCTAACCGGGTGATGAAAAAGGGTCCTCTAGTGGGAGAAACGCTTGAAAGTTGCTAATGATTTCGTCATTCCGGCGGAAGAGGCTGTGTCGCAAACGTAACATTTTTCGTATTTTCCCCCTTTCCTAAAGGGGGGCAGGGGGGATTGTGATTCTCCGATATTACATAGGCGCTTGAAATCCCCCTCGATCTCCCTTTACAAAAGGGGGAAGCAAGACCTGGTCCCATGGGATTTGCCCGGGCTTTACTGAATTACGGCACAGTCTCGGAAGCCGGAATCCAGGCTGTCTCCCGACTAATTGATTTCAAAGCAAAAGACAGTGGCCCACGGCTCCCGGATTCAAGACTTCCGGGACAAGCTTCGCCGGGGTGACGTCTATAGGGTTTTTGGCCATGCTGTGGGAATTCTAATCCTTCTTCATCACCCTGCTAAGGAGCGGATAACTCGAAATGAAAACTCATAAAATCAAATTCCTACCCCACGGCAAAGAAATTACCTGTGCCGATTCCATGAGTGTCCTACACGCCGCCATGGAGGCAGGCGTTCACGTGAACGCCTCTTGCGGCGGGGAGGGGTTGTGCGGCAAGTGCAGGATAATAATCGAAAAAGGAGATGTAGAGGACGGTATCTCGGAGTCTCTCAGCAAGGAGGACATCGATGCAGGTTACAGGCTTGCCTGCCGGAGCCGAATCAAAAGCGACCTGACCGTTCGCGTCCCGGTCGAATCGGAAATCGACGCGAGTGTCTTGAACAGGGTCCCCCCCAGGCGGACCGCCCGAATCCAGCAGATGAACCTGGAAGACCTGAAGAGCAAGGGTCTTTTTATACCCCCCGTTGAGAAAAGGTACCTTGAACTGCCTGAGCCGACAAGCACCGACAATCTCGCCGATACGTCACGTCTTGTCGGTTTTCTCAGGCTTAAACACGATGAACACAGGCTGGTGGTGCGGCTTCCGGTCATTCGCAAGATTCCGGGGATATTGAGAGAAGCAGGCTTCAAGGTTACCGTTACCCTCGCCCGGCCCGTTTTCGAAGGCGGAAAAAGTCATGTCATCAACATAGAACCCGGAGACGCCACCGGCAGAAATTTTGCCTTAGCTGTCGATATCGGCACCACGACCGTTTACGGACAACTGATCGATCTCATTACGGGAAGCGTGCTTGCCGAGCATGGAGACTTCAACGGCCAGATCAGCTACGGCGAAGACATTATTTCGAGGATCATATACGCGGAAAAGCCCGGGGGACTCGATACCCTGCACGAAGTCGTCATCCGGACCATAAACAGGATAATCGACGAAGTAATTGAAATCTCCCGGGTCGATCGCCAGCAAATCTCTACGATTACGTTTGCTGGCAATACCACGATGACGCAGATCCTTCTGCAAATCGACCCCAGGTACATCAGGCGGCATCCCTACGTGCCGGCGTCCACCCTTTATCCTTCCATACGGGCCGTCGATCTGGGGATCGATCTGGTCGACCACGCGACCGCCCTCGTCTATCCTTCCATTTCCAGCTTCATCGGCGGGGACATCGTCGCCGGTGTTATGGGTTCGGGAATACATCTCTCCGATCAGGTCTCGCTTTTCATAGACATAGGCACAAACGCCGAGATTGTGATCGGCAACGGGGATTGGCTTACCTGCGCCGCTTGTTCGGCCGGACCCGCTTTCGAGGGCGGGGGCGTCCAGTTCGGCATGCGCGCGGACCGGGGGGCAATCGAGGATTTCTCGGTCGATCCGCACACCCTGGAGCCAATGATCCTGACAGTGGGAGACGTGAGGCCCAGGGGCATATGCGGGTCAGGCCTGATCAATATTGTGGCGAGGCTTTTCGAAGCGGGAATTATCGACAACCTCGGGAAATTCAACCACCACCTGAAATCAGACAGGCTCAGGGAAATGGACGGCGTTTATGAATACATATTGGCTCGGAAAGGAAAGACTCAAATTGGAAGGGACATCGTCATTACCGAAAACGATATCGGGAACCTCATCCGCGCAAAAGGAGCCATCTACAGCGGGTGCCAGACCCTGCTCGAGGCGGTGGGCCTCAAAATCGCGGACCTTGACAGAATAATACTGGCCGGCGGATTCGGCAGCCACGTCGACATCGAAATGGCCATGACCATAGGGCTGCTTCCTGAAATAGATCCGGACAAAATAACTTACATCGGGAACGGTTCGCTTCTCGGCGCAAGAATGTGTGCACTGACCAACCGGATCAGAAAAGACGTTGTCAATGTAATGAAAAAGATGACGAACTTCGAACTCTCCCAGACGCCATCCTTTATGGCTCATTACATTGCCGCTCTGTTCCTGCCCCATACGGACCTCGATCAGTTCCCAAAGCTAAAGGGGAGGTTGGAACGGACGACGGAGGACGGAAGACGGAGGACGGAGGCAAAACCAGTTGTAATTGAGGAATTAAGGAATTGAGGGAAGGGTGACGAGTGAACAGAAAAAGCAAAAGAAAATAATTCCTTCTGGTTCCATCGCCTCGCGAGGAAGGGTGAAGCGGGATGCGGGGAGCGGGAAGCGGGAAGCGGGAAGGATGGAGGCTAAGGGACGAAGGATTTCCGGAACGGATGACCAATCCGGTCTCCGCGAACCCCAGGCTTCTTACAGCAATGATTTCGAGGCCATTGACCGGCTAATCTGTACCACTTTGTAGTTTATGGAAAGTGGCTAGAGATGTGCGGAGCCGGACGAGACTTCTTAATACAGAGTGGAGCTTGCGATCCGCACTTTGATCACCCAACTG
>Ga0181539_1002995_pt1 | contig 16116 bp, 16 predicted proteins | sample PEATcosm2014_Bin_46_FD_119767 | JGI IMG/M metagenome (GOLD analysis project Ga0181539, IMG submission 119767) | Peatland microbial communities from MTU Mesocosm Facility, Houghton, MI, USA - PEATcosm2014_Bin23_60_metaG | ecosystem: Environmental > Terrestrial > Soil > Wetlands > Peat | place... | reverse complement strand
TGATATCCTCGGGCTTCTTGTAGTTGGTCAGCAGTTGGTCGATTAACTTCTTGTCGATTGCCATGGGGTCCTCCTATTTTCTTCTTCCCATGGCCGTTTACACAGTTTTATTTACACCCTCGAGCGTAAGCTTCTCGGGCTTAGAGTTTCGAATTTGCTCCAACCCTTTGTCCCTGCGCTTTGTCCCTGGTCTCAAGCTGTTTCAGTTTCGCCATTGTAGTAGCTGTTTGGTCTGCTCGACAGCCAGACTTTTGGCGTCTCTTGCGTTTTGTAGCAGAATGTCTCTGAGACATGTTAGTCCTTTCTGGTTAGTGCAAGACCGCAATGCCTACACTGGCAGAACTCGCTTTTGCCTCGCGGAGCAAGATCGCGTTCCGCAATCCCGCAGCAAGTAATGGTTGCGGTGGCGACGGTACCGAGCTAAGTTAAACGCAGGGTGGCTCGTACCTGTACCCGCCGCGATGTGTCCAGCGCCGTCGGAGGTAATCGTACCGTATTCGAGAGCAGGATGTACTGCAGCCCAGCGGAAACGCTGGCGGATACTTGGTGTATTTCTTTCCAGAGGAGAACCACCGTGGCCTGGCCCCGCGCGCCGCAGCTGACCGCAGCGGCTAAAGCCGGGAGTGAAAGTAAGCCAGAACAGGGCAGCAATGCCTTGTGCGCGACGGAATGCACCCCAGGCGCAGCACTCCGCCTCATTCATAAAGATCGGCCTGATTTGAATAGTTCCTTCCATCCAGAAGACTGGGAATGCGCTGATCGCATGACTTTCGTAATCGCAGAGCGGAGGAACCGCGTTGCTGGTGTGGGGGGTGAATCCTAGAATCAAGGCGGAACTCTCTGTCCCAAGACCGCCCATGCCGGAAAATCCTAATCGTGCCGAAGTAACCCGCCGCGTGGAAAAGGCGGAGAAGCTTTTGCAGAAGGGGAAGACGGCGGACGCGCTGGCGGAATATCTGCAAATCCTGGAAGGCGATCCGGAAAACGACAATGTGCGGCAGATGGCGGCCGACTTGTGTCTCTCTTTAAATAAGGGGGCGCAGGCGGTGCGGCTGCTGGGAGAGTTGTTTGCGCGGCAGGTGGCGGCGTCGGATGCGACGCGAGCGAGCCTGACCTACAAGAAGCTGGCGCGGTATGCCAATCCGACGTGGGAACAGAAAGTGCGCTTTGGGCAGTTGCTGGAGCATTCGAACAAAAAGCTGGCGATCGGAACGTATGAAAATGCGCTGGAGGATTTGCAGACGCAGGGACGGAAAGAAGAGTCGTTGCTGGTCTTGCGGCGGATTGAGAGTCTGGAGCCATCGCAGACAAACCATTTGCGGGTGGCGGAATTGTCGGCGGAACTGGGCGAGCACGTAATGGCGTCACAGTCATTTTTGCAATTGGCGGAACTGGCGGAAACCTCGGGTGGAAACGCCAGCCCATGGTTCGAGCGGGCGTACACCGAGAATCCGACGGATTCGAAGATCGCGGTGGCCTATGGCAAGAGCCTGCTGTTGCGCGGCGAGGCGGGAGCAGCGATTTTCATTTTCGAGCCGCTGGTGCATTCCGGAGATGAATCGCTTGAACTACGCGACCTGTATGCGCAGGCGCTGCTGTCCGCGGGGCGGTGCGTGGAAAGCGAGCCGCTGATCTGGCAGATATTCGAACAGAACCCGGCGCGAATGCAGCAGGTGGTGAACCTGATCGGAAAGATGATCGATTCCGAGCTGGATGCTGAGGCGGTGGCGTTGGCGCGGAAGCTGGAAGCTTTTCAGCGGCGGCGCGGGGAACGACGATCGTTCATCACGACGATGCAGGAGCTATTGGCATCGCACCGGCCGTCGGCGGAAACGCTGGAATTTCTGGCGGAGCTGTTCAACGCGTCGAACCGTGAAACGGATTATGCCCAGGCGCTGCTGAAGCTGTTCGATCTGTATTGCGCGAAGCACGACTACCAGAAAGCGGGCGAGTGTCTCGACCGGGGAGCGGAAGTGGATCCGTACGAGCCGGGACATCAGAAACGGCTGGAGGCGCTGCGGGGCAAGATCGACGATCAACGCTTCAACGCAATCGCTTCGCGGTTCGTGGCGGTGAAAAAAGAAGAGCAGGCGGTCAAGGTCGAAGAGCCGACGTTGGGACCGGCCGCGCTGCAGGATCTGATGCTGCAAGCCGAGATCCTGGTGCAGTACGGGATGCGTTCGAAGGCCATCGAGCGTTTGCACCGCATTCAGGAACTGTTTCCGCGTGAGGAAGAGCGCAACCAGGAACTGCAGCGGCTATACATTGCGGCCGGCATCGAATCGCAATATGCGAAGTCAGCGACGACAGCCGCGCTGGCTGCGCCCGCGGTGGCGAATAGCGATCAGGCGGCACCGGCAGCTGCTGCGCCGGCGGCGAGCGAGGCGGCCGACGTCAGCAGTCTGGCGAAGGTGGCTGAAATCACGCGCAAGCTTTACCACCAGGGAAACGCGGAGGGAGTTTTAAAAACGGCGGCGAACGAAATCGGCGGGAACTGGCGGACGGCGCGTTGCATTGCGGCCTTGCGCAAGCCGGGTCTGCCGCCGTCGAGCGTGCAGGAATATCACATGGAGGGGCTGATTCCGGCGAGTTCGGCGGCGCTGGTTAGCCTGGTGGAAACGCTGCAGGATCTGGCGGTGGCGCGAGGCACGGTGACGATCGGCGAGGCGGGAAACGCTCCGGAGTTGATGGGCGTGCGCAGCTCAGTCGAGGAGTTGCAGATCGAATCGCTGCTGGCGCTGCCGCTGACCGACGGCAACGATCAGATCGGGGTGCTGGTCCTGACCCAAAACACGGGCCGGGTATGGCAGGCTTCGGAGGTGCTGGTGATCCGGACGTTGAGCGACCAGGTGTTGATTGCGCTCAACAACGCCGGGCTGCGGCGGCTGGTAAAAAACCTTTCGGTGACGGACGAGAAATCGGGGCTGCTGAAGCGGGCTTCGTATCTGGATCTTCTGCAGGCGGAAACCCGGCGCGGGTTGCAGCAGGGGACGGCGGTGACGGTGTTGCTGATGCAGTTTGGACGGCGCAGCGCGCTGATCAAGGAACATGGCGAGCAGGCGGTGACGGCGGTGATGGAGCAGATCGGGCAGCTGTTTTCGGCGAATATCCGGACGAACGATCTGGCGTTCCGCTATGAAGCGACGACGGTCGCCCTGGTGCTCGGCGACACGGGCGAAAAAGAAGCGCTGCTGGCAGTGGAGAAATTGCGGCGGCTGCTCGGGGAAGTGCGTTTCCCGGGTAAGGACCAGGGAATCGAGTTCAGCGCCGGGCTGGCGCAGGCGGTGATGCGGCAGCATTTCGATCCGGTGGACATTGTGACCGAAGTGGCCAACCGCGCCGATCACGCGCTGGAGCTGGCAGTGGCACAGGGTGCGGGGAAGATCGTGACTCAGGCGCCGCAGTTCGCGGCATCCGCGGCGGTGGCGTAGAGCTCTTCACCGCCGAGACGCCGAGTGCGCCGAGAAAATTCTGGCGAGTGCTCTTCGATTAGCCCAATCGCAAACTATCTTGAATAGCGAATAGCGAACGACCAACGACCGTCTCGCCCGTGGTGCTCTTCTTTTCCTGCTGTTAAACTCACAGGTTGGCTTCTGGCCATCTTTATCTATCGAGCGGGACTTATGCTAAAGCCTGGAGACATTGCCATTGTCAGCGGGGCGCGCACGCCCTTTGGACGCTATTGCGGGAAGATCAAAGATTACACGGCCCAGGAACTGGGCGCGGTGGCGGCTAAGGCGGCTATCGAGCGCGCGGGGGTGCGTCCCGAAGATTTCGATCATGCCGTGTTCGGAAACGCGCAGCAGACTTCGGGCGACGCGATGTATGGAGCGCGGCACGCGGCGTTGCGGGCGGGGTTGCCGATTGAGACTCCGGCGCTGACCGTAAATCGACTTTGCGGGTCGGGGATGCAAGCGATTGTCAGCGCGGCGCAGATGATTCAGACCGAGGAAGCGAAGGTGGTGCTGGCGGGCGGGATGGAATCGATGTCGCAGGCGCCGTTTGTGATCCGAGGGCGCGATGGATTTACGCTGGCTCCGGGCGGGAAGCTGGAAGATTCGCTGATGGTGGCGCTGCTCGATTCTTATTGTGGACTGTACATGGCGAATACCGCGGAGCTCTACGCCGAGCAGCAGGGGATCACGCGGCAGGCGCAGGACGAGTTCGCGCTGCGCTCGCAGCAGGCGGCCGATGCAGCGTATAAGGCGGGGCGCGCGCAGGAAGAGCTGACGCCGGTGCCGCTGCGGAATTCGAAAGGCGAGGCGACGGGAGAGATGCTGACGGAAGACGATCACCGGCGTCCACAGACAACGCTGGAGGGCCTGGCGAAGCTGCGCGCGGCGTTTGGGAAAAATGGCACGGTGACGGCGGGGAATGCGAGCGGGATTGTGGATGGCGGGGCGGCGGTGGTGGTGATGTCGCTGGAGCAGGCGCAGAAAATGAATCTGAGTCCGCTGGGACGGATTATCAATTGGGGAATTGCGGGCGTCGATCCGAAGGTGATGGGGCGCGGTCCGGTTCCGGCTACGAAGATTGCGTTGCAGCGGGCGGGGCTGACTTTGGACTACATCGATTTGATTGAAGTGAACGAAGCTTTCGCGGCGCAGTATCTGGCGGTGGAGAAAGAATTGGGACTTGATCGGGAAAAAGTGAACGTGAACGGCGGAGCGATTGCGTTGGGACATCCGCTGGGAGCGACCGGGACGCGCCTTGTGATCACGCTGCTGTATGAATTGCGGCGGCGGAAGAAGAAGTACGGGCTGGCAACGGCGTGCATCGGCGGCGGACAGGGGATTGCTATGGTGGTGGAGAGCTTCCAGTAGGGTGGCCGAGTGCCCACTCATCGCGCATCGGAGATAGCAATGGACAAACCGATGTTTCTGAACTTTGGATGGATATTCGGCGGCAACCATCGGCCTAACCCACACATTCGCAAAAAACGCGAATGTGTGGGGCACCCGCAATTCTCGAATAACGCAACGACTCACTGAAGCCACGCGCTTGCCAGAGCGAAGAAACCGCGCTAGGGTTGTAGGCGTATGAACGATTTGCGAAACCAGATCAATAACCTGTCCGCTGCGGAGAAGGCAGAACTGCTGGATACGGTCTGGGAGAGCCTGGAAGCGGACGCGGTATCGCTGACGGATGCGCAACGGGCGGAGCTTGATTACCGGATCACTCGGCATGAGCAAAACCCTTCCGATGTCATCCCGTGGCAGCAAGTCAGGGTGGGCCTGTTTAAGAAACCGTGACACTCCCGGTTGTCTGGATACCAGAGGCGAATGAGGATTTGCTGGAAGCGCGGGCATGGTATGACAACATTCGCCCGGAGCTTGGGGAGCGTTTCGCATTGGCGGTCGAGGCCACGGTTGAGGCAATGGCGGAACATCCAGTGCAATTCCCTGTCGTTTACCGGAGCCGTCGCCGTGCGGGAGTGCGGCGCTTTCCCTACGGAATATTTTTCGAGGTTCAGGAGCATCGGATCGTGGTGATCGCCTGCTTCCATGGCAAGCGCAATCCGAGGCGCTGGCAGTCGCGGTAAGAAGGTTTGATGTTATTCGCAACATTGCTCTTAGCAATCTTTTCTTAACGATCTTTGCCCAGGAAGGCATTCCTATGGAGATAAAGAAAGTTGGCGTTCTAGGTTGTGGCTTGATGGGTTCCGGCATTGCGCAGGTCTGCGCGACTGCTGGCTTTGACGTTACCGTGCTTGAAGTCGAGCAGAAGTATCTCGACAAGGGCTTTGCCGGAATTGAGAAGTCGCTGGCTAAGTTTGCCGAGCGCGGTCCCGAGAAAGGCGGAATTACTCCGCAGCAGAAGGACGAGATTCGCGCGCGGCTCAAAGGGACCACTAACAAAGCGGAGCTGGCGGATTGCGACATTGTGATCGAGGCCATCATCGAGAACGTCGAGGAAAAGAAGAAGATGTTTGCGTCGCTCGATGGCATGGTGAAAAAAGACGCGATCTTTGCCTCGAATACTTCCTCCATTTCGGTGACGGAGCTTTTGACGGCTACGAAACGTCCCGAACGATTTGTCGGGCTGCACTTCTTTAACCCAGTGCCGCTGATGAAGCTGGTGGAGGTGGTGAAGACGATCGCCACCGCTCCGGCCGTGTACGACGCGGCCTTCGAGTTCGCGAAGAAGGTGGGCAAGGTTCCGGTGCGCACGTCGGACAAGACGGGATTCATCGTGAACCGGCTGCTGGTGCCGTATCTGCTCGATGCGATCCGCGCGTATGAAGAAGGCGTCGGGTCGATCGAGGACATCGATAACGCGATGAAGCTCGGCTGCGGATATCCGATGGGGCCGTTTACGCTGCTCGATTTTGTCGGCCTCGACACGACTTACTACATTACCCACGTGATGTATGACGAGTTCAAGGAGCGGCGGTTTGCTTCGCCTCCGCTGCTGAAGCGGCTGGTGATGGCGGGGTGGTATGGGAAAAAGTCGGGGCGCGGATTTTATGATTACTCGGACCCGGCGAAGCCGGTGGCGGGGAAGTTCTGAGATTGCAGAGGTCAGAGGTCGGATTGCAGAAGTAAACACCAATTGCAGAAGTCAGAAGTCAGATTGCAGAAGTAAAGGCCGTGTTCGAGTGAGCAGATGATGCGGTAGTCGCCGACACGGTAACGCCAGAATTCGCTCAGAGTCCCTTGCAGACATTCGCCAATCTGGCGAGGGTCGTCGAGCTTTCCGATTCGTTCGTAGAGAAACTTGGAAATACGCCGCGCGACGGGTTTATCAAGTTCGTCGAGTTGTCTCTGGGCCCTTGGCGAAACCTCAACGTTTCAGGCCATAGCGGCGCATTACTTTCTCGATGGGAATCGGCTTGCTGCGTCCGGAACGGATTTCTGCCAGTGCCTTCTCCGCGAAGTAGATGTCTTCCAGGTCGCCCAGATATCGCAGGATGGCCTCGCGCGCGTAATAAGTCTTGGTGCGTCCCGTGCGTTTGGCGAGCTTGTCGAGGCGTTTTTCGATGGTCTCGGGAAGGCGGATGGCTAGCATGTCATTCTCCTCGTGCTATACAAGTATAGCACGGTTTGGCTCCGTCCGCCTGCCTTGTCGAAGTTCGGCCTTTTTCCGAGGTTGCAATCCTGGGCAGAGGGTCTGCAGGTTCTCAAGCGTAGTCCAGCCCCCATCAAATACAGAAACAATAACGGCAATTGCACACCTACAGCCACGCTGGACTATAACAGAATTTTTTTTACCCCTCGACCTTTGGAATCATAGAGTTAGGGGAAAAATCCCGCAAAATCTTTGAGTTTAAAGGACTTATTTGTAAAATATTACGGAATAAGGACTTATGGGCAGTTGCCCGCTTATCAGTGAAGAACCTTTGCCGCTTGACCCCCCCCCTTTTTTCGATCTATTAGAATCATAGGGTTACGGGCTAGTTTTTGCAAAATCCTCACGAATAAGGACTTATATGGAAAATCCTCAAGAATCAGGACTTAGAGGGTGACAGGTTTCAAAGTTTCAGAGTTTCAAGGTTTCGAGGCTTCAAGGTTACGATCTGGCGACGGCTTGCTTTGCTGCGCCAATAAGAAAAAGGGTGCGGGAATTGGTCCGCACCCTTTTCTTTCTTCTATATTTTAATTATATCAGTTCGGCCACTCCGAATGGACAAGTTTTCCAACTTTATTTTCCCAGGCGACGCATCGACTTACGGGGAAAATCGTCAAAATGGGGCTTGACAAGATTTCCGCAATCGGGGTAGTGGGCAGATTTAACAATTCCTATTGACAATGGTGGTATAAAATGAAGCCTAGAGCAAAGCGTATGAAGAAGGCACCGCAGAAAAGCGCGTTGGTAAAGCAGGTAGAAAAGCTGTTTCCAGTTCAGGATTCACCCATCCCTTCTGCTTACGAACATTATCTTTCGTATCCACCCGAGCCGAGGTACGTGCAGACCTTCACCACCTATTCGGTGTGTGAAGACCCTATTCCGAACCCATATAGAAGGCAGTAATGCCCGATTGGGGCGACGTTCTCAAGGAAATTAACGGTACAGCCATTGGTCATGCTCAGGCTTCGCAAGCAGCCATGGACTTGGTTCGTCGCAAGTACCTCACGGAGTTACGTCAAAACACTAGGAGAAACGTCATTGCGTATTACTCTGGCTGGTTGTCTAAGCCGGACGTGGCTTTGTCAGAAATAACTGACGAAGACAAAAATGGGTTCATGATGTGTGTTCACACCATCGGCTCTCGGGAGAGGCTGAAGGGTCTAGACCTGATTTTACATACTCCAGGTGGCAGCATTGCCGCTACTGAATCGCTGGTCAACTACCTGCACCAAATGTTTGGTGATGATATAAGGGCCATCATCCCGCAACTCGCCATGTCTGCGGGTACGATGATCGCATGTTCGTGCAAGGAAATCTTGATCGCGCGCCATGGCAATCTCGGCCCGATTGACCCCCACGTTCGAGGGTTTCCTGCATACGGGGTTACGGAAGAGTTCAAGCGGGCCTGCAAGGAGGTGAGTGAGGACGCCAGCAAAATTCCGATATGGTCACAGATCATCAGCAGGTATGGCCCGACGTTCCTGAGCCAATGCGAAAACGCGATTGATTGGTCAAAGGCATTTGTCGAAGGACAACTAGAGCATGTAATGTTCAAGGGAGAACCTGACGCTCACAAAAAATCAAAGAAGATCGTTAGGAAACTTACTGACTACAGAGGCAACAAGACCCATGCGCGACACATACACTTTGACGAATTGCGCGACATGGGATTGAAAATCTCTCTGATCGAAGACACGCAATGGCTTCAGGACTTGGTTTTAACCGTGCATCATTGCTACATGCACGCTCTGATGAACACACCGTCTTTCAAGATCATCGAGAATCATCTAGGCTCTGCCTTTGTAAAACAACAGATGGTGCAGCCAGTAATGCAACTCCAACAGAACCGCTAGTATTATTTGCTAGACCACCTTGCAGATGCGGCGATGCGGGCGATTTCCTTCCGGCGTTTGGCGCTCAGTTTTTCGGCTCTAGCCTTACCGCCCTTCCCATGCGGGACGCGTTCGTGCAATCCCACCCCTTCGGCTTCGCTCAGGGCAGGCTCTTGCGCACGGAACGCGCAAGGATGGGGCACCCGGCAGATTGAAAAGGCGTACTATTGTGGCGACTTCTGGAGGGACTCCCATGAAGATGCTCAAAGTTTTTCTGCTTCTGATTGTGATGATTCTGCTGTCGTCGCTAAATAGCCGGGTCGTGTATGCCAGCGGCTGCGGACTTGTCCCACTGAAACCACTTATCCCTCTCGGCTGTAAAGACCTCCGACCGGAATGCGTTTGCGACAGCCAAGGCCAAAATTGCCACTGGGAATGGGTCTGCGTGAAGTAAACATGGGGACGCGGCAAGGATGGGGCACCCGGCCACTTCTCGAAAGGCGCGAGAAGTGGCGCACCCCCAGTTATTTTGGTTCCTAAAAGAACACAACCCCGCGTTATACTTGCCCGTTAAAAGTGGCCCACCCGCACCCTTTCAAGGCAATTTGGCTTATCAAAATGAATTTCTGACTGAGACACTAGCCTATGACCTACGAAAATATTCTTCTCGAAAAGAAAAACTCCATCGCCTACGTCACCGTCAATCGTCCGAAGGTGCTCAACGCGCTCAACATGGCCACTATGGAAGAGTTGCGGGCTGCGTTCACCGACATTAAATCCGACGCCTCGATTCGGGTGGCCATCCTGACTGGCGCGGGCGAGTTGGCGTTCGTTGCGGGCGCGGACATTGGAGAACTGGCTAAACACGACGCCGTCTCCGGCAAGGAATACACACATCGCGGGCAGGCGGTGCTGGACCTGATCGAGAACCTGGGCAAGCCGGTGATTGCGTGTATTAACGGATTTGCGCTGGGCGGCGGATGCGAACTGGCTCTCGCTTGCACGATGCGTCTCGCTAGCGACAACGCGAAGCTGGGGCAGCCGGAGGTGAAGCTGGGGATTATTCCGGGATATGGCGGGACGCAGCGGCTGTCGCGGCTGGTGGGTAAGGGCCTCGCGATGCAGATGGTGCTGGCCGGGGAAATGATCACGGCGCAGGAAGCGCATCGGGTCGGGTTGGTGAATGAAGTGACGGCGGCGGCGGAGCTGGTTCCACGGGCGGAGGCGATTGCGGCTAAGATCATCGCGAATGCTCCGCTGGCGGTGCAGTATGCTATGGAGGCGGTCAACAAGGGCACGGAGATGTCGCTGGCCGAGGGACTGTTTCTGGAGGCGACTTTGTTTGGCGTTTGTTGCGCTACTGAGGATAAGAAGGAAGGGACAACGGCGTTTCTGGAAAAGCGGGTCGCACAGTTTAAAGGAAAGTGAGAGGCTAGGGCGAGTACGGAGTTGCTGTGGCCACGGGCAACTGCCGAGCTTCGCTCGGCTTGGACCCTTCGACTACGCTCAGGGCAGGCTCGCGAGGACGCCCGTCCCTCCACTAGCACGGGCGCCCGTCCCTCCACGAGCACAGGCGGTGAATTGAAATGCTGAAATCTTTGCATATCGGGCGGTATGTTAGTGACCCTAAGGACCTGCGGGTGCTTGCGGAGTTTCTGCGCGCGATTGGATTCGACGCGGTTGACGGCGAAGATGGAAGGTCGGTGGTCCTGTCGGCGCCGCTCGCGCTGCTCAGCCTGAACTCGCTGGCGAAGGAATATCCCGCCGAGGTGCGCGAGCGCTTGAAAGATGTGAACCGGCTGCTGGTGATCGAGGTCACGAATCCGGACTTGGTGTTTGAGATTGCCCAGAAACGGAAGTTCAAGCTGCTGGCCGACACGAACAATCTTAAGACGCCTACGACGCCTAAGACGACTAAGACAAACGACCGCAGCTTTTCGCTGGAGCTGCCGGGCGAAATCGTACTCACTATTCATGGCCGGGCCGAGGAAGTTGCGGCCGGGCGGGGACGCCCGGCGCTCCACGGGCAACTGAACGCGGCGGGAAAGCGGTTTGCCATCGTGGTCTCGCGCTTCAACTCGTTCATCACCGAACGGCTGCTGCAGGGAGCTCTCGATGGGCTGCGTCGAGCCGGCGCGGAGAACGAGGACATCGCGCTGGTCCGCGTTCCCGGGTCATTCGAGATTCCCTCCGCGGCTCGGACGCTGGCGGAAACCAAGAAGTATGACGCGATCATCTGCCTAGGCTGTTTGCTGCGCGGCGACACGCCGCATTACGACGTGATTGTGAACGAGGTTACTCGGGGAATTGGGCAGTCGGCGCAGGAGACCGGCGTGCCTCATGCATTTGGAGTGCTGACTTGCGAGACGCTGGAGCAGGCGATCGATCGCGCCGGGTTGAAGATGGGCAACAAGGGATTGGAGGCGGCGCTGGCGGCGGTGGAGATGGCGAATCTGAAGAGAGTTGTCAGTCGTCAGTTGTCAGTTGTCAGTAAAACCGATAATCGTTCCAAGGTTTCGGTTGGCAGGAAAGGCAAGGCAACTCCGGTTTCCAAGAAACGCAAACCTCGCTCCTAATCTCCAACTTTCTGCAACGCAACTGTCCTGTAAACTGTTGTCAGCCACACTCAGTTTTCGGTTTTACTGACAACTGATGACTGACAACTGACAACTTCCCCATGGGCACTCGACGCAAATCCCGCGAACTGGTTCTGCAGATGCTGTTTCAGGCGGACATGGGGAAGCAGACGCCGGAGCTTGTCCGGAAGACGTTCTGGGCGGAGCGGACTAACGTCGAAGAAGAAGTGCGCGGGTTTGCCGACGATCTGTTTCGAGTCGCGAGCGACCGGATGGAGGAGATCGACGGGCTGATCGGGAAGCACACGCAGCACTGGCGGATGGAGCGGATGGCGACGGTCGACCGGAATGTGCTGCGGGAAGCGGTGGCGGAGTTCCTGGGGTATCCGGCGACGCCGCGAGCGGTGGTGATTAATGAGGCGCTTGAAATTGCGCGGAAGTTTTCGACTCCGGAGTCGGTGCAGTTTATCAATGGAGTGCTGGATAGTGTCGGGAAGGAAGTAGGGCCGTAGGGAACGCTGTCAGCTGTCAGTTTTCAGTTTTCAGTTTTCAGTTTTCAGTTTTCAGTTCTCAGTTCTCAGTTTGTGCACCACTTCTTGGGGCATAGTCAGCCAAAATCTACAAGAAAAAAATAGAGGTTACGAGGTTGCCGCGCGGCGGCGGTTGTTAATGGTGACGGCGTTTGAGGCGGAGCCGAGCTGCTCCACCCCGTCAAGCCAACACCGGGCTTGACGGGGGCCCCGGTGCGCTCGGCTTGGACGGGCGAGGGCGCCCGTCCCCACACAAGGTTGGCTTTCTATCACTGTGGGCGAATGGCGATGAGGTTGGGGAGGCAGAGCGGGGCTGTGCCACCCTGGCTGTTACACATGTTGGGGTTGTTGTTGTCGTTGATGTTGACGTAAGGGACTTGCTGGAGGTCGCCTTGACTGATGGTGTTGATGATGTGCACGGAGCCGGCGGTGCAGGTGGTTCCATCACTGGCATACTGATCGCAAGCGGCGACGTAGACCTGGCTTCCGTCGGTGGAGGCGGAGGCGGCGAGCGGGAAGCTGCTGCCGAAGCCTGGCCGCTCCAGTGGCACGGAGCTGGCGCCATTGGCCACGCTGAACAGAAGCACGGCGGGAATGTTCCTGGCGACGATGATGAGCTGGGTGCCATCGGCTACGAGCTGCGTGTAGATGGGAGTGAAATTGCCCTGGCCGAGGTTGAAGGACGCGCCTTTGCTGAAGCTCAGGAGAGTTGGAGGATTGCACGTGAGCTGGAGCGGATCATTGTACAGTATCGGAACCTGCGTGAACTGCGCAGTCAAGAACTCAATGTTCGGCGGCTCGAGAGCGATTAGGTTCTGCGTTAATCCCTGCGGGTCGGCCTGAACGACAGGCGACGGAAAGATTTCTAGAGGCGTGCTCGACGCTGCGACACTTCCGATGTCCACACTTGCCATGTTAGGCAGGGAACAGGTCGAGAAGGCAGACACCGAACTTGCGGGCGTCCCCGCCACATAGGCAAAGCTGCCATCCGCCGAGAATTTTACGTCGGTTACCGAGGTCGCGCTCGGAACCGAGGCGAGAGCGTCGACCGTGGAGTAGATGTACATGTTGCCGGTGCTCGTGAGGATGAAGAGTTTTAACTGATCGGGAGAAAAGGCAGCGGCAGTGGCGGTTTCACCGGGGATAATGAGGTCGACGGGGGCAGTGGCGGTGCTGCCGGCGTTGTAGATGTAGACCTGGCTGGGGGTGGAAACGGTGTCGGAGACAACCACCAGCTTGCCATCGTTCGAGATGGTGAGCACTTTGCCGCACAGGGCAACGTTACAGGTCGAGGAGTTCGAGATCACGCTGACGGAGGAACTGCTGATATCAACGTACATCAGTCCCTGATCGCTGCCGAGATAAACACGCGCCGTCGCCAGATGGTTAAACATCATGGAATTGGGAGTGCGGGGCAGGCTCAGGATGGTGGAGCCGATAGGGGTGGTTCCAGGGGTCACCGAGAACAGCGCACTGGAGCAGCCGGGCTGGTTCTGGCAGTCAGTGGTCGCGGCCCAGGCGGTGTAGGTGGGGACCTTGGAGGTGGAAGTTACGTCCACGGAGATCGTGCCATACCCGTTCGTCCCGTTCGGCAGCGGTCCGTCGCTGGCGTAGATGGGGAGACCGGGTAGAACTCCGATATTGCAGGACGGGGGAGTGCAGGAAGCGAAGACGGTGGCGCCGCCGAGATTGTTGCGGGCGGTCGCATTATTGCTTACCGAGGTGCCGGTGGTGGTGCTGAAGGCGGCAACTTCCGGATTGGTAGTGCTCCAGGTGAGGGGCGGGGTGGCCAGGATGAAACCTAAGGTATCGACGACCGTAGCTGTGACGGGTACGCTGCCGCCGTTGTTTACGGTGATCGAGTTTCCTGCTGGGCCCTGGCCCCCGATCTGGAGTCGGAGGTATTGGACCAGACAAGTGGTGTAATTGTAGGGATAGGGAGTGCTGGTGGTTCCAGAGACTGTGGCAAAAAGCTGGGTGATACCGGGGGTCTTGGCGGTGACCTGAACCTGGTTGGGCTGCAGTGTGGACACTGTCGTATCTGTGGTGAGAACGCCGGGGTTGCTCGACAACCAGCTCATGGGGCCGACGGTGTTGGTGACATCCACGTTGTTGCTGTAGGCGATCCCCTGGAACTGCCAAGTCTGTCCCTGGGAAAAGCAGTCGAACTGAGGCGGAAGGGCCTCTGCCTGGACAACCTTAATGCTATCGATGTGCTGGTGGACGTAGACCTTCGTGGGCGGGCTGCTGACGCCGTTGATGACCGCGGTTACGAGGGCGATCCCGGGAGTTCCGGGACTGCACATGCCGCCAGTCTGGTCCCAGGCGCCGGCACAAGCGGTCCCAAAGCTGTTGATAGAGACCGGTGCGGGGGCGTTCGGGTTGCCGCTCACGATAACAAATTGAATGTTGACGCCGAGGACGGTGGCGCCGGCGGCATTCTTGCCGGCGGCGGAAAAGACCTGAGTGCCACCGACATCCATGGAGAAGATGCCGCCGGGGCTCAGCGTAACGCTCGACACGCCTCCGTTGCCGGGGTTGCTGGTGCTCTTGCCGAGGCAGCCGGTGAGGGCGACGACGAAGCTGATGGCCAACGCAAGAAGAATACCGGAACCGCAACGATGCATGAACCCTCCCCGCGTCCGTTTGCCAGGCGCGAGCATAATAATGTGGTTGGGCGGAAAACTGTCAGTGTAGAAGGTCATTGGGATTTTGAGCAAGCGGCCGGAGGCTGCCAGATTTCAAAGTTTCCACAGTTTTCAAGGTTCCAAGGACGGGGAGGGCACTGATGAAAGCCCTCGGGCGACTTGAAACCTCGAAACGCTGAAGCCTGTGAGCCGTGAAAAACCTCATTTTTCTAAGATGCGCGGGAGAGTGGTTGACGATGTGCAATGGAGTTGTTATTATCAAACGGTTCCGCGAGTTAAGTCTGGCTTGCCTGTGTACGGCAGTCCTGTTGGATGCGCAACCTGCGTTGGCGACAGGCTCCGGGAAAATCTTGGCTGAGCTTTGAAGAAATACGTACCCGGTTGGAAGTGGGACCGGGGACGCCCTCGCTGAAACGTCCTCCGAAAACCTTCGCGCCCGGGGTATGAAGTAGAAGCCTTGGGAGTCACGCGAGGCTATGCAGGGGAAAGCAGACGAAACGGAACGCCTCCGAACCCAATCGGGAACTCGGTTGAGGTGAGGCGTGGCGTCACCGTCGTCGGCGATTTAGTCTGAGCGGGAAACCGACGAATTCTCACCGGCATTAGTAATGCTGCGCGGTTGAGAGCATGGCTGGGCGCGACAGCCCGTGCCAGACCGGAGACGTAAGGAAGTTTGCGTCTCTACGGTGAGAGAAGTGTGCGGAGACGGGGCAAGCCCCGTCTCTACGGAAGTGTGCGATCCGAAAATGTGCGGTAGAGATGCGGCTTGCCGCGTCTGGGAGTGGTGAGAGTGCCTACTTTTAATCAGCTTGTGAAATTTGGCCGCGAGCGGCCCCGATACAAGACGGCCAGTCCAGCTCTGCAATCGTGTCCGCAGAAGCGTGGTGTGTGCACGCGGGTGTATACCCAGACGCCGAAGAAGCCAAACTCGGCGCTGCGCAAAGTGGCGCGCGTTCGGCTGACGAATGGAATCGAAGTGACGACGTATATCCCAGGCGTTGGCCATAACCTGCAGGAGCATTCGATTGTGCTGATCCGCGGGGGCCGGGTGAAGGATCTGCCGGGCGTGCGTTATCACGTGGTGCGCGGAACGCTGGACGCGACCGGCGTGGCGGGCCGCAACCAGGGGCGCTCGAAGTATGGCACGAAGAGACAGAAGAAAGCGTAAAGCAGGTTTTTAGGGATTGCAGTTGAGCCCAGGTTAGCGCCCAAAGGACGGGCGCGAACCTGGGGCACCGTCAGATTAGGAGCAAAGCTATACATGCCTCGTAAAGGACATACGGTAAAGCGGACGGTCGAGGCCGATCCGGTGTATGGATCGGACCTGGTGACAAAGTTCATCAACTCGATGATGTGGCAGGGAAAGAAGTCGACTGCCGAGGGCATTTTCTATAAGTCGCTCGAGAAGTTGCAGGAAAAGGGCGGCGACGAAGCCCTGAAGCTGTTCACGAAGGCGGTCGAG
>Ga0181539_1002993_pt1 | contig 16125 bp, 13 predicted proteins | sample PEATcosm2014_Bin_46_FD_119767 | JGI IMG/M metagenome (GOLD analysis project Ga0181539, IMG submission 119767) | Peatland microbial communities from MTU Mesocosm Facility, Houghton, MI, USA - PEATcosm2014_Bin23_60_metaG | ecosystem: Environmental > Terrestrial > Soil > Wetlands > Peat | place... | reverse complement strand
GCGCCTCACGCTCCACGATGACGATCTCGCGCACCCCACGCTGCCCGAGGTGAAAGGCGGTCGCCACCCCGGCCATGCCGGCACCGATGATAACGATCGGGCCCGGATCGCGCGTCACGGTCCGACCTGCGCGTGCAACAGCCCCACGTGCCACTCGAAGGCCAAGCTGCCCGCGGGCCATTCTCCGGACGCCCGCAACCCGTCGGCACCAAAGATTGCATGCAGCGACCCACGGCTTTCCAAGGTGGCGAGCAGCGCGGAAGCGTCGACAAATCGCTCCTCGATCGCCACCGACTCGACGCGGTGGGTGCGCAGCTCCCCGGGCAACAGGCTGGCCATCTCTTCGATCCGCAAGCCCTGGCTGGCAAGCCGGCAAAAGCCGCCCCGACGCGCGTGCAGTTGCCGGGCCAGCCAGCGATTGCCCTCCGCACTGCTGAACCGGCGCAGGGGCGCGCTCACCAAGAGCCACCCGCCAGGCCGCAGCACCCGCAGCACCTCGCCTGCGGCAGCAGGCCCGAACCAGTGCCAAGAGAAATTGCTCACCACCACGTCGAGCGAGCCCGTGGCATACGGCAACGCCTCGGCAGCCGCGTGGCGCAGCGGAACCGCCGCGAGCGTCGGCTTGCACGCCGCCCGTGCCAGCATGGGCGACGACACGTCCACACCCTGCCAGGCGACACCAGGAAACGCCCGCAACAGCCCTTCCGTCGCAAAGCCACTACCACAACCCAGGTCGAGCCCGCGCCCGCCAGTCAGTGGCCCAGCGTCAGCAACCAACCGTGCCAGCAACGTCCGGTAGAAGTGGCGGTTCTCGGTAGAGTCGTAGCGCCGCGCCCGCTCGCCGTCGGACCATGGTCCGACGCTGACGTCACGTTCGGACGCCACGGTGTTGCGTGCGATACTCGGCCGCATGGCGAATCGAGCCCAGCTTTTACCACGTGGCCCGTGAATGTCCCGCCCTCACCCGCGCGAAGGATCGCGTTTCGTGTGCCGTGGCGGTTCGCGCCACCATCGCGAGCCGCCCGGTAACGACCCGCGGCCAGCGGCATCGAATTGCGAGGTGGAACGCGAAGAGAATCTGCAGAGCATGCGCGAGGATCTCGGTTTGAGATCGATGCCGGTCATCTTCGCGGCGCACGGCGCGCCGGTCTTGCTCGACGACGCTGGGTGGATGGCCGAACTTGCCGCTTGGGCGAAGGCGATGCCGAAGCCAACAAGCATCCTCATGATCTCGGCGCACTGGGAGGAGCAGCCCACCACCCTGGGCGCCACCAGGACGAGGCCGCTCATCTACGACTTCTATGGCTTCCCCGAGCGCTACTACCAGACCCGCTACCCCGCGCCCGGTGCGCCCGATCTCGCCGCGCGCGTGCGCGAGTTTCTGCGACAGAAGAAACTGCCGGTTGCCGAAGACCCGGAGCGCGGGCTCGACCACGGGGCCTATGTCCCGCTGGTGCCGATGTATCCCGACGCGGATGTCCCGGTGCTACAGGTGTCGATGCCCGGCCTGGACGCCCAGGAACTCTTCAGGCTCGGCCAGTCGCTCGCACCGCTGCGCCACGAAGGGGTGCTGATTTTCGGCAGCGGATTCATCACGCACAACATGCGCTATGCCTTCCGCCCCGGCATCCCCTCATGGGCGAGGGACTTCGACGCCTGGGCAGCCGACGCGCTCCTACGCTTCGATGCCGACGCGCTTCTCGACTTTCAGGCACGCGCCCCTGCGGCCCACATGGCCCTGCCAACCTGGGAGCACTACGCGCCACTGCTGGTGGCGGCCGGCGCGGTGGCCGACGACCGGCCACGGACAACCTTCCCCATCACCGGCTGGTGGATGGAAGGGGCGTTCACCAAGCGATCGGTGCAGTTCGACTGACGGCCAAAGCAACCGTCAACGCACGCAGCGAACCAGAGCAGCCGTCTGGTTATATTCGGTGAACCCGTCCATGTAGTTGATGACCCATGGGTCGTGAGCCGTGGCCGCCTGGCCACCGAACAGCGAGGAAGACCAGTACGGCCCTGACGACGACGTATCGGGAAACGTCGTCGTGTCGATTGCCGGCGAGACCTTGCTGATGGGAGGCACCTCGTCCACAAGCGTGGACAATTCCTTTATGCTCGGCACACGCCAGGTGTGGCCGTTGAGGTTCAATGTCGAACAGTAGGTCTGGGCCGCATCGAAGGCCATGGTCGCTGACGAACTGGCCTGGACCCAGATGAGGCCGGTTTCCACATCCTGGACCTCGCCGGTGGCCACCTGGGTGTACCGTTGAGCTGGCAAGGGGTTGGTCGGCGACGAGACGCAACGAGCGTATTCGGCGAGAGTCCGGCCGCCCGCATTGCTGGTCAGTCCTTCGTAAAAATTGACGATCCACGAGTACTGCGGCTTGCTGGCAATCTGCGATACCACCCACGGGGAAGACGTCCAATGGTACTTGCCGCCCGGGGTACCGGGAAAGGCGGTGGTATCGATGGCCGGACTCGTGTGCAGGAAATCCACAATGGAGAGCAACTCAATACGGGTCGGTAGGTGCCAGGTCCGTCCCGCGAGTTGCAGGCTAGCGCAATAGGCGATGGCGTCGCACCAGGCATAAACCTGCGTGCTCGCCACGCTCTTCTGCCAAACCAGCCCGGTCACGTTGTCCTTCACTGTTCCGTCTCCGTTGTCGGTGTAGCTGGAGGGATTGGGCAATCCACTGGCCGCGGGATTGGGCATGGGCCAGCGCGCGACGATCCATTCCGCCGGCGGCTGATAGCTGCACGTCGCCCCACTGCCGCCGTCGACCCCACTGGAACCTCCTGCGCCGATCGCGCCACCCGTGCTGCTAGCCCCGCCCACGCCTGTACTTCCGTCCGTCCCGCCGCCACTGCCAGTGGAGCCAGCCGTATGCGATTGCAGTGATCCGGCCGACCCGCCCGGGCCCCCTGCCGTGGATGCGCGCCCGCCGGTACCGGAAGGCGTGCCGGTTTGCCGTCCCCCGCAGGAGCCAACCGCACTGGAGAACCCGAACGCCAGAAGCAACGATAGCAGTGACCTACCCATCACTGGCCTTTTCGGGTTGCGATTCCGCCACGATCACGCTTGAAAGTATACCCCAACCACATTTGCATATCGATGGTTGCACTTCTCGCGCATGCGCAATAGGATGTGCCGGAGAAATCACACAGGAGAACCAATGCCCAACCCATCCGTCGCTCTGAACGTCACCTCCCTGGTCGAGACCTTCACCCGTCAGCTTGTTGCTGCCGTGGAAGCGGCCACCGCTCAGCGTATCCAGGCTGCCCTCGCCGGTGCCTTCGGGATCCCGCAGAAGCGCGGGCCCGGCCGCCCGCCGAAGCAGACCGTGGCGCATCTGGCGCCCGTGTCAGCGCGCAAGAAGCCCCCGAAGCAGCTCTGCCCGGTGCCCGGCTGCAAAAACCCGGCGGCACCAGTCTTCGGAATGGTGTGCAAAGCGCACAAGAACGTGCCCAAGGCCAAGATCAGGAAGTACCGCGAGGAGCGGAGAGCTGCCAGCGCTACCCAGTCCACCGGCGCGAAGCCTGCGGTGGCAAAGAAGGCGCCCAAGATCACTGCGGCGGTCAAGAAGGCGCGCAAACTGCAAGGGCAGTACCTGGGCTCCTTGAAATCGCTCGCTGGCGCCGACCGCGCCAAGGTTAAGCAGATGGCGAAGGACAAGGGCGTTGCCGAGGCCGTGAAGCTCGCGCAGTCGCTCAAGAAGGCCAAGTAGAGAGCGCAGACTGGCGAGCGCGGAATCGAGAACTGCTTCGCAGACAGGGCTGCTGCGCTCGCCATAGCCATGACCACGGTGGCCTTGCTGGAAAGGGCCTAGGCCGGTTATGCCGGTCAGAAATTGTCGAGGGGAGGGGCCATTGAGGCGCCCCGGCCGCGAGGCGCGACGAGGGAGTATCGACCTATGTGACCGAGAAGCAACGCAGCGGCCGGGGATGGATCGGCCGTCCATTCCTCGCAGAATTAATGACCGGCGGCACGAGAGCGCCGAACGGTTTGACACATCGGTTGGAGTGACGCCCGCGTCCGCGAATGTCAATCGAGTCGTGGTGGATAGTGTAGGCTTTAGCCCATGCCCTCAAGTCATTTGCTAGCCATGTTTGCGGTTGGGTCGATGGTGCTGCCGGCTTGTGGCGGCGCGGCACCTCGAAGCGCAGACGCCGGCGCGATCGGGGGCAGCGGCGGACAAAGTTCCACCGGCGGTGGAGACAATCAGATCTCTTCCGCTGCATCGGGCGGAAATAGTGGCGGCATCACGGGCAGCGCGGGTGGCGCCAGCAACAGAGGCGGCACGTCTGCTTCCACAGGCCCCGCGCCGATCGCTGGCCTTTCCTTGTTCTTCTCCGACTTGACCAGCGGTCCCAATAGCGGCGGCCAGTCCGGCAAAGGCGCCTACGTCACGGTCTTCGGCAACGGATTCGGGGACACGCAGGGAACGTCCACAGTGACGATCGGCGGCAGTGCGGCGGACAACTATCCAATCTGGACGAATACCAAAATCACGTTTCAGCTCGGAGGGAGCGCAAAGACAGGCGACATTGTGGTGCACGTCCCCGGCAAGGGCGACAGCAATGCTCTGCCATTCACCGTGCGCGCTAGCGCGATCTACTTCGTCACTGCGAGCGGCAGCGACTCGAACGATGGCAGTTTCGCCAACCCTTGGAAGACGATTCCCAAGGCAAAGAACAGCCTCTCGGCGGGGGACATCGCCTACCTGGGCACAAGTGCCGGCGACACACTTGCGCAAACCGTGGAGGATTCTTCATCGCCCTATGGCTGCGCGCTCGGTATGAGCAGCAACGACGGCGCCAACTCGGGAACCGCGAACGCGCCCAAGGCCCTGGTGGCCTATCCGGGGGCCAGCGTCACCATCGGCGTGGTTTCTGGCCTTGAACGCGGCATCCTGACGCCCGCGATCGCAGGGACGTTTGACTATTGGGTCATCTCGCAACTTTCCATACGCGGCGAGACTGAGGCCATCGATCTGGAAGGCGGCGCCGTGGGTTGGCGGATCGTGGGGAACGACATCTCTTGCCCCAACGGCTCTGGCGAGAGTGGTTGTGTGACCGGCGGCCAAGGCGACAACACGGCGGGGCTCAAGCTATTCGGAAACGTCGTGCACGATGCGGCGGCCAACGTTGCCACAATCACCAAGTACTATCACGGCATCTACTTCGGATCGGATTCCATCGAGCTGGGCTGGAACACAGTACGCGATGGCAAGACCTGCCGGGCAATCCAGTTTCACGACTCGGCCGGCCCCAACGAATTCGATCTGGTGGTACACGACAACGTGATTCACGGCACCGTGTGCGATGGGCTCAATTTCGCCAGCGTCGACCCATCGCAGGGAGCGGTCGTCGCCTACAACAACGTGATCTACGATGTCGGCCAGGGCCCCGACCCCGCCGACGGCTCATCGGACTACACGTGCATCTACGTCGCCAACATCACCAACCAGGGCTCGCCGGGCAGCGGCAATGTGCAGCTCTACAACAACACGCTATACAATTGCGGCTCGCGCGGCACAGGCTCTTCCGGCGCGATAGCCCTCGCCTCGGGTCCGGTGGGCGTTCAAATGGACGATAATCTGATCGTTGCCTTGACGAACGAGAGCTACTTCTCGTCCGACACAGGGAACGCGCCCACCATCAGCGGCTCGAACAACCTGTTGTACGGGGCCGGCACGCCGCCATCGTTCCTGAGCGCGAGCGTTTCGGGTGATCCCATGTTCGTGGACCCGACATCCTACGACTTTCATCTCACATCGAGCAGCCCGGCCGTGGATCACGGCAAGACAACCAGCGCCACGACCGATATCGACGGCAATCCACGTCCACAGGGCAGCGCCTTCGACATCGGCGCCTACGAGCTGGTCCAGTGAGGGTGTTCGACATCCCCGTTCGATCCAGCCGGACATAGAGGAGCACCGCGGTGTTCGAGGCCTGTTTTGTTTTCGGACTTCTGGCCTACCTGTTGTTGCTGGGTGTGCCAGAGGCCATGTGGCAACTCTTGTTCGGCGGCCTGCTCGCGCTGGTCGGGCTGCTGGGCGGAGGCGGCGCGGGCATCGTGTACCATCTGGCTTTGCGTAAGACGCTCGTGCGCCTGGGATCGGACGCGCATGGGTGGTTGTGGTCGCCGGTTTCGCTCCACCACCTGCTCGACGAGCGGGGCCGCCGGGAAGTTCTTCCCTGGTTCCGCGCGGGGGCCGCGGGCTTCGTGGTCTGCGTGGCAGGAATCGGGATGGTGGCCGTGGCGATTCTCAAGGCAGCGCTGGCGAGGTGAGGAATCGGCAGCGTGGAACCCGTGGGGTCGTCACCAGCCGCCGCCACCACCACCGCCGCCGCCCCCCGACGAACCGCCGCCGCTGCTTCCCGAAGACGATCCCGACGAAGTGGAAGACGACGAGATGGAACTGGCAAGCGAGCCGCCCAGTTGTGAGGCCAGCCCGGCGGCGCCCAGATCGTGCCAGGATCCGCCCGAGTACCAGGTGGGCGAATACTGCACCCCACTTTCGCTTGTCCGGGCAATGACATCGGCGAACTGCTCGCTCCACTTCTGGTCGACGCCGAGTGCCAGGGCGTAGGGCAGGTATTTTTCAAAGAGTTCCGGAGTCCTTTCCGGGGTATCGAGCAAGGCCATTCGCTCTCTCTCAGCTACCGAAAGGTAGAGCCTGAACCCTTCGATTTGATCCATCAGGCGACGTCCGATCAGGGTGGGCGCCTCGAGCAGCCAGAAAAAAATGGGATTGAGCAGGAGGAGCATCGCCACTACCACGACCGCGGGAGCGGAGTGGCCGGAGAGAAACCACAACCCGACCACCTCGCCGACGAAGAAGGGCGCGGCGAAGGCGGTCATCAGAAGGGCCGGCAGGATTCCGAGACCCTTGCGAATGCCGCCGCGAGCCTGGGCCACGGATCGCCAACTTGAAAAGACGGCGCTGCCGAGGGCGGCGCAGCCCGCGGTCCAGATGCTCAGCCAGATCATGATGAAGATGGACAAGCCGGTATTGTTTAATGTCGTGGCCACCAGGATGAGGGACAGCAAGCTGACCCCCACGCCGGGCAGGAAGTAGTTGCGGTTGGTCCTGAAATACCCCTTGCCCCAGTCCCGTTCCAAGCTCTCTTGCAGAGCCTTGCGGGCCCGGTGCAGGGCTGCGTATTCGCTTGCTTTGACTGCGATCTGTTCGTCCCTGGCAAACAGGCCTTGGGCCAGCGCGCGCTCATCCGAGGAGAGATTGTCGTCGACGGCGTCCTTGCGCCGACTCAAAGTGAAACCGCTCTTCTCCTCGATTGTGAGAGTGCCCTTGACGGCCAAATTGACGATCGCGGCGGCAAAGGCCTTGTCGTCGAAGCCCCGCCGTTCCACGAAGCGACACGCAGCAGGGGAAAGTCCCTGGGGCGGCACGAACAGGGGGATGATGGTTCCCCTGGCCGGATCGCGGCCCACCCGGAACCAGACGAACAGGTAGTAGGCCAACACCAGGAACAGGCCGACCAAAGCGGCGTCCAGCGAAGTGTCGTCAGCCAGCAGCCAGCCCACCCACTGCCAGGTGTTCGGCTGCCGGACCAGGCCCTTGGGCCAGGCCACGGCGACGGTCAGACCCTCGTGCAGCGCCATGGGCTGCGTGGTGGTGAAGATCGCCTTCCCGTCGGACTCTTGCCGAAAATCGAAATTCTGTTCCTGGCCGCCCTGCGGCCCGGTGTAGCCGGCGTGCTGGAGCAGGGTCGCGCCCGGGGGCAGGGTTATCCTGGCCTCGGCCCGATCGATGGGCAGTCTCCAGCCGTTTCCGGTGACGTTCCAGTACAGCTCGTCGAACTTGTCGAAGTAGCCCAGCTGCCGGTTGGTGCGGTAAGTGATCACGAAGACGTGGATGCCGCGATCGATCAGCACATCCTTGTTCCCGATGTAGACCTCCTTGCCGTTGCTGGCGCCTTCGATGTGGTACGGCTCGCGATGGCCGTCGCGCTGGACCGCCACGACCTCGAATCCCACCCAGACCGTGTTGCCAGAGCGGCTGCGGTAGATGGTGGGGAACTCCCGCACGATGCCCCGCTTGATGGTATCGCCCGTGCTGGTGACCGTGATGGTCTCGGTCACGGTCAGGGTGGAATCGGGATGAATGACGATATCGCTGACGAAGTTGTCGATGCGTTCCTCTTGCGCCAAGGCCGGGCTGGCAAGAGCCAGAAAGGCAAGAGGAAAAAAGGCGCGCCCGAGAACATTCGCCAGCCGCAGCCGCGCCATCATGGAAAACGCACCTGGGGAACCTGCCGGTCGCCCGCGTTCTCGACCTGGAAGAACTCGGCCCGCTGGAAATGGAACAGGCCGGCTACCATGTCGCTGGGAAAGGATTCGATGACGATGTTCTGCTCGCGGACGGCGCCGTTGTAGTAGCGACGGGCCAGTTGTATCTGCTCCTCGATGTCGGCCAGGCTCTTCTGCAGATCGCTGAAGTTCTGGCTGGCTTTCAGATCGGGGTAGTTCTCGGCCACGGCGAAGACATTGGCCAGCGCGCTGCCCAGCGCCCCCTCGATGCGCCCCTTTTCCGCTGGGCTGGTGGCCTTCTGACTCTCGACTCTGAGCTGGGTGACCTTCTCCAGCACTGCGCGCTCGTGCCCCATGTAGCCCTTGACCGCCTCGATCAAGTTGGGAATGAGATCGGCCCGGCGCTTGAGCTGCACGTCGATGCCGCTCCAGCCCTCCTCGACCAAGTTGCGGCGGCGAACCAGCCGATTGAACGCGGCCACACCCCACAGCAGCAGGACGACGAAGATCGCGAGAACGACGTAGAAGGGAGTAATTTCGCTACCTCCAAACTCACACCTTATCGACAGGGCCTGGTGCAATGTCAACCCCCCTGCCCCCCCGCCAACGCCATCCTGGCGGCGGTGGACACGGTCGCTATCGGCGCTATGCTTCCGCATCATGCGCAAGACCATTCTGCTTGTTTTCCTGTCCTCTCTGCTGTCAGCCAAGGGCATGGCCGCAGGAAGCGGAATCACGGTGAAGGTCAAGGATGCCCAGGGCAAGGATGTGGGAACCGTCAAGATCAAGCCCATTCCCGCTGGTGTCGAACTCAGGCTTGACCTCCATGGATTGGCTCCCGGCGAACACGCCATCCATTTCCATCAGAACGCGAAGTGCGAAGCGCCGGACTTCAAGTCCGCTGGCCCACACTTCAATCCTGATGGGAAGAAGCACGGCCTGGAGAATCCGCAGGGCGCTCACGCCGGCGACATGCTGAATTTCACGGCAGACAAGCAGGGCCATGCCGGCGCCACCATCGTCAACAAGAGCGTCAACCTCGGCACCGACACCCATTCGCTCTACAGCAATGGCGGAACCGCCCTTGTCGTTCACGCCAAAGCGGACGACATGAAGACCGATCCGGCCGGCAACGCAGGCGATCGCATCGCGTGCGGTCGAGTTGTCGCCGCCGGCAACTGACCCTACCTGGCTCCGGAGGAGGGTATCGAACCCCCGACCCGGCGGTTAACAGCCGCCTGCTCTGCCACTGAGCTACTCCGGAATGTGGAAGGCGATGATTATGGGCAGCCGCGCTTCGAGGTCAAGCAGTTCGAGAGGGCGACGGTGCGACCGTCTCGTGACGCGGTCTATTTTCCCGCGGCCTCGCCGGTCGGCGGGGCGGGGACGGTCGCGCCCGGGGCTGGCCCCGCCGCAGGGCGAGGCGGCATGACCGGTCCGGCCGGCGGCCGCCACTTCAGAACGCGGGCGGCGTTGTCGAAATAGATCTTGCGCAAGATGGACTCGGGCAGACCCACACCGTCGATCTTCCAGCGGCCCTGGATGGGCGTGGGGCTCTCGAACTGCTTGTCGCGCGTCTCGAAGTAGCGCCAGGTCGAGGTGAAGTAGCGGGCTTCATCCTCCAGGGTCGGCGGGTTGGCGCCGTTCGAGCCGTACATCATGCCATCCTGATCGGCTGCCACGCCCAGGTCGGTGCCGAACAGGATGCGGTCCTGGTACTTCTCGTAGAAGAGTCGCATCTTGGCGGCATCCTGCCGTCCGATCTCGGGCACGCGCGCAGCGGTGTCGATGTACAGGTTGGGGTACTTGTCGAGCATCTGCGCTACGCGATCCGGATCTTCGGGATCGTTGCCGAAGTGCACCCCGATGAAAGTCGTCTTGGGGTGGCGGGCCACGCGCCGCTCGAATGCCGCGTACAGCTCTTCCCACGACGGCACAGGCTGGCCGCGGAAAGACCACTCGGGGTGGGCCTGCAACTCGTCCCAGCGCTCGTTTTTGGCGTCGGCGGGCAGCCAGAAGGCCTTTGGATCACCGGTGTGAATCGCCACCGGCATGCCCAACTCGCCCGCCTTCTCGAACAGCGGATCCAGCCCTGGATCATCCACGGGAAGCACGTGCTTGCCGTCGGGCGTGGGATAGCCGAGACCGAGGCCCTTGGGGATCTTGAGGCCGATGGCGCCGAGTTGCTTGGACAACGCGAGTTCCTCGGCCATCACGTTACCGTAGTCGGCCCGGATGCCGAGATTGGCCATGCGCAACGCCTTGCCGAAACCGGCGTTGGCGAACACGGCGATACGCCCGCCCGTCGCGCGAGCCGCGGCAAGCTGGGTTTCCAGCGCGTGGTGTGGCGGCCCCGGGCTCATGCCCGACAGGTTCACCATGCCGTCGATACCCCAGGTTTCCATGATCTGCAGGGCGCGCTCGATGCCGTCCGGACTGATGTGGGTGTGCGAGTCGATGCGAGCGAGGCGCGCTGACCTTGGTTTCCGCCCTGTTTCCGCGGACTCGGTTTTCCCGCACCACCTGTGAGCCAAGGTTCCGGCCACGCCCAACGCGCCCAACGCCAACAGCAACAGCACCGCTCCCGCTACGCCCCACGCCGACCGCCGGGAACCAGCCATGCTCACGACATCCCTATAACTTGTCGGGCTGGTCCGTCACGGGTTCAGGCTGATCTCCCGGCGTGGGCGGCGTTGGGGCGGATTGACCCTTCGCCCTCTTCAGCTTGGCGAACACGTTCGTGGTCTCCGTGCTGCCGTCCTTCACCCAATGGCCCGACGACAAGCTGACACTGCTTTCGTACAGCAAATACCCGGGCTTGCGGATCGTCACCATGTGGGGCTTGTCGATGTCCAAGATGCGCCGCTGGAATGGCGTCTGCCCCATGGGCTCACCGTCGATCAAGATCTCCGCGCCGGGCGGCAAGGAGCGCACCCTGATCATGTAGACGATTTCGCCCGCCCCGGCAGGAGCCGGCGCGCCGGGCGGCGAGGAAGCTGCGAGCTTGCTCCCCGCCTTCTTGGCCGGTCCTGAGCGCTTGGCACCCTCGTCGGTCGCCTCTGGCTTCGCGATTTCGATCGCCTCTGGCTTGGTTTGCGCTGGCTCTTCCTTCGGAGTCGGCGCCGGCACGTTCTCTGCGGGCTTGACAGGTTCGACTTTCGCCACCGTCGGTGTCGGCTGAACGGTCGGCTGCGCAGGCACGGCCACCTTGGGTACCGCGGGCGGGGCGACTGGAGCCGGAGCGGGCATGGCCGGCGTGGGGCGAGCCACAGGCACCGCACGCGTCTGCCACGGCTTGACCTGCAACAGATAGACCCCAGCGAAGGCGAGAGCTGCCGCCACGATGCCCACCACGATCAGCGTCTTGCCCTGCCCGCCCAGCTTCTTGACCGGCGGCGCTGGAACGTCCTGCCCAAGATCCTCTGCCTCCTGCAGCGCCAAGCGATCACCCTCGCCGACCGCAGGCGCTGCTGCCTCGGCCAGCACCGCTTCTGGCGGAGCGGCAGTTTCTTCGGTGTGCTCTGCGGGCGTCTCGATGGGAGCTGCGCCAGCGCCGTCCCCCATGTCGATCGGCTGGTCGAGCCAGCCCTGCCCTGCTGCGAGATCGGCCGAAGGCGCGCCAGCCGCCGCGTCCAGCCCCGACAGCGGGGGCAGATCGGTGTACCGGCCGGACCCGGCGTGGCCGCCGAGTGGGAGATCGAGGGTTTCTGGAGCCAGCTCGTCGCCCGAGATCTGGAACCGACCCAGGTCGGCCGTGGCTGCTTGCGCGGCAGCGGCTCCGGCAGACCGAGCGGCTCCACTGGCGTCCTCACTGATGTCGATGGGTTCTGACACCAACGAGTCGGTCCCCACCGTCGGCTGGGAGTCAGTTTCCGTGTTCTCGAGGGCCGCGCTGGGTGCCGCTTCCTCGGCCTGCCGCGCGCCCGCTGCGGCTCCGTGCGCGCTGTCCAATGCATCAAAATAAAAACTGGGCGGCTTGTCAGCGATCTCGGTCTTTCCGCCTGAGCCAAATTCGTCGAACGTGTCGGAAGATCCTCGACCCGAAGGCTGCGCAGCAACCGGCGTGACCGGCGCTGGGCGCGCCCCGATGGGTGGCGGCGTCGCCGGCCTGGCCGGGGAACGCGCCGCCGGCGCAGCAACCGAACCGGAGAAAGGCGCACCGGCTGTGTGATCCCCGAGCCTGGCCTTAGTAGCCAAGATCTGCTGGTGAGTCTGCTGGCTCTCAGGCGCAAGCTGATCGAAACGCACCCCCATGCCGGGAATGCTGCCCACGCGCGACTGGTCCGGCTCGCGAATCCACACCACCGTTCCAATGCCAGCCATCAGCGGACTGCCGTCCGCCAGGCTGAAATCGAAGTGCAGCAGCGACCCGACGGCCAGCGGCTGCTTGGTTCGGATGAAGATGCCACCCGCGCTTACGTCGGCGCCGTAGCGCGCGACGAATTCGTCGAGGCTCGCACTCTTGAACTTGATCCGAAGTGTGATCGGGTTGCCTTCAGGGCTTGACGGCTCGTCCATGGGGGTTTTCCCTAGTCGGGAATGGCTCTGAGGTTACGACGGCGTTGAGTTTCCTTCAATTATTGATTGGTTGCCTGCTTTTCCGGCGCGGCGTGCTGCCAGCGGTCGGCGTGGGGCTGCTCGCGGCCAGTAACTCGGCGACTGCCGCCGAAATTGGTGCTCACGCCGTTCACGGCATGGTTGCCTCCGATTCCCGGCTGGCATCTCAGGCTGGTGCCCGCGTGTTGGCCGCGGGCGGGAACGCGGCCGACGCAGCCTGCGCCACTGCGCTGGCGCTCGGCGTCGTGGACCCATTCGCATCGGGCCTGGGCGGCGGCGGCTTCGCCCTCATCTATTCGGCCAAGACCGGCAAGGTCGAAGCGCTTGATTTTCGCGAAACCGCGCCTGCGGCCCTGCGCCCCGAACTGTTCTTGCGGGAAGGCAAGGTCGATCGATCGCTTTCGGCGCGCGGTGGCCTGGCAGTCGGCGTGCCCGGCGAGCCGGCTGGCCTGGCTGAACTCGTGCGCCGGTGGGGCAAGCGGCCCTTCGCTCGCTGCGTGGAGCCGGCCGAGGCTCTGGCGCGAGGATTCCCGGCATCAGCGTGGCTGGTCGAGCATGTGGCCGGTGAACTCAAGCAGGATCCGTCGGAGGCTGCCAGTTTTCTCTCGCTCGTACTTTCGCGCAAGCGCGGCAGCCTGGTCGAGCTTCACGCCGGGGATGTCGTCCGGCGGCCCGACCTGACGATCGCGCTCGCCCGTATACGCCGCGAGGGCGCCGCAGCCTTTTATCGAGGCGAGATGGCCAGCGCGATCGTCAGCGCTGTGCGGAACGGGGGCGGCGTGCTCGACCGCAACGATCTAGCTGGGTATGCACCGGTCGAGCGAACGCCTCTGGTGACGACATTCCGCGGCCGGCGCATCTTTGCCATGCCGCCCCCGTCAGCCGGCGGGGTGGTCATGTTCGAGGTACTCGGCATCCTTGGCGAACGTATGAAGAACTGGGACCCAGTTCCGGCCGGTTCGCAGGATCCGACCTACCTGCACCTGCTGGTCGAGGCGTTCAAACACGGCTTCGCCGACCGCAGCCGCTTTCTCGGCGATCCCGCGTTTGTCACCGTGCCGTTGTCGCACCTGCTCGATGCCTCCTACCATCGCGATCTGGCAGCCCGCATCCAGCCGAACAGCACCCTGCCCCCCAACCGCTACGGCACGGCCGAGCCATCGGCTGCAGCGCCGGCCCGCGACGCAGGAACCGCCCACATATCCGTCGTCGACAGCGAGGGGAACGCCGTGGCCCTGACCACCACTATCAATCTGGAATTCGGGGCGCACCTTGTGGCCGGTCGCACGGGTGTCCTGCTCAACGACGAGATGGACGATTTCTCGCTGGCCCCCGGCGTTGCGGACGCTTTCGAACTGGTGGCAGGCGGCGCCAACCAACTCGCGCCTGGCAAGCGGCCGCTGTCTTCCATGTCACCCACCATCGTGGTGGGTGAGAACGGCGTGGAGATGGTGCTGGGCGCTGCCGGCGGCCCCATGATCATATCGAGCACTGCCGAGGTTCTGCTCGATGCACTGCTCTTTGGCGTGGACGTGGACGCTGCCGTGGCAGCACCTCGCCTCCATCACCAGTGGAGCCCGGATGTGCTTCGCTACGAGCCGGCCTTGCCAGCATCCGTGGTCGAATCGTTGCGCGCCAAGGGTCACCACGTGCAAGTCCGGGACAAGATCGGCAAGGTCAATGTCGTGATCCGCAGCAAGGCAGGCCTGGAGGCCGCGGGAGAGCCCCGTTCCGGGGGAGCACCGGCGGGATACTGAAAGGTGCTATCCTCGCAAAAAATCAAAACCCGTATGACGAGGAGAAATCGCTATGTCGACCGAATTGTTTAGTCTCAAGAACAAGATCGCGCTGGTCACCGGCGGAACCCACGGCATCGGCATGGCCATCGCCACGGGCATGGCCAAGGCGGGAGCCAAGATCTGCGTGAACGACATCTTTGCGGACAAGCTGGAAGCGGCCAAGAAGGAATACAAGAAGAACGGCATCGACGCCTATACCCTCGTTTTCGACGTCACCAAGGAAGAGGACGTGGATCGGGGCATCGGCCAGATCGAACGCGAGGTCGGACCGATCGACATCCTGGTCAACAATGCGGGAATCATCAAGCGCATCCCGATCCTCGACATGAAGGTCCAGGAATACAAGGACGTGATCGACATCGACCTGGTCGCGCCCTTCATCATCTCGCGCCGGGTGGCCCCGTCCATGATCAAACGCCGCGCCGGCAAGATCATCAACATGTGCTCGATGATGAGCGTGTACGGCCGCAACTCGGTCAGCGCCTACGCCTCGGCCAAGGGTGGCCTGAAGCTGCTCACCCAGAACATGTGCTGCGAGTGGGCCAAGTACAACATCCAGGTCAACGGCATCGGGCCGGGGTACATCGCGACCACGCAGACCGAAGCCATTCGCGTGAACGGCCATCCCTTCAACAACCTGGTCATGACACGCACACCGGCGGGCCGCTGGGGCGAGCCCGAGGATCTGGTAGGAGCGGCGCTGCTCCTCGCCTCCAAGGCCGGCGACTACATCAACGGCCAGGTGGTGTACGTGGACGGCGGGATCCTCGCCAACTTCGGGTATGTGGCGGGGGAAAACGACGTGAAATAGATTCGGACCTACCCAGTGGCCCATTCAGTGGCAACCACTGGCACCATCACTGTCGCCACCAGCGGCACTGGCACCTGCCGGAGTCATACTGGGCCACCGTTTCGACCATCCAACAAACTGGCGCGCTCTCAGCGGACTGGGAGGCGCGGCACGTGGGATCGTTCAACTCCTTCGGCGCCCCTACACGTTCGTGGTCCTGGCGATGCTCATCGTCTTGATGGGTCTGGCAAAGATCTCGATTCCGCGGCGGATGCGGGAGCTGTCAACGGCTCCGCCGACGCGGCCGAAGGTGATCGAGCTGGAGCAGGCGTGAAGCCACCGCCCCCACCGCCACCGACCGCCGACGCGACGGAAGGTGATGGTGCAGACTGCTCGTCGCTAGTCGTCAACGGTGACTTTGCGATGGGCAACGTCGGCTTCTCGACCGACTACACTTACGTGGCCCCTCCCAGCCTGATAAACGCCGAAGGGGAGTACACCGTTTGGCCGGACCCTAGTCAGGTCAACGTGTGGGGCGACTGGTTGGCGATTAGCGATCCCACGGGCGGCCACAGCAACATGCTGATCGTCAACGCTTCTCCGAACGCGAACGCCTCGATGTGGACGCAGACAATTCCCGTGCAGCTCCAAACAACGTATACCTTGTCATTTTGGATGGCTTGCCTAGAGGCGGATTGCAT
>Ga0181539_1002992_pt1 | contig 16127 bp, 14 predicted proteins | sample PEATcosm2014_Bin_46_FD_119767 | JGI IMG/M metagenome (GOLD analysis project Ga0181539, IMG submission 119767) | Peatland microbial communities from MTU Mesocosm Facility, Houghton, MI, USA - PEATcosm2014_Bin23_60_metaG | ecosystem: Environmental > Terrestrial > Soil > Wetlands > Peat | place... | reverse complement strand
GCGCTCGGCGGTGAGGCCCTGGGAGCTGTGGCTGGTGACGGCATATCCGTGGTCGAAGTGACGGTGATTCTGAGCGTTGAACTCGACATGGCGGTTGTTGTCCAGACGGGCTGAAATGCGGCCGTCCGGTGCGATGGACTCAATGACGGCAAGGTCGCGATTGGCGACGCCCAACGACTTGTCTGGAGCGGTAAATTGGATGCGATCGCCAACCGAAAACTCGCGTTCGATCTCGCGGTAGACGCTGACGCCGGTCAGGCGGCGCGGATCGTAGGTGGCCTGCTCGCGCGAGGATTTCTCGACGGTGAGCAGGTTGGTGGCGGGATCGATGGCAACCACGGAACCATAGGTTCCGGCCTCGATTCCGGCGACCTTGCTGCCGCGCGAGTAGCGCACCACGTCATTGATCTCGTAGTGGCTGGCCCAGGAGCGTTCGGCTCCGGTCATGTCCTGGCGCTGAACGAGTACGCGGAAGGTATGATCCTCCGGCGCGAGGGTTCCATTGGCCTTCAATTCCTGCCGGACGGCGACGTTCAACTCGCGGCGTGAAGCATTGTCCGGCGAGACGATCAGGGTCTTTTTAGGCGACTCGACGTAGCTTCTGGCAATGGTGCGGATGCGCTCTTCCGTGCCGGGGATCTCCTTCACGCGACCCTGCTGCTGGAGTGATTCAAGGGCGGCGGAGACCTGGCCTTTGGCCAGCAATTCGACGGCGGACTTCAGAGCCGGGTCTTTCTGGCGCACTATCTCGTCGAGCCTGGCGGTGCGCATTCCGGCCTTCTGCAACTGCTCGAAGGGACGGCCCGCTTCGACACCCTGGTGCTGGCGCGTGTCCCCAATCAGGAGCACCCGGTCGTTGGGTCCGAGACGCGCAAGGAACTCGCGCATCTGGTTGGTGCTTGCCAAGCTCGATTCATCGACGAAGTAAAAATGCCGCTGCTCCTGAGCGGCGGGGTTCGGCGAGCGGGCCAGGAACCCTTGCAGCGTTCCCGACTCGACGCCGGCATCATTCAACTGGCGGGCGGCGCGGGAGGTCGGGGCGAAGCCCTCGACGCGGTAGCCCTGCCCCTCAGCGGCGCCGCGGACCACGGAAAGCGTGGTCGTCTTGCCCGCGCCGGCGAAGCCCTGAATGCCCTGGATGCGGTCGGGAGAACTGAGCACATCTTCAATCACACCCTGCTGCGCGCGGTTGAGATGGGGATGACGGTCGGCCACAGAGATGGCCTGCTGGCGGGTCAGAACCGGATCGACCTGGTTCTTTCCTTCGCTCACCCGGTTAACGATCTCGTGCTCGGCTTCGATGGTTTTGGCCGTGGTGAACTGGCGCGCTGGCTGGCCATGGGAACGCTCGACAATCTGGAATTCTCCAGTGGCCAGCCGGGCATCCAAGTTGCGGCGCACCTGGGAATAGGTTACCTCGCCCATGCCGCGACGGAGGCCGTCGCGGATCAGCGCCCGCTCATCGACGACAGCCTCGCGCTCGAAGTTCTTGTCGCGGGAAAACGTGAGCGATTCCCGCACGCGGTCAACAGCGTTGACTGTCCTTTCCTGGTGCTCAAGCCGTTCGCGGGCGACGCGGACAACGGTCTCGGCCTGGTGCCCGAAGTCGGCGGCGAGCTTGCGATGCGCGGCCATGACTTCGCCGGGAGAATGGATCTCCTTGCGGTCGCGGGTGGAGTGCGCGGCGATCTCGGCAGCCTCCTTGCCGGTGTGGCCGGTGCGTTCGAGATACGTGCGAATCTGCTGGCTGCGCGGGCTCGATGCGTCGAGGTACTCCTGGGTGTAGCCCTTGATCTCCGGCGCTCCGCTGCGGCCAACGGCGATCTCGTAGCCAAGCTGGCGAAGCCGGTATGTCAACTCCGATTGATAGACGGCGGTGGCGAATTGCTGCGAGGCAAAAAGGCTCTGCGGCTGGATGGCGCGGGAGTGACCGTTCTCGCGCTCAGTGACGTTGAAGATAACGGCATGGGTATGGAGTTGCGGAGCTACGTAGCCATCGACCGGCCGGGCCGTGTCGTGCTCGAACTTGGCGGCAATGAACTTGGCTGTCGTCTCCGGTGGATGGTTGCTTCCGATGCGCGCCTGGGTGTAGTTTTCCAGTTGCTCCAGCGCGACGCGCACACTGTCGCGGTGAGCCAGCCGGACATTGTCGTCGCCGCCCACAAGAGCGGTGAGCGAGACGGACTTGGGGGCGGAAAAGGTCGCATCCCAACCGGCGCGGTGCTCCATGGTTTTGACGGTCTTACCGTCGGCGTCCTTGTACTCATAGGCCGCGCGCTGGCGGACAAGCTGCTCGCCGGTCGCGGGATGCTCACCCCTGCTGAGTTTGGTAAAGTCTTCGGCGGAGACCGCTCCGGCAAGGCCTAACTGCCCAGACAGCCGGCCTTGCCATTCGCCCTGAATCACGCTGCGCTGGGACCAATAGTTCTGCTCCTTGGCGGTGAATTCCTTCGCGTGATAGGTCTGCGCCTGGCCCGCGGAAAGCGGCTTGGAGATGGTCAGCATGGCTCTCTACTCGATCTCCTGGCTGGCAGGTTGAACCGCGTATTCAGGGAACTGGATGTTGCCCTGGGGCGTTTCCGGTTCAATGGGGAGTGGAGTGTTGGGAACGATCAGGTCGTCCATCGGACGCTCATCGAAGCCGGGGCTTTTCTCTTCGAGAGCGATAAAAGGGAACGAGAATCGCGCGACGTGATTGCCGTATTTGAGAAAGCCGCGCAGATCGTCAAGCCCAGATACCTCCGAGGGCAGGACAAGCGGCTCGGTCTGGCGGTCAAGCGCGAAGTTGTGTCCCGTGCGAGACCCGTCATAATGCGTCTCGCGGAGCCGCTCGATCTCAACCTCGCCGATGGCTTCGCTGACCCATTTCGCCGCGCGGGGTTCGGTCGTGCGCAGAAATATCTTGGTTGCAGGCTGGGAGAGCATGGCCTCCGCGTCTTCGCCGTAGCGGGCCTCCATCTGGCTGCGTCCCTGGAAGCCAAGGATGACCGGGTTCTGCGATTTGCGGTTCTCGGTGATGGCGGTATGAAGCTGTGGCAGCCGTTGCAAACTGGCCAGCTCGTCGATGACGAACCAGACCGGCTTCTGGTCCGGCATCGGCTCATTCAGGAGACGCAAAACGAGCGTGTCGATCCACAGGCTGATGAGGGGGCGCAGTGCTTCGCGCATGGTTGGACGCGAGGTGATGAAGATCCATCCGCGCCGTGTCTCGGCCCACTTGGTGGCCGTCCAGACAGAGGTTGTCTCGTCTTCTTTGGGCAGCAGTCGGAAGCTGTCGGCGCTCATATTGAGGGAGCCAAGGACGCCGGTCCGCTGCTGCGGAGCCTTCGGATCGATCAGCATCCAATACTCGGTTCCCTTGACGCGGCGGTCGATCTCCGCCGGGTCGGACATCCATTTGATCAGGTCTTCCGGCGTCGGAAGATAGCTCAAGAGATGAGCGAATATCTTCTGCGGAGCCTCGACAAAGAAGCGATTGGTCACGCCCTCGGGCTGATACAGAGAGACAGCCAGAGCCTTGGCCTCCGCCTTGCGGCGCAACTCCATCGACGGATTCCAATACGGCATCCGCGCGTCGAGCGGGTTGAGCACAATGTCGCCGCGGTGGGGATCATAGAACTGCTTCACGAACTCGCAGGCAGGATCGTAGACAATGGCGCAGTCGCCGCGCGCATCGACCTGATAGAGCATCTGGCGGATGATGCTGGACTTGCCGGAGCCGGTGTCGCCGACGATCAGGAAATGCTTGTTCTCCGCATCGCGGGGGATGCGCAAGGGGAGCTTGCAATCGTTGGTTGTTATGCCGATGCCGTTCCCTGAGACCGCTTTGGTAAACTCCTTCGCGCTGAGAAGAACGGGGCCTTTGAGCCGGCGGCCGTAGCGCAGTTGCCGGATGCGTTTGATGTCCTTGGCGATCGAAGACGGAAGCTGAAGCACGAACGCAGCGAGCCCGAAGAGAAGCTGCATTTTGAAAAGATCGTAGAGTGAAGCGTCAGCGTAGATCCAATGCGAAAGCCACGCATGAAGCACCTTGTTCCGATAGTCGCGCGGGGCTTCTCGCCTGAGGAAATAAAGGCCATGTTCGGAGGCCTCCGGCGTAACCATCAACGGCAGATCCTTGCCGGCAAACTGTATGGTTGACCCCGGCTGTACGTCCGCTTCGAGCGCCACGCGGCCCGGCCTTTCGCCGTCGGAAACATGGAGCATCTGATACTTGCTGACCGGATGCGCGATGCCCGCCGTTTCGCTGCGAAGGTAGTACGGGAGGTAGTACCGCTGAAGCGGCGATAAACCGAACTGAAAGCGCAGGTAGAGAAAGAATCCCGTCGCGACGCAAGCGAGAAAGAACGCTCCGAGTGTGTAGAGGTAGCCGCGCGGCGGCCAGATGATGGACTCCCTGCGGCCCCATTGTTGAACGGTTGGCATGACTATTTCTCCTGTTTCTGGCTGCGCCTAGCGAGGAGTTCCTGCGCCTTCGCAGCCTTGGTTGTCTGCACCTGGCGGAAGAGAACCTTGACCTGCTCCTGGGCCAGCTTATCGCCGCGCAAGAGCGGTTCAAGCGTGTCCATCAGGAGCATCTGAATGCCGACAAGCTCGGTGAAGATGTGCGATTCCAAATTGGTCGAAGCCTTATTCGCCATTTCCTGTATGAGTGCATCGCGGGTCCAATCGGCAAGGGTCATGCTCTTCGACCATGCAAATGTTTCGAGTGCGATGTACTCGCTTTCAGTAAATCGAGCAGATAAGATTCGATTGCGAGCGATAGGGCGCTTTGAGCCGTCATTCGCGGCATTGGTGAGAGTTGGCATTTCCATCGTTCAATCTCCTTTCCGCAATGTGTTTACGAACGTAAACGCCGTATACAGGCAATTCGCTAAGTGCTTTGCTGTCAGAAGGTAGACGAATGTATACGCTCGTCTACGTTCGTGTACCCTTTCAGGGGTGGAGTGTCTAAATAAACCCGGTGCGCAGCACCGATCGGGCTTCTGACGGCTCCACTACTAACTGCGAGGGCGCGATTCACTGGCTGACTCCACCCCTCCCGCGGGCGTTTGCAGGCTGCGGGACTGACTCCACAGCGGCGCCATTCTGCGGCGCGCGGCGGATACGAAGGCTCTGCGCAACACGGGCGGCTTCCGGAGTGCGAAGGAACTCCTGGAAGTCGCGGTCCTTGGCGAAGACGTAAGCCAGCGCCTTGTCCACGACTTCATCGGCGGGAGCGTGGAGAAAGGCGGCGTACTGATCGATCTGCTCGGCGGTGGTTACGTCAAGGCGAATCGTGGCGTTGACGTGGCGGGTTTGAACGATCTCAAGCAACGGCATGGCATGACTCCTCTCTGTGTGCAGGTTGTGGTTGGTTGGCGTTCTGAATCTCCGCCCTTGCAGCCGAGAGAATCTCGACCGCATAGGCGCGGCAGTCGTGCGGGGAAAACTCGAAGCGGCGGCGGACTTCGAGCATGGTGAGAACGTCCGCGGTCGGTAAGCCAGAGGCAAGCCAGAGGCGAGCCGAGATGGTATCGTCAATCCGGCGCGCATACGCGGGTGATACAGCCGGCTCAGACGCCGGTTTGCGCATGGTTTTCAGCATGGCTTGACCGCCGCAATCTCCCGGCTACCGGTCTGAAAAACAAGCTCCATGTGGAAGCTCTGCGCGTGCCGGTCATAGCCGCTCAACCGCAGCACTTCGCGGATGATGCGGCGGCCCGGCTCGCGCTCCACGTGGACGACGTAATCGACGGCCTCTCCGATCTCGGCTTCGATGTCCTCGAAGGTCGCCTGAGAGTGGCTGCGCAGCACGAGGTTCGCAAAGCGGCGCAGCGCCTTGGCGGCCGAGTTGGCGTGGATGGTGGCGAGCGAGCCGGAGTGGCCGGTGTTGAAGGAATCGAGCAGCGTGCGCGCCTCGGTTCCTCGCACTTCGCCCAGAATGATGCGGTCCGGCCGCCAGCGCAGCGCGGCCTTCAGCAAGTCGTCGAAGGTGACTGCATTCCGGTAGGTGTCGGTCTGGCATTCGACGGACATGATGTTGGGTTTGTCGATGCGCAGCTCGGAGGTATCCTCGATCACGACGATGCGTTCGTGGTCGGGGATGGACTGGCCCAGAATGTTGAGCAGCGTGGTCTTCCCGGTCCCAGTTCCGCCGCTGATGAGGATGGTCTGGCCGCGCACGATCTGAGTTGCGAGAAACTCCGCAAGCGGGCGCGTAAGCGTCCCGCGGGCGATCAGGTCTTCGACGGTGAAATGGCGGCTGGTGAACTTGCGGATGACCATCGCGGGCGCGGGGCGGACGACCGGGGGAATCACCGCTGCCAGGCGGCTTCCATCGGGGAGCTGCGCATTGAGCAGCGGATTGTCCTCGTCGAGCTTCTTCCCGAGCTTGTTGGCTACGACTTCGAGACCCGTGCGCAGCCGCGCCGGGTCGAACTGAATGGTCGCGTCGTGGCTCAGGATGCCATCGCGCTCGTACCACCACGTCGAGTCGGGATTGCCCATGATTTCGCTGATGCTTTCGTCGAGCAGCAGCGCCTCGATGGGCCGAAGAAACGGGAGTATCAGGTCGAAGCTCATGCGCGCCTCACGGTGTTGAAGGCCCGGCGTGCGCCGAGCCTTCCGGGTAGTGAGAACCCGCCCTATTCGGGCACGTCCTCAGGTGCGTTCTCCGTCTCTTCCGGGCTGGCCTTCTCGGCCCGGTCGAGCTTCAGGATCGAAGCCACGCGCACTTCCCATACGCGCTCTTTGGCGCCGGTCTTCTTGTTGGTCTGCTCGCGGCTGCGAAGTTCGCCTTCGACGGCCAGATGCGCGCCCTTCGTCAAGGTCTTCGCGTACTCGCAAAGCCGGCCCCAGACGATGCAGCGATGCCACTCGGTGTGGCCGTTGTACTCGCCGGTCTTCTTGTCCTTGTACGATGACTTGGTGGCAAGCGAGAGCACGGTGAAGCTGGAGTTATTGGCGGTGCGGGTGATGGCGTCATTGCCGAGGAATCCGATGAGCGTGATGCGGTTCTGATACATGGTGAAGTCTCCTAAGTTGAATTCCCGGATTGGCCGGGTCATCCATTGGCGAAGCCTGAGCAAGGAGCCCGGCTCCCAAGTGCCAAGCCGCGCATTCTGGAGCAGGGGCCCAGACTCGCTCTGGGAGAGGAGTCCGGAAAGCAGAGCGGCGCAGTGCCGCAGAATCGGGGTCCCCGGCCACGTGGTCTTTGCGTGGTGGGGTGATGGGGCGCCGGATAAGGCCCGAAGCGTGTGACCGGACAAGCAAGGGAGGAAGACGTGAGACGAACGCTTCATGATCTGCATAGACCGAGGCATTCCCGGCAAGCCAGCTCCACGCCGCAGGCTGCGGAACCGTCTCATTGCCGCCTGTGCAAGGGCAGCTTTCCGGCGAGGGAGACGCCCTTTCATCGCGCATGGGGAAGGCCTGCGCTTCCCGCGAAGAAACGGAGGGCCTATCTGCCGCGATTTGTAGCCGCGTGGGGACATCACTGCGCCTCGTATTGGGAGTGGCTTTAGTCGGTCTTGGCTACTCGAAGGCCTGGTCGGCCCGGAAGCGGACGATGGTAAGTCCGAGTGGATTCACGGCCAGCTCGTTGTTCTTCACGTTCTCGCGGAAGACGTAGGTGACGGTGGCCGTCCAACGCTCGCGCTTCAGCTCCGAATGGTCCGCCGGATTGGTGAAGACTTTCACGAACTCGATGCGCGCCGAATAGGGAGACTGGCGGAGATCGTCGAGGACGACCTCCTTCACCTCGACATCGACGTATGGAAGCGAGCTGTCCTTGATGTACGCCGGGATCATATTGTCCTTGCGCTCCAGGTCGATCACGGCCCGCTGAACGTCGCTGTTGAGGAAATACAAAGCGCTGGTCTGGTCGCGCTCGATGGTGAAGCGATTGCGCGAGAAATACAGCTCAGCCCAGCGCGTCAGGTAATACTTGTTCTCCGCCTCCTGGGGGCGGTACTGGAAGTTGCGATAGTCGATCGCTTCCGCCCGGCCCACGTCGTTGATGCGGACGATCATCGGGTGCATACCGGCGAGCGCGCTCTGGCTCTTGAAGGTGAGGCCGGCGAGCGCGAGACAGACGGCGGCGAGCACAAGGATCGTCACCTTCAGATAGGTGTTCATCACCAGCGGGTCGCCGTATTGTTCGAGATACCTCTCCGCCGCGCGGGTGATCTCCGGCGTTGCCTTCGTTTGTGCGTTCATTTCCGATCTCCTGTGACCGCGGTTTACATGATGGCGTTGAGCGCCAGCATGGCCACGCCGAGTCCGCTGCCTCCACCGCTGGTGTGGCCGGTGAACAGGGCCTGCGTCATGGCCGGAATCTTGATGAGGATGTAGATGTTGACCAGCACCAAGAGAATCAGCAGCGGCAGCGTCTGCACGATCAGTGCGGGGTCCGAAAGGCTCTGTCCAAGCTGGATGTAATAGTTCGACAGAACGTGCGAGAGAACGTTCATTGTCGCCGCGGCAACGACCTTGTAGAAGCTGAATCCGAGATATGCCTTGAGCCATCCCCAGAAGAGCCAGTCGAGCCTGTCGAAGACGAGAAACGGAATGAAGATGGGACCGAGCAGTCCGATGATGGTCGCCGCGATTGCGCCGTAGGCGAGGATCGCGGAAACGATCGCCGCAAGCACGCCAAGAAGGAACTGCACGACGAAGTACACAATAGAGTAGTACGGAGACATGATGCTGGTCAGCATCGACGGTCCGGTCTTCGACGATGCCGCGTGGATCTGGTTCAGCATGGTCGCCGATCCATCCGCCCCGATGACGTTTACAAGATTCGCCGTTCCGCCGTCGATGAATCCCTTGACGGAGAACCCGAGTCCGGGGATGGAACTGTCGTAGTAGTTCACCATCGCGTAGGCGAAGGTAAGCAGCATGAAGAGGTTGAGAAACTTTCCCATGCTGAAGCCGGGTCCGCCTTGCGCCGAAGCCAAGGCTTCCTGCACGCCGAACCAGACCAGCATGATGGTTGCCAGAGCAATCACGATGTGAATACCCATCGCGGTAAGAGAAGGTGCCGCCGTTCGAGCGAGCGACTGGCACCCCTGAGCAATAAAGTCGAAGAGACCCATCTTCAGTACCTCATGTCTTCCTTGGCGCGACGGCTCAGTAAGCCTGGGTGAGGAGATTCGCCGCGCCGCTGTTGGTGGTGGCGATGTTCGAGTTGTAGTAGCTTTCGTACCCGGACGAGTCGCGGAACGCGGACTTCATCGCGTCCTGCTGCTGCTTCTGGGCGATCATCTGTTGCAGCGCAAGATTGGCGTTGATCTGATTGGCATCCTGCTGAGTGCGCAGCTCCAGGAGCAGCGCCTGGTTCATGCGCTGGAGCGTGGCCATGATGGTTTGCTGAGAGGCATCGGAGCCTTGCGAAGCGGTCTCCAGGTTGGCGATATCCGTCTGCCTGGCGGCTTGGTTCGCGCGGATCGTTCCCAGGACTTGCAGGTTGGTTGTCATCACGCTGTCGCCCAAGTCGATGGTGGCTCCCTGGGCGGCGATCTGCTGCTGTCCGGCGTAGCTCGCCGTGCTGTAACCCGGAATCATGCTCGTGGTGCTTGGCACGGCAACTTGCTGGTAGGAGACCGCAGCTCCCGCGCCCGTATTCGACGCGTTGAGCCATCCCATCGAGTTGCCGTAGGTGTTCGAGATCTGCTGCATGAGCATCAGGTCGCTGCGGGGCGACAGGAACCGCGAATAGAGCGTCGATGGCGCGACGATCATCTGGTGGTAGAGGTTGTACTGCTGCAAAACTGTGTTGTAGGTTTGCAGGGCTGTCGAGGCGATCTTTACCGTGTTGGTAAAGATCTGCTGGCCCTCCTCGATCTGCTGCATTTCGTTCGAGATGGATTGCTCCTGGTTTTCGATCTGCAAAACGGCGTGAGCCGACTGCGTAGGGTCGAAGACGATGCCGGAACCGAACTGCGCGTGCGCGGCCGGCTGCAAGGCCGCGGCGAGTCCGAGGACGAGTGCGGGAAGGATCGGCTTTCTCATGGCGTTCTCCTCTCGTTTGCTTTTGTTGCTAGTGGTGGTTGAGCGGCGATTCGGCATCGCTGCCGCGCCGCAGGAGCCCCTTCAAAACGTCTGCGGTATGTTGTGGTTCGAGTACGCAGGCAGGAGCATGTCCTGTGTGAAATAGATCTTCACGCGGTGCCCCTCCCGAATCGTGATGGTCGGCGGTATCTGCATGAAGCGGTCGAGGATGGTATTCGAGGACTGTGCGACGCTGGCAGCCGTGCCGGTGGTGAAGGCCTGTGAGCCGCTGGTGGTGATCGCGCCGCCGCCCTCGGTGATCTCGCTCGCCCCGGCAATCACACCCAAAGCGATCGAGGCGCCGAAGATCTCGAAGTAGTGGTTGTTGACCTTGTCTTTCATGCCCTCTTCCCCGATCTGGTCGAGACCATGAAATTGGTCGAGATCGACCGAGTATCCGTCCGGCATGATGAGACGATGGAAGACGACCGCCATGCGCCGCTGCTGGCCGAAACCTGTGGCTCCAATCTTCTTGGCTTCGCCAAGGACGACCGTTCCCTCCGGGATGATGACGTGCTGGTGGTCGTGCGAATACAGCGGGTTTGAAACAAGGACCTTGACGGGGCCGGCTGCGTCTCCGTCGAGGCGATTCATCAACACGGTGTCGAGAACCGAGCCTTCGTAAATCAAGTAGGGCTGGCCTCTGGCCGAATCGATGTTCGCCTCAACGGGACGCTTGTAACCGCCGGCCGTCTCCTGTGTTTCTCCCGCGGCTCTTGGCGGCTGAAGGTTGGTGTCCTCCTGCCGGTGGGCAGGCGGAGCATATTGGGTTGCCGCCGTCTCTGCCGGAGCCTGCTGCTGCGGCTGGTCGGGAGAGCGGGCGTAGACGAGATTCGAAGCAAAGCGAGCATCATCTGCCCGCGCACGCTCCTTGGCCGCAATCAACTGTGCCTGCTGCTGCTCCGGGGAGGGTTGGACCTGCGCATTGCCTGGTTGTCCATTGCCCGCCTGGCCGTAGCCCGCTTGCGGGCAGGGCTGGCCTGGACTGCAAGGCGCGGCAACGCCGGTCGGCCCGTAGCCCGCCGCGGCGGCCTGTTGCGCGGGCGTGGCCGACGCCAGCGTGGGATCGCCGGAAGCTGCGGCAGCGGCCGCCTGTTGCTTTTCCTTGTCGCGCTCGGCCTTGAGCTGGTTCTTCAAGTCCTGCACGTTGTTGTCGGTGTTGTCCTGAATCGTGGGCTGCGGAGGTTGATTCTTCACCGCAGCCTGCTGCGCGGGCGTCTTCTTGCCGGTCGAGCTGAAGAGCGCCGCTACGATAACCAGCAACGCTGCGCCGAGATACACGAAGGTCTTGAGGTTCTTCTGCAGCACGCCCTTCGGATCGGCCTTCGCGCGGCGCAGTTCCGGCTCTGCCCCCTCCTCGGGAGGGGGAACGATGTTGTTCTCTGTCATTGGAGTTATCCTTTCCGCGAGAAGTCCATCCGCTTTTTGCCCAGCTCGACGTATCCCGAATCCATCACCTTGGGAATGATGTAGGTTCCGTCCCGGAGTTCGTAGTTGACGAGATCGGGCTTGCCGTCCTTCATCTCGTACACGCTGAACTTCTCCGGCGCATTGGTCTTGATGTAGGTGAACTTGTCGTCGTGATAGATCGACTGAATGTCGAATGGCGCCTCGTTCGCCTTGAAGGTGTAGTCGAACCTCAACTGGACCGGATACTTGCTCTTGTACTCGTCCACCGCCTGCTCGACGTGCGATTGAAGAGCGGCAAGCTGCTGTCTGCTTTGCTCCAGTTGCGCGGCGGGCACAAACTGCGCCGGGCCATTGGCCGCGACGATGGAGGAGTGGTCGGCGGGTTCAATGAGCACCTTCAGGTCCGGCGTGGCGGAGCTACTCGAAACATCTTCCAGCGTGAACGAATAGATGTTGCCCTTGTCGGTGATGAGGTTGAGGTTGGAGCTGATCCCGGCTTTGGCGGGATGGACGAAGCAGAAGTTGCCCACCACGTCCACGATCCAGAAATCCTTGTCGCCGGTCGCGGCCTCCATGATCTTCTCGGTGGGCGGAAGCTCGATCAGCGTCGTGTACTTCAGCTTGGCGTGAATCGGAACGATGTCCTGCGAGTGGTACTGGACGGTGCGCGCCGACGCTTCCTGCGCGGCGGCCGCAAGGGACGAAAGCGCCAGGGCAAACCCGGCGATGCAGACATAAGTGCATTTCATGAGGTAACTCCTGTGGGGTTGGGGGTGACAGCGCCGGCCTGCGTGCGTGGCCGGAAGGGATAGTCTTCGGCGAGCCGGCGCAATCCGTCGGCAATGCCGAAACGCTCGAAGTAGTCGCGCTTCTTGAGGTTGTCGCGGGCGTTGTTGGTCGCCATCCAATGCGAGACGGAATCGACGTTCAACTGGACCTTCTTCGACGACTGCGCCTTGCGAATGAGCATCTGGCCCGGCGGAACGAGACCTGCTATCAGGTCGAGTTCCGTGTCGTTCAGGTGGAACGCTTCGCGGTACACCTCGCGGTTCATCTCCGGGTTGGCAAGGAATATCTTGGTCGGGCAGCTCTCGGAGACGATCTGCAACATGCCCGACTCCTCAAGCTCCTTGATGGACTGCGTGGCCAGAATCATCGCGGCGTTGTGCTTGCGCCAGGTCTTCTGCGCCTGCACGACATAGTTGCGGATGGTCTCGTTCCGGATAAACAGCCATGCCTCGTCGAGCAGGAATAATTTGAAGGTTGCGAGCTTCTTCGCGTCGGAGATTTCATTCGAGGCGCGATGGAGGACATAGAAAAGCAGCGGCTCAAGCACATCCGGGGCATCATTCCATCCCGCGAAGTTGAAGGTCTGAAAGCGGCTGAAGGAAAGCGTGTCCTCGGCGTTGTCGAAGAGGAACCCATGCTGGCCGCCGCGCGTCCAGCGGTGCAGGCGTTCCTTCAGTTCGCCGATGATGTCGGCGAAGTTGGATAGAGTGCGCTGCGCAGGCTCCAGGACGTAGACTCGCTCGATCGCATCCCATAGCTTGCGCTCCTCTTTGAAGTCCAGGCGATAACGCTGCTCGTTGCCCTCGATCAGCACGCGGAAGAAGCTGAAGAGGAATTGCAGATTCTCCTTGGTCTGCGGGAGCGAGAACGGGTTGATGGTGAAGTCCCGCGCCTCCTGCCCGACATTCAGGTACGAGCCGCCGAAGATGGTCGTGAGAGACTGGAAGCTCCCGCCGATGTCGAAGATGAAGGTAAGCGGCGCGTACTTCTGCGCATTCTGCACGATGAAGTTGCAAAAGTACGACTTGCCCGAGCCGGTCATTCCCAGGATGAGCGTGTGGGCGACCTCGCCGTTGTGCAGGTTGAGAAAGTACGGCGTGCAGTTGTCCGTTTCGAGCGCGGCGAGATACTCAGCATTGAGATGCGCGTTGGTCTTCTCGCCGGGAAGGATCGTAAACAGAAAGCTCAGGTCGGCATAGTTTGAATTCAGCAGGTAGAGCCTGCGGAGATTCAAGGCATAGTTGCCTGGAACTGTGGCGAAGTAGGCGTTGAGCTGGTTGTAGGTTTCGACGAATAAGTTGCCGTCGGCGTTGGTGAAGACGCCGGTGAATTCTCCAACAAGCTGCTCAAGCTCCGGCTTCGAGCGCCCGTACAGCACAATGGTCAGCGAGAAATCGCCGAGCTGCTGACCGTCGCCCAGCGCCCGCAGGCAATCGCCGAGGTTCTCGATGTCCGCCTGCTTCGATTCATCGACCAGGACATCGCGCGGATTGGTTTTGGCCGCGTCGTTGCCCATTTGCGAGATGAAGCCGGTCTTCGAGACGTTGAAGTGGCGGCGGCGCTTGTTCACTTCCTTGCGGGCCTGCTCGGCCGTCAAGGGTGTCCACTCCGTGACGACATAGAAGTTCGCCGCAATCTTGAGCAGCGAATCGAGCACCAGAGGCCGCGTCTCCGCGATGGCCTCTTTCATGGTCAGCACGCGGACGAAATGGTCGCCGACGCGCAGGTGGTCGCGCTCGGCCTCGATGGTCGAGTTCACGACCTGGTAGTCGAGAAACTGCGTAGATTGCGGCTTGCCCGCAATGCGCCAGTCGTCGTAGTTGACGAGCCGGCGAAGGAAGCTGAACTGTCCTTGCTGGTCCAGCACCTCGATCTCGATGAAGTCGCTGAGTTGGCGCGTGAATGCCCGGACGCGCTGCTCAAGAGTAGTGACGCTGTTTTGAATCTGCGTCCGCAGCAGCGTCTTCATCCTGCTGCCGGCGAATTGCGTCTTCAATTCATCCATCGCCCCGGCAGGATCGCTGAGCAGGCGGGCCATGGCGGCGCCGATGCCGGTCTTCGACCGCGCGCCTTCGAGAACGATGCAGTAGAAGATTTCGATCTGGTAGAGCCGGTCACGCCTAGCCTCGAAGAACTGCCGCCGCTGGTCGATCGCGGCTTCTACAACCGGGTTTTCGTAGTGCGCGAATGGAATCTCCGGCCGGTTCCGCTTGAAGAGATACTGGTAGACGTGGAAGCCGGGGCCAAATGCCTTGAGCGCTGCTTCTAGCCGCTTGACGGCGTACTCCTGCTCCGCGTGGTCGAGGCTCTCGTAGTCCACGCCCGCGACACGCAGCACCATCCCCACATCGCCGCTCTTGGTCAAGAACGTAGTCTCGTTCCAGAAGCCATACAGGTTGATGTGGTCGTTGAGCGAGGCCGCGTCTTTCCACGGCTTGATGACCTTGTCGAGTCGCAGCATCAGACCACCTCCACGCGGGGAACACTTTGTTTCGCGGCGTCGTAGCGCACGTTGTATCTTTCCGACTTCGCAAGGATGCGCAGGAAAGCCGGGTCGGTATTCGTGACCCAGTGACCGAAGGCGAAGCCGCCAATGAAGACGGCAACTCCGGCGAGCAAGCTGTTGAACAGGTTGAACGCGCCCACCGCGCCAACGCAGACGAAGTAGAAGAGAGTCCGCTCGACGCCAAGGTATGTGAGGGGCTTGTGCAGGCTTTTGTAGACCCGGTTGCTGCGCCCCAGCGACGAGGACCTGTCGCCGGGGACCCCGTTGCGCCGCCGGATTGTTGTGTGTGTCTGCATCTTCGCCCCTCACAGCTTGGGAAATGGTTGGATTGGTTTTGTTGAATGCGGCTGCGGCGCAGCTTACACGCCCCAAAGCCAGGTCAGTACGTTGGCCGCCATCACGGCAATCCCCGTGCCGGCGGCAACGCCGGCCAGGGTCTTCTTGGCGCCCGGTTCGCCGTGCGCGAACTGGTAGCCGCCAATCACGATGGCGATCAGGCTGGCCACCTTGGCGATCGTGCCGGTGAAAAGGGTTTGCATGGCGGTGAAGCCGGTATCGAACGGCGACTGCGCGACGGCAAGCGCCGGGAAGAGGATGAGCAGGGTGAAAAGGCCAAGGGTGGGACGCATCCGGCGCAGGCTGCCCCTGAGAGCAGCCCGCAACCGGCGGCGAGATTCGAGAATGGCGATCATCGGCACCTCCAGCGGCCCATGCAGGACCGCGATATGCCGTGAGCGTATGACGGCTCTGTTCCGCCGTCCAATACTTTCTATTTATCAGGTGATAGCTTTGACATATCACCTAAGGTCAAGAGGAGTATTATCAAGACCTTGCACTTGTGCGAAGGTTGTGAGGCAGGCTTTGTGGACTGCTGCGGAGCGTCAATTCTCAATCTACCAATCTTGATTTGGTCAGCTGAAGAACACCTACGGCGTATCCTGTACCGATTTCTGAGATGACATTCTGCGGAAGCCGCTTTGATGCAAGTCGGAGCCCTCTGATGAGTCTGAACTGGCTGATTCCTTTTGTAGATTGGGCAAAGATTGACACCTGATCGCTGGTGAGTCCACTCCAGCATCGTCGGACTTCATTGATCGCCGGTCGCGAACATACTCATTGTCATTCCACCGTGAAGTTGAAGGCCGTGGAACTGCTCCCGCTGGGGTTGACCACCGTCACCGTCCAAGTGCCGCCGTCGTTGGCGTCGTTAAACGCCGGATCTTTGATCTGGCTGGAGGAGACGAAAGTGGTGCTCTTGCCTGGATACGAGTTGCCCTGGGGATCGTGGTAGGTGACCGTGGCTCCGCTGACGAAGTTCGTGCCGTTGATGGTCAGCGTCTGGGCGCTGGTCGAGCCAGGAACCGGGCTGGGCGATACGCCGCTCACCGTG